>Ga0210398_10005884_pt1 | contig 11368 bp, 10 predicted proteins | sample IncBWC4OmetaG_FD_161047 | JGI IMG/M metagenome (GOLD analysis project Ga0210398, IMG submission 161047) | Forest soil microbial communities from Barre Woods Harvard Forest LTER site, Petersham, Massachusetts, United States - Inc-BW-C-4-O | ecosystem: Environmental > Terrestrial > Soil >... | reverse complement strand
TCAGGCTGTCAATTTTGCCGCTGGAACTTCTGACCGGGCGTATCTCATCATGTCGGCTCTGTCAAATCGTCTTTGAGTGCACTTCTCCCTATCCTTATTCCCAAAACGGGAATCGTCGCAACTAAGTATAAGGTCCACCGCCTCCAACCCTTGTATTCATGCGAAAAAAAATGCTACCGTCGGCCGTGATAGTAAAAGCTGCAATTCGTAACGCGAATTTGAAACGCGCTGGAATACCCGTAGGCGCTCGACCTTCTGTGTTTCTGCGAATTTCAGCCCCTTGCTCATGCATCCGCCAGCAGACGACGGCGCACATAGTGTCGCTGGAGCGGAAAAACGGAACGCTCTGTGATGAAAAAAAGGGAGTTTCGCGAAGGGGTGGCCCACTTCTAACCGGTTCTGGGTCAAAAACAGATGTTATAGAAATCAAAAGATTAAACCCTGTCTAACCGGGTCTAGAATTGCATTTAGCGATTTACAGAAATCGCGCAAAGCCATGCGAACAAGCTGGCGCCAAATTCCACCTCACGGGGACGCTTTTAGCCTGCGGATTTCACTCAGGAGTTTGGCTGGGAGGCCTGGACTCGAACCAGGATAATCAGATCCAGAATCTGATGTACTGCCAATTGTACGACCTCCCAACAGGTCACCGGACAAAAAAAAGGGGCCGTAGGCACGACCCTGAGATACTTTACCGGGAGCAAGCGCCTTCGTCAACCGTCCATAATCGCGGCTTTCACGCAATCGCCCGATCACACTGAAACGAGTTTCTTATCGCGAATTCGAAACCACCGGTCGCGCCAGTGAATGCGTCGCGCGAAAAAGCTCGCCACCCAAATCGCAAATGCGAACACATCCCGCACGGGTAACATCCAAAATTTTCGCAAAACCAACGGGTCGCGCATCCCCCGCGCTCCCACGAATATCGCCATCACCGTACGGAAAACCAGCGCAATCACCAGATAGACTACAGCGGCCGTCCACGACCCAAGAGCGCCAACCAAGACCGCCCAGGGCACCCAGTTGGAAAATATCAATCCAAAATGCCCCCGCGGCCGCGAGTAGCGGATGCTCAAGTTCCAGCGCAATTGATGGCGAAACGCGCCGCCGAATGTTTCGTGCGGATAGACAATGTCCACCGGAAAACGGCTCAGCTCCACGCGATAACCCCGCGAAACGATGCGATTGCCAAGCTCGTAGTCGTCGCAGAAATAATCAGCCAGCGATTCGAAACCCCTGATTTCAGCCAAGTGCCTCTTCGTGGTCACCATCACCGCTCCAAGCATGAAATTGACCCCGCCAAGAAGCCGCGCCACCAGCACGCCAGGCGCAAAATCGGCGCCGTTACCTAGCGCCTCCAGATCCGCGGCGAAACTGCCGTCCGTGAGTCCACGATACAGACAAGTGACTCCCCCCACTTCCGGATCGGAAAACGGCTTCACTGCCTCGCGAAGAAAATTCGGATCAACGCGAACATCGCTATCGCTGACGAGCACAGTATCGTGGCGTGCTTCCCGAGCCATGCGGCAAAGCTTATTCACTTTGTCGCTCACGCCGATTTCTTCCGCCCCAATCAGCAAACGAATCGAGCGCTGAGGAAAATCGGCCATCAGCTTCTTGATGACTGGCACTGCGGGATCCCCCTCATCGCTCACACAAAATAGAATTTCAAACTCGGGATAATCCTGCATGCAAAAACTGGAGTAATTTTTGTAGGTTTCGCGGTCGAGCCCGCGAATCGGCTTCAAAATGCTTACAGGGGGAACAAAATCCAGCGGCTGGGAGGAGCTAACGGGTTTGTTGCCAAAGAATCTCTGCCCCGCGATGATGGCAATACAATAGTAGATGACCGGAGCGGCCGCCAGCGCCAGAAGCGCGTCGCGAACCACCGTCCACGCCATCGTCCACATACGGCACTAGCCTTTGCCCTGTACTACCAGAAGAACTCCAAGGCAAACCAGAAGAATTCCAGCCCAGCGGAGCGGCGTAACACGCTCGCCGAGGAACAAACTTCCACCGTATGCTCCAGCGGCAAACGTAAGCGCAGTGAACGGTACCACGAAGCTGACGTTCTCCAGCGAGAGCATCGCCAGCATCGCGAAAAAACCGATGCCCATCAGCGATAGACCCAGCAACATCCAGGGTATTCGCATGGCTCGAGCAAAAACTCGCACCAGCGCGACCGGCCGGAAGTCGTGCACCTCACCGACGACCTTCATTGCGCGCGTGATGCAAAGTTCGCCGGCAGTCCCGCCGAGAACGATCAATGCCAGCAAGGCCGCTTCTAATGACATCAGTGGTGCTCCGTGGTTCTAAAGGCCGTATTGCCCACAAGCAGAACGCCAAAACATATAATCGCAATACCAAACCATCGGCGCGGGCTCACATATTCGTGGAGCCAGAAATGGCCCAGCAACGCCACGATGGCATATGCGATTGCCGACGCGGGCTGCACGTAGCTAAAGTCCGCCCACGAGAGCACCAGGGTATAACAGACCAAATAGGTCAGCAGGGAGCCAATTCCAAGCCACACGATAGAAGAGGAAAAGGCGCGCAGAAAAAAATGAAAAATCTCGTTCGGCGTCCACGTAGGAGGAACGCCAACCATTTTCATGCCTTTGCCAAGCAGAATGTCCCCTACCGGGCCAAAAGTGACCATCAAAAACAGCAACCAATAGGTTTTGAGATGAAGCCCTTCGGACGACTTCATGCGTTCTGTGTTTCGCTTGGTACTCCGACGGGGGGACGCGGCTCCATGGGCGGCGCTGAGACGAGAACTTTTTTCTGCACACCTTTCTTGGCCACCTTGCGGCGGTCATGGCGCAGCTTCAAGAAATCCACGGCTTCATGAAACAAGCGTTTGCGCTCGTGAGAATCCCACAAAGATTCACGCACGATGCGCCACGCCACACGGGGGCGCAGATAATAGCTGTCGTAAAAACGGTTCACCGCGTCAACCATGTATTCGCGCGAAAGGCCGGGATACTCAAGGTGAGGGAGTTGATGGCCGTTAATGTCGGTGGCCGCTTCACTAGCTAGAAAGCCTTCGCGCATCCCTTGATCATAAAGCTCGGTGCCGGGATAGGCATGGGCCATGGAAACCTGAATGGTTTCGCAGTCGAGCTCTTTCGCGTACTCAATGGTCTTTTCAATAGTTTCTTTCGTCTCGCCGGGCAAGCCTATGATGAAATCGCCGTGAACGTGTATGCCGACTTTCTTGCAGTTCTGAACGAAAGTGCGTCCCATTTCAACGGTGGCACCCTTCTTGATGTTTTTCAAGATTTGCGGGTCGCCGGATTCGAAGCCAACAATCAACAAGCGGGCGCCGGCGTCGGCCATTGCTTTTAATGTTTCATAGTCGCTATGGACACGCGCGGTGCACGACCACTGGAAACCCACGGGCTTGAATTCCTTGCACAGCGCGAGGACACGATCTTTGCGGATATTGAATGTATCGTCGTCGAAGAAAAATTCTTTGGCTTGCGGAAACATTTTGTGCGCTTGCTTGAATTCCCGCGCCACGCTATCCACGGAACGCACGCGCCACGCGTGCCCGGAAAGTGTCTGAGGCCACAAACAGAAGGTGCAAAGAGCCGGACAACCGCGCGCCGTGTAGAAGGAGACATATGGGTTCAGCAAAAATGGAACGTTGTAATTCTCGATCTTGAGATTCTTTTCATAGACTTCAGTCGCAAATGGAAGTTCGTCAAGCTCGGCGGTCTGCAGCATCGGCCGCGGCGGATTATGGACAACCTTGCCATCTTTCACATAGCTGGCGCTTAAGATCTCGGAGATAGGCTTACCTTGCGCGTATTCCACGACGGCATGATCGAATTCACCGCGGACGACGAAATCGATGTCTGCGCTCGACAGCAAGCTTTCGGCTGGCTTGATTTGCACCTGGGGGCCGACGAAGCAAATCTTGAGGCCTGGTTTCTTCTCCTTCATCGCGTGAGCCATGCGCAGATCGCTAAAGAAACCTACCGTGGAAGTGAACAGAACCACGAACTCATAATCCTGCGCGATGCGGACAACTTCCTCCGGCGTAATGTGGTGCGGGGGTCCATCAAGCAAACGGCTGCCCTCCAGCATTCCCGCCGGATAAGCCAGCCAAACCGGATACCAGTAGGACTCAATTTCGCGTGTGGCGGGCCAACGAGAACCCGCGCCGCCATCGAACTTTTCAAAGCTTGGCGGATTTAGGAACAAAGTCTTCATCACTGACGCCATATTTACTCTTACCCCCTCAGGGTTCAAACAGACCTATAGATTCCGTTGCTCAAGCATCTAGTTTACTTGATTTTTGATGGCAAGCCCAACACAAGGTTACTCCTGGTTCGTTACTGAAACACCTTCGCCAGCTGACCTGTTGCCTGCAAAAGAGTTAGCTGACTTTGCTGCCGCGCGAAATCGGCATCGAGGAAAGCTACCCATTTGTCACTTTCATCCAGACGTGCTTGCTCGATATCGCGCAAGGTTAGCCGGCCTTCGTCAAACTTAGCTTGCGCCAATTGCAGGCTTTCCTGTGCCAGCTTCAAATCCAGGCGGGCTACTTCGCGAGTAGCGTCGACTTCACGCACGGTACGCGCTTTTTGCTGAACGTCCAGACGCACTTGCTGCCGCTTATTCCCCAGAGTCAGTTCAGCCGCGTTCAATTCGCTTTTCGCAAGAGCAACATTTGCGCGAGTCTTTGCGGCAAAGATCGGGATGGTTATCCGAACACCGATATCTACGTTATTGCGAACGAATTTCTTATAAAACTCATCGTAATTGTTGAATTTGCTTAAGACACTGTACTGTCCAACAACATCCACCGTGGGCCAGTAGCTCAGATGTGCACCACGGAGCAAATGCTGGCGCGCGAGGCGCTCATTTTCGGCTTCTAGAATGCCCGGATCACTCTTGATGGCCTGATCGGTCGCCTCGTTCAGAGGCAGATCTGTGGCAAAAGAGGGTTCCTCGGTATCCACGTCAATAGATTGTGAGTCCGGGATTCCTGTTAGATTGCGAATTTGCTGTTCCAGGGCTTCTTCGCGCCCTTCGAGCTTAATGATTCTTTCGGCGACGCGGGCTTGCGCCAACTCGCTACGTGTCACTTCGATGGGCAGCTCTTGATTAGCCGCGACGCGCTCACGCGTGACGCCGAGGATTTTTTCGGCGCTGGCTTGTTCTTTACGCATGACGTCAAGCGAGTGGCGCACCTTGGCAAGTTCAAGGTAGGAAGTTGCTGCGCGAACGATCACGTCGTCATGAATGCGGTCGAGTTCAAGCTTCATGTTCTTGGCGCGGTCTTCCGCGGCATGCTGCTGCCCTTTCAGCAGCGGATTGAAGAGTGCTTGGTCGTAGCTCATTTGGAAGACAGCGGGCGGATCGCCGCCGATCGAGGGAAAGCCAGACGTGTAGGCTGCGCCAGAGCCGGTATAAAGGTTCGGTTGAAATGCGGCGCGGTCAACACCGGCTTCGTTGAGCGCGACAGTATATTGAACGCGAGCGAGCGCCAAGTCCCGGCTGTTTTGCAGGGCCAAGGTGACAGCCTGACGCATGGTCATTTTTTCACTATCTTGGGCGTTCGCAATGCCCGCCGGCCATAATACGATCACCGCCAGCGCAACAAGAAACGCTCGTGAACTCTTATTCATAGCGGAGTGATTCCGTGGGATGAAGATTAGCAGCTCGACTGGCGGGAAGATAACCGAACAACAAGCCAGTGGAACACGAAACCATGAACGCCAGTAACACGGATATCCATGACACGGGAATGGTAACTGCGCCAACTTCGGGGAAGAAGCGGAACAAGAAATTGATGCCGACTGGGATGGAAACAGCAATACCAATACCAATGATGGCCCCAGTGCCGCTAATTAACACGGCTTCCGTTAGAAATTGATAAAGGATGGCGTCGCGGCGAGCGCCAATCGCCTTGCGGATGCCAATCTCCCGCGTTCTTTCCGTAACAGTGACCAGCATGATGTTCATAATACCGATGCCGCTTATCGTAAGCGCTATCATAGCGACGAGTATCAGCAGGATGGTAAGGGCAAGTGAGATCTTGTGGGCCGCTTCCAGAATCCCTACAAGGTTTTCCACGCGATATTTCGCGTCCGGACGGTGACGACTCTCCACTATCTGTTGAACTTGAGTGGTTACCATGGGGACGTCTTCCGGCTTAGCCGCCTGCACATACAAAGTTTTCAAGTATTCCGTACCGGTGTAATACTTGATTAAAGAAAAAGGAACGATCACCGATTCAGGGCGAATTTCTGTCTGTCCAAATGTGCTTACTCGCTCTTTGTAAACGCCGATGATGGTGAAATGAAGTTCACCAATGGCAATGTCTCTTCCGACTGGGCTTTCCGACGGAAACAGAAGCTTCGTTAAATACTCAGACAGTAAGCAGACTTTGCTTTGAGTCCTCAAGTCATCAGGATCGAGGTAGCGGCCTTGCAAAATGATCAAATTTCGAATCTTCTGATATCCGTCGGTGACACCAACTAAAATAATAGGGTGTTCACGACCATCGACGCTGATCGACATGGTCATATCGCTGGTACCGGCTGCCTCAACAACCCCGGGAACACTTTCTCTTACGGCTTGCATATCGGCAGGGGTAATTTCATCCGCGAGTGTGAGCGGGCGGGCCGCCCCTGAGTGGATGATCTGCGCGTAAACAAGATTGGATCCGACGGCTTCGATTTGCCCTATGATGTAGCGCTTCCCAGCCAAAGCGACTGTAACAACGAGAACGATACAAGCACTTCCTATGATCACGCCCAACATCGTGAGCATGGCCCGCACCTTATTGGCGCGAAGCGCTTGCATGGCGAGAGCCCAGGTCTCACGCCATTCTGTCGGCGAACCGCGAAGTGGTTGCATTAAAGAGCCTGTTAATCGGATGCGTTTAATTGATTTGAAGTTTCCAATTGGAGCAATTAGCCCGATACCTTCTCGAGTTTTTCTAGACGTGCTTTGGCTTCTTTGCGTTTGGGATCCAGTTGGAGCGCTGCGCGATATTGCTCGGCCGCTTCGGCGCGCTTACCTTGCGCTTCGTAAAGCCGTCCAAGCCATTCGCGCGCGGCCGCGTGAGGTGGCCAATCGCTCCTATCGGGTGTGCTGGCGAGATAGGACTTCAGATATTCCTCGGCGCGCGAAAGATCTTTGCTGGAAAGAACTCCCAAAACACCGCGCGCGTAATTGAGTCTGGGATCGTTCGGAGCGATCTGCGCTGCGCCTTGAATCGCGGCTTCCAGGTCAGCCGGCCTATTCTCATGGATGAAAAAGGTTATGACGTCAAGATAAGGATCAATTTGTTTTGGTTTTGCCGCTAGGACGTCGCGATATTCTTTCTCAGCAAGTTCGGGTTTCTTGGATTCCAGGTCGAACTCGGCGCGGGCCAAATGACCTTGGATAGGATCTATACCCTCGATAGCGGTAACCTGATTGCGGGCCTCATCCTTATTGCCACCAACCACCCAAGGAGCCTCCATCAAATATTGTTCGAGGTCGCGGCGAGCTTGCACATTAGACGGATCTAAACGAACGGCTTCTTCAAACTCCTTCTTTACCTTTCGAGCGTCGGAGAAACTGCGATCTCGATCGGCTTTGCCTCCATAAATCGTGCCGAGCCACTGATGGAAGAGGGAATTCTTCGGATCGAGTTCCACTGCTTTTTCACCGGCGACGATTGCATTGTCGTAATCGCGGAGCTCGTAATAGCAACGCCCAAGCCAATATTGAACTTCAGCGCTATTGGGATTCTGCGCCGAGGCCGCTTGGAGGGTTTTTAGGGCAGCCGGGTAGTTCCCGGAGTTGAACTGATGCTGCGCGGTCTGAACCGCTGCGGAGGCATCTGGAGCCGATCCTGCGGCGAAAACCGGGCGGGCGTTCGACATCACAGATCCCGCCAATACGAGGATGAGAGCGACAACCGCGATCGAAAGTCTTAGTACGCATGCAGGACGACATCCAGAACGGACGTTCATTTGGCCTCCGCAGGTCGGATTTCCATGCCATCCTTTACATCGATGTCTCCCGGCACGGCAATTCTATCGCCCAGGGACAAGCCGGAAACCACCTCATATTTATCAGAGCTTGCCACGCCGACGGTTATATCGCGTCGATGAAGTTTTTCACCGTCGAAAACGAAAACATAGTGCTGGCCGTTGTCATAACGCACAGCAACACGCGGAACTACCAGAACACCCGGGCGCTGCCGGACAACAATGTGGACCTCAACATTTATATTTGGCAGGAGCTCGACCTTGTCATTCTCGACCGAACAGAGAACTTCGCCCACACTCCGAGTGCCGCGCGCGACCACTTGTTTGGGGACTTGCTCGACTTTTCCAGTCCACGTGCGATTGGGCATAGCGTCCCAACTGACTTGAACGCCCTCCCCCGGCGCAAGCCAGCCGAGGTCAGGCTCGTCAACGAACGCTCGAACGCGCACCTGGCGCAAGTCCGCCATCTCCGCGAGAACATCGCCGACCTTCACGTAGTCCCCGACGCGTACGGGAAGTGAATAAAGAGTGCCATCCAAAAGAGAGGTAACCGTAGCGGAGCGCAACCTTGTTTCAAGTGCCTGAACTTGGCCTTGGTCCTGTTTCAGCCGCAAGTCAGCGGTCTGCACATCAACACTGGCTTGTTGCTTTAGCGCCGCCATCCTTTGGTCGAGAGCTTGCAGATTGGCGCGAGTCTGTGCCAAGGCAGCTTGGTTCTGAGCAAGTTCGTCTTGAGTGGCAGCCTGCTTGGCGACTAGATCGGTGAGCGCCTTCTGCGTGCGTTCCAGGTTCGCCACTTGAGACTGTGCTGTTTGCAGGTCTCCCGACAGCTGAGCGACCTCACTGGGCGGGCCCCCTGCACGAGCGTTTTGCAAAGCGGTTTGTGCCGCGAGCAAGTCGGCGCGCGCCTGGGCGAGCTGGGATTTCGTGTCGGCGTCATCGAGGACTAGAACTACTTGTCCGCGATAAACGGCTTGACCTTCAGTGGCCATCACTTTCTCGACAAAGGTGGGAAATTGCGCGTGGGCGATGAAGGGAGAAATCGGCTCGACTTTTCCGTTGCTAGTGATCGCGGAAGCCAAGTCCTCGCGAGACACTCTGACAATTGGAACCGCCGGGGCTTGAGCGCGTCCCGCGATAACAATTATTGCGGCGAGGGCGAGCGCCGCGACCAGGGCGAGGACGATCCATTTTCGCTTGTTGTTTTCCGCCATGGTCGACTGCGAAGCTTACCTCTAGTCATAAAATTGTAACAGACCCGTTTGGGGCCTGCCTAAGCAAACCCCAAAGCGGGCCAGGTGATGACCCTTTTTGGATGCTGCAAGCCGAGATCCGGCTGGTCTTCATGATGCCGGCATTGCGTGCTAGAATTTGCTAATGAGCGTGCCGCATACAAGTCAGCATAGTGAATCCACGGGAAACGAGGACACCGGCAAGAAGCCGCTGAAAATCCATCGGGTCTGTATTGGCTGCAACAATATGTTTGAGGTCACGATGGAGAATTATGAAGCGAAGCATTGCTCCGTTTGCCACAAGGGTTAGCGTCGTCGTCACCTTCGTTCTGCTTCAATTCCTCTCGATTTCTAAAGCGCCGAAAATTGAAGCTCGTCGTCTAAACCGGGCAGAGGTGCGACCTAGCGGCCCGCTCGGCGACGCGCTGGTGCTAGAATCCCGATATTCATGAGCGCTGGTTCATTAATTCACGTCCACGAATTGTGCAAACACTTCCGCACTTTTAATCGTCGTGAGGGAATCTGGGGATCCATTCAGAATCTCTTTGTCAGAGATTACCGCACTGTCGCGGCTGTCGATCGCGTCAGCTTTTCGATTGAACGCGGCGAAATGGTCGGCTACATCGGGCCAAACGGGGCTGGAAAATCTACGAGCATCAAAATGTTGACTGGCATTTTGGTGCCGACCAGCGGCGAGATCCGGATTAATGGCTTCGTCCCCTATCGGCAGCGGCGTCAATATGTGAAAACGATTGGAGTTGTGTTCGGGCAGCGTACCCAGCTTTGGTGGGACATCGCTGTAATTGAAAGTTTCAAATTGCTGCGCCGGATATATGACGTCTCGCAGCGTGACTTTGATGCGCGGATGGAACGGTTCGACGAGATTCTGGGCCTGCGGGATTATTTGCATACTCCCGTGCGCAAGCTTTCGCTGGGCGAGCGCATGCGTTGCGATCTGGCTGCGGCGCTGCTGCATAATCCTCCGCTGCTTTTCCTGGACGAACCCACGATAGGGCTGGACGTGGTGGCGAAGGACCACATTCGCCATTTTCTGCGTGCGATTAACCGCGAATTCCGGACCACTGTATTATTAACTACCCACGATTTGGACGACATTGAAGAATTGTGCCGCCGCATTATGATTATTGACCATGGCAAGGTGCTCTACGACGGGCCGCTGAGTCATCTGAAAGAAAAACTGTTGCGCACCAAGCAAATCAAGTTTGCGCTGAAAGACCGCGCGGAGGCTGCCGGGATTTCGAAGTTCTCGCGTGACGGGCTTGAAGTGGAGCAAGTGGACGAACTGACCTACCGCATTCGCTTCGACCGCGTGAAGGTGGCGACTGCCGAGTTGATCCGGCAAATTTTAGGCGCCGTTGAAGTCCGTGACATTTTGATCGAAGACGAACCGATTGAAGAAATCATCAAGCGCATTTATGCGGGCGAAGCTCTGCCGGAGGTTGTTGCGTGAGCAGTTGGGCACAGGCGCTCGTGCCGTACGCGGAGTTTTCGCGCGTTGGCTTCGTCAACATTCTCGCGTTCCGCCTCCGCTACTTTACTGGGATCATCACGTATTTTTTGAACGTCACCGTTTACTATTTTATTTGGAGCGCGGTGTACACCAGCGGGCAGTCGATTGCGGGATACAACCTGGCGCAAATGATTACTTACGTCAGCGTGGGCTGGATGATTCGCTCGTTCTACTGGAACACGATTGACCAGGAAATGGCCTACGAAGTGATCGAAGGTAAGATCGCCATGGACTTGATCAAGCCTGTTTCCGTGCAATGGATGTGGATTTTTCGGGCGATGGGCGAGTCCGCCTTTAGGTTGGTGCTTTTGACGCTGCCAACCGCGGTTGTCGTCGCGCTGGTTTTTCCGGTACAAGGCCCTGCGTCGCGCGGCGACTTTTTGCTATTCTTGGTCGCTGTGCTCGGAAGTTTTTTCCTGATGGGCGCTATCAACTTCATGATTGGGACTTGCGCGATCCCATTAAAATCGATCCTGGCGCTCATTCGCGCGAAGTATTGGCTGATCGAATTACTATCAGGACTGCTGATTCCAATGGCGTTCTTCCCACAAAAGATCCAGCAAGTGCTGGCGTGGTTGCCGTTTGAGCACATCGCTTACACGCCGCTA
>Ga0210398_10005883_pt1 | contig 11368 bp, 9 predicted proteins | sample IncBWC4OmetaG_FD_161047 | JGI IMG/M metagenome (GOLD analysis project Ga0210398, IMG submission 161047) | Forest soil microbial communities from Barre Woods Harvard Forest LTER site, Petersham, Massachusetts, United States - Inc-BW-C-4-O | ecosystem: Environmental > Terrestrial > Soil >... | reverse complement strand
GCTCCAACCACCAGCCCGAATGGTCCGATCGTGCAGTCCTCGCTCGTCAAATCGACTGGCGAAAAGGTGGCCCTTAACTACCTGATGCGCCAGGGGGGCGACGGCGCATGGCAGGTCATCGATGTTTACCTAAGTGGCACGATCAGCCAGCTGGCGGCGCACCGCTCCGAGTTCACTAGCGTGCTGCAGCAAGGCGGCGGGGACGCCCTCGTCAGGCTTTTGGAGCAACGCACCGCGGCGCTGAGCACCGGATGACGTTAGCGCCGTGCTGCGGCCAGCGCTTCAACGCGGCGGTATGGACGGCGTACCGGTGAAGCGGCGAGCGCGATGCGCTTGCCACGCTTTTCACGGGCTGAGCCTTCTCGGCGCTGGGTTTCGCGGCCGGAGCAGCAGGTGTGGCCGGAGCCGGAGGGGGTGAAGCTGACGGCGCCGAGGTCGGCGTCGTCTTGCCGGGATCCATGTAAAGATCGGGCTCGGCGTCGGGAGCCTTGCCGTTTTTCAGCTCCGCCGCGCGATGCTGCTGCGCCAAGCTGCGCATCTCGGCATAAAAATCGACCGCGTTCTTTTCGATCGCATCGAGCTCATCGAGGACATCCGCGCGCTCCTCGACCCCACCGACGATAAACCGCGCGGTCGTCAGCTCGGTGACGCCATGTTCGTTGGCGACGATCGTGAACGGGTCGTCGTAGGAATCGACCGCGCTGCCCACCGCGTCGCGCGGGTTTGTCGGCCCGAGGATCGGCAGGATCAGATAAGGGCCGGACGGAACCCCCCAGACGTAAAGGGTCTGCCCGAAATCAGCGGGCTGACGTTCGACACCACTCATCGTCATGACATCGACCATGCCGGCGAAACCGACCGTCGTGTTGACTGCGAATCGGCCAAAGGTGATCGCCGCGCGCTTGAACTGGCCCTGCAGGATGTTGTTAAAAAAGAGCGTCGGCTCCTTCATGTTGTCGAGCATGTGATGGATGGCCTTGCGGGCATCCTCGGGGAAGACCGCAACATAGGTTTTGGCCGCCGGCTTGAAGAACGCCTTGTCGAGAAACTGATTGAGCGCGAAGGTCTTGCGGTTGAGCGGCTCGAGCGGATCGTTGGCCTGGTCATAGGCGGCGCGCGCGACAGAGTCGGTCGGCGGCGTGGCACAGCCGGCGAGCGAAACGCCGGCAAGCGCGGCGGCGAAACCCATCCGACACCAGCTCCGCCGCGAGAAAAAGGCAGCAGCACTCACAAAAGGTTCCACAAATTTCCGGAGGCGATCGGATGACGGTCGGCATCGTTGACAATCCTGATTGCGAACGCAACCGCAAAACACTATTCGCTGACCCCAGTTTGCGGTTGACTGTCACCGGATGACATCGCTGATCCTCGTTTTCGCTCTGGCTCCTGTCTGGGCCTATCTCTGCGGCTCGGTCATCGTCGCCGCGAGGTTCGCGCGACGGCGCGCCGCGTTGCCGGACGACCGGCCGGCGATCTCGGTGCTGAAGCCGCTCTACGGCGATGAGCTCGGGCTTTACGAGAATCTGTTGTCCTTTGTTGACCAGGACTATCCGGTGATACAGATCGTGTTCGGCGTGCGCAGCTCGACCGATGGCGCACTACCGATCGTGCGCCGGGTGATCGCCGAGCGGCCGGACCGCGACATCGCCCTCGTCATCGATTCTCGCGTCAGCGGCCGCAATCTCAAGGTCGCGAACCTTGCCAACATGCTGCCGGCGGCGCGCCACGATGTCCTGGTTTTCGCCGACAGTGACATGCGGGTTGGCCGCGACTATCTCGCGACGGTGACGGCGCCCCTCGCCGACCCGAAGATCGGGCTGGTGACCTGTCTTTACAAAGGCTGGCCCACCGGCGGGGTCTGGTCGTGGCTCGGCGCCCAGCACATCAATTTCAGTTTTCTGCCAGCGGCGCTGTTGGGCGAGGCGCTCGGCACCGGCGGCGGCTGTTTCGGCGCGACGATCGTGCTCAGACGGGCCGTTCTCGAACGGATCGGCGGGCTTGCCGTCGTGCGCGACGAACTCGCCGACGACCATCGCATCGGCGCCGCGGTGCGCGAGGCAGGCTTCGCGACGGCGCTGTCGCCCTATCTGGTCGCGACCTCGGTCGCCGAGAAAAACCTCAAATGCCTGTGGCGCCACGAGCTGCGCTGGGCGCGCACGGTGCGGTTGATGGCGCCGGTGGGTTTTGCCGGATCGATCGTCACCCACGCCGTTCCGCTGTCGCTCATCGCCACGCTGCTTTGCGGGTTAAGCTCGACCTCGCTGGGTTTTCTCGCTATTTCCTGCGCGCTGCGCTGGGCCTCGGCCGGGGCGATTGCGCGGATCCTGCGCTTGCCGAGCGCGGGTTTGTGGCTGCTACCGCTGCGCGACCTGCTGTCGTTCGCGGTGTTTCTCGGCAGCTTTTGCGGACGCAACGTCTCGTGGCGCGACCAATTGTTCCGCGTCGAACCGAGCGGCGTCATTGTCGACGGAGACGGCGAGTAATGATGAAAACCCTTTTTCTGCAGCCCCCGTCATTCGATGGCTTCGATGGCGGCGCCGGCTCGCGCTATCAGGCCAAGCGCGAAATCCGCTCGTTCTGGTTTCCGACCTGGCTGGCGCAGCCGGCCGCGCTCGTCGATGGCAGCAAGCTCATCGACGCGCCGCCGGCGCGGTTACCGCTCGGCCCGGTGCTCGACGAGGCGCGCAATTACGAGCTTGTCGTGATGCACACCTCGACCCCGTCCTTTGCCAGCGACATCAAGGTCGCCGAGGCGCTGAAGGACGTAAACCCGGCGCTAAAGATCGGCTTTATCGGCGCCAAGGTCGCGGTCGAGCCCGAGGACAGCCTGACCGCGTCGAGCGCCGTCGATTTTGTCGCGCGCGAGGAGTTCGACTTCACGATCAAAGAGGTCGCCGAGGGCAAAGACTTCGCCGACATCGATGGGCTGAGCTATCGCGGCGCTGGCGGCACGCCGGTTCATAATCGCGAGCGTGCCGTGCTCGAAAACATGGACGAGCTGCCGTTCGTCACCGAGGTCTACAAGCGTGATCTCAAGATCGAGAACTATTTTATCGGCTATCTGAAACACCCTTACGTGTCGCTCTACACCGGGCGCGGGTGCAAAAGCCGCTGCACCTTCTGCTTGTGGCCGCAGACGGTCGGCGGCCATCGCTACCGGGTGCGCAGCGTCGAGCACGTGGTCGAGGAAATCCGCCGTGCGAAGGACTACTTCCCGCAGGTCAAGGAGTTCTTCTTCGACGACGACACCTTCACTGACAATCTGCCGCGCGCCGAAGCCATCGCCAAAGAGCTGGGCAAGCTCGGCGTCACCTGGTCGTGCAACGCCAAAGCCAACGTGCCGCGCGCGACGCTGGAAGTGCTGCGCGACAACGGGTTGCGGCTGCTGCTCGTCGGCTACGAGAGCGGCAACCAGCAAATCCTCTACAACATCAAGAAGGGCATGCGGATCGACGTCGCGCGCCGCTTTACCAAGGATTGCCACGACCTCGGCATCACGATCCACGGCACCTTCATCCTCGGCCTACCCGGCGAGAGCAAGGAGACGATCGAGGAGACGATCCAGTTCGCTGCCAACATCAACCCGCACACGATCCAGGTGTCGCTCGCCGCGCCATATCCGGGCACCGAGCTTTACCGGCAGGCGGTCGAGAATGGCTGGCTCGATGTGAGCCATGCCGAGCTGATCGACGATCGCGGCGTGCAGATCGCGCCGCTGCACTATGACCATCTGACCCATACCGAGATCTTCGATTCGGTCGAGACCTTCTATAAGCGGTTCTATTTCCGCCGGAAGAAGATCGCTTCGCTGGTCGGCGAGATGATCCGCAGCCCGGAAATGATGAAGCGCCGGCTGCGCGAGGGCGTCGAGTTCTTCCAGTTCCTGCGCAACCGGGAGATGGCGGGCTGACGCTGACGCGCCGGCTGATCGTATGCGCCGATGATTTCGGCCGCGACATCGCGGTCAACGAGGCCGTCGAACTAGCGCATCGCGACGGCGTCTTGACCGTCGCCAGTCTGATGGTCGGCGAACCGGCTTTCGCCGATGCCGTGGCGCGGGCCAAGCGGCTGCCCGATCTCGGTGTTGGGCTGCATCTGGTGCTGGCCGACGGTGCTCCCTTGCTTCCCGTTGCAGAAGTGCCGGCACTCGTCGGCGCCGACGGAAATTTCGACCCGAACATGGTGCGCGCCGGGTTCCGCTTCTATTTCTCGCCCGCGGCCCGGCGTCAGCTGGCAGCGGAGATTCGCGCGCAATTCGAGGCGTTCCGCGCGACGGGCCTCGCGCTCGACCACGTCAACGGGCACAAGCATGTCCACCTGCACCCGACGGTCGCGCGGCTTGTCGTTGAGATCGGCCGCGATTACGGAATGCGGGCGGCGCGGCTGCCGTACGAGCCCGTCGCGCCGCTGCGGCTCGCTTCTCCCGGCGAGAAGCTCGCGGCGCCGGCCTGGTCGCCGGTGATGAGCACGCTGCGCCGGCGGCTCGATCACGCCGGGGTCGCGCGCAACGACCAGGTCTTTGGCATCGCCTGGAGCGGCGAGATGGTCGAGGACCGTTGGCTCGCCCTTCTTCCACATCTGCCTGACGGGGTCAGCGAGATTTACGCCCACCCGGCTTGCGGCGACGCTTCGCTCGTCCCGGGCTACCGCCACGCCGAGGAGCTGGCGGCACTGCTGAGCCCGAACGTGCGCCGGCAGATCGCGGCGCTAGGGATTTCGCTCGCGCGCTACCGGGACTTGGTGCGGTAGCCGGCGCCGGCCCAAGCAGCGCCGGCAGGATGAACAGCGTACAGAACACCGTCGCCGCCAGCGAGATCGTCAGCAGCTTGCCCATCTCCGCGGTGCCGATATCCGGGGCCAGCCACAGGCTGCCAAAGGCGCACATTGTCGTCAGCGCGCTGAACACGACGCCGCGCGCGGTCGACGATTGCAGATGATCGGAAAGCCCGGCGCGCCAATTCATGACGAAATAGATGTCGAACGCGACGCCGATCCCGAGCAGCAGCGGCAGCGCGATGATATTCGCGTAATTGAGCTTGATTCCGGCCGCGACAGTGAGGCCGAGGGTCAAGAGCGCCGCCAATAGCAAGGGCGCGATGACCAGCGCCACGTCGCGCGTCCGCCGCAGCACGATCGCCAGCAGCACAACGATGGCGGCGACCGCGATCGCTCCGGCCTCGACAAAGGCCGAGCTGATGAGCCGCCCCGACTCGATAATCGTCACCGGGGTGCCGGTCGCCTGCGGCGCGATGCTGTGCACCGCCGTGACGAACCGGCGGAGCACCGCCGGATCGCGTGCATCGCCTTTGGGAAAGACCTCAATCCGGGCCGCGCCGTCCGCGGCAATCCAGCTGGCGCGCAGCTCCGGTGGCAGATCGGCGAGGCCGATCGGCTTTGCCTGCATCAGATGCGCGAGCAGCTCGAGCCGGTACAGCAGCCCAGAGAGGATTGCCTGGTTGAGCTTGGGGATGATCTGCGGCCCCGCATCAACGGCCTTGCCGAGCGCGGCGGCGAGCTGCGCGGTCGGCTTGGCGTCGGGATGCGCGGCGACAAACTTGGCGAGGGCATCGCGGCAGGCGGCGATGGCCGCCATGACCTCCGCGTCGGTCGGCGGCGGCTGTTTCGCGACCGGCTGAAAGCTCATGCCGAGCAGCAGGTTGAGGTCGGACAGGATCGCGAGCTTCTGATCTTGCTGCTCGGGGATAAAGCTTGCGCCGGTGATGACCTGCGCGACTTCCGGCAGGTCGCCGATCTTGTCGGCGAGCGCCTTCGCCGCGTCGAGCGACGGCGCGACGATCTCAGCAGTGTAGGGCGTCGTCTGCGGGTCGGCGATCAGATCGCGTACGGTCTGCATCGCCTCACTGTCGGGGTTCTTCAGATCGAGCGGGTCGAAATCGAAGGTCACGCGCGGTAGCAAGGCGAGGCAGACGACCGCCAATAGGGCAGCACCCGCGATGACCCAGCCGCGCCTTTTCTTGAGAAATCGGTCGACCGGCGCGAGGCGGGTGAAGCCGACCGCCTCGGGCTCGGCGCGCGGCCGCAACACCGCGAGCAAGGCCGGCAGCAGCAGGAAATTGAGGACGATCGCGATCAGCATCCCCGCGCCGGCGATCCAGCCCAATTCGCGCACCCCGACATAGTCGGTCGGCACAAAGGCAAGAAAGCCGATGCCCGTCGAGGCCGCCGCCAAGGCCAGCGACGGGCCGATCGTGCGCGCGGCAGCCGCCAGCGACGCGTCGAGCGTGCCGAGCCTATGCCGCTGGTCGCGATAGCGGATCGAGAACTGGATGCTGAAATCGACCGCGAGACCGATGAACAGCACGCCAAACGCCACCGAGATCAGGTTGAGCGAGCCGATCGCCAGCGCCGCGAAGCCGCCCGTGAGCACCAATCCGGCGATCACCGTCAGGAGGATCGCGATTACCGGACGCGGCGAGCGCATCGCCAGGAACAGGATCAGACAGACAGACCCGACCGAGAGCAGGGTTGAGCGCAGCGCGCCTTCCTGCAGCGCCGCGAACTGGTCGTCGTCGAGCGCGACCGAGCCGGTGATGCGCACGCGCACTCCAGCCTGCGGGGTGAGCCCCATCTCGGCCGCGAGACGACGGACTTCTGCCGTCGCCTTGGCGCCCGGCTCGAGCGCGCCATAATCGAGCACCGGCTGGGCCAGCACGAATTTGCGCAGCTCGCGCGGGTCAGGCGCGCTGCCGGTCAGCAATTGCTGCCAGGAGAGGCTCTGCGGCTTACCAGCGGCCACCCCATCCACGACATCGGCGATCTTGGCCAAGGTGGGGTCGAGCTTGTCGATGCCGACATCGCCGCGCGTCGCGCCCTCGACAAAGAGCTTCAGCGTGTCGAACAGGCCGCGCAGGCTCGGGTCGGCCGAGAGGCTGCCGATCAGCGGCTGCGCTGCGACCAGCTGATCGGACAGGGCACTGAGCTCCTTGACCGAAAGAAACAGCAGGCCGTTTTGATCAAAGAAGGCGCCGCCGTCGGGCCGGCGCACATTGTGGAACAGCTCCGGCTCGGCCTTGAACCCGTCGGCGAGACGCTGCGCGGCGGTGTCGGCGAGGTCGCCGTCGGCGCCGTCGATGACGATCGCCAGGAGATTGGCGTTCTGCGGAAACTCGCGGTCGAGCGCCAGCTCGTTCTGCCGCCACGGTACATCGCTCGGCAGCAGCTTCTCGATATCGGTGTCGATGCTCAGATGCGTCGCCGCATACCAGCCGGCAACAAGCGTCAACACCAGCGCGGCGAGCACATTGAGGGCGGCATGGCGGCGGCTGAAATCGACGAGGCGAACGATAAACGCGGCGATCACAAGGCCTCGGCGAGGTGCGGAAGGGTCGGGCGCGACGGCGTTCCCCTTCCTTTAAAGCAAGTTTCGCCGCCGTGAAACCGGGTCGCACATTTCCGCGGCAATTCTCCAATTGGGCGAAATTGCGGCGGGACCATGGGCAAAATGCCGCGAAATCTCCGATCTCCGGTCACATTACGGCCACGCTCTCCAACGATCTTGCATATCACCCAGACAGGAGGGGAAGCATGGCTGGACGCACCGAATGCTGCCGCTACGAGCCGAGCCTCGACGAGCTGCTCGAAGACGACATAATGCAGCCTGTGCTGGAGAGCGCCGGCTATGACCGCGAACGGTTCCATGACCTGATGGTCGAGACCGGTGAGCGCGTGCGCCTGTCGCGCGAGGCTTTCGAGCGGGATTAGCGACCCATCGTCATCGCGACGAGCGCTCGCAATGACTTCCTAAAGCGCCGCAAACTCCAATCGCACTCTGAGGCCCGGCTGGTTGTCTTCGAGCGCCACCGTGGCGTTGTGCAGCCGGGCGACCGCGCGCACCAGGCTGAGGCCGAGCCCGTTGCCCGGCGTGCTGCGGCTCGGCTCGAGGCGTACGAAGCGATCGAACACGGCTTCGCGTTCTGCTTCGGGAATGCCGGGGCCGGTGTCGGAGACTTCGAGCGCGGCGCGCCCGTCTTGCTGGTGCGCCGAGAGCAGCACCTCGCCGCCGCCATATTTGAGCGCGTTGTCGAGCAGGTTGGCGACAGCTTGCGATAAGAGATGGCGGTCGCCGCGGATCATGATGCCCGGCTCGACATCGAGCTTTAGCGCGCAACCCTTCTCCTCGGCCACCGGCTCATAGAGGTCGGCGGCGGCGCAGACAGTTTGCGCGAGGTCAAGCGGCTCGGCGGCGCTGCGCCGCGCGCCCGACTCGGCCTCGGCAATGCTCAGCAGCGCATTGAATGTCGCCAGCAGGCGGTCGGCCTCGTCGATCGCGTCGCGCACCGCCTCGGTCTGCGCGCCGTCTTCCGGGCTGTCGATGAGGCTCAATTCGAGCCGGGCGCGCAGCCGGGCGAGCGGTGTGCGCAGATCATGCGCGATGTTGTCGGAAACTTCGCGCATCCCGGCCATCAGCCGTTCGATCTGTTCGAGCATGTTGTTCAGGTTGGCGGCGAGCTGGTCGAATTCGTCGCGGCTGCCGCGCAACGGCACGCGATCCGACAGATTGCCGCCCATCACGCGCTCGGCGGTGCGGTTGACCTGCTCGACACGCCGCAACAGGTTGCGGCTCATCACCGTACCGCCGATAAGCCCAACGACAAGCGCGACGAGGCCGGACCACATCAGCGTCATCTTGATGCGTTCGCGGTAGAGCGCGGCATCGTTGATGTCGCGCGCGACCAGCAGCCGGTAGCCGTCCGGGATGACGATCAGCGCGCCCTGCGCCGGGCGCTTCAAAGTTTCGCCCTGGACCTTCATCTGCACCTTGAAGGCGACCGGCCCCGGCGCCACCGGCGTCCCTTCAGGCCAGCCGGTGATGTTGCCGGCGAGCGGGTGTCCATCGGCGTCGGTGACGAGATAGAGCATGCCGTCGCCGCGGTCGCCGGCGCTGCGCGCGGCGACGATCTGCACCAGGCCGCTGAGACCGCGCTGCGCATATTGCTCAGCCAGACCGGCGATCTCGGCATCGAGCGTTGCCTGGGTTTGGCGCTCGATAAAGTCTGCGCTCATCCAGTAGACAAAGAGCAGCACCCCCAGCACCGAGACCGCAAAGACGCCAAAATAGAGGCTCGCTAAGCGGAAGGCGTGCGTCCGCACCAGGCGCCGCAAGTATGACAGGAGGTGCCGCAACAGCTCAGTCCGACGCGCGCAGGCAATACCCGGCGCCGCGCACGGTATGGATCAGGGGGCGCTCGAAATTGCGGTCGATCTTCTGCCGCAGCCGGCTCACATGAACATCGATGACATTGGTCTGCGGATCGAAATGGTAGTCCCAGACATGTTCGAGCAGCATCGTGCGCGTCACGACATGCCCGGCATTGCGCATCAGGTACTCGAGCAACTGAAATTCGCGCGGCAAGAGGTCGATCACGGTGTCGCCGCGTTTCACCGAGCGGGTCAAGAGGTCGAGCTCGAGATCGGCGACGCGCAGTTTTGTCGTCGCCGTGCCGGCAGCGCCGCGCCGCAAGAGCGACTCGACGCGCGCCAAGAGCTCGCTGAACGCAAAAGGCTTGACGAGGTAGTCATCACCGCCGGCGCGCAGCCCGCGCACCCGGTCGTCGACGCTGCCCAGCGCCGACAGGATCAGGGACGGCGTGCCGATTTCGGCGGCACGCAGCGCGCCGAGCATCGCCAGCCCATCCATTCCCGGCAGCATGCGGTCGAGGATGATCGCGTCGTAGCTGCCCGAGCTGGCGAGGAAGAGCCCCTCGCGGCCGTCCCCGGACTGGTCGACCGTATAGCCGCTTTCAGTGAGCCCCTTGACAAGGTAGTTCGCGGTCTCGCGATCGTCCTCGACGACGAGCAGTTTCATGGCCTTCGCCCACCTTCGCGGGCTGTGGATTTCATTCGTCGATTTCAAGTTGTTACGCCGCGCCGCGCGCGCAAGATGCGACCCCCGACATTACCAAAGCTTAATCTAGGGGCCCGGTCGCGACACCTATCCGGGAAGTAGTGATAGCGATTCGCTGGTTCGCGTTGTCTATATCTGGGGTGTTCCGGATTTACATGAGGCTTTTCGCGGCCTTAGCCACCTGCCACTGGCGGGGTTGCGATGTCCGCTAATCTCGGCCTTGTCGATCCTCCCCGACAGGCTTGCCGATGTCGCTTCGAACTTTAGGCTTGTTCACCGGTCTAGGAACAATAGCCGCGTTTTCGGCACAGGCCCAACAGCCTGTCGGCGATATTGTCGACCAGATATTGAACCCGCAGACGATATCCTCTCCGGATACGCCAGCGCCCGTGGCGCGGCCGGCGGCCCAGCAGCCATCGCCGCCTCCCGTGCCCCTTTCACCCGCGGCAATGCCGGCCACCCAGCAGCCACCGCCGCCTCCCGTGACTCCCGTTTCCGTGACGCCACTGCCACCGGCCGCGTCTGGGCCAGCACCAACCACCGCCATCGCGCCACCAGCCCAAGCGTCGACGCCAAACGATATCATCGTCACGCCGCCACCGGCTCCGGCCGGGGCCGCGGCGCCGTCTCCCGCGTCCACGGCATCGTCGGCCGATCTTGACAGCACCGCGCCGGCTCCAGCCAGTCCCGCGCCCGCGGGATGGTCGGGCTTTTTCGCGGGGATCAATCTCGGCACAAAATGGGGCGATGCGCGCAGCAACGTGACCACGACGACGACCTTCGTCAACACCGCGGCGCTCAGCCCGTTGGGACAAACCTATGGCCCAGCGGCCGCGGCCAGCGCGAACGGTTCACTGTCGAGTAGCGAGTCATTCATTGGCGGCGGCGAGATCGGCTACGATTTCCCGCTGTCGCCCGGCTGGATGGCGGGCTTTGAAGCGGACCTAGACACCACCACCTCCTCGGGCGCCAGCTTTAGCGACACGACTCAACGCACCGGCTTTCCGAACGATACGGTCAAGACCACCGTTCATCTCAACACACGGCTCGGTTTTCTTTCCACCCTGCGCGGCAGGCTCGGCTATCTCGTCGATCCGTCAGTGTGGATCTATGCAACCGGCGGTTTGGCGATCGGCGAAGCCAGTTCATCGACGCAGCTGACCGCCATTGAGATTCCGAACACGGGATCGACCAACATCAACGCCTCGGGCGGAGCATCAAAGGTCGTACCCGGATATACTATCGGCGCCGGCGCCGAGTGGCGGCTCGACGAGGTTTGGAGCGTCAAGGCCGAATATCTGTATTATCGATTGGGCAGTCTAACCTACAACAACAACCCGTTTTCCGCGTTCCTGATAAGTAACGGAGCCACCGATAATACCGCGAATTCCGTGACCAAGACGCGATTCTCCGGCAGTACCGTCAGGATTGGTGTCGACTACCACTTCTAACGGTTATTGCCGTCCCACCGAGAAGCTCGTGGTACTTGACGTATGGCGAGGT
>Ga0210398_10005881_pt1 | contig 11370 bp, 9 predicted proteins | sample IncBWC4OmetaG_FD_161047 | JGI IMG/M metagenome (GOLD analysis project Ga0210398, IMG submission 161047) | Forest soil microbial communities from Barre Woods Harvard Forest LTER site, Petersham, Massachusetts, United States - Inc-BW-C-4-O | ecosystem: Environmental > Terrestrial > Soil >... | reverse complement strand
GATTTCACTTTCTCGATGAACAGGACGCGTCCCTGATCCTGCCTTTCCAATGGGACCGCAGCAAGACCAGGCTGGGTAATTTCAGTGAGCGCGCCCTCGCCCGGTTGAAGCCCGGGGTCACTCTGGCACAGGCCAGTGCGGACATGGCGCGATTGCTACCGGTGGTGCTGCGCAGCTTCCCGCCCCCAGACGGTTTTAGCGTCAGCATTTTTGAGAAGGTACGGATAAGCCCGAATCTGCGGCCATTGAAGCAGGACGTGGTGGGCGATGTAGGCAACGTGTTGTGGGTGCTGATGGGGTCGATCGTCCTGGTTCTGCTGGTCGCCTGCGCGAACGTTGCCAACCTGCTGCTGGTGCGGGTCGAAGGGCGCCGGCAGGAGCTAGCCATCCGCTCTGCCCTGGGGGCGGGCTGGGGAAGAATCACGGAGGAGCTGCTCTGCGAGAGTGTGATCCTGGGGTTCGCGGGCACACTGGTGGGAGTGGTCCTGGCATACGCCGCTTTGCGTACCCTGGTGGCCATCGCGCCCACTGGCCTGCCCCGCCTTCATGAGATTGGCATCGATGTTCCCGTTATCCTGTTTGCGCTTGCGCTGGCAGTCTTTACCAGCCTGCTCATCGGCTTTATCCCGGTGCTCAAGTATGCGGGCGCCGGCGCGAACAGCGACTTGCGCGAAGGAGGGCGGGCGCTGAGCCAAAGCCGGGAACGGCATCGTGCACGCAAGACGTTGGTGGTAGTGCAGGTAGCGCTGGCGCTGGTCCTGCTCATCTGTTCCGGGCTGATGATCCGCACCTTTCGCGCCTTGATGCAAGTGTCTCCTGGTTTCGTGGCACCCGATCAGGTTGAGACATTTCGCTTCTACATCCCGGAAACACAGATACCTGACTCTGAGCCCGAGCGGGTGATACGCACGCACGAAGAAATTCTAAACAAACTGGCCAGGATGGGAGGAGTTTCTGCGGTCAGCTTTTCAACCGCCGTTCCTCTGGATGGGCACGATTCGAACGATGTGGTGTATGCGCAGGACCATGTGTATGGCGAGGGGGAGCTACCACCGATACGCCGCTTCAAATTCATCTCCCCCGGATATTTCGCGACGCTGGGTACTCGGTTGGTTGCCGGGCGGGATCTCACGTGGACCGACATCTATCAGAAAAGGCCAGTGGCTATCATCTCGGAGAATTTGGCGCGCCAGTATTGGCATGACGCGAATGGCGCGATGGGCAAAAGGATCAGGGTAGCCAGCACGGATGACTGGCGCGAGATTGTCGGCGTGGTTCAAGACGTGCATGACGACGGCGTAGGCCAACCCGCGCCCAGCTCGGTGTACTGGCCTATCATGATGGATCATTTCGAGGGCGAAAAGCAGATGCTGCGACGAAATATCGCTTTCACTCTGCGTAGTTCGCGCGCCGGCTCACGCACATTCATGAAAGAGGTCCAGGACCGGGTCTGGTCAGTCCATTCCGACGTACCGCTGGCGGACGTTTCCACACTGGGAGAGCTTTACACGAAGTCCATGGCTCGGACTTCGTTCACGCTGGTGATGCTCTGCGTCGCTGGAAGCATGGCTCTGCTGCTGGGGATTGTGGGCATTTACGGAGTTATCTCATATTCGATATCGCAGCGGACGCGCGAGATTGGGATTCGCATGGCGCTAGGGGCGCAGCGGAATACACTCACAGCGTTGTTTGTGCGCCAGGGACTGTGGTTAACGGGGATCGGTGTGGGATGCGGCCTGGTGGTCGCATTTGTGGTGATGCGCCTGATGTCGTCACTGTTATTCAACGTGAGCCCGGTCGATCCAATCACCTATGTCGCGATTACCGCCGGAGTGATGGCGACTGCTTATCTGGCTTGTTATTTACCGTCGCGCCGCGCCGCCACGGTGAATCCGGTGAATGCTTTGCGGGCCGAGTAGCGGTCACCGCACCTACTGTTTGCTGGTCTCAGTAAGGAAAGTTGCATTCGCTACCAGGATGTCGCGCCCCTGGTTGTTGAGAACCGTGTGGGTCGATGTGATTGCCGTCAAGACACCGGTCTGGCCAGCGATCTCCAGGTTTTCCCCAACCGCCAGTATTTTACGGGTGTAAAAACCGGCGACGATATTGCGTACGATTTCCCGTGTACCCAGTCCAAAAGCCAGCCCAAATGCCAGGGCGCCCGCCGCGAGAAAGAAGCTGGTTACAATGCGAACCATCTCGGTATCAATTTTCAGTTGGCCAATGGCCATCATGGCAACGATGAAGACAATCAACGCGGAGACGAGTTTTCCCAGGGCAGGAGCAGAATCGATACCGGAAGACTCGGCAGCCTGAGTGACCATTTGTCCTGCGAACTGGCCGACTGTGGTGCCCAGGATCAAGAGTAGAAGGGCGGCGACGATATTTGGCAAATAGGAGAAGAAAGCGGCGATTGCATTGGAGATGGCCAGCAGGCCAAGGGCATCGCTCGCGGTCTGGGCCAGCACTATGATGACGAGAAAATAGGCTAGCTTGGGGAGGAACAGTGTCAGTGGCTGACGCAATCCGATGCGCTGCAGCGTCTTGTCCACGCCTGCTTTCCCAATCAGGGTGTCGAAGCGCATGCGCACCAGCACCGCACGAAGCACGACTTCGACCAGCTTGGCGGCTGCCAGGCCGAGAATGACCAACAAGATGCCAACCGCTACTTTAGGGAGTGCGGTGACCACCGATCTGCCGAGCCCAGCGAAGGCCTCAAGAAGATTTTTCTCCATGCCTGCCATCCTTTCGAACGCTGTTCGGATTGAGTTGCTCAATCAGGATCAACCAAAACTCCCGCAGAACCATGAGCGGTACGCTCGCGGAGAACGAGGTTAATTGGGCCACCGCAGTGCGGCGCTGAATGGCGCGCCGGACGCGAACCAGCAAAGCCGGCGATGCGTCGTGCTCAAAGGCCGCCAACTCGGCGACCGGATCGCCCAGATCTACCTCTTCCCTACCCTGCCCCTCGCCCAGCGGTTCTTCGCTCATTGTCCAACCCTATTCGCGCCTGTGGCCTGCAGCTGCTTGTATCGTTCCCTGAACTCCTCGCGTCCGCGTTTGATGCGCATCTTTGCCGCGGAAAGACCGACGCCGAGAGCCTGGGCTACTTCTTCATAAGAGAGCCCATCCATATCGCAGAGAACGAGTGGAATCCTAAGCGTGCTGGACATCGAGTCCAGCACCAGGCTGGTAAGTTGTCGATCGCTGATGGTTTCGGCCATTCGCTCCGCCGTGGACTGAACCTGAAGTTGATCGAACGCTTCCACCTCCGACTCATCGATGCCGATATAGGATCGGCCGGCTTGCTTCTTCAGATGGTTGAGACAGTGGTTAATTTTGATTCTTTGCAGCCAGCCGGCAAAGGTAGAGCGCCCCTCGAAACTGCGTAGCCCGAAGAAGGCCTTCACCAAAACTTCCTGGGCAAGATCCTCAGAATTGTTTGGGTCGCGGGTGATGTAGCGACAGTTGGCGACGACACGCTTTTGATAAAGCAGGACCAATTTCTCGAATGCACGCAAATCCCCCTCAGGAGCTCTGCGTGCCTGTTCTAAAAGATCCTGGTCTGGATCGGCCGCAGAAGAGCGAGGCCGCTCGAAAGAAGCGTTCATAGGGGATTCAGTATGCCACATTGCTTGCTGTTCTCCTATCGATCGTGAAGTTTTCAGCAAATGTGACTTTCGCACGCGATCCATTGTCTTCGTCAGTGAATGACAATTCTGGAGGGAATTTCATGCTCAAGGGATTTCGCGATTTCGTGTTGCGGGGAAATGTCGTTGACCTGGCGGTGGGCGTGGTTATCGGCGCCGCGTTCGGCACTGTGGTCACTGCGCTGGTGAAGGATCTACTTACTCCGATCATTGCCGCAGTGGTAAGAAAGCCTGATTTTTCGGCCTTCTTCTTCGAACTCAACGGGGCAAAGTTTCTCTATGGTGACTTCCTGAACGCCGCTATCTCTTTTCTGCTGATCGCGGCAGCGGTGTATTTCTTCGTCGTACTGCCAGTCAATAGCCTTTTAAGCCGAATACAGAAACAAGCTCCAGTGGATAAGAAAAAGTGTCCGGAGTGCAGAAGCGCGATCGCATTAGACGCACGCCGCTGCGCATTTTGTACTTCCGCCGTGTCTTAGTGCTGGGGAGAAGTGTCTTGCTGCGCGCCGCCCAGCAATCGTGCGGCCGCTGTTTCTTCAATCGTAGATAAGTAACCCAGAGAGGTTCCTGCAAATGTTGAACTCGCAACCCCCAATCTATTCTTTATTTCGGTGGATTCTATCCAAGCGCTCTCTTGTGCTCGCGGCTGTGTTGCCGGCTGCTGCCTTGTCACCACAGGCACTCAGTCAAACTGCGGGAGCGGAGCCAAAGCCTGCGCCAACGGCGGACGTGCTGGTCCTGGCCAATGGTGATCAGCTCACTGGTAAACTACTCCGGGAGGCCGATGGGACCGTGACCTTTCACAGCGATATGGCCGGCGACCTGAGCTTTACCTGGGATAAGATCAAATCCATTCGCACGACGCAGAAGTTTGCTGTTATTGAGCAAGGGCAACATATCTCCCGTAAGACTCCGGACAGCAACGTGGCCCAGGGGACGATCGCGATCCAGGACGATACGATCCAGGTCGCCGGCAAGGAGATCCCTGAGAAGAATGCGCAATACGTCGTCGATCAGGACAGCTACATCAAGCAAGTCCGCGGCAACCATGGCTGGGGGTATGGATGGGGCGGCTCGTTGACCGCAGGAGCGGCCGATGTGCAGGCTACCCAAAACAGCCGCACATTTACGGGAGCGGGAACGTTTGTGAGGACTATTCCCGGAGTAAGTTGGATGGATCCTCGCAATCGCACGACGGCCGATTTCACCGCTGCGTATGGTTCGCTTTCGCAGTCGGGCGCGGCCACCACAAAAACGAACATCTTACATGCCGATGCGGAGCATGACTGGTTCCTGTCTCCTCGGCTGTATGCCCTGGTAGACACGTCGTTCGATCACAACTACTCCCAGGGTTTGAACCTGCAACAGATTTACGGTGGCGGGTTAGGGTTTGTGCTCATCAAGACTCCCAGACAGGAATTGGATCTCAAAGGAGATATTCATTACGAGCGGCAAAATTTTGGCTTCACGCCAGGAATCGTTCCGCCCACCGTGACGCCGAACAAAAACCTGATCGGCGCCGATATCGGCGACACCTATATGGCGAAACTTGCCCACGGCCTGGTCTTTAACCAGGGCCTGCTCGTGACCCCGGCATTCAACACGCCCAAGGCGTATTCTGCTTTGGCCACTGCAGGATTAACTTTCCCGGTGTACAAACGGCTAGGCTTCAGCCTTTCCGCATTGGACGATTTCCTGAACGACCCGGCGTTCGGCAGCAAGAAGAATTCATTCCAGTTTAGTGCCGGGCTCACCTATACCCTGCACTAGAACCGCAGGCGCAGCCAGGCCTGCACAGAGGTTGGGTCATTGCTATCCGCGGACGGGGCTCGAGGCCACGTCTCACCCTTGACTTGGAGGGCCTAAGTTTCACCTGAAGGCCGTTCGAAACATGAACCATGTTGTTCTGGAAGGAGCGGGTATTTCGTATGAGTGATAACCCTGAGAAGACTGGATTGGATGGGCGCGGCCGAGAAAAGAGCGGCCGGATCGATCACAAGCATCCCACCACGAAGATCAAGCACCTGCGTGAGCACTACGGGGCGCACTTCGCAGATGGGTGGGATGGTGAGCGTACGCTTGGCGAACTGCTAAGCGAGACCAAGTTCGAATCGCTCACCCAGTACGTGAAACACCACGGCCACCAGCCTACGAGCTAGTTCTCAACGTCCGGGGCGACAGGTACCAAATGCAGAGCTCTGCTGTCGCCCCGCTTTTTCGTTAGCTCCCTCCTCTAAGGTGATTCGTGTCTTTTCCCCTTGACAGCTTAGGAGAGTCTGCCTAGACTCCTAATCAGCTTAGGGGACGATTCTGGCAGGCCGCGAGCTTCCGGGATCGGAGGAAAACATGAGGGTACCCGGCTTTCTACGCTTCTTCAGTGCTCTTTTCGGCGATCGGCTCCGGCTGGATGGGGAGATCAGGGAGGAGTTACGTTCGCATATACTGCATCGCGCGGACGACCTTCAGCGTCACGGTCTTTCCCACAAAGAGGCCGAGCGCCGTGCCCGCATTGAATTCGGGGGATATGAGAAGTTCAAGGAAGATTGCCACGAAGAACAGAGTGGGCATTTCCTTGAAACATTCTGGCAAGATGCGCGATTCGCTGTTCGTTTACTGAGCAAGTCTCCCGGCTTCACGGGAATCGCAGTCATCACGCTGGCTCTGGGAATTGGAGCAAACGCTGTTGCCTTCAGCCTGATGAACGCGCTCATTCTGCGCCCTCTCCATGTGCCGCATGCGCAGAACCTCTATACGATCGAGCGAGCCAAAGCCTATGACATATCGCAGTCCTACCCGGACTACCTGGATTTGCGCGATCGAAACCGGACGTTGGATGGCATCGTAGCCTACAGCATCACGCGGGCCGGTCTGGAGACGAATGGCAAAGCGTCTTCCGCATGGCTCTACCAGGCAAGCGGAAACTACTTTGATGTATTAGGCATTCAGCCTTACCTCGGGCGCTTCTTTCACAGCTCCGACGAGCACGGGGCGAACAGCGCTGCTTATCTCGTGCTCAGTTATCCCTATTGGCAAAATCACTTCGGGGGCGATCCCAGCGTCGTAGGACACATGGTCCAGGTCAATAAACATCCCTTCACGATTATCGGAGTGGCGCCAGAAGAGTTTCGCGGAACCGAAATGTACTTCACCCCGAATTTCTGGGTGCCATTGGTGAGCGAAGAGCAGTCCGGAGGATGGTTCGACCTGAACAAGCGCGGATCGCGCGGCTTGTGGCTGGCAGGGCGCCTGAAAGCAGGAGTAACTCCAGCGCAGGCTACTGCCGATCTGAACTCGGTGGGCGCTTACCTCGAGAAAAGCTATCCGCAAGAAGACCAGCAGATGAGCTTTGCACTCACCCGGCCTGGATTGATCGGCGACACGCTTGGCCGGCCAGTACGAGCCTTTGTCACTGGCCTGATGCTGCTGGCGACTTTGATTTTGCTGGCTGCCTGCGCAAACCTGGGCAGTCTGTTTGCCGCTCGCGCGGCGGACCGTTCCAAAGAAGTCGCGCTGCGATTAGCACTGGGATCAAGCCGCAAACGCATCCTGCGGCAACTTATGACCGAGGCAGTCATGGTCTCATTGATCGGCGGTTCCGCCGGATTGATAAGTGGAATAGCGCTGCTGCGCTGGCTGAATACATGGCAGCCGGTGCCTAGTTTCCCGGTCCATTTGCCGGTGGCTCCCGATGCGACCACGTACGCCGTGGCGTTGCTGCTTGCGCTCGGGAGCGGGCTGCTTTTTGGCATGGTGCCGGTGCGACAGGTGCTTCGAGTTAGTCCTTACCAGGTGGTAAAGTCGGGGACGATCGAGTTGGGAGGACGGCGATTCAGCACGCGTGACTTGCTGCTGGTCGTCCAGGTAGCAGTCTGCGCCATGCTGGTTACGGCTTCGATGGTGGCACTGCGAGGATTAGTAAGATCGCTTCACACACACTACGGCTTTGTACCACAAGACGCACTTCTGGTAGAGACCGATCTGAATATGGCTGGGTATGAAGGCGACCGGGTGGCGACGATGCAGCGCCGCATGGTCGATACCGTGGAGATGATTCCCGGTGTGACAGCGGCAGGGCTGACCGACCGAATCCCGCTGGATAGCGAAAACATGACGAACAGCACCCTGGTTTTTGAGGACAGCACCACCGACCTGAGAATATCGAACGCAGCCGCCGATACGGTGGCCTTGAATATTTCCCCAGGTTATTTTCGAGCCGCGGGCACGGCGCTGCTAGCGGGAAGAATCTTCACTGCGCACGACGACGCGAATGCACCGCTCGTGGCGGTGGTCAACCGGGCCTTTGCAATGAAGGTCTTCGGAGCCTTCGGATCTATGGCAGATGCAATTGGTAAGTACTTCAAGACTGCGGAGGGGACGCGCATCCGGGTGGTGGGGATCGTCGAGGACGGAAAATACAAGACGGTCGCGGAAGGTCCGCAGCCGGCGATTTTTCGGCCGATCCTGCAGTCGCCGAGCAGCGCGACGTGGCTGGTGGTTCGCTCCGGCCGTGATCCTCATGGGATGGCAGTGGCTTTGGACAGTGGGCTGCGAGGCCTGGACGAAGGAATGCCTTTCAGCATAAGAACATGGACCAAGGAGCTGGACAGCGCGCTGTTTGCTTCGCGGGTGACCACGGTATCGCTGGGGATCCTCGGCGGACTGGGAGCAATGCTTGCGGTGACGGGAATTTTCGGCCTGGCATCGTACTCGGTGGCGAAACGGATGCGGGAATTCGGAATCCGCATCGCCTTGGGAGCACAGCGCAGGGAGGTGTTGCAAGCAGCGCTGGGAAAGGCTTTGCGCTTGCTGGCCCTCGGTTCTGGTGTGGGCTTGTTTCTGGGAATTCTGGCGAGCAAAGGGTTAGCGTTCATTGCTTATCAGGGCGCGTCGGGCGATCCACTGGTCCTTGCAGGCGTCGTGGGGGTCATGATTCTGCTTGGACTGCTAGCTACGTTTGTCCCCGCATTCCGAGCGCTGGGAGCCGATCCTCTATTGCTGCTGCGCGAGGAGTGATAAGGGTCTCAGGCGAAAACCTCGGCGCGGCAATCCAGTGAAGTTTCGAGGGGGCCCTTCGCGTTATAGAGCGGCGCGAGATGGATGCCGTGGCGTGCGGCAATGCGCTCTATTTCCTCCACTCGCTCCGGGGTGATGAGCCCCCTTCCGCGGGAGAAGGGCTCGAAGCGTCCCTCCAGAGCAAGAGCCATGCCCTCGAGCAAACATCCGTGAACCACGTCGGGGAATGGATGCCGATTGAGGATTCCATGAAGGTCCGGGATGAAGTGCAATGTGCCTGTAACTTGTCCTAAACCTCCGAAGAAGACCTGAGCGTCAGGCATTGCCGCGGAGGGAGATAGATTCTTGGGGTAGCCAGCGTCACAGATGATTGCGTCGGGGGCGGTGCTGCCCAACAGAAGTGAGGGGGATGCCAGGCTCGCTGCGCAGATCACAACATCGGCATGTGCGGAGAATTGCCGCGGATCGGTTGCGATCTCGACGTCCACTCCGGTGGCTGCCAACTCCGCAGCCAGCCTGCGCAATCGCTCCAGGTTTCGTGCGCAGAGCAGCACGCGCTTCACGCCGGGCGAAAGACAGCGGGCGCAGCCAGAGCCGACATCTCCGGTTGCGCCGACGATGAGCAAGGTCGATCTCCGCAGGTCTCTTCCCTCCTGCAAGCACAACTGCCGGATAGCCCGGACGATGAAACTCACGGTCAGAGTATTGCCTGTGGTGAAGACCGTACCGTGTTTTTGCGGAAGCTGATCGACATTTCCTTCGATGAGGATGGAGCTGAAACCGCCGAGACTTACGATTTTCGCACCTGCTTTGATAGCGCACGCCGCCGCGCCCCGTACACGAGCAAGGTTGTCGTGCATGGAAACGTCGCCGAGGCGGTCAGGAGGGATGAAGGAATCAATGTAAACACCGCGCGCCCTCATGCCACACGTCGAGGTGATCTCAACATGACAAACGGCGCGAGGCGGAATCCACGGCAGCATGTCGCGTATTTCCTCTTCCGGCAGTGGGGTATGCCCGGGCCCGCGCAGGACTGCGAGTACGTCCGCAGCCGCGCGCCAACTTTCCTGATGACCGATGAGGGCGAAATCGATTTCGTCTATACAGGCAATTGAGCCACCCATGTCAGCGTTACCTCCCCCGGTAGCCCTAGTTTGTCCAACGTTTTCAGGTATTGATGTAGCGATGCGCCGCGCAACTCAGCCGCACTGAGGCTGACGTCGGGGAGTGCCGGCTTCACACAGCTGCCGTGGCATACTTCGCAGTGACCCGTGCGGCAATCTCTCGCCAACATTTCTGCCAGCGTGGTCATGACTTCGAGATGCAGGCGGTATAGCCTGGCGTCAAAGCTCTGCTCATCCCGGGCTCGTTCTTTTCTCAGAATCTCCATCGCGTGGCCGATGTGATCCTCTTCTTCGGCTGCGATGGCGGCAAAGGTCTTGCCCAGGGTGCCCGGAGCGACCTTCCCCACCCGCGCATAGCTGGCCACGGCGAAGGATTCAAGCATGATCTCCTGGACGATCAAACAGCCGATGAAATCGCGTTCTGTAATGCAGCGCAGGAATGCTTCGCGGAGCCGCTTCCAATGTTTTGCGTGGACGTTGTTGGACGCGTCTACACCAATTTTGCGGCCCTCGTTCGCGAAAGCAGCTGCATGTCCCTTTTCGCCTGCCGCATGCTCCAGGGCATCGGCTACTTCTTCGGGGTCGTCACAGATTTCAGATAGCGAGGTGTAATTCATCGCGGCCAGTAGTTCGCCGGTTATGGCCTGTGCCAGCACGTCTTGCCAGATCAGGGCGGTGGGAGAGAGGGAGATTGGGTTAGCGGGTAGCGAGCATTTCAAATCAATGACGGTTTGCATGTGTCCTCCTGTTTTTTGCTGCGGGGAAGATGACTCCTGTGCCCTCAGGGGCTAAAGCCCGGGAATATTTCAATCAGGTCCGGCACGACTAAGGTCGTGCCTTTTCCGCAGCCACCAGGGCTAAAGCCCGGAGATTTATATACCGAGCGTTTCCGCGGGTTTAAAAACCCGCTCCCCCGGACTTAAGTCCGGGGCTGGCACCAACGTCGTTCCCTTGCTCAAGGGGTGTTCAGTTTCTGCAGCATCTTTACCGCGTTGTGGTTCGCAGGGTTTAGCTGGAGCGATCTTTTGTAGTTGGCGATGGCCTGCGGTTTGTTGCCATCGTCCATGTAAGCCTCTGCCAGACTGTCGAAGGTGTTGCCTGAGCTTGGATAGGCTTCTACGTTGAGCTGAAAGATGCGGATGGCTGGCTCGAGCTTGTTGGCTCGCATCAGTTGATAGCCCAACGCGTTCAGTTCGTCTTCGTCCAGGTTGTAATTGACGGCCTTTGCCGCCCTTAGCTGGTGGTATTGCTGAGCCGCCTGATCGATGCCGCTAGTCGCAATGGTCGCGGAGAGTGTTTCGGCGATGGACTTGCGGCTGTCGTAAGCTCGCTTGAGGTTGGGCACAAAGATAGCCATGGTGACGGCTACGATGCCGGCACCCAACCCAATAGTCAGCACGAAAAGGCCGGCCGCCATAGCAAAGCGGCCGATGGCGCCTGCGCGGTCCTGAGTGCGCAGATAGATTTCAAGCACAGCAAGCGGAACCAGGTATTGGCCGAAAGACATGAAGGTGAGAAAGGGGCCGCTAAACGTAGCTGCATTGAAACCGAAAGGGCCGTGATTCAGGACAAAGGAAAGGAAT
>Ga0210398_10005878_pt1 | contig 11371 bp, 6 predicted proteins | sample IncBWC4OmetaG_FD_161047 | JGI IMG/M metagenome (GOLD analysis project Ga0210398, IMG submission 161047) | Forest soil microbial communities from Barre Woods Harvard Forest LTER site, Petersham, Massachusetts, United States - Inc-BW-C-4-O | ecosystem: Environmental > Terrestrial > Soil >... | reverse complement strand
AGAACGCATTCGAGGAGGGGGCGCCGCACTAGCCGGCTGCGCGGAGCGCCGAGGGCGCCGCGCAACGCAATCTGCTGGCGTTGCGTGACCGCGCGCGCAAGCATCAGGTTGGCGAGATTGGCGCAGGCGATGAGCAGAACGAAGCTGGCGATCCACATCAGAAGGTGCAGGTCGTCTTTGTACTGGTCCTGCATTCTCTGTACGCCGCCGCCGCCTGGCGCGAGCCGGAGGTACTGCTTGGGAATGAGTGGGCGCTCGGGGGCAGGGAGATTAGCCAACGGGCTTTCCAGAAATTGCTGGAGCTCGACCTGCATCTGCGCCTGAATGGGGGCAGGCTTTGCGCCGGGCTCGATGCGCCCGATGACGTTGAGCCACTCCAAATTGCCGCGCTCCAAAAGGTCAGCGTCGACAGGCGAGATCGCGGGCATCAGATGGATGGGAAGCCAGAAGGCGGGCGGCGTGGGACTCAGACGCTCGCTGTAGAAGCCGGGCGGCGCGATGCCCACGATAGTCACCGGCTGACCGTTGATTATGAAGCTGGAGCCGATGACCGAGGGATCACGGCCGAGCTCCTGCTCCCACGTCTGAAAGCTGAGGACAGCGACCGGCGCTGCGCCCTTGTCGTCGTCAGAGACGCGCAGGAGGCGCCCGGCATACGGGCGGAGGCCAAGGGTATCGAAGGAGTTTCCGGAGACGAATTCGCCGTACCAGGGCTGCGCGGGATGATCGCTGCCGCTACGGCGCACCGCCATCTCGTGATCCGACGATTCAAACGCGGCGAGGCTGGCAAAGCCCGGAGTGTGGTCGCGGAACTGTTCGTATTGCCGGTACGAGAAAAGCGACCAGTCGTACATGGGTTCCTGGTAGTCGGGAAGACCGCCGTTCAGGCAGCACTGCTCGTTGTCGCCGACGCGCCATAGCCCTCCAGGGTCCTCAACCGGCAGCGATTTGAGCAGCACCGCATGCACCAGGGTAAAGATCGCTGTAGTGGCGCCGACGCCAAGCGCCACGGTCAGAACAACAGTGAGCGCGAATCCAGGCGATCTGCGGAACTGCCTCATCGCATTTTTCAGGTCAGCCAACAACGGTGCTTCCTCCAGATGCTGGTGCATTCCCCCGCAGGATCCTTCACTAAGGTGGATGCACCCGGCCTGCCAATCCGGACAAGGGTAGCTGCCTGAAAAATAGGGCTTAAGCTCCAAATCAAGCTGGAACGCTGTCCACCGCGAGACGATATTGTTCGGATTCGGACAACTTGCAAGCCTTCGGGCCGGTAAAAAATGACCCCTTCCCATAGCCATTCGAGTGGAGTATTATCTTCTCCCATAGTCATTCGAGTGGAGGCTGGTTGTGACTTTGAAAAGACCGCCGGATGCCGGAGACATTCTGCAGGGCACCTTGGACATGCTTATCCTGCGCACGCTGGTGATGGGACCGGCCCATGGGCACACGATCACGCAGGTTATCGAGAGCACTTCAGAGAACGCGTTAGAAGTTGAGCAGGGATCGCTTTATCCCGCACTCCATCGCCTTGAAGACCGCGGTCTGGTTTCGTCCGAGTGGGGCGTGAGTGAAAACAACCGCAGAGCAAAGTTCTATCAGCTCACCGGCAAAGGTCGGCAAGAGCTGAGCGCTGCTGCCGGTCGCTGGCAGAGGATGACTCGCGCCATCGGCCTCATTCTCGGTGAATCGTTCGAATAACGCAGGAGGGTAACGCAGATGAATTTGCGGCGCTTCACAGATCGCACCAGGAAAGATCAAGACCTCGCCGAGGAAATCGAATCGCACCTCGCCCATGCACAGGATACGAACGCCGCCCGTGGCCTTTCTCCAGAAGAAGCCCGTCGACAGGCTCACGTCCGTTTCGGTAATCCGCGCGCGACACGTGAACGTGTGTGGCGCTATCGTTCGATCCCGTGGCTTGAGGATCTATGGCGCGATTTGCGCTTCGCGCTGCGCGGGCTCGGCAAAACTCCCGGCTTCACCATCATCGCCATTCTGGTCATTGCCGTCGGGATTGGTGTAAACACGGCGGTCTTTTCAGTCATCAACACCGTGTTGCTCAAGCCGCTCACTTATCCCGATCCGCAGGCGCTGGTGGAACTGCGGAACACCAGTGCACAGGGATCGTTTCCCAGCGCGAACATACCGAAGTTCAATATCTGGCGCCAGCAGACGAGCACCTTTCAGCAGGTCGCGGCGTATGATTTCGGCGGGGCGGGCCTTAATATCACCGGAGGCGATCATCCCGAACAAGTGCAGGGCATGCACGTTTCTGCGGATTACTTTGCCCTGTTCGGCGCTCCGGTCGTTGCTGGACGCACCTTCACTGCCGCAGAAGACAGCCCGCACGGTGGACAAGTCGCGGTGTTGAGCTACGGTCTATGGAAGAGCCGTTACGGAGCCAATCCGAATGTTGTAGGGTCTACCATCCAGCTTGATGGCCAGCCGTATCTGATCGTCGGCGTCCTTGGCCGCGGATTTGTGACCGATGTGCCGGCTGATCTCTGGGTGCCATTCCAGTTCGATCTGAACTCCCAGGATATGGCTCATTACTTCACGGTTGCCGCGCGCCTGAGGCCCGGTGTCACCCTGCCGCAGGCCAACGCCCAGTTGCTTCTCGCGGCGGACCAGTACCGGCGCATCTACGGGAAAAACTCTCTGCCACCCGACGGCGGATTCGGGCTTGCCTCGCTTCAAGAGTCGATGATTGGCGATACGCGCTTTCCTCTTCTGGTTCTGCTGGGGGCGGTGGGCTTTGTTCTTCTCATTGCGTGCGCCAATGTTGCCAATTTGCTGCTGGCAAGAGCCTCGTCGAGGAAACGCGAGTTTGCCACGCGCGCCGCGCTTGGAGCAGGCCGGGGTCAAATCATCCGTCAGTTGCTTACGGAAAGCCTGACGCTTTCGCTCGCCGGCGGACTTCTCGGGCTCATTCTTGGATTTGCGGGCGTTCGCTTGTTGCTGGGCATCAATCCCGGCAATATTCCGCGAATCGGCGAAGATGGCGCGGCTGTAACTCTCGACAGCCACATCCTGCTTTTTACGCTGGGTATTTCACTCCTCACGGGAATTCTTTTTGGCCTTCTTCCGGCCATCAGCGCATCGCGACCGAACCTGGCCGCTGCGCTTAACGAAAATGCAGGCCGCTCTGGACTCGGGTTTCGCAATGGCAAGCTCCGCTCCGGACTCGTCATCGGGGAGATGGCACTGACTCTGGTGCTGGTCATCGGGGCAACCCTGCTTATCCGAACATTTCTCAAGCTGCAGGCGGTTGATACCGGCTTTGCCCTGCACAATGTGATCAGCTTGGCCATGTCCATGAGCGGCGACCGCTTTCAGAAGACCGCGCCGGTCGCTCAGGTCGTCCGCGACGGTACGGATCGTGTACTCGCTGTTCCCGGAGTCAAAGATGTTGGGGTAAGCAATTGCCTGCCTATGGCCGGCGGTTTCAGTATGATCTTTGATGTTGTCGGACGGCCCAAGGGGAATACTCCGTTCACCGGCGGTGCGGGCTTCTATTCCATTTCGTGGCGCTACTTCAATGCACTCAAGATTCCACTGCTGCGTGGCCGCGAGTTTACCCAGCAGGATGATGGAGCCGCCCCAGGCGTGATCATCATCAATGAGGCCTTCGCGCGCCACTACTGGCCCAAAGGCGATCCGCTGAATGATCGAATCCAGATCGGGCCCGGCGCCGGTCCGGCCTTCGCTGAAGGGCCGCGTCAGGTTGTCGGTATCGTGGGCGACACCCACGATGGCGGTCCGAACCGCGAGCCTATCCCCATGATGTATATCCCGCTTGCGCAGATGCCGGACCTCGAAACGGCGCTGAACTCACGCGTTACCCCGCTCTGGTGGATCATCCGCAGCGATGTCGACCCGCACACGCTGGTTGCGCCTATCACCGCCGCTTTGCATGATGCCAGCGGTGGTCTGCCTGTAGCGCATATCCGCACGATGGACGAAATCGAAGCGCGCAACACGGCACGTCAGCGGTTCAACATGCTGCTTCTCACTGTGTTTGGCTCCGCCGGCCTGCTGATGGCCGCCATCGGGATCTATGGGGTGATGTCCTATTCTGTGCAGCAGCGTACCCAGGAACTCGGCGTCCGCATGGCACTTGGCGCGCAGGCTTCCAATCTTCGCAACATGGTTATCCGGCAGGGCATGGCTCTAACGCTCATCGGCGTAGCCCTTGGTGCTGGCGGAGCCTTCTGGCTCACGCGCTTTCTGGCCAGCTTTCTCTTTGGAGTGAAGACCGTGGATCCAATCGCTTTCGTCGCGACACCTGTCCTCCTGTGCGTCGTCGCCCTGCTCTCGATCTGGATTCCGGCGAAACGCGCGACTCGCGTGGACCCAATGACTGCCCTTCGCTCCGAGTAAAGCGGAAGGCGCATATTTTTGAGAAGTGGTCGCAATTTTCAGTTGCTGCCAAAGCGCCAACTTACTCAGAGGACGCTTCCTGCTATCGGACCTCAATGTGCGCATCGTACCGTCGTCACTGATTGACGCCCGTCAGCTGACTTTCTGTCGAACGATCTCAAGAATTTCGTCTGATAGCTGCGGGTCGCGCACAGCGCGAGCCAGCACCACCCCGCCGAGCAACGCGGCTGTTTGAAAAATTCCTTCTTTTCGGTCTCCCCCGCCTGCGGAGAGAATTTCCTCGAATCCTCGCTCGAATGCGGTTTTTAGCTCGGGCGTTGAGCGAGCCACCTCAGGTGCCAGTGCGGCCATGGTGCACCCGTCGCCCGGATTGTCCCGATGCCGTTGGCTGAGGTACCGCTCGACGTAGGCTCGCCTGCCCTGCTTCGTTGCACCATTGCTCCGGGCGCGGGCCAACGAAACGCCCTGTCCATAGGCAACGGCAGCTTCCTGAAGCTCTTGCTTTGAGCCGAAGTGCGCATAGAACGCGCCGTGGGTAAGGCCGGCAGCCTTCATCACCTCGCCCACGGTTACGTTTTCAAATCCCCGTTCCCGGAAGAGGCGGGAAGCTTCTTTCACAATCCGTTCATGTTTGGCGGCGGTCTCTTTGGCAGGGTAGCGCATAATTTTCCTGCATCCTCCATTTATGATGATCATCATATAACAAGTATGACAGTCATCATATTATATGCTCGTCAGAAGGAGGAAGTATGAAACTCGCAGGCAAAAAGGCTCTCATTACCGGAGGGAACAGCGGCATCGGGTTTGCAACGGCCCGTCTTTTTATCGCTGAAGGCGCCGAGGTCGCCATTACCGGCCGCGACCAGAAGACCCTGGATGAAGCGGTCGCCGAACTCGGCCCTAATGCGCGCGGCTACCGCGCGGACGTCACCATAGCCGAGGACCGCAAGCAGCTTTTCTCAGCGCTTGCCAGTGACTTCGGCAAACTCGACATCGTCTTCGCCAATGCCGGCATCTCCGGCCGGACGCCTACGGGCACAACTGATGAAGCTGTCTTCGAAAACATCATCCACATCAACCTGAATGGCGCCTTCTTTACCGTAAATTCAGCCGCGCCTCTGCTGAACGACCACGGCAGCATTATCTTCAACGGATCTGTGCACGACTATCTCGGCCAAACCGGCCTGGCCGCTTATGCTGCCACGAAGGGCGGCCTCGTCTCGATGGCGCGTTCCATCGCCGCTGACCTTGCACCCCGCAACATTCGCGTAAATGTGGTCGCACCCGGAGCCACGAAGACCCCCATCTGGAAGCGTGGATCCCGCGCCAACGATTCCGCCGAGCAATCTGCCAAGCTGGCTGACTTCATCTCCTCCACTATTCCTCTGGGCCGTTGGGGCGAGCCGGAAGAGCTTGCCAAAGCCGTGCTTTTCCTTGCCTCCGACGATGCTTCCTATATCAATGCGGTTGAGTTGATGGTTGACGGGGGAATGACGGGTGCTCCCTTCGGAGCTCCCATTCTTCGCGGCTGATTGCGTGAGCGGCCTGTGTCGCCAGTCCGACAAATCATTTTCAACGCAAAGGAGAGACATATCCCCACGATCCATTTCCACCAGATAACCAGGCTGACACCTGAGCAGTACGTCGCGGGGCTCACCGACTTCGGACCCGACCGTTCGAAGCTCTTCGGCAACAGCGCCGACGAGTACCTCAAGGTGCATCAGCGGAGCAGCACGCAGGCCGACGTAACCGAAGGCTCTGGAGGCATATGGGAACGACTGCACTACGATCCACGCCCTTGGACTTGAATGCCATAGAATGCTTGCTCCAGCGAAAGATTCAATGGCCTCGACGGCAAATCCGCTCGGGATCCACAATTTCGAATAGCCGACCAGTGCAGGAACGCGAAGTTGGCTGGTGCAAAACGGCGAACCCTATTTCACTACTAAGGTAAGAACCTGGGACGTAGTGACAGTGCCCGCTGTTGCCGTGACTGTCAGTTGGTAAGTTCCAGCCGGAGTATCGGCAGTAGTATTTGCAGGCGGTCTGGTATCGCTGCTTCCCCCTCCGCATCCCGTTACAGAAAGAGAACCGACGAGGGTCGCCGCGCATAACGCGAGAAGAAGCCGAAAACGTCTCCTCCTGAAGAGAAGCAATCCCGCGAACAGAGACGCTAGACCGGCGCCGGCCGCAAATGCGTGGTCGGCTGGATCGAGTTGCGCGCTCGTATTGGATTGCGTGGTCACCTTCACAGTAAAGGCCTGAGTGGCCCCAGGTGAAAGAACGAGCGTGGGTGGAGCAACCGAGCAGGTAGCGTTCTGCGGGGCGCCGGAACAGGTGAGGCTCACCGTACCGCTGAATCCTGCACTTCCGGTCAACGTTAGGTCGTAGGTGGCAGGCTGTCCGCTCGAGACTGTCGTTGTCAGCGATCCACCCTGGCCTGCACCGACGCTCACCGAAGGCGCGGTGCCCGTTCCGGTGAGTAAGACAGTTTGCGGGCTTGAGGTCGCGTTGTCAGCGATGGTCAAGGTTCCCGATTCGGCTCCCAGGATTGAAGGCGTGAACACGAGCGCAATCTGGCAGCTGGCGCCGGCGGCCAGAGTTGTCCCGCAGTTGTTCGTCTGAGAAAAGTCGTTTGATGACGTGATGTTCGTAAGAGTAAGGCTGCCGTTGCCTGAGTTCGTAAGGGTGACTTGCGAGGGCGCACTGCTGGTGCCTTTGTTCTGGCCACCGAAGTCCAGACTGTTGGGGGAGAGTGATACGGCCGGCGCCTGGCCTGTGCCCGTAATGGCGACAGTTTGAGGGCTGTTGGCGGCATTGCCGGTAACGGTCAGAACGGCAGATCGGGTTCCTGTAATCGATGGGCGGAAAGTGACATTGACGTTGCAACTGCTGCCGCCAGCAATCGTAGCGCATTGGCCCGATGCGGCGCTGAAGTCACCGGCATTGGTTCCGCTAATCGCAAGACCGGAGATTGTGAGGTCCTGACTGCCGATGTCGGAGACAGAAAGAGGAAGCGTACTGCTGGCTCCATTCGCCACCCCGCCAAAGGTGAGAGAGCTGGGAGCACTGATGGCTGGAGGTGTGTACGCTGTTCCAGTCAAAGGAATAGAACTAGCTTTGGATAGCCCCGGGACAGAAACGGTAAGACTTCCCGTCTGTGGTCCCGCAGTCGTGGGATTGAAGGTCACCGACATGACGCATCCGTAATTTCCGGGCATCGGATTGGGACATGGGTTGTTGAACGCAAACGGACCGTCAATGGAAAGGGTGTAACTCAGAGTCTTTGCCGAATAAGGATTCGAAATGGCCACGTTCTGAGCGGGGCTGGGTTTCCCGGCAGGATTGTTTGTGCCGAAATCGAGTGAGGCTGGAGACAGCTCAATCGGATACACGCCGTTGCCGAGCAGAGTAATTGTCTGTGCAGTTGTCTTACCTCCAAAGTTGATGGTCATGGTTCCATGGCGATCTCCGAGATCCTGTGGCTGGAACATGACATGCACCGTGCAGGAACCACCAGCTGCCACGGAGCCTGAGCAATCGTCAGTCTCAGAGTAGTCCGGCAGAGAAAATGTGAAACTCGAGATGGGAATACTCACGGAAGAGATGTTTGTCAGCTTCTCATCGAGTGAGTATCCAGAGCCAAACACAGTCTGCGGCCAGTCAAGTTCAAGCGGAGAAACGGTAACAGCGGAGTCGATCTGTCCAGTACCGTAGACCTGAATGGAAGCGGACCCTCCACCGCTGATCTGCAGCGTGGCAGAGCGGTCGCCATCGATGACGGGCGTAAAAAGAACGGCGATGATACAACTCTGCTGAGGCGCGAGGCTGGCCGTGCAGGTATTGCCGGCCAGAGTGAACTCGCTGTCTCCGTTCAAGGACACGCCGGGAGCATCCGCCTGGCCGTTGCTGACATTCGTAATTGTGATCGGGCGGTAGAGAGAAGGATTCCCGACTGTCTGGGTGCCGAAGGGAATGGGATTGGTTTGCGAAACCATGAGCGGAGTGGGGCTGGTCAGGTATTGGGAGGGGACATAGTAGTCGTTCTGGAATCCGTTGTCATATGCGACTGAGACAGTATTGCCTCCGGTGCCATCACTTGGCTTCCAGACAACCTGTACGGTGCAATAGCTTCCGGGCGCAAGAGTCGCGGTACAGTCATGCGTCTGCTGAAGGGCGCCCGAGGCGGCGATCGATTGGATCGTCAGGTTGGCAGTTCCAACGTTCCAGATGCGAAAAGGATGTGGGGCGCTTGACGTACCCGTCTGCTGCGGCGGGAAGTAAAGCTGGGATAGATCGAACCACGCAAGATCCGATGCAGGGCTGCCTACTGCTCGCGGATCCAGATATGGGGTGAAAGTCTGCACTGCGGGCGATGCGTCGCTCGTGATGGTGACAGATCCCTGGGCTAGCTTGCCATTCGCATCGGTTAGCGTCAGGACACAGCTGGTGCCGGCGGGAACCGTACTGCCGCAGTTTCCTTGCGCCTTCGCGAGGGCGCCCGTGAACGTAATGCTGGTGATGTGTAAATCTGCGGAGCCAACATTGTGCAACGGTAAAAACGGAAGCTGAGATCCGAGACTTATCTGTGGCTTCACGTCTGGAGCAATTTTTGCAAAGAACTCGTTGTAGGCGGATCCCAGACTGGCCTGCGTCGCATCGGCATTCCCTCCGATGATGATGGGATCCTGGAGCGTGCTTGTCGATGGGAGGCCGAGATTTCCGGCAGTAATGCCGGCAAGATAGATATTTCCCTCCGTATCGATGGCCATGGCAGACGGAACCTGGGCGGTTGTGTGTCCGCCAAAGGCACTTGTCTGAATGGGACTACCCGTTTTGTCGAGTTCCAGAAAGGTGCCACCAGTCGGAACGTCGGAAACTACAGCATAAGTTGCCCGAATCGGCTCGGCTCCCGTTGAACCGGCTGCATAGAGGTTTCCCTTTGGGTCGACGGACATGGCACTCATAAACCCATCGCCGAGATATGTGGAATAGACCAGTGCAGTCAGCGATGGGTTGAAGGCCATGGCAAACATTTGGGGGTCACCGTCAAGACCTGTGCCTAACGGGTGGCGGTCCGCTTTAATGGTGTATGGAAACCCATCCGATACGGTATTCCCGGCCAGATACACAGTTCCATCTGCACCGACTGCAACGCCGGAAAGCGTCTCCGGGGTGTTTTTGCCTGTTATATCTCCGCCAAGAAAAGAGCCGAAGAGGAGTGTCTTGCCATCGCCCGCAAACTTGGTCAGGAAGAAGCCGCCCAGTACGGACTGCAGTTCTCCTTTGAGAGGAATCGACGATTGATAGTATGAGTTAAACGATCCGGCAACGTAGATATTGTTATTTTTGTCCAGCGTAATTCCCGTAGCGGTGTTGTTTGCGCCGAGATAACTCGAGAAGACATAACCCGTGCCCTGAGAATTCAGCTCCGCGTAGAAACCAGAATTGCAGGAAGTACAGAGGCCCCCTTGATAAAGCGGCTGAAAAGCGTTCACAGTTTGGAGCGATCCGTCAGCGGCAAGGCCCGAAACAAATGCGTTGCCGTTGGCATTGACGCTGATCGCTTTGGGCAAGATCTGGCCCGAAGCGAGCAGTGTTGAATAGACCATCGCGCCTGCCGAATCCAGCTTGGTGATGAATCCCGCATTGCAGAAGCTGCCGCATGTGCCGAGATTCTGCGACGTAACCGGGAAATCGGCACCGCCTGTGATCCCGATGACATAAGCGTTGCCATTGGCATCAACTGCAACGCGGCTGGCGGTGCTGAAAGCGCTTGCCGGCAAATACGTGGAATAGAGAATGTTTTCCCCAGTTGAATCCAGCTTTGTGACAAATACCTGCTCGCTGCCGCTGTTCGAGCCCGCCTTGCCATGGACAACCGGATAATCACTGGCAAACGTGCTGCCGGTCAGGATGAGGTTGGCGTTGGCATCTGCAGCAATCGCCGAGACCTGAATGCTGTTGTTCGCCCCGAGCACGCCCGCGTAGGTGACAACAGGATCGATGATGAGTTTTTTTGTGTGATCGTATGGCCCGATCGCGAAGCCGATTTTGGAGGGCGAAATTGCGCGGTATCTCACATGAACCGGACGCTTCTCTCCGTCCTTGTCTTGGAAAGCGCTTGGTGCGAGCAGTCGGAGAGCGTGGCCGTCCGTTGTAATCAGCAGACTTCCATCCTGTTGCGGCAGTGCCCTTTCGTGGCCGCTCAGATCAATCTGCAGTCGCTCGGGCTCCGCCCCGGGACGAAGCTCGAAATCGTATTCGAGTTGGATGGTGTTCCCATGAAAGACGAGATCCGTGTCCGGATAAATATCTCGATACCGAACTTGGCGGTAAAGGGGGACATGGGTAATCCAGCCAGCAGGATTCTGACCCCGATAGTAGTTGACTACACCGTCCGCGGGATTTTCTTCGCGAATCCGATCAGGTTCGGCGCCCGAAAACTGCAGTTCCATGGTGGACTGGCCATTCGCTGACGGCTGTACGATTCGCAGACGATCGCGGGTCAGTTGGGCCTCTCCGCCTGCTGTGCGAGCGATGTAGCGAATCTCCGGGGCCGCCTGTCCCTGATTAGGCTCAAATTCCACGGGCAGTCCATGCCTCGCTGGCTGAGCCTGCGCGCTGGGAGACGTCATCCCAAACACCGACAGGGAGAGAAAAGTAATCAAGGCAGGAAAAAGCACACTCCGCCGCGCGGAGCCAGGTAACGACTGCATTGAGCCTCCACAACAAATCAGTCCTGCCGGATACGCACCGGCATTCCTGGCCACTTCAGGCAATGAAAAACGAAAGAGCTGTTGGTAACGCGATGTCCGCGGGGGGAGTCGTCGAACCGAGGTACTGTAAACCAATTCCGAAACGCAGGCAACCTATGCAAGAACTATGTGTCGTTGACACATGATATGTCCGGTGGGATTAGCACATGAAATGTCCGCTTAGCGGGCGGCGAGGATATCTCCATGCAGGTAAGTGTGGAGACGTATCC
>Ga0210398_10005876_pt1 | contig 11373 bp, 10 predicted proteins | sample IncBWC4OmetaG_FD_161047 | JGI IMG/M metagenome (GOLD analysis project Ga0210398, IMG submission 161047) | Forest soil microbial communities from Barre Woods Harvard Forest LTER site, Petersham, Massachusetts, United States - Inc-BW-C-4-O | ecosystem: Environmental > Terrestrial > Soil >... | reverse complement strand
CAGCCGGCACGCCCGCGTCTATATCAGTTCGGCCGACTGGATGGTGCGCAACATGGACTGGCGCGTGGAAACGCTGGTGCCGATCCACAATCCAACTGTGCATGCTCAGGTGCTCGACCAGATCATGGTGGTGAACCTGAAGGATTCGATGCAGTCGTGGGAACTGCGCGGCGACGGTGTGTGGCGGCGCGTGCCTCCCGGCAAGAAGCCGATCTCGGCACACCATTATTTCATGACCAACCCATCGCTTTCCGGCCGCGGTTCTGCATTGCACGGGCCCGCGGTTGCATCGCCGCTGGTCAATCATCGCCGCCCGGATCGCGTGAACCAGGACTGACCCATGCCATTCAAGCCGTCTGCCGACGCACCGCGCTGCGCCGTGGTCGATCTCGGATCGAACTCCGTGCGCCTCGTCGTCTATGAGGGTGCCTGTCGCAACCCCGTGGCGATCTTCAACGAAAAGGCGGTGCTGCGTCTCGGCCGCGGCCTGCAGGCGACCGGGCGGTTGAACGAAGAGGGCATGGGGCAGGCTCTTACCGTGCTGCACCGCTATCATGCCGTGGCACGCGCGATGGGCGCTACGCCGTTCGAGATGCTCGCCACCGCCGCGGTACGCGATGCACGCAACGGCGCGGACTTTGTCGCCGGCTTGCAGGCGCGCATGCCTGACGTGCCGATCCGGATTTTGTCGGGTCAACAGGAAGCGGAATATTCAGCGGAAGGCGTGCTTTGCGGCATTCCGACCGCCGACGGGATCCTGGCCGATGTCGGCGGTGGTTCGCTGGAGTTGGTGCGTCTCGATCGCGGCGCGCGCGGCGTGTCGCACACGCTGAGCCTTGGTGCGATACGACTGGCGGAGCGCGCCGGTGGCGATCCGGTCCGCGCCCGCGCCATCGCCGAGGCCGACCTCGCGACCGTGCCATGGCTGGCTGAAGGCGCCAATTGCGATCTGTATCTGGTGGGCGGCGCGTGGCGGGCGCTCGCACGCATCCACATGGCGCAGACCGGGTATCCGCTGCAGATGGTGCATCATTACACGATCGGCCGCGAGGAGGCGCGCGACCTGACCGCTGTGATCGCCGGTGCCGGTCGCCGTGCTCTCGAGCGGCTGCCCGGGCTGTCACGCCGACGCATCGATGATCTTCCGTATGCCGCCGTGGTGCTGCGGCGCGTGCTGCGTGCGACCGGCGCACGTCGGGTTGTTTTCAGCGCGAGCGGACTGCGTGAGGGCTGGTTCATGCAGCGCATGCCTGATGCGATCCGCGTCGAGGACCCTCTGCTGGCGGCCGGACATGAGTTTGCGGCGCGGCTTGGCCGTGACCCGAAGCTGCCTCCCGCGCTGTTCAACTGGACCGATCCGCTGTTCCCGGCGGAACTGGGCGAGGCGCGGCGGCTGCGCGAGGCGGCGTGCTGGATGTCCGATATCGGCAGCCACGATCATCCGGAGTTCCGTGCCGAACAGGCGTTCCTGCGTGTATTGCGCCAGCCCGGGATCGGGCTGGATCATCACGCGCGGGCGTTCCTCGCGCTGGCCATCGCCATGCGCTACGAGGTGGACACCGAGGCGCCATTCCTGCGTCCGGCGCGGTTGCTGCTCGATGTGTCGAGCACGCACCGGGCGGAGGTGCTCGGTGTGGCGTTGCGCCTGGCCTACACGTTATCGGCCGGCACGCTGGATCTGCTGGCGGGGACCGGGCTGCGGCTTGCGGGCAGTCGGCTGATCCTTCGGCTTGAGGAAGACAGCGGCGTGTTCGCCGGCGAAAGCGTTATGCGTCGGCTGGATCGGCTGGCGCAGACGGTGGGGCTGGAGGCCGCGACTGAGGCAGTGCGAGAGCGGGCGGCTTGACTGGCGCGTGGCTCGACTGCCGCCATGATCCGCACTGCCCGTCATCATGATGCTGCCGTCGTGCGCGACGTCGTCCATGCCGCGTATGCGCACTACACCGCTCGCATCGGCAAACTGCCCGGCCCGATGCTGGACGATTACGCGCGGCGCATCGCTGACGGCCAGACCTGGGTGATGGAGGACGGTGGACGCATCGTCGGCGTCCTCGTGCTGGAGGAAACGCAGTCGGGTTTCCTGCTCGATAACGTCGCGGTCTCGCCTGGCTGTCAGGGCAAGGGCCATGGCCGCGCACTGGTCGAATTCGCCGAAGCGGAGGCCCGCCGACGCGGCTATGACGCAATCCACCTGTATACGCACGCGTTGATGGCCGAGAACATCGCCCTCTATCACCGCATCGGCTTCATCGAGACGCATCGAGTCCGCGAGAAGGGCTACGACCGCGTCTACATGGCAAAGCAACTGCATGGGGTGCCTGGAACCGCGGCGATGTGACAGGAGTGTGACTGTCGGCGGAACTACCCTTACGCCAAATGCTCTGGCGGATGCTGCCGATCGAAGCGAGGGTAAAGGACCTGCTGGATGAGACGCGCCTGGTGATGCTGGGTGCGCAGCTTCTGCTCGGATTGCAGTATCGCGCGGCATTCTCGGTCGGCTTCCGTCGTCTTCCCGTCTCGTTTCAAGCGCTCGACTGTGCCGCGCTGCTGCTGACCCTCACGACAGTCGGTTTGCTGCTCGCCACGCCATCATTCCACCAGATTGCCGAGATGGGCCACGCCACGTCGCGCTTTGTCTCGCACGCATCCCGCACGCTACAGGCGGCGCTGCCATTGCTCGCACTGGTGCTTGGCATCGACGTAGCCATCGGCCTCGTCGCGTTTGCCGGTGTCTGGCGTGCGGGGCTTGCCGGCGGCGGCTTCGTGCTTGCGGCGATCGTGGTCTGGCACGTGGTTCCGGCTTGCGCGGCCAGGCGCCAAGAACGAAGGGAAGGCCCCATGGAGGACAAGGAGCAATCGCTGGAAGGCCGCATCGTTCAGGCCTTGACGGAACTGCGCGTCGTCCTGCCGGGCGCCCAGGCACTGTTCGGCTTCCAGGTGATCGCCGTGCTGACCGATCGTTTCGGCGAACTGAGCGCGGCATCCCAAGCGGTGCACATGGCAAGCATGGGTTTTGTCGCGATCGCCATCGTGCTGCTGATCGCGCCCGCTTCCTATCATCGCATAGCTGCCGGAGGGAACGCCGAGGAGAGCGTGCTTCGCTACACCGTCATGATGATGTTGCCGGCGGAAGGGCTCATCGCGCTCGGTCTCGTCGGCGAGGCCTACGTCACTGTCAGCATGGTCTCCGGCAATATCATACTGTCGATCGTGCTGAGCTCGCTTGCTGCGGTCGGCTTTGCGGTTCTGCTGTATGGCGTGCCATTGACCGCGCGCTGGCGTCGCGCGCTCTGAGGTCATTCCTCCGGTGCTATCATCGTTTCGTCACCGCGTTCGATGAGGCGAGTTCCGTGTGTCGCGCTGCGCGTTGCGATGTCGGCGAACTCGGCGCGTTCATCGTCCAGGCGGCAAGGGACAGTCTCGTTGCGACCGTTGTGACGGACGAATTGCACGCCGATGCTCGCTATCCGCTTATCCGCTATGGTCGCGCGCACCATCATGCCGACCCAGTCGCCATGACGCCGTCCGCCATGGCCCGTATGGAACGAGAAACTGCCCAGGCCGTAGAAGATTGACCTGCCGCGATACACCTCAATCGGCAGCGAATAATGTGGTCCATGTCCGATGACCAGATCCGCACCGGCATCGATAGCAGCGCGGCCAATCTCGCGCATGTAGCCGAGAACCTCCTTGTGCAGTCCCCAGTGACATGAGGCGACGAGGATATCGACCTGCGAACGCAGCGCCGAGATGTCTTCGGTGAAGGCGCGCAGGTAATCGGGATCCGCCCAGGTGATGATCACCGGCGGAATGCCCGGGCGGTTCATCGGCGGAATGTCCGCACGCGTCTTGTGCATTGGCACCTGATACGCGGTGTGAGCGCGGATCACCGCGATGCCAGTGGCGCTGGGACTGGCCTCATGATTTGTCGGCCAGTACACCGAGCTGCGTTGCAGGAAGCCATAGCGGATGCCGTTGCGTTCCACGATGGCCGGGGTGCGCGCCGCGGCCGCGTTGGCACCGGCGCCGGTGTGTGGAATGCCGAGTTCGTCGAGCCGCGCGACGGAGGCGGTGATGGCGGCGTCGCCATAGTTTACGTTGTTGGCAATGCCGACCACGCCGATGCCGGCGGCGCGCAAGGCGTCACCACCTATCTGTGACGAGGCGAAGAAGCCTTCGTTCTCGGTCGCGTGCCCGCGCGGAGGATCATAGAGGCAGCATTCGAGATTGCTGAACACGATGTCGGCGGCGCGGAACTCCTGCTGCACGCGTGCGAACGGCACTGTGGCATCGTCGACGTTCATCAGGTTGACGTCGCCGGTGAGGATCATCTTGGGCATCAGGCATCCTGGGTTTGCGAGGAGCGAAGCTGCGAAGCAATCTGCATCATAGCGTATACTCGGTGGGGATTGCTTCGTCGCTTCGCTCCTCGCAATGACAGGGAAACCGCTCTCTTACCGACAGCTCCTCGGCTCGGCCGACGTGCGGGCGCTATTGCTCGCCACGCTGCTGTCGCGGCTGGCAGGGCGCATGTTCGCGCTGGCGATCGTGCTGTACGCGCTGGCACGGACTGGCTCGCCGCTCCTCGCCGGATGGCTGGCCTTTGCCGCTGTTGCGCCTGGCCTGGCAATCAGTCCGGTTGCCGGTGCCCTCATCGACGGCGTCGGTTCGGTCTGGGCGATAACCGTGGACATGGCGGCGAGCGCGACGTGCGTGATCGCGTTGATAGCGGTCGATTGTCTTGGCTGGGCGAATGCACCAGTGCTGCTGGCACTGGTCGGCGTGTTCTCGCTGACCAGCCCGCTGACCATGTCCGGGATCCGCACGCTGCTGCCGCGTCTGGTCCCAGTGACGGCTCTGTCGCGCGTAAACGCCCTGGATACCTCGATCCATGGCCTGTCCGACGTCGTCGGGCCCGCGTTGGCGGGCGCGATTGTGGGCTTTGGCGGATCCGCGCTCGCCTTCGGTATCATCGCTCTGACCTACACGGCAGCCGCTTTGTGCGTGGGCACCATCCGCCGACCGCGCGGCCGGTTGCCGCGTCTCGGCCCGCTGATGGCAGAGGCTGGGGGTGGCGTGCTGCGCGTCATGCGACACCCCTCATTGCGCGGGCTTGCGGTATCCGATTCGCTCTATGAGGTTCTGTGGGGCGTCCTGGCTGTCGTCGTGCCGGTATTCGCGGCGCGACAGTTCGCCGGCGGCACGGGCGCGGCCGTCGCAGGCCTCCTCTGGGCGGGCGTCGGTCTCGTTGGTGGCGTGGCGGCCTTGATCGCCGGTCATCGACGCATCGCCGGGCGAGAGCGCGAGGTGATGGCGATCGGCATGCTGGTAACCGCCGCCGCAGCATGGCCGATAGCGGCTGAATTCGGCCTCGCCGGCCTGGCAATCGGACTGATGTTGGTCGGCGCCGCGGCGGGACCTATCGATGTCGGCGTATTGACGTTGCGCCAGCGACGGACCGATCCGGCGGAACTTGGCCGCGTGCTTTCCGTATCGATGAGCCTGAACATGTCCGGCGGCCCGTTGGGTTCCGTGCTCGCCGGCCTGCTGGTCACATGGTCGCTTTCCGCAACATTTGCCATGGCCGCCCTGGCTTGCGTGCTTGCCGCGGGCGCAGTCGCATTGATCCCGCGGCAGGACGACCCCTGATGAGCCGTCGGTCGGTTGCGCTATGTCAGCGCGCGACCGGCCAGTTGCTCCAATACGCGCAATGGCGAACGCTCGGGATGTGCCATCGCCGTGACTGGCAGGTGGAAGGTCTGTTCCAATGCGCAATGCCCGGCGAGTGCCGCGTGCAACACCTGATCCGTGAAGCAGAGCCACGTGGTGCCGGCGGCAAACGACAAGTCTGCTCGCGGCGCGCCGGACTGGTAGGTAGCGTCCAGCTTCCCTGTGTCGTGGAGACGCAGCATGATCCGGTCGTATTCACTGCGCCGCCCCTTGGTGATGCCCAGGCGTTGCAGCAGCCAGGCGCTGCCCGGCGTCGCCGACCCGGTGCGCGGCAGGAACTGGCGGGCGAATTCAGGAAATGGCTCGCCGACGCGCCAGGCACGTGGTGCGCCGTCCGCCGAAACGTTGCTGAACAGGCGGAGAATCCTCTGGCCACGCATTGGGCGGCTGGGAAACGCATCGACATGCAGCAGCCTGTCGTCGTGCCGCGGCGAATACTGGCGGCCAGCGATCTCCGCTGGGCGGAAACTGGTGCGCGCCCGCTGCAGCGCCGGCGCGTAGCCAGGCAGGAGATCGTGCAGCAACGTCTCCGCCATGTCGGCGAAGCGGCGCAGCATCGTTTGCAGTCGTTCGGCCTCGCCGCCGGACAGTGACGTATTGCCGATGCGGCCCGTTGCAGCATCGAAGCTGATGTTCTTGCGCTCGCTACCCATGACAGTGGGCGACAGCAGGAACGTCTCGTCCGGCGCCAGACGGAACGGCAATCGCGCCATCAGCACGCGGCCGGCCTCCAGCGCATCGAGCGCCTGCGTCTGCACAGGCGGTGCGAATGGTCCCTGCCAGTCGGTGATCGGCAGTCCTTCGATGACGTCGCTTGCCTGCATCGCTATTCGTGCACCAACACCCAGTCATTGATGAAACTCGCCAGCCCATTGGCATGAAAGTCACGCTGGAGAGCCGTGTGATCGTAGTCCTCGCGCACCCAGTCGAGGAACGGCTTCCGCCCCTCGGCCTCGCGCGCGTAGTAGTGGAAGAATGCATCCAGCACGCCGGTCCGCGCCTGCCTGATATGGCCGAAGCGCAGCGAGAGTTGCGCCAGTGCCTGCCGCGAGGTGCCGCCCTGATACAGTACGAACAGTCCGGCCGCGAGCCCCGCGCGATCCGCGCCCGACTTGCAATGCAGCAGCGCCGGCGCGCGCATCTGCCGGAAGATGTCGAACAGCCGGAGGATCCGCTCGCGCTGCGGTGCGCCACGACTGTCCAGCGGCGCATCGACAAACTCCAGACCCAGGGCCTGGGCCGCCTCACGGCTCAGCGCATCCGAGCCATTGCCGGTCTCGCCGCGTAGGTTGATCAGCGTCTTCAGGCCGTAGCGGCGCGTGAGTGCCGCGAGGCGCGCCGGCGTCGGATGGTTGCAACGATACAGGCGTCCGGGCGCGACGGCGGCGAAATTGCTCCAGACCAGTCGGAACACCGCGTGGTCGACGACCAGCGCGTCAAGCCACGCGAGCGCGCGGCCGCCGGCGGTACTCACATCGCCTTTGAAGATGCTGTTCATTGGGACCGGGTTATGGCCGCGCCACGGGCTCGGGCGCAATCCGAGGCTACCCGGGGATCAGACCGGCCACATCCTCGCGGCCGTCCGATTGCAGCCCAGCGACCACGCCGGCTCGGTCCTCGGCAGGGCGGTTCTGGCTCATCTTCCATTTGCCCTCGAGCCGCGATATCGGCAGCGTGAAGCCGACGATGCCCTTCAGCATGACATCGATAAAATCGGCCGGCGCATCGGTCACCGCCCAGGGCTCGGCGCGAGGCGCCTCCTGCCGGTCGGTCAGCCGCGTCACCACATCGCGCAACCGCTCCGGGTCGTTGAAGAACTCGACCGTGCCGTAGGCGTGGATCGTCACGTAGTTCCAGGTCGGCACGACCTTGCCGGTCGCACGCTTGGTCTCGTACCAGGACGGCGTGACGTAGGCTTCCGGGCCTTGGAAGATCGCCAGCGCCTCGCCGATCGCGCCGCGCGCCTGCGGGTTTGGTCGCGCGAGATGGCCGACCAGCGTGCCATACGGGGCGGGGTCCGCGTCGAGCAGCATCGGCACATGGCTCGCTATCAGCCCGTCCTGCGTCACCGTGACCAAGGTCGCCAAGCCGGTGCGGCGGATCGCATCGTGCAGCAGGTCGATACGGTCTTCTTTGTGCAGCGGAGGAACGTACATGCGTGGTTGCTCAGGCGGCGGCGCGGATCGCGGCGGCGCGGACTTCGTCTCCGACGCCCGCCTCGAAGACCGCAAAATTCTTCTCGAACCGGCCGATCAGTTCGCTCGCCATCCGGTCGTATGCCGCCTTGTCCGACCATGACTCCCGCGGGTCCAGCACTTCGGCCGGCACGCCAGGCACCTGCTCGGGAATGGCGAGGCCGAAGAACCGCTCCTTGCGGAAACGTGTCCGCGCCAGACTGCCGTCCAGCGCGGCACGCAGCAGAGCACGCGTGTGGCGAATGCTCATGCGCTGTCCGACGCCGTATTGCCCACCGCTCCAGCCCGTGTTGACCAGCCAGCAATCTGCCTCATGCCGCCCGATGAGTTCGGCCAGCATTCGGCCGTACACCTCCGGTCGGCGCGGCAGGAAGGGCGCGCCGAAGCAGGTGCTGAAAGTCGCCACCGGCTCGGCGCCGAGCCCTTTCTCGGTTCCCGCGACCAGCGCGGTGTAGCCTGACAGGAAATGATACATCGCCTGTGCCGGTGTCAGCTTTGCGATCGGTGGCATGACGCCGAACGCGTCGCAGGTCAGCATCACGACGTTGCGAGGCTGCCCGCCGCACAGCGATGGCTCGATGTTGGGGATGTACTCCACCGGATAGGCCGATCGCGTGTTCTCGGTCAGCGACTGATCGGTCAGGTCCAGCCTGCCGTGCCCGTCGGCGACGACATTCTCCAGAACCGTGCCAAAGCGGTGGCTGGCGGCCCAGATCTCCGGCTCATGCTCGGCCGAAAGGTTGATCACTTTCGCGTAGCAGCCGCCCTCGAAGTTGAACACGCCTGTCTCGCTCCAGCCGTGTTCATCGTCACCGATCAGCTTGCGGTGCGGGTCTGACGAGAGCGTGGTCTTGCCGGTGCCCGACAGCCCAAAGAACAACGCCACGTCGCCCTCGCCGCCGATGTTGGCGCTGCAATGCATCGGCATCACCCCGCGATCCGGCAGGATCCAGTTCATCACGGTGAAGATAGATTTCTTCACCTCACCGGCGTACTCGGTGCCAACTATGACGATGGCGCGCTGCTCGAACGACAGCGCGACGGCGGTACCGCTGCGTACGCCGTCGATCGCCGGATCTGCCTGAAAGCCTGGCGCGTGCAAGATAACGTAGTCTGGCTGAAAATCCGCCAACTCCTCGGGCTTCGGCCGGATGAAGATGTTGCGCGCGAACAGCGCCTGCCAGGCACCGGTGGTGACCATGCGCACCCGCACGCAATGCGCCGCATCGGCGCCCGCATACAGGTCCTGGGTGAACAGTTCCTGCCCCTGCAGATAGGCCTGCACGCGCGCCTTCAGCACGGCGAATTTCTCTGGTGCGAGGCGATTGTTGACACGGCCCCACCACACCTCGCCGGTCACCGACGGCTCATCGACCACGAACTTGTCCTGCGCCGACCGACCGGTATGAACACCGGTCGTGACGACCAGCGCGCCGTCGACCGACAGGCGCCCCTCGTCGCGCCGAACCGCCTCCGCCACGAGCGCCGGCGCGGTGAGATTTGCATGCACCGGCCGAGACGCGTGGACGCCGGTCCCGGCAAGCGCCTCAGCCGCAATGGTCTTCCAGTTCCTGTGCCTCGGGTGCGCGGTGTCGGCGACAAGCGTCAACGGCTTTGCTCCTGTCCTGGGCGGCGTGCGGCAAATGACGGGTGGGTCGATGATAAGAGTGGAAGTGCGAAACAATCTAGCCCATCCACACAACTTTGAATTGTGCGGCGCAGCATCACCCATGAGGTGACCATTGGGTGAGCCTGCGCTATGACGCGATGAAAGGAGACGACGCAACGTGAACCAGCCTTTCGGCATCAATAGCCTGCGCAATGGCCCGGACGGGCGCGGCCGCTTCGGCGAATTCGGCGGCCGTTTCGTCGCTGAGACGCTGATGCCGCTGATCCTGGAAGTGGAGCAGGCGTATCTGGCAGCGCGCGCCGATCCGGCGTTCAGGACAGAGCTGGACGCCTACCTGAAGAACTACGTCGGCCGACCCAGCGCCTTGTGGTTCGCCGAGCGGCTGACGCGTCACCTCGGCGGGGCGAAGGTGTACTTCAAGCGTGACGAGCTGAACCATACCGGCAGCCACAAGGCCAACAACTGCATGGGCCAGATACTGCTGGCCAAACGCATGGGCAAGACACGGATCATCGCGGAGACCGGCGCCGGCCAGCATGGCGTGGCGACCGCGACAATGTGCGCGCTGTTCGGACTGCCGTGCACTGTCTACATGGGCGCCACCGATATCGAGCGACAGAAGCCCAACGTGTTCCGCATGAAGCTGCTGGGGGCGGAGGTGAAGCCGGTGACCTCGGGCGCGTCCACTCTGAAGGATGCGATGAACGAGGCGCTGCGCGACTGGGTCGCCAACGTCGAGGACACCTATTACCTGATCGGCACCGTCGCGGGGCCGCATCCGTATCCGATGATGGTTCGCGACTTCCAGTCGGTGATTGGCGAAGAGGCGAAGGCACAGTTGCGCGAAGCCGAGGGACGGCTGCCGGATGCCGCGGTGGCGTGCATCGGCGGTGGATCGAATGCGATGGGGCTCTTCCATCCGTTCCTGGACGATCCGTCGGTGCGGCTGATCGGCGTTGAGGCCGGCGGCCACGGCATCGAGACCGGTGAGCATGCCGCCAGCCTGACAGGGGGACGACCCGGCGTACTGCACGGCAACCGGACCTATCTGTTGCAGGACGATGACGGGCAGATCATCGAGGCGCATTCGATCAGCGCCGGTTTGGATTATCCGGGGATCGGGCCGGAGCATTCGTGGCTGCACGACATCAGGCGCGTCGAGTATGTGTCGGCGACCGATGAGGAAGCACTGGCGGCTTTCCAGCTGTGCACACGGACCGAGGGGATCATTCCAGCGCTGGAACCGGCGCATGCGCTGGCGCATGTGACGAAACTCGCGCCGACGATGGGAAAGGATCAGATCATTCTGATGAATCTGTGCGGGCGGGGCGACAAGGACATCTTTACCGTCGCGGAGCATCTCGGGGTGAGGCTGTGAGCCGGCGGAAAAGGCTTCTCCCCCTCCCCCCAATCCCCTCCCGCAAGGGGAGGGGGAGATTCTTCTTATGACGCGTATCCCCGCACGCTTTGCCGCGTTGAAGCGCGAAGGTCGCGGCGCGTTTATCCCCTTCATCGAGGCTTGGGATCCCGACGCCTCGACCTCGCTAGAGCTGCTGCGTGGCATGCCGACGGCCGGCGCGGACCTGATAGAGATTGGCATTCCGTTCACCGACCCAATGGCGGATGGCCCGATCGTCCAGGCCGCGGGCAAGCGCGCGCTGAAAGCCGGCGTGACTGTGCGGCATGTGCTCGCCTTGGTGCGCGAGTTCCGTCGTGACGACGACGCGACGCCGATCATTCTGATGGGCTATTTGAACCCTATCCTGTCCTACGGCGCCGAACGCTTCTGTGCCGATGCGGCCGGCGCGGGTGTCGACG
>Ga0210398_10005875_pt1 | contig 11374 bp, 5 predicted proteins | sample IncBWC4OmetaG_FD_161047 | JGI IMG/M metagenome (GOLD analysis project Ga0210398, IMG submission 161047) | Forest soil microbial communities from Barre Woods Harvard Forest LTER site, Petersham, Massachusetts, United States - Inc-BW-C-4-O | ecosystem: Environmental > Terrestrial > Soil >... | reverse complement strand
TACCTATGCAGGGGGGCAACGGAGCGTTCGGATCGGGACTGGCGCAGCACTTTTCGCGGCGTCGCGGGAGACAGCGGGAGTCTAAAATGGAGCGGATCCCTGAGGTTTTGCAGTTCGCGATAATAATAAAGTGCGGTGGGCCGTTTCCCGTTGAAACGCAGCTTTTCTAAAAACCCGACTTCTTCTTCGGTGGCATCACCGCTCAGAAAGCGGTCCCGGAGGAACCGTTTGAAGCCCGGCTCTTCGATCGTTCGCTCTTCGATTTCCCTTTCAACGAACTCCAATTTCTTCGCGCTTCCCTGGACCAGTCTTCTGTTCAGCGCCACTTCCATCGCAAAGGTTGCCAGGTTGATATTCCACGATTCGATCAAAGGATCGAGAAACGTATCGCAGTGTTGAGCGGAAACACTGAAGATATCCGTGTCCAGGAACTCGAGGATGGTGACCCGCATCTGTTCGTAGCTCCGGCCAACTAGCCGCGCCACCAAGTTAAGCCAATTCTCGTTTTCCAGCTCCTCTTTGGCGACCCCCTTGACCGTGTCCAAGAGTTTTTGCGTGACCAGGCGCTCAAGCTCTCCGAAGGGCTGTTTTTCAAAAATTGTGCGGACTTCTTTCTCCTTATCAGGCGCGCACTTGCGGAGAATAAGCTCTCGAACGTCCTTCAATAGGGGCGGAGGCGGATCCACCAAGGTCCTCTTAAGTTCTTCCTTGCGCTCGAGGTCAGCCAGTTCCGCGAGCTTCCCGGCGGGGAAGTTCAGGCATTTCGCCATTTTTTCATAAATGTCGGACCGCTCCGAGGCGGGAGGCATTTTTTTGCGAGTCAAGAGCTGGGAGATGTAGGACTCTGTGACCGCGGCAGCCGCCGCCAATTCCCGCTGCTCCATGCCCAATTCTGCCAGCCGTTGCTTGATGACTTGGCAAACGTCCACGTCCGCCTCCGATGGATTAACTGTGGTTGGTTACCCAAAATCATTGTCGCATTTACGCATTGACAAGTAAAGTTAATTCATCTAAGGTGGTTAAGTATTAGACGAAAAGAGTGACCGCGGTGTACTAAGTACGGTTATCTCTGTTGTGCCAAGAAAAGGGAGTGTCCTGCGTGTGATTGGACGGTTGCCCTGACTCTGCTCTCCGCTTTCGCAAACGGGAGAAAGCGCTAGGCCTGAAGGCGAGCAACGGGACAACGAAGACCCCGGGGTATTACGAAAGATGGTTGAAATGAGAGAAATGATCCAAGCGGGCACGGTCCTCTTTAAGGAAGGCACACTCTTGCCGGAGGGACTTACGTTTGATCGTGAGCCATATTCGCCGGGTTGGCGATCGCTCGAGGGGCTCAACGGATATGCGACGGATCGAAAAACCCCCGCAGGGGAGTGGACATTTTTCTACCTGGCCGGAGAAGGCAGGGCCACGGCGTTCGGTCATGCAGGACAGAAAACCGCCGGCCGGGCCGTCAAAAAAATCCTTGCAGGCCTGAAGGTCGAGAAGTGCAATTCCCTCGAGGTCACATCCGTTGTTTGCAAGGCATTCCTGGGAATGCCGTACACGACGGTTTCGTTCCACTTGCGTAATTTGCAGGAAGGCATGTTCCTTTCCGGGAGCCAAGGTTCACGGCCCTGGAAGGACGCGGCATTTGTTGCCGCTTGAACCCGAGCGCCTGGCTCGCCGAAATCGTAAAGGAGACTCGAAAATGAGAACCTTGAGCCGTGGAGTACTTGCAGCAATTGCGATCCTGATATCGGCCTCGGTGATTCACGCCCAGGATCTCTCCAAGTACCGGAATTTCTCGTTCGGGTCAAGCTTGGCCGGCGTTTCCAAGCAGGTGGATCGGCAGCCGGCTGAGGCGCAGGTAATCCACCGGAAGCCGGCACTGATTCAAGAGTTGGCGTGGTACCCGCCGACACCTTTTGATTCTTCACACGCCGCCGAGCCTGTCGAGAAGGTCGTCTTCTCTTTCTACAATGGCGCACTCTACAGGATGCTGGTGACTTACGACAGTTCTTCGACGAAAGGGCTGACCGACGAAGACGTGATCCGAATCGTGTCGGCTAAGTACGGAGTCGCCACGAGGCCTCTTGCCAGCGTCGATTTCCCGGCGAATCCATCGTATGACGCGACTCAAAAGGTGATTGCGCGGTGGGAGGACTCCGAATATTCACTGAACCTCATTCGGCCCTCACGGTCGGATGCCTTCGCGATTGTGATGTTTGATAAGCGCCTGGACACTCAAGCCGCAGCGTCCATCGCCGAATCCGTCAAATTGGAACAGCAAGAAGCTCCACAAAAGGAAGTCGAACGCGCGAAGAAAGAGGCTGATGACCTGGAAGCCGAGCGACAGAAAAACATCAAAACCCTTCGCCCGTGAGATCAGTGGGGCGCAACGACAAGTTTCTTCCACGAATATTCTGATGAAGTTTAGGGGGAGGATCCAAAGATGACAGTTCAAATTGCACCACTGCACGACCGGGTTCTGGTCCGGCGGCTCGAAGAGAAAGAGACGGCCAAAGGCGGCATCATCATTCCTGACACCGCCAAAGAGAAGCCTCAGGAAGGTGAAGTGATCGCCGTTGGGGCGGGAAAGATCGAAAAAGGGGAACGCATACCGCTGGACGTGAAGGCGGGTGACCGGATCTTGTTCGGCAAATACACCGGCAACGACATCACCCTGGACGGAGAGGAGTATCTGATCCTCCGCGAGGAAGATATCCTGGGGAAACTCAGCGGGATCGCAAAGGCAGCATCCGGCAGGAAGTAATTCTCCCGGATCTAAATGGCGGACGAAGCAGCGGTTTTCATTCACCCAGGAGGGTGAACTCGAATGGCAAAACAAATTGTGACAGGTGAAGATTCGCGTCAAGCAATTCTGCGCGGTGTGAATATTCTGGCCGATGCAGTGAAGATTACGCTGGGCCCCAGGGGCCGCAACGCGGTGATCGAGAAGAAGTTCGGAGCGCCTATCATTACCAAAGACGGCGTGACCGTGGCCAAAGAAATCGAGCTGCAAGATCCGCTCGAAAACATGGGCGCTCAAATGGTACGCGAAGTGGCGTCCCAGACGTCGGACGTCGCCGGCGATGGCACCACCACAGCGACGGTGCTGGCCCAGGCGATTTTCCGCGAAGGCGTGCGGACGGTTGCAGCGGGTGCAAGCCCCATGTCGCTGAAGCGCGGCATCGAGAAAGCCGTCGAAATCTGCGTCGCAGAGATCAAGAAGATCTCCAGTGACGTGAAAGGCGACATGATTGCGCAAGTGGGCACGATCAGCGCCAACACAGACAAGCTCGTGGGAAGCCTCATCGCAGACGCCATGAAGAAAGTGGGCAAAGACGGCGTCATCACCGTTGAGGAATCACGGACCATGGAGACCACGCTAGAAATCGTCGAAGGAATGCAATTCGACAGGGGTTATCTCTCCCCTTACTTTGTTACCGACCCCGAACGGCAGGAATGTGTGCTCACAGATGCCCACATTCTAATCTTCGAGAAAAAGATCAACTCGATGAAGAACTTGATTACTCTCCTCGAGCATGTCGTAAAGCTGACACAGCCATTGCTGATCATCGCCGAGGATGTCGAGGGCGAGGCGCTGGCAACCCTGGTGGTCAACAAACTGCGGGGCACCCTGCAGTGCGCGGCCGTGAAGGCGCCCGGCTTCGGCGACCGCCGTAGAGCCATGCTCGAAGACATCGCGATCCTGACCGGCGGCAAGGCCATCTCCGAAGATTTGGGCATTAACTTGGAGAACGTGAAAATCGAGGACCTGGGCCACGCGAAAAAGATAATCATCGACAAGGACAACACCACGATTATCGAAGGCGCGGGAAAGAACACCGAAATCGAGAGCCGCATCAAGCAGCTCCGCGCGCAGATCGAAGAATCCACGTCGGACTACGACGGCGAGAAACTTCAGGAGCGTTTGGCAAAGCTGGTGGGCGGCGTCGCGGTGATCAAGGTGGGCGCTGCAACCGAAACCGAGCTGAAGGAGAAGAAAGCTCGCGTCGAGGACGCCATGCACGCAACGCGCGCCGCCGTTGAGGAAGGCATCGTCCCCGGCGGGGGCGTGGCATTGCTTCGGTGCATTCCGGCACTTGATCGTTTAAAGCTCGAGGAGGATGAGGCGATCGGAGTGAACATCGTGAAGCGCGCCCTTGAGGAACCGACCCGCCAGATCGCTGTCAACGCGGGCCATGAAGGGGCTGTAGTCGTCGCCCGCGTCCGGGAGTCGAAGGACGCGAATTTCGGCTTCAACGCGGCGACCGAAGAGTTCGGGGACTTGCTCAAGGCGGGCGTGATTGATCCCGCGAAGGTCACCCGCCTGGCTCTGCAAAACGCCGCTTCCATAGCGGCACTCATGCTGACCACCGAAGCCTTGATCGCAAGCTTCAAGGACGAGGAAAAAATGGCCGCGGTGGGCGCGGGCGGAGGCATGGGCGGAATGTACTAAAGCAAATGTGCCTTGGCCCAATCCATGCGGGCCAAGGCACATCTCAGATGCACCGCAGAGAAGGCGGGGGACTGCTTGGGAAAAATCAAAATACGAAATTACACGTGTGGACTCGCTGTGACGATTGTGGCACTCGGTCTCTACTCCTACTATGTGCGGGAGCTCTTGGCGTCGCTGCTCGCGTTTAGCACCCTTTTTCTAGCGGTGGGATTGATCGTCCTGGGCGCGCTTCTAGCCTGGTATGCGAGCAAGCAGGTCGTTCTTTGGAGCAGGCTTGCACCGCGAAACGCGATCGCCTTGACTTTGGCGGGAGGGTCTGGCTCGCTCGCCGCCGGTGTGAACAAACAGGCGTAAAGGGGAAGCAGTTCGCAGGGGCTCTGGCGCCAATCGAAGGTTATGAACTGGAAAGCGGATTGTGGAGCGTCTCCTCGTTCGCGTTTTACCGAAGAACGCGCCACACAACGAATCGCAAAAGGCTTCGAACAAGTAGTTTTAGTTGCCGCGCTGCGTTTTCTCCTGATCCCGGCGAACTCGAATCTGAAAAAACGCGGCGTGGCGAGTTCGTCCAACGCCGCACCTCCCGGGCCATCCGCGAACCCATCGGAATCGGTTCAGGAGTTAGCCGGTTGCTCCACAATCCTTTTTGGATAACAATTGATCGAGATCGCGGCGAACATCCGCGTCGCGACTCCCGATTTCCAGGATGACGATGAATCAAGCCTCCACCATTCTTCTTCCTAATCTGGAAGAGCCGATCCGCGCCGAACTTTTCAGCCTGGAACGGCTCGAGCAGCACGGCGAAAGCCTCGCCGCCGCGCAGGCCATTACCAGCGAAGCGAGGCGCGGCCGTCCGCTAATCCCGCGCGTCACAGACAACGGCAGAGTATTGCTGGAGTCCTATCGCTTGATCGCCCGCGCGATTCGGGACGAGCATGCGATTACTCCCGCGGCCGAATGGCTGGTCGATAACTTCCACATCGTCGACGAGCAGCTTCGGGAGATCAAGGATGATTTGCCGGCAGGCTACTATCGCATGCTGCCCAAGCTTGCTTCGGGCCACTTGGAGGGTTATCCGCGCGTATTCGGAGTAGCGTGGGCATTTGTGGCGCACACGGATAGTCGATTCGACCCGGAAGCGCTGCGCCGCTTCGTCGCGGCCTACCAGCGAGTACAACCGCTTACCATTGGCGAACTCTGGGCCGTCGCCATCACGCTGCGTGTCGTCCTGGTCGAGAATCTGCGCAGGATCGCGGATCGGATTGTAAGCAGCCGTGCAGCCCGCCAGGAAGCCGACGCGCTGGCGGACAGTTTGCTGGGTCCGGGAGGGGAATCCGCGATCCGTCCGGCGCTCGACCGGCTTGAGAAAGCCCCCTTGGAAGCGGCGTTCGCCGTTCAGCTGGTTCAGCGATTGCGGGACCTGGACCCGAAGGTCGGCCCTGTATTGCTATGGCTCGATCAGCGCCTGGCCGCTGCTGGAACACACGCCGATGAGATTGTCCGCGCCGAACACCAGGCGCAAGGCGCCATGAGCGTTTCGGTGCGCAACATTATCACCAGCATGCGTTTGATTTCGGAGTTTGACTGGCAGGCTTTCTTTGAAAGCGTCAGCCTCGTCGATGAAGTTCTTCGCAACGATACTCACTTTGCAGACATGGATTTTTCCACGCGAGACGACTACCGCCACGCGATCGAAAACCTCGCACGAGGGTCGAAGCACTCGGAGATAGAAGTGGCAAGGCTGGTCGTTCGCCGCGTCAAGCAGATCGCCCAGGATTCGAGGAAAACTCCGGGGAATTCCGACCGGGTCAGTGCGGATCGGCAAAGCGAACCCGGTTATCACCTCATCTCGCGAGGACGGCCTGCGTTTGAGCGTGAGCTCGGCTATCACGTCTCCTGGAAACGCTGGCTCCTCCGTTTCTATGTGAGAACGGCGGTACCCGGCTATCTGGCTACAATCGCTGTGGTCACGGCTTTGATCCTCGCCTGGCCGCTGTTGTACGCCCGAGGTGGCGGCACAACCACTCCAGGTCTTCTACTCCTCGGCTTCCTCGCCGCAGTGCCCGCCTCGGACTTGGCAATCGCATTGATCAATCGCATGGTGATGGGCCTGCTAGGGCCGAGAAGGTTGCCGCGGATGGAGCTGCGCCACGGCATCCCCGAGGACTTGCGAACGATTGTCGTAATGCCCACGCTGCTCACCACCCCCGGGGAAATTGCGGAGCACGTCGAACGGCTGGAAGTGCACTATCTGGCGAATTCTGATGGGGACCTGCACTTCGCGTTGCTCTCGGACTGGTTGGATGCGCCTTCCGAGACCCTGCCGGGTGATGATGGCTTGCTCGCCGTCGCAATGGATGGGATTGCCCACCTGAACAAGAAATATGGTCCGGCGCCAAATGGCGGTGAGCGCTTTTTCCTGTTTCATCGCAAGCGTTTGTGGAACGAGTGCAACGGCAAATGGATGGGCTGGGAACGCAAACGCGGAAAGCTTCATGAACTGAACCTGCTCTTACGCGGTTCGGTGGCCACAACATTTGTGTCCGTCGGAGGAAGTCTGCCCACAACTCCTTCGGGCGTTCGCTACGTAATCACACTCGATGCGGACACGCGCCTGCCGCAGGGCGCTGCGGCTCGGTTAGTCGGCACGATGGCGCATCCCCTCAATCGGCCGAGGTTCAGCGATCGCGAAGGGCGCGTTGTGGAAGGCTATGCCATAGTGCAACCGCGCATTACGCCCTCGCTCCCGTCCGACCATCCAAGCTCACTCTCACAGAGAGTTTATTCCGGTCCTGGCGGCATCGATCCCTATTCATCGGCCGTTTCAGACGTCTATCAGGATCTATTCCAGGAAGGTTCTTACACAGGCAAAGGTATTTACGATATTGATGCCTTCGAATCTGCATTGGCGGGCAAAGTACCTGAAAACGCTCTCCTGAGCCACGACCTCTTTGAAGGCATTTTCGCTCGAGTCGCACTGGCCACGGACATTGAGTTATTTGAAGAGTTTCCGTCGCGCTATGAGGCCGTTGCGGCCCGCCAACACCGTTGGGCTCGCGGGGACTGGCAGCTCTTCCCCTGGCTTTTTGGGCGCCGGTACATGGGGCCAGGAAAACGGAACCCAGTCAGGATTCCAACAATCGGCCGCTGGAAGATACTCGACAACCTGCGCCGCACGTTGTCAGCGCCTGCCGCATTTCTCACATTGGTTGCGGGGTGGCTTCTGCCCCATTCTTCTCCGTGGCCATGGACGCTATTTGTCCTCGCGACGGTAACGATTCCCGCGCTCCTGCCATTTTTCATTGGGCTTATCCCGCGCCGAAAAGGCATCTCGCTGCGAAGTCATTTTCGCGGCGTCCTTGGGGATCTGGCTCTCGGCGCATGCCAGATTGGATTGACACTCACATTTTTGGCATATCAGGCATGGCTCATGACGGACGCGATTCTGCGCACCCTTGGGCGCATGTTTTTCACGCGGCGAAATCTGCTGGAATGGGTCACCGCAGCGCAATCCAAATTTTCGGGGGAGTCGAAATTATCTGCGATCTATGAGCGGATGGCCGGCGGCGTTGTGGTGGCCCTCGCCTCGATCGTGGGTATCTCTTTTTCGCGCCACGGCGCTTGGGCAGCTGCGGCTCCGTTTCTCGTTCTCTGGATTGCGTCGCCTGCGGTCGCGCTCTGGATCAGCCGGGAGCCGCTGCCCTCCGGCACAAGCCCGCTGCCCCCTGCCGACGCTCAAGCTTTCCGCCTCATTTCGCGCCAGACTTGGCGCTATTTCGAAACATTCGTTTCCCAAGACGACCACGCGCTCCCCCCTGACAATTTTCAGGAAACGCCCAATCCCGTGGTCGCGCATCGAACTTCGCCGACGAACATCGGGCTCTATCTTCTTTCCACCGTTTGCGCGCGAGATTTCGGATGGCTGGGCGCGCTGGAAATGGTTGAACGGCTTGAAGCTACGCTGGCGACCTTGGGCCGGATGGAATCATTCCGCGGACATTTCTTCAACTGGTATGACACGCGCGATCTTCAGCCACTCAACCCTAGATATGTTTCCACGGTTGATAGCGGGAATCTTGCCGGGCATTTGCTGGCCCTCGGAAACGGTTGCCGGGAGCTGATGGAGAAATCGCTCGCGGGACCGCATCTACTCGCCGGATTGCAAGATACCTGTCAGCTTCTGCGCAGCGCTCTCTTCAAAATCACCGCTTTGCCGCGCACCCACATCGTCACGCGGAAACAACTCAGCAATGCGGTGGACGCGATGATGGCTTCTCTTGAATCGTTGCCGGTCGATTCCGTGGATTGGGCGATCCGGTTCAGCGAGTGGAGGTCCCATGCCCGGACCGTGGCGGACATTGCTCAAGCCCTCGCCCAGGAGAGCAGTGACGATCCCGAACCCGAATTGTTGATCTGGGCCGACGCCTTCAAAGCTTGTGTCGGGAGCCATATACGGGATGCGGAGATCCTGGCTCCGTGGACGCGCTTGGATTCGAAAGACCTTCCCGGATTTGTCCAACATCTTCGAGACACAATGCCCGAGTGGACGGCAGTCGAACAGGCGCTCCGAGCCGTCCCTAAGTTGGCGGATGCGCCGGACCGGTTCGAATCCGCCCTGAGCGCGCTTTCCGCGCTGCGCGTTCGCATGGCGGACGGTCTTCCAGCAGATCGAGATGCGATCGCGCAGATCGATCAATTGTCCGAAGCGCTCAGATTGTCGGCTGCGGATGCCAACGCGCTGACTCGCCGGCTCCTGGCCATCGCCCAGTCGTCAGAGCGCATGTTCAAGGCGATGGACTTTGCCTTTCTATTTGACGATTCACGCAAGCTCTTCTCGATTGGCTATCGCGTGACAGACGGAAGCCTGGATCCGAGTTGCTATGACTTGCTTGCCTCGGAAGCGCGCCTGGCAAGCTTCATCGCGATCGCAAAAGGGGAAGCCCCGCCTTCGCACTGGTTCCATCTGGGCCGCGCGCTTACGCCTGTGGATCGCGGGTCCGCGCTGATTTCCTGGTCGGGTTCGATGTTTGAATACCTCATGCCGGCGCTGGTCATGCGTTCCCCGGAGCGAAGCCTGCTGAACCAAACCTACGAGTTGGTTGTGCGCCGCCAAATCGAGTATGGCCAGGAGCGAGGCACGCCTTGGGGAGTGTCGGAATCGGCCTACAATGCGCGCGACGTCAACCTCAACTATCAATACTCCAGCTTTGGCGTGCCCGGGTTGGGGCTCAAGCGGGGACTGAGCGAGGATATGGTCGTTGCGCCGTATGCCACCGCGCTTGCGGCCATGATTGATCCAGCCGCGGCACTGGAAAACTTTCGTCGCCTAGCGGAAGCAGGAGGAAGAGGCGGCTACGGATTTTATGAGGCGCTCGATTACACAAGCACGCGTCTGCCCGAAGGCGCAACCGTCGCCATTGCGCGTACCTACTTCGCGCACCATCAGGGAATGCTCCTTGTCGCCATCGCGGACCTGACGAACGGCGGCGCGATGCGCAGCCGTTTTCATGCCGAACCCATGGTGCAGGCTACCGAATTGCTCTTGCAGGAACGTACGCCACGCGACGTGCTCGTTGCGCGACCTCGGGCGGAAGAGGTAACTGCTGCTGCCCACGTTCGTGAACTCATTCCCCCGGTTGTGCGCAGGTTTACCACGCCCCAGGGTCCAGTTCCCCGGACGCACCTGCTTTCCAACGGCAGATATGCTGTGATGCTGACCGCGGCGGGCTCCGGATATAGCCGCTGGCGAGACATTGCCGTTACCAGATGGCGCGAGGATCTCACGCTCGATTCTTGGGGCAGCTATATCTTTCTTCGCGACGCGCAGACAAATGAAGTTTGGTCTGCCGGCTATCAACCGAGCGGCATCGAACCTGACACTTACGAGGCCACCTTCTACGAAGATCGTGCCGAATTCATCCGGCGCGACCGCACGCTGACAACCACGCTGGAAGTGGTCGTATCGCCTGAGGATGACGCGGAAATCCGGCGGGTGTCGATCACGAACTCCGGGATGCGTACGCGAGAAATTCAGGTCACTTCCTACGCTGAGGTTTGCCTGGCATCGCAGGCGGCCGACGCCGCCCATCCGGCGTTTTCCAACCTGTTCGTTCAGACCGAGTTCGTTCCTGAGGTGGGCGCGCTGCTCTCAACGCGCCGCAGACAATCCGATCGGGAAACACCTGTTTGGGCCGCGCATGTGGTCGCGGTGGAAGGTGAAACGGTTGGCGAATTGCAATTCGAGACGGGCCGCTCGCGGTTTATCGGCCGCGGCCACGACGTGCGCAATCCCGCATCGATCGTGGATGGGCGACCGCTTTCCAATACGGTTGGCTCTGTACTGGACCCGGTGATGAGCCTGAGGCGTACGGTTCGCATTCCGCCCGGAACTACGGCAAGGTTCGCTTTCTCCACGATCGTTGCCGGCGCCCGTGACCAAGTAATGGAACTCGCGGATAAATATCGCGGCCCCACAACCGTGGAGCGCACTCTGGCATTAGCATGGACCCAGGCTCAAGTACAACTGCATCACTTGGGAATTGGCCTCGACGAAGCCCATCTATTCCAGAGACTCGCAAACTCCGTCCTGTACTCGGACCCGTCCATGCGGCCATCTTCCGATGTACTCACCCGCAGCACACTCGAGCGCTCCGCGCTGTGGGCCCAAGGAATCTCGGGGGATTTGCCCATTGTTCTGGTGCGCATCGATGAGGCGGAAGATCTCGAACTCGTTCGTCAAATATTGCGCGCGCACGAATACTGGCGAATGAAACAGCTATCCGCCGATCTGGTCGTCATCAATGAAAAATCCTCATCTTACGCCCAGGATCTGCAGGCCTCTTTGGAAGCACTAGTTCGCGGAAGCCGATTGAGGCTGTCTCCGGGCACGGACAATGTCCGAGGCAGCATTTTCCTCCTGCGGGCGGACCTCAT
>Ga0210398_10005874_pt1 | contig 11375 bp, 6 predicted proteins | sample IncBWC4OmetaG_FD_161047 | JGI IMG/M metagenome (GOLD analysis project Ga0210398, IMG submission 161047) | Forest soil microbial communities from Barre Woods Harvard Forest LTER site, Petersham, Massachusetts, United States - Inc-BW-C-4-O | ecosystem: Environmental > Terrestrial > Soil >... | reverse complement strand
CCCTCAACGGGTTTGATTTGGTTTCGCAGCCCGTCGCCGCCGCCTTCACTGAAGTATCCAAGTGGCTGTTGGTGATTTCGGTCGCTGCGCTGGGCATGAAGACCTCGCTGCGGGAAATGATGGCTGTCGGTTCGACCGCGCTCGCGCTCATCGCCGCGGAAACCATCTTTCTCGGCCTGCTGGTCCTCGGGTGGATCCTGGTGAGCAGCCCTCGCTAGCGTCGGCAGTCCTGGCTGCGCCCGAGTCGTCAGATTTGCTCGAGATCCGCGATGAAAGTGCGGCGCGCTCGGCCATTCTTGATGTCCACTCCCTCGGCGCGCAGGCGTTTCGCCTGTTCATTGAAGGGGGAGGACCTAGTCGGGAACACAATGCGTCCGCCCGCGCCGAGCACACGATGCCACGGGAGGTTGATCTCTTTCGGGGCCACCTTGAGCGCGAAACCGGCCAGCCGTGCGCGGCCGGGCAGGCCGGCGGCGCGTGCAACCGCTCCATATGTTGAAACCTGCCCGCGCGGGATGGCGCAAACGACGTCCCAGATCGCCTGGATCGCGGGATTGCCCTCTGCTGATCCGCCGCGTCGCGGCCTCGAGCTTTTGCCTTTGGGCGGCAGAAAGAGTTCAGCAAATGATTTGTTCGAGCGCGACATTGCGCATTATATGGATGATTCTGAAGTCCGAAAGCGGCCAGATTGGCCTGCAGGTTTGCTGTAGATTGCGCGTCGCGCACACTTTCTGCCCGCGAATGCGACGAGACTCAAGATTTCGAACACAAACGATTACGTCCTGGGAACCCACGACGGCGAGATTTCCCGCCTCGGCCGCTCTGGCATTCATTGAAAAAGCGGCTGCGAGGGCGGCTAAAGCAAGTCCGCATCGAATGATCTTGTTCATGGTGGTTCCCCCTCGTCTTGAGGTGAGTTCGCTCGACGGCGGGACCCTGGCGAATGGGCAAGACAAGTTCAATCTGCCGCGGCTACTCAATTCATAACTTTTTTATATCCGGCTAAGTCACTGATTGTTTAAACGCATGGCGGTATGGGCTAACCTGTCGGCGCAGTTATTGGACAGGCGTTTTTGCCATAACACAGGGTTTTCTCTCAACCCCACCATGCAGGCACCGAGTCCGCCCACCAGTATTTTTCAATTCGGCCTATTTCAGCTCGACCTGAAAGCGCGCGAACTGCATAAGGCGGGAATAAAGGTCAAGTTGCAGGACCAGCCGTTTCGAGTGCTCGCATTGCTGGTTGAGCGCGCTGGTCAGGTGGTCACCAGGGAGGAGTTGCAGAAGAGCGTATGGCCCACGGATGTGTATGTCGCTTTTGATCAGGGCCTGAACAACGCAATCAAAAAAGTGCGCGATGCTTTGGGAGATTCGGCGGACACTCCCCGATTCATCGAGACCGTCGCCAGGCACGGGTATCGGTTTGTGGCGCCCGTAAGCGCGCCGCCGGGGCACGAGTCCGAACCTCGTTTTCAAGGCGGTTCGCGTACGCTGCGCAATGCATTGATCGGCTTGACGGCTGCTGTGCTGCTCACGGCGGCGGCGTACTGGGCGTGGCATGCGGCGATGCCTGCGGAACCTCGTTTTGAAAAAGTGATTTTGGCGGTTCTGCCGTTTGACAACCTGAGTCGCGATCCGGACCAGGAATATTTCAGCGATGGCTTGACCGAGGAGATGATCGCTCAGCTTGGCAAGCTGAATCCGCAGCGGCTCACCGTCATTGCCCGTGGTTCGGTCGCAAAGTACAAGGGCAGCCGGCTGCCAATGAACCAAATTGGCAATGAGCTGCATGCCGACTACCTCGTTCAAGGCAGCGTACGACGCGAATCCAATCGAGTGCGAATTACCGTGCAATTGATTCAGGTGCGAGACCAGACCGATCTCTGGACCGAGAGCTATGACCGCGAACTCAAGGACATGCTGGCACTGCAGGACTCGGCGGCGCGAACGATCGCACACCAAATCCACATTACACTGACGCCGGGACAACAGAAGGGAACGGCAGGCCTGGCCACGCTGAATCCAGAGGCCTATGAGGCATACCTGAAAGGCCGCTATTACTGGAACAAACGGACCGCGGACGGCATGCAGAAGGCCGTGATCTACTTCCAGCAGGCAATTGACAAGGACCCGGCATACGGCGCCGCCTATTCAGGATTGGCCGACTGCAACAGCGGACTCGCCTGGCACGGTTTCAAGTCTCCGGCGGAGGCGCTTCCCAAGGCACGGGTAGCAGCGCTCAAAGCCATTGAGATTGATCCGCAGTCCGCTGAAGCTCATGCTTCACTGGGTCTGGTACTTGATCACACGTGGGAATGGTCTGGAGCGGAGACCGAATTCAAACGTGCGCTGTTATTGGACCCTCGGTATGCGAATGCACACCATTGGTACGGAGATAATCTATCAGTGACAGGCCGGCACGACGAGGCACTGCGCGAGGCGCTGCAGGCGTTGGAAATTGATCCGCTGAACCTCATGATCGGCACCTGGGTTGGATTGCGTTACTACCTGGCAAAAAAATTTGATCTCGCCATTGAACAAACCCGGAAAACCGTAGACTTGGACGCAAACTTCGCAGCCGCTCACCTGGTGCTCGGCGAAAATTACGTTCAAGCAGGGCTGCACGAGCAAGGGCTCGCTGAGTTGCAAACCGCAGCCAGCCTCTCCGGGAACAGCCCGCTGTATTTGGCTCAGGTCGGGGTCGCTCATGCTGCGGCGGGGCGCAAGACCGAGGCGCTGCAGGTCATTGCTCAGCTACAAACGATCTCTGCTGCGCGCTATGTATCGCCGTACGGCTTGGCGCAAATTTACGCCGCTCTGAACGACAAGGAACAGAGCTTCAAATGGCTGGAAATTGCCTACGCAGATCGCGCTGTGTGGATGTCATATCTCGCCGTGGATCCGGTATTTTACGGTTTGCATTTGGATCAGCGCTTTCAGGAGCTGTTAGGGCGCGTCCACCTGCTGCCGCAACGGATCGGAAATTAAGTCGATTCACATGAATGCCCGACGATCCCATTGCCGGTCGGGAATCGCCAGGGATGCTGCATTGCGATGAAGGCGCTGGGCGACTAAATTGCGCGACTAAATTTGTTGGCGATGCAGGGTTCTTCGCCTAGGATGCTGCATGGCGAAAAAACAGGAAGTTGTCGACGATCTACTCGACGCTCTCGTCTGGATGCGCCGCAAGGCGAAAGAACATGAAGCGGTCGATGATCTTATCGATGCGCTGGTGCGCATGCGGCGCAAAGTGAAAAAGAAAGTGGTCAAGGGAAAATTGGTCAAAAAGAAACCGAAGAAGAAACCGAAGAAGAAACGCCGCAAATCGAAACGCTAACGGTTTAGACCGTTGGCCTAAAACTCCAGTGGTCAAAATTTCGTCAGATCAACATAAGCGGCTGAAAGATTGTGTCGTTTTGATTTCACAACCCGGTTATGCACAGGGTTATCCCCCGGAATGGGGATGAATAGTCAATGACCGCAACTTTTTACGACGAATTGGCGCCGTATTTTCATCTGCTCTACGGCGATTGGGAGCGCGCCATACTCAAACAAGGCGCGGCAATTTCGTCGCTTCTTGGCGAGTTCGGCGTCAGTTCAGGCGCTCGCGTGCTCGATGCAGCCTGCGGTATCGGCACGCAGACGTTGGGTCTCGCGATGCTGGGCTTCGAGGTCGCGGCATCCGACATCTCTCCGGGCGAGCTTGAACGCCTGCGCTTCGAGCTGTCGAGCCGCTCGCTGCATGCACAAGTTCATCTCGACGACCTTCGCACACTCGCGCATGCCGCCTCTGGCTCGCTGGCCGCGATTCTTGCATGCGACAACAGCATTCCGCATCTCTTATCCGATGCCGAGATACTGCAAGCGTTTCGCAGCTGTTATCGTTCCCTGCGCGCGCAGGGCGTCGCAGTGTTTTCGGTTCGCGACTATGCGGCGATTGAACGCAAAACCCCGGATGTGCGCCCTTACGGCATGCGGTACGTCGATGGCGACCGTTTTCTCGCCGTACAAGTATGGGAATGGGATAAGGATCAATACGACCTGCGACTGTACCTGACCCGCGAGTTTGCCGACGGCCGCTGCCAGACCCGTGTGCTGCGCAGCCGCTACTACGCCGTGTCGATCGCACGCCTATGCGAACTCTTGATGGCAGCCGGCTTTGTTGAGGTGCAGCGGCGAGATCACGTTTTGCATCAACCTGTATTGGTGGGCCGCCGACCCGGCTGATTGCCTTGCCCGCAACCATAGTGGAGAGGGCTACAATGAATGTACAAACTACAGGTTTAGCGGGACGATTCCCATGAAGCAAAACATCACGATCGGCTGTATTGCGCTGATTTGCGGTTGTTCCGCTTTCGCGGGTACCCTGGTCGGTACGGTCAACAATGTCGACGGGGTTGCGCTTGCCGGTGTGATGGTTCGCGCGACGGAAGCCTCGGGCGGCGGCAATTCCGAGATGGTTTTTACCGATTTGCAAGGGCGCTTCAAGCTCAAAACGTCACTGCAGGGCAGCTTGAACGTGCGCCTGCGCGCTCCGTACTACCAGGATTTGCTGGACTCCATCGATTGGAATTCTGGCGCTTCGCTGACGCGAATCTATGCGCTAAAACCCATGACCGACGCGCAGCAGATTTCCGACAGCCTGCCCGCGGGCTATCACTTTGGACATCTTCCCTTTGACGCCGCCGACGGCTCGCCATTTACCAAGCCGCAATTTCAGCGCGACTGCCTGACGTGTCATCAGATCGGCAACGCCTTCACGCGCGTGCCGCGCCCGCCGGAAGGTTGGGCGGGGACTGTTCAGCGCATGCATGGCTACCTGGGAAACTTCGATCCGGATTTGCGCATGCGCCGCGCGCAAATCCTGTCGTCGGGCTTCGACGGCAAGCCATTGTCCGTGCGACCGGAATTTCCGGTCGATCCGGGGATTTTCACCGCGAAAGTATACGAATACCCTCTGCCGCGCGCGATTACCCCGCACGACGCGTCAGTTAGCGCAAGCGATGGCTTGGTGTACACCGTCGATCAAGGCGCCGATTTAATGGCGGTCACCAATCTGACAACACTCACGACGCAATACATTCCGCATCCGCCGCAGGGGGCGCAAGCGGGAAGGCCGGGCGACATGGGTGCCAGCGTACTGCACGGACCGCATTCGCTGGCGCAAGGCCCCGACGGCAAGTGGTACACCACGAACTCATTCGCGAAGCGCATCGGCATCTTCAATCCAAAAACCATGCAGTGGGAGGAATCCATCAAGCTGGGCGGCCGCGCCATCTATCCCCACACCATCCGCTTCGACAAAGCGGGCATTGCGTGGTTTACCTTGGCGGGAAGCGAGCAGGTAGGGCGGCTCGATCCAAGGACTCGCGAAGTAACGCTGATCGACTTGCCGCCAGTGCGTTCGCTAGGCGCGGCGGGAGGCACGATTCCATATGGGATCGATGTCAGTCCGATCGATGGCACCGTGTGGTACTCGCGGTTGTTCGGCGACAAGATCGGCCGCATCGAACCCAAGACGCTGCAAGTGAAGGAATACGAATCACCGGTCAGAGGACCGCGCCGCATGCGCTTCGATAAACACGGCAGGCTGTGGTTAACCGGCTACTCCGACGGCATATTGGCACGGCTGCAGCCCGGTCGATTCACGGCGGCCGTGGGATTCACCGCCGAGCTTTACCCGCTGCCGGAGTTTGCGCCGGGATATCAGGCGGCGCCGTATGCATTGGCCATCAATCCCAAAACGCAGGACGTCTGGATCAACGAAGGTCTCACGGATCGCGTCTTTCGTTTCGTTCCGAAGGAAAAGCGCTTTGTCGCGTATCCGATGCCGCTGGCCGGCACCTATACCCGTGACTTCAGCTTCACGAACGACGGCAGGGCCTGTGCTACCAACAATCCGGTACCACCGGCCGCGCTCGAGGGAGGCGTGCAGGAATTACTCTGTATCGCGCCTTAGCGCAGCGACCCTGCCGGGGCGAGCTGATCACGGACAATCCGTGTGCTGCGATCAACTCGCCCCGTCGACAACCCCACGCTTCATGGCAGGCGATCAGGTTAAACTAGGATCATTGCGCAGTTGTGTCCGAGAAATTGCGGATGCGTGACTGCTTTTCCGAATCTCGACGATCATTGTGCTGCGCGCGTAAGATACCGAAATTGCAGGATGAAGGCCGGGGTCCGACGCATATGGTCAGAGCTATCGGTGTGGCTGCGGTGTTGTTGTGCTGCGTTGCCGGCGCGCAAGCCGCAGACGTCCAGCCGCGGATCGCGACTGACGAGATTGGCGGCACCGTTCGCAGCCCGCGCGGCGCGGAAGCCGGCGTCTGGGTAATCGCCGAAACGCATGATTTTCAGACGCGCTTCGCGAAGATCGTCGTAACCGACGAAGCCGGCCGCTACCTGATTCCGGAACTGCCGCGCGCAAAATACAGCGTCTGGGTGCGCGGTTACGGCCTCTCCGATTCGGCTGCGGTTGACGCAAACCCCGGACAGCATCTTGATCTCGCCGCCGTCGTCGCACCGGACGCGGCCGCGGCGGCCAAAACTTATCCCGCCGCCTATTGGTACGCAATGATGAAGATCCCCGAGGAAGCGCAAGTTGCGGGGCTGCCGGGCGGCCGCAACGGCTATTTGATGTGGATGAAGAACATGGGCTGCATCGGCTGCCATCAGCTTGGAAATCTGGCGACGCGCACCATTCCAAAAACCCTCGGCACATTCAAATCATCGCAGGAGGCGTGGCTCAAGCGCTTGCAGTCGGGGCAGGCCGGCAGCCAGATGATCAACATCGCACAAGGCGCGCTTGCCGGCATTCCAATTCGCTATCTCGCGGATTGGACCGACCGCATCGAGGCCGGCGAACTTCCGATGGCTGCTCCAACGCGGCCCACGGGTATCGAGCGCAATATCGTCGCAACCGTGCGCGATTGGTCGGATGCGAAGGCGTATTTGCATGACCTGTCGGGAACCGATCGGCGAAATCCGACAATCAACGGCAATGGATTGCTTTACGGCGCCCCGGAACTCAGTACCGACGAATTCCCGGTACTCGATCCAGCGCATAACCTCGCCAGCACCTTCAATGCGACCGTGCGCGATGCGAACACGCCCACTACTCACGACGACCCCGTGCTTGGCGCCTCGCCGTACTGGGGTGAGGAGCGAATCTGGGCGTCTCGGGCGATCGCCCACAATCCGATGCTCGATGAGTCCGGCCGCGTCTGGTACACCGCGCGAATTCGCGCAGCAGACAATCCTCCGTTTTGCAAAAAGGGATCGAGTCATCCGTCGGCCAAGGACTTTCCCCTCAACACGTCGGAGCGCCAACTCGCGGTATACGAGCCGAAGAGCCGCAAATACACATTCGTCGATACCTGCTTCAGTACTCATCATCTGCAATTTGCCGAGGATGCCAACAATACTCTCTGGACCAGCGGTGCTCGTGATGTGGTGGGCTGGTTCGATACCAAGAAATTCGATCAGACCGGCGATGCGGCGGCTTCCCAGGGCTGGGCGCCCGTGGTGCTCGACCTCAATGGCAACGGCAAACTCGATTCGTGGACTGAACCGGGCCAACCCGCGGACCCCATGCTCGATCAGCGTCTGGCGGTCGGGTTTTATGCCGTCATGCCGAGTCCTGCGGACGGCAGCGTGTGGGGCTCGGTCGCGTTTCGCTATCCCGGTGCGATTCTCCGGTTCGATCCGCGAACCAGGCTCAGCGAGATCTACAATGTGCCTGCGCCGGGCTTCGGCGTGCGCGGCGCAGATATCGACCGCCACGGCGTGGTCTGGGTGTCCCTCGCCAGCGGCCATTTGGGGGAATTCGACCGGCGCAAGTGCAAAGGTCCGCTCAATGGCCCGACCGCGACCGGTGACCACTGCCCCGAGGGTTGGAGCTTCCATCGCTTGCCGGGGCCGGGATTCGTGGACCTGCCGCAAATGAGCGTCGAGTCGAGCTACTACACCTGGGTGGATCAGCACGACACGTTGGGATTGGGAGCCAACGTGCCGATTGCCACCGGCAATCTGTTCGACGGCGTGCATGCGCTGGTGGATGGAAAATTCGTGACGCTGCGCATTCCCTATCCGCTCGGCTTTTACGCCAAAGGTCTCGAAGGCCGTATTGACGATGCCGCAGCGGGATGGAAGGGACGCGGCATCTGGATCACCAGTGGGGATCGGACCCCGTGGCACAAGGAAGGCGGCAAAGGCACCAAGCCGTTGGTGGTGCACTTTCAAATTCGTCCTACACCGCTCGCGCATTGACGGTCGCTGCGGACTATCCGCAGCGACCGTGGGTCACTCATAGCGTTCAACCTCCACGGTCTTCCCGCTCGTCGATTCCCGCTCGCACCTGCGCCGATCCCTACGCGGCCAAGCTCTGTCACGCCTTCGGGGACTTCATCACATCGCGACGGCAACCGTAACTATCTCGCCTAAGCTCTGGCCGCAAATCAATGGCCGCCGTCGTTTGGAGCGGACCAACTCCAAACGGAGCGCGTGCAGGACCTGGCATAGGGAGTCTCATGATGACGAATCACAGCATGCCTCTACGCAAATTCCGGTGCATTGTTTTGGGCGGGGCGATGGCCTTGGTCGGCCTGCCCGCGCTGTCTCAGCAGGCGGCGCTAGCGACACCGGAAGCGGCCGAAATCCAGGAGATCACGGTGACGGGATCGCGCATAGCGGCGCCGAACGAGGTAAGCACGAGCCCGATCGAGGTCATCACCGCGAAGGATATCTTGCTGACAGGTAAAAACGATATCAGCGACATCCTTTATCAGTTGCCGCAGAACTTCAACAATTCCCTGGGGCAGGATTTCAGCGGCCGTACCAGCGGCCTCACGACCGCTGGCGGCTTGACGACCGCGGACTTGCGTGGTCTCGGACCGAATCGCACGCTGGTGCTGATAAATGGCCGGCGCTTGGGTGTGGGTGATGCCAACACCGCCATTGCGTCACCGGCACCTGACCTCGACCAGATACCCACGTTCATGGTCGAGCGCATCGATGTGGTTACCGGCGGCGCGTCGGCGACCTACGGCTCGGACGCCATCGCCGGTGTGGTCAACTTCATATTGAAGAGGGATTTTCAAGGCATCCAGATCGATGGCCAGATTGGCGAAGACTGGCACAACAACAATAATTCGTTCGTGCAAGGTCTGAATACCGCATTCGGCAGCACCCCGCCGACGGGCTCCGTCAAAGATGGCCGCAATCGCAACTTCGATGTCATCATGGGGACAAACTTCGCCGACGGCGCCGGTAATATCACGGGCTATTTGGGATATCTGAGCTCCGACCCCGTGACCAGCGGCGCGCGCGATTTCGGCGCGTGTCAGTTGGACGCAAACAACACGCTCACAGGAGCTGTGTGCACCGGGTCATCGAACTCGAACCAATGGACTCCCAATCCGGTCAACGCCAGCGCCCAATTCGGGGTCGTGGGCAATCAACTGTTACCGTGGCCGGCGACCGGCCAGAACCCACCGGCGCTGTTCAACTCGCAGCCATACATTTACATCGCCCGCGAAGATCAACGTTACACCGGAGGTGTGTTGGGTCATCTCGATCTCAACGATGCCGTGAAGCCTTATATGGAATTCAACTTCATGAACGACAAGACCACCCAATTCATCGCGCCGTCGGCATTGTTCAAGGACAGCAATCCGAATGATCCCATCAGCGGCAACTACAATATCAATTGCGACAATCCGCTGCTCAGCGCGCAGGAGGCTTCGGTGCTTTGTTCGCCGGCTCAAATCGCGGCGGCTGCCGCCGCCCCGGGCACGCCATGCTCATTCACGACCCCGCCGGGCGGTACGGCGGTGCTTTCGCCGAATTGCACCAACGTGCGCATCGGCCGCCGCAACGTCGAGGGCGAAGGACGCAATACCTACTTCGAGCACACGAACTACCGTGCGGTGCTGGGTTCGACGGGGGATTTCGCAACCGCATGGAGTTACGATGCCTACGGATCGTATTACTACTCGACCCTGTTCACGTCGAACAACAATTATCTGAATTTTCAAAATATCGATAACGCCCTGCAGGTTACCGGAACGCTTGCCAATCCGGTCTGCATCAGCGGTGGCTCTTGCGTGCCATACAATATTTTCGGCACCGGCCCGATCACGCCGCAACAGCTCCAGTATCTGTATTTGAGCGGCACGGCGTACGGTACGGTGACTGAACGCATCGTGCATGGCGACATCACCGGTCAGCTCGGTAAATACGGCATCCGCCTGCCCACCGCAAACGATGGCATCGCCATCAACGTGGGGGCGGAAGATCGCCGCGATACGGAAGACTTCCAGCCAGATGCGGCCGAACTTGGCGGTCAGCTGTCCGGCTTCGGCGGCGCTTCGGCTCCCATCAACCAAGGCATTGGTGTCACTGAGGAGTTCATCGAGTTGCGCGCTCCGCTCATGCAGGGCAAGCCGTTTGTGAAAGACCTCGTGGTCGATGCCGGCATCCGCCGCTCGGACTACACGACCTCGGGTATCGTCAACACCTATAAGGTTGAGTTGCAGTATGCGCCGCTCGATGACTTCCGTTTCCGCGGTTCGTTTCAACGCGCCATCCGCGCTCCGAGCATCGTCGAGCTGTACAATCCGCCGAACGTGGGCGGTATAGGCTTCAGTGCCGATCCCTGTGCACCCCCGATCACTGCGTCCCTGGCCGCATGCGAACATACCGGCGTGACCCCCGCTCAGTACGCAAATGGCACCATACCGCAGCTGGTAGCCAACCAGGTGTCCGCGCTCACCGGCGGTAATCCGAACCTGCAGCCGGAGGTCGCGATCTCATACACGATGGGCTTCAACATCACACCGACGTCGCTGCCGAACTTCACCGCCAGCATCGACTACTACCACATCGATCTCAAGGACGAGATCGGCGAATATCCCGCCTCCATCCTATTGCAGCAATGTCTGGCAACGGGTCTGCCGCAGTATTGCAGCCAGATCGTGCGATCTCCGACAACCGGCGGCCTGACGGGTGCCACCGTCGCCGGCGGCGGCTACATCATCCAGACCAACGTCAATATCGGCTCGGAATTGGTGAGCGGCTTCGATCTTCAGGCGAACTACAAGCTACCGCTGGATAGGTTCGGTACATTGTTGTTCTCGTTGAGCGGTACGTATGCGTTGCACAACTACACGACGCCATCGCCCCAATCGTTGACCTACGACTGCTCCGGTTTGTTCGGGTCCACCTGCGAGACAATCAATCCGAAATGGCGACAGAACCTGCGCATGACCTGGTCTACGCCGTGGGATGTGGAAGTATCGGCTTTCTGGCGCTACATCGGCAAAGTGTCCCTCGACAACAACAGCTACTACCCGTCGCTCGCTTACGCGGAATTCGGG
>Ga0210398_10005873_pt1 | contig 11376 bp, 10 predicted proteins | sample IncBWC4OmetaG_FD_161047 | JGI IMG/M metagenome (GOLD analysis project Ga0210398, IMG submission 161047) | Forest soil microbial communities from Barre Woods Harvard Forest LTER site, Petersham, Massachusetts, United States - Inc-BW-C-4-O | ecosystem: Environmental > Terrestrial > Soil >... | reverse complement strand
TTTTCGCCTTTGAGGTGCGCCACCCGTCTTGGTACACCGAGGAAACCTACGCCGTCCTTCGCCAGCACCAGACCGCACTTTGTCTTTCCGAGACCGAAAAGCAAACGCCTCCCGACGTAATCACCGCCCCTTTCACCTATGCCCGCCTGCGCCTGGAAAACTACACGCCGAAACAACTGAAAACCTGGAGACAGCACCTGGATACTTGGCTCGACCAAGGCATCGATGTCTACGTGTATCTCAAACACGAGGACGCCGGCAAGGCGCCCGTCTATGCCCACCAACTCCTCGGAAAAACAACCTGACACAGAACTGTCCCACGTTCCACGGCTTAGTCCCCTATTGCGCTCCTAGAAATCTCCCCTCAGCCGCCCCACCCCTTGGCCCCCTGCCCGCATCAGAATAAAACGGGCCGCTTGGGATCCGCCGCACACCCTGCCTATTCGTCTCATTCGGCTCGGGATACTCACGTTCAATAACGCCTGAAAGGACAAAATCCGATGAAACGACTTCTGTTCCTCAGTCTGGGAATGTTGGTTTTGGCCATCCCGTCGCGCGCCCAGTCCTCCGTCGACGCTTCCGTTGGCTACTCCTACTTCCGCCTCGGCGGCTCCAGCGGTCTCAATCAGAACGGTGTCAGCGGCTCAGTGGACTACAAACCCATCCCTTACCTGGGGATCGTTGGTGACTTCGGCGGCTACCACGCCTCTCCCGGGGATACCTCGCTCAACACCTACACGTTTCTGTTCGGCCCGCGCGTCATCATGCACAACCCAACCAAGGTCACTCCCTTTGTTCAGTTTCTCGCGGGTGCCGCGCATTTGACCGCAGGCTCGGGCGGCGGCTCCACCACCAACTTCGCCTATAGCGTCGGCGGCGGCGTTGATGTAGCCGTTCTGCCCCACTTGGCATTGCGCCCGCAACTCGACTACGTCGGCCTTCACAATTCCGGCGGTACGACGAATTGCACGCGCGTTTCGCTTAGCGCCGTCGTCCACTTCTGACGCCAACGCAATCGTCGTCTCTGGCTGTGGTCCCACCCCTAAGGCCAGTACCGTTTTGGAACGCCCTGACCTTTGGTCCATCTGACGCAAACCTCTCCTCCCTCGCTACCCTTACTTTAGGGCTCGGAGTGCTCTTGGGCCGAGGAGGGGTGATGTTGCGTCATCGATTCCTTATTTTGCTGGGTGCAAGTTTTCTGGCGGCTTCCGCCGCCTGGGCTGACGAAGTGGGGTACATAGACTGCTCCAATCATTCCGACGACACACAAGTCTTTGGAAAGCCCAGAAAGACTCCCGACGTAGTCGCAGCTCTGCCTTGTGGCGAGCGCTTCACGATCTTAGTTTATGGCTTCTACTTCTCCCGTATTCAGACCAAAGACGGACAGATCGGTTACATCTATTCCAACCTGATCGCCGTCGACCGTGGTGCCATGGCTGTGCGCCAGACGCCCCCCATACAACTGGCCGCAGAAAAAACAAAAATCCCAAGCACGCATGCCCATGACGCAAACCTTAGTTCTCCAACGCCTCCCCAACCGCAACCGGCAACGGCTCAACCTGCTCCAGCTCCGGCGCCAGCATCCGAAATCCCGTCGCCCGCACTCCCATCGTCCGCCTCCTCAACTAATGTCCAGGAAGCGTCTGCCACCGTCGCTCAGTCTGATCCGCCTGCGCCCGTAGAGCCTGCCGTCGCACAACCGCAAACTGCGCCAGCTCAAGCAGTCCTTACGCCAGCGCCCGAAATCGCGTCTCCGGCCGCGAGTGCACCGGTAACGCCCGCGCCAGCCGCACAGCCCGAATCCGCCGCCACCGTTGCGCAGCCTGATCCCCCTACGCCTGCCCCTGCACAGCCGCAGCCAGCCTCGGCGCAACCAGCACCACCGGCAATCCGGCCCGCCGACATGCGTGACACCTGGGAGAAGCCTCTCCCCAGTGTTCGCAGGCCTCCTTTGATCGAACTCTATGGCGGCTTTGCGTTTGCACGATTTGTTAGCGGAGGATCGTCAACCAACTTCAATGGTGCTCTGGGCTCCTTTGGATGGAACTTCAAGCCCTGGCTGCAAATCGTCGGCGACACCAGCTACAGCTTGGTAACCGTTGGCGGCACCAAGAATGTTCTCTATGGAAATCACTATGGTCCGCGCTACTACTACCGTTCGCGAAATCGCTGGAACATAACTCCCTTCGCGGAAGCTTTTGTCGGCGGCTCGCGCTACGACACCACCGTTAGCGGCAGCGGCGGTTACACTACTTCCGAAAACTCCCTTTCGTTTAGAGTGGGAGGTGGAGTCGATTTCCACCCATCCCGTCGCTGGGAAATCCGCTTGTTCGACGTCGACTACTACAGAACGTCGTTCGGCACGAACGCTCATCAAAACAACTATTGGGTTTCCAGCGGAATCGTCCTGCGCCTGTTCGGAGGCCGCTCCGAGTAATGACGCTGGGCACGAACAACAGCGTTCGCGGAGCAAGCTCCTTAACCAAGCCTGCTCCCCTCGTCATTTTTCCAGTAGCCGGCGCGGTGAAGCCCGCCAACTAAGGAGAAGTCGCAAGGAGGCACCATGAGAAAGGCCACTATCCTGGCAGCCGCACTAGGGTTGGCCACAATTTCTGCCGCCGCGAAAGGGCCTCAGCCAGGCACAATCGTTTCCGAGAGCTCGGTCGCCTGCGGCTCGCAACTGAAAAACAAAAAAGAGACGGCACAGGTGCTTTGCCAGGAATATCTCGTAAGGACGGAAACTACGGAGTACCACGTCCGACAGGAAAAGCACGCCGACGAGGAACTAATTCCCGTGAACACCGGCATCGAGTTCACGCTCGAAAAAGATAAAATGAAATTCAAAGCCAACGGCAAGAAATATGAGTACCTGGTAGTTTCCGAGACTGCCACAGCCGCGCCGAAGCCCTGACCGTACCTCAACATCGCTGGGGCATAGAACATCAGGCGTGCGCCGAGCCTGGTATCGCGAAGCTCGACACGCCATCTCGTCGCAAGAGATCCTGCGTCATCCCATTTCGACGCCCCTCCGTTTATGGCCAGCGTCCGCGCGGTCTAGTCAACGGCGATCGACGACAATGCCGAAACCTCCAAGGCCTTTCATTCGTCACATACACAAACAAGCACGGGCTAAGGCCGAAGCCAGGTAACTCAAACACATGGGCGGTATCGTAGAACTATGTTCAGAGACAGCCTAACTCGCGCCGTTCTCGATCGCATGGGCTCGGCCACCGTCGCGCCCCGACAACAAATCTCTTGCGGCGGCCTCGAACTGTTGCAAGCGAGGCATCCATGGCACCGGTTCTAGTCTGCCTCATTGTTGTCCTGTGCCTGCTAATCTCCGTTGTCAAATACACACTGGCGCTTATTCTGAAGTGGTCGGTCCCAAAAGCCGTGGTCAAAAAGGATTACACCTATCAGCCCACGGTGAGCGTCCTCATGCCCTGTTTCAACGAAGGCAAGACGGTTTACGAAACTATCGAAAGCATCAGCAAGAGCAATTATCCAAACGAAAAGTTTGAAGTGATTGCCCAGGACGATTGCTCAGTCGACGACAGCTACGAGTGGATGCTCAAAGCCCAGCGCAACTTCACCAATATCCGCGTGCGCGTGGGACGCAACACCGTCAACAGCGGCAAAGCTCGCTCCGTCTGCAATGCCCTGCAGCTCTCCACCGCAGAAATGGTCATCTCCATCGACTCCGACTGCATCTTTCATCCCGACGCTATCCGCGAGCTAGCCGCTTGTTTTTCTGAACCCAAGATCGGATCGGTCGGAGGCCGAGTCGGCGTCAGAAATCCCAACCAGAGCACGGTCACGGCCATCCAGACCTTCATTTACTACGCCGCTTTCCAGGTCTACAAAGTTCCCGAGAACTGGACCCGCAGCGTCGGCTGCATCAGCGGCTGCCTCTTCGCTATTCGCCGCGAGCTTCTTCTCGAAATCGAGCCGAAAATCCGCAGCCGTCACTGGTTCGGCATCCCCGTCAACCAGGGCGAAGACCGTTTCCTCACCCATCAAACTCTTCTCCGCGGCTACGGCACTTACATCAACAACGACGCTCTCTGCTGGACCACCGTCCCCTCCACTCTGCCTGATCTCTTCAAACAGCAGCTGCGCTGGCGCCGCAGTATCGTCCGCGATCTTATCTACACCTTGCGCACTCTTCCCCAGCATGTCTGGACGCTGCACCCCAACACGGTGCTCACGCTGGTGCTGACACCCCTCGGCGCTCTCCTCGGCTTGCTCGTAGCCCTCACCATGCTCTCCGGCAACCCGATGGAGTGGGCCGGCCCCGCACCGCTCATCTTGTACCTCGGTCTGGCAGCCGTTCTGAGCTGGGTGATCAGAAAATACAGCGCCAGAGAAGCAGTCAATAACCCGCTCGCCTTCGGCGCTTATTTGGCCTGGTCGCTCGTCAGCAGTTTATTCATCACCACCCTCGCTCTCTGCACTCTCGACTCCAAGGATTGGGGTACGCGCACCAAGGAACAGGAGGCCGCCGATGGCGACGCCACTAGTTAAGAACGTGCCAGCTAGCCCGAAATCTCCCGTGCTCCAGCCCCTGATCTACAAATCGGTCGTCACGATCTACCGCATCTTCGCGATCGTGACGCTCTATGTCGTCCTCGGCGGGGTGCTCGCTTATGGCTTCGTGATGGGCTTCTACGCCCTCAACACCTCTTGGGCCGCGCCCGTCATCCTCTCTCCCGTCGATGACAAGAGCCTCGATTTCACCGAAAAGCTGGTGACCAGCAGGCAAACGCTCGAAGAACTGAACGTCGACAAGAAGCGCCTCGAAGAAGGCGTCGCTGAAATGAACAAGCACAAGGCTGCGCTTCTGGCCCTCGAGCCCGAACTTCAAGCCGCTATCGTCCGCGAAAGAAAACACAATCAGGCCACCGGCCCGCAACTCCTGGAACTCGACAAACAAAAACAATCCGACAATCTGAAAACGCAAGCGGTTCTGACGCAAGTCAAAGAAGTCGAAGCCACCATCGACAAAGATCTCGCCGCCGGCCTAATCACCAAAGGCGATGCCGCCACGCAGCGAGCCGCTCTCAATCAGGTCCAGAGTTCCTATACCGACAGCAAGATCGGTGAAGTCCTGCTCACCGACAGCATTCTCGAAAAAACCACCACCGATACAAAATCCCTCGACGTCCTCGACAAACAAGCCGAGCTAATCTCCGAAATTGCCCAGCTCGACATCGCCATCGGCGTCGCGCAAAAGCAACTCCACGAAGAATCCCAACAAATCGATCGCCTAAAACAAGCCCTCGCCACCGCCAAGCAAACTCCCTATTACCTTACCGCCTCCGGCGATAACACTGTCTACTTCGCCTTCGTTCCCTACGACAACCGCAACAACGTCTCCTCCGGCTCGCCTGTCTACGACTGCTACCTGAACATGATTGCCTGCAAAAAGGTAGGCACTGTAAAGCAGATTTTCGCCGGAGAAGAGCACGCCATCCATCCCATCTTCCGCACGGACATGCGCGGCTTCCTGATCCAGATGCAGCTGGACCATCCCGAATCCGCAAAATCAAAAACTGTTTTCCTGAACCGCAAGCCGCTTTTTTTCTAACGACCTTTTTCTAACGATCTAAGGAGACGCTAGATGCCCTCGTTCCCTCGCAAGCCCCACAAATTCCTGGCACGACTCTTGGTAGCCTGTGCAATGGCCATGCTCCTGATCTCCGTCGCGCGTGCCGGCGACGAAGACCAGCAAGCCTATTGCAAATATGTAACGCAACAAGCCGCCGCCCAGCGCGATCTCCTCCGCACACCCGACGCCGTTGCCGGCGTCACGCAACCCAACACCGGCCTACCAACGCAGGTCGTCTGGGGAGTTACCGGCAGCCTCTCCAACGTCCGCAAAGCCGCACTCACGATGGACGCGGCCCGCAAAGACTGCGAACTCTACACGGTCTCCAGCTCCGCCCAACAAGCGATCCAATATGCCATCCCCAGTCTTGAGAAGCAGGCCCTGCAAAACAGACTGGCTCTGATTCGACAAGCCTCTGAAAACCTCGATGTCCTGGTGGCCGCCACCACAAAAATGGTCGAAGCCCACAACATGACCCGCCCGATGGCCTTTGCCCTGGAATCCACCAAAATCAAGCTCGCAGCCGATCGCGCCGACACGCAATCCAAGATCGTCGCTATCTATGCCCCGCAACTCAGCGACAAACCGCTAAAAGATCTCGTCGCCGAAAAACAAGCCAGCGAAGATAACGAGCGCCGCGCCATCTACAAGATAAATCGCCAGAATGACTGGGACGTCGCGCTTTCCGTAGGCGCCCACCAGCAGGTCAATCCGCTAATCGGCAGTCCCGGAGCCTACGGCGAGGTCACCGTCAGCTACAATCTAGCCAGCCACGCCATCAACAAACACCTCGACCAAGCCGCCGCTTCCTACCAAGACTGGAAGAAAGTCCAGGAAGGCGATGTGTTCCGCAACGCCGAGATCCTCAAACAGCAACTCGTAGACAGCATCTCCGTTGAGGACAACAGGCTCAAAGCCTCCCAAGAGCAGCAAAAACAGATCGAAACCAATCTCGACCTCCTGGGCCGAGCGGAAACCAGCGCCGCCCTCGACTTCGGCAACCAGTTAAGCACTGCGAAACTGCTTCTCCAGATCGAAATTAGCGACGCCGCCTTTCGCCTCGGCCAGCTAAAAGAATTTCTCAGCAGGAATTTCTAGGCATCTCGGAGCCCCACGGTCAGCTGTCATCTCGAGGCTCAAGTGCGCCGGGCAGGCACCTAACTCTTCCTCCTCTCCGCCCTGGCACGCTTCATTTCCGCCAGGTGATGCCGTGACGCAGGCCTATCCGGCATCCTGCAACAGACTACAAAATCTGCGCTAGTTTGCTATTTCATGTCGTATACAATGCTCTACGGGGAGACGGGCTAATGAGAGATGAGACCACCAAGCAGGCAGCACAGGAGTTTCTCGCCGCAAAACTCGCCGAAGAAGGGCAGAGACACGAGGACAAGCTCAATAAGGAAACAGCCGTATCCCGCGCTCTCCACGTTTGGAAGAATTTTAGAGATGCTGTTTTTGCGCAGTGCGTCGAGTGGAATGATGTGACTCAAGAACAGACTCTTACATGCAAGGAAACCCCGATGGGAGATCTTAGGGTTTGGTGCTCCGCTACAGCGAAGCAGATGACGGTCTATTACGATTCCAGAAAGCTCTTGATCACACTGAGAAACGCAGCGCGGCTCGAAGTGGAAAAAGACGCGATACTTCAGATCGAAGGATACTCAACCGGCCCCGGTCGCGACGCTCATCTGGTGCGAAACAATGAGACTGTAAACATCGATTCCTTGATTCTGGGTGAACTTCGTCTGCTGGCCGGAATAGGCCGGCAAAGGATTTCCTAGAGTCGGCCCTCGATCCGCCCGCGGCTCCACTCTTCAAGATCGTCGAAGTATGCGCAGGTCAATCTTCCGTTTCCGCGATCCTGGGCTTCGGTGTTGGCTGCTCTTCGCTGGGAACTTCTGGTCCTCGGCCGCCTCGGGGTTATCCTGTCTCATCCTGCTGTTTTTCCTTATCGCCCTGCTGCTTCGGCGGAGCACATCAGAGCCCAGCGATCGACACGCCTGGCTTGCCATCCTTTTACTATAGTGGAATACTACCGTCATGATAATTGGTGATCGACTTCGGACACTCCGTGAGCAAAAGAAGTTGTCCCAGGGCGACATCGAAAAACGCTCGGGCCTCCTCCGCGCCTATCTCTCTCGCGTGGAAAATGGCTACACTATCCCGACCATCCTAACGCTGGAAAAATGGGCCAAGGCTCTCGACCTGCCCATGTACCAACTCTTCTACGAAGGCGAAAAACCCCCTGAACCTTCGACTCTTCGAGTTTGGAAGCCTGCAGACGAAACCGCGTGGGGCAACTCCGGCGATGACGCAATTTTCCTAAAGAAACTCCGCCGCCTGCTGCCGAAGATCGACGGACCAAACCGGAGGATTGTCTACCAGATGGCCGGGAAAATGGCTCGCCGCAAGTAAAACCCCGCCGGTGGATGTTAGGGGCTTTGAACTTCTCTCCGTGCGGTCTCCCTACTTGCCGCCTCGCAGCAAGAGAATCACGTCCAGAAGCACCAGCACGGCCACCACAACTTCCAGTGCAAACATGCGTCGTTCGTTGAACTGCGTCACCATGAACTCGTAAAGTTCGCCTGCCGTTTTCAGTTTTTCGGCCACCAGCGTCTTATAGTCGTTCACCCCGATTTTCCCCGAACTGAGGCGGTACACCCGCGCGTAATACGTATCGCTTATGAATTTCACGGCATATTCCGTTCTCTCCGCCAGATCCATGATGTCCAGTCGAAGCCGGTTCAAACGGCCCGCGCGCCGTGGCAGCCGCCAGCGCGATAAAAAGCTCTCCTCCCCTTCGAGCGAGCCGTAAACGTTCGACAGCAAAGTCGTAAGCACCCCGTCGTAGTAACGAAACTCCAGCAATTGGGTGTTTGCGTATTCCAGTAGGTCGATCACTGCAGAAGTGGCTCCGGGCTTGTCATAGACCAACGCTGCAGCCCAGCCCACAACCACCAGGTCATTGGGATAATACGAAAGCGCCGCCCGCAGCACCTCTTCGCGTTCCGCTCGCGACAGCGCGACAACTTCGCCTCGCACCAGTTTCGCGATTTCGTCTCCATACGCCTCGAGCATTTCCTCCGCAGTCACCGAGCGCCCGTCCGCGTGCTCCGCCGACTGAATGTCAATCACCAAATAGTCTTCGTCCAGCCATTTCGCCGACGGTTTGCTCAGCGCTGGACGAAACTGCCCCGTGCGGCTTCTCAGCAATTCTTCCGCGGCAGTCTCGACCTCCGTTGCGTTCATCCAGCGGTAGGATTGCGGGCAGAACGACTCAAATTCACACGCATATTTTGTACTGAGCTCGACGCTGGCCACGCCGAACCAGTAATACTTGATCGCCGCTTCTAGCTTTTCTCCGCTCGCAAGCGTGATCGAACCCACCGCTTCTCGAATCGGAACGTTTTGCGCTTGCGCATACTCCGGTGTCTGGTGTACGAAACCTGGCGCGTGCCGAGCCGCTCCCGGACCCAGAAGAGCCGGCAACCGCTCCAGTTCAATCGCCTCTCCTATATCAAAAAAGCTAAAGATCCGAAAATAGCCCTGAACTTTCATCTGCCAAAGATGATCCTCCGAAGACGTCCGCCTTGAACTTCGAAAAACCATCCTACACTACTCGCTAATCGCGCTGCCCGGCAGGCGGCCGAGCCCCAACGCTCCACGACGCGTCCGGTTGGCCGACCCTGGCACGTCTTCGAGGGTTGGGGCTGTCGGCCGCCAGCCTCTTTCTTTTCGCCCGCTCGACTTATCACTCACCACTCGATCGCCGTGAATTGCGCGAGCGGTATCCTCTCCTCGCGTAGCGCCTTCCATGGAAGAGGTGCAGCGTTGAATGTCAGTTGAATGCCGTAAAAGTGTTCCCGACCTCTAAGGTGAAACTAAACGCCGAAAGTGTCCGGAACGGGACATTCCCCAGTCCTCTTTGCGACTATTGTGGTGTCTGCGCAGCATCTCTCGCACACGAGCAGGCATCGGCGCACTTGGGAACGATGAGCTCACGAGGTGTTCTCACCCTCAGCTGCAAGTCGAATTACGGCACCGGAGCCGGCTAGATGAAGCCAAGCCTTACGAATGAAATCGCAGACACCCCGCCTGACAGCTGGCAGTTTGGCAGTTGTGAACCCGGTCGAACCAGCATTTAAAGATTTATAGAAATACCAGCAGTTAAAAAACTGGATACAGAGGACGGATGCGATGAGCCACAATAAATGGTCCAACAAATACACTACATTTGCCGTAGGAATTGGAGTAGGTGCAGTCCTTGCCGTACTTTTCGCTCCCTCCTCGGGAGAAGAAACGCGGAACTATATTTCCAGCTCTGTTAAAAAAGGTGTTGATGATATGACATCAACAGGAAAGCGTTGGACTCGCCGCGCGCAAGAGACCGTGTCCGACGTAAAAGCCAGCGTCGCTGGCGCCGTCGAAGCCGGTCAAGAAGCCTACCGCACCGTCCGAGACGCCTGAGACGCCTTCACGGACGCGACGCCATCGATATCGACTGTCTCGATCCCCCCGGAGGGATTCATGAAAGCCTTGCCGCTTACATTTTAGCTGGGGCGGCCACAGGCATCTTGTTGTTTTGCGGGATGGGAAGTTTGCCGTCAGCAGCGCCAGTGAGCGCGAGGAATTGTGGGTCTTCACGCAGAGAAGCGAACACGGCGTCAACGCGCGCTTCCATCATTTCCTTCGAGCGCACCGCTTCATAGCGCTCGTACTGAAAGAAATGCCGCTTGAGCAGGTCCAGCGCTTTCTGCTTCTGGCCCAACTGCGCGTATATGGCCGCGAGGTTGTAGGAAGCAGGTAGCATCGCTTCGTTTTGCTGCGCGATTTCGAGCGCTTCGTCGCCATGGCCGTTGCCGGCAAGGAAGGCCGCCGCGAAAACGATATTGTAAGGATCGGTCGGATCGAGCTTCGTCGCTTCGCGCGTGTAGTAGTCGGTCTTAGCGACGTCGCCTTCCGAATTCCAATACACCGCCAGGTTGCGGTATGCCAGCGCCAGCGGATACTCGCGTACGGAATCTTCCATGAGGTGCAAGCCCTTAAGGAAATCGCCTTCGTGAATTGTCATTTTGCCAATTCCATGGAGCGCTACAGCACGCGATAGCGGATCGGCCGGCATATCGAGAATGGCTTGAAACGTCTGGCGCGCCTTATCCCAGTCGCCGAGGTGATGCCGATAAAGTTCCCCGAGATACCGCAGCGGAGCGGGATCTGCGGGGTCCATGCGTCGCGCTTCGCTATAGCGCAGCTCGGCCTCCTCGTATTTCTCGTTCATCTCCGCCTCAAGGCCGCGCTTCATGACGGCTTCAATTTTGGCGCTCCTGCCGGCATCCCTAACCGGTGCGTCGAACAATTTCACAGCGGCATCTACGCCGAGCTTTTTCAATTCTTTCGCTGCGTCTTTCGCTTTGCCAGGAAAGAGGCACTTTTCATCGAGCACAGACCGGTACAGCGGAATGGCCCCTTCTTTGTCACCCGACTTGGCCTTTTCCTTGGCCGCTTTAAGCTCATTTTTAACGGCCTCTTCGCGCTGCTTCATCTCGGATTCGACCAGCTTTTCCACTTGATCCACTTTCAGGAAGCCGTTGTTGTTCTGCAGCTTGTTGATGACCGTCCCGTCCGCCTTGGCGAGCACCACCACCGGCAGCTTGTCGCCACTCAGAAATTTCTGCCCAAGTGTCGTGCCGGCGTCCGCGACGCCCATCGTGACGCACTGCGTAGCGTAAAGTGAGAGCGAACGCGAATTGCGCAGGCTGGATTTCTGA
>Ga0210398_10005872_pt1 | contig 11377 bp, 11 predicted proteins | sample IncBWC4OmetaG_FD_161047 | JGI IMG/M metagenome (GOLD analysis project Ga0210398, IMG submission 161047) | Forest soil microbial communities from Barre Woods Harvard Forest LTER site, Petersham, Massachusetts, United States - Inc-BW-C-4-O | ecosystem: Environmental > Terrestrial > Soil >... | reverse complement strand
CATTCCGAGGAACTCGATCGGTTTTCCAGGAGTCGTGAAACTCAAGCCAGAATAGGCGAGCACGACAATTCCCAAGACGACCAGGGCGACTGCGATGATAGTTTTCATATTCATTTTGAATTTAATTTCTAACAGTTTCTCAAAGCACAGGTTTCCTGCCGGAAATGATCCTGACCAGAACCACCACGATGGCGATGACGAGGAGGACATGAATGAAGCCACCCATCGTCGTGCCGGTGATCAGTCCGAGCAGCCATAAAATGATCAGAACTACTGCAAGCGTGTATAACATAAATATTTTCTTTCGGTTAAATCGCCGGGCTGGCGCACATGCGCCAGCCGGCAATCAGTTGGCGGGTTAATTGGACGCCACGGGCACGGAGACGGTCATGTTGTTGATGACGCTGGTCACGCCGTTGATATCGGTGGCGAGCTTTGTGACGAGACTTTTTTCAGCGTCGTTTTTAGCGATGCCGGTCAATGTGACAACGCCGTCTGTCGTTGTGACGCCGGTATGTATCGAACTGGTTGAACGGTGCGAGAATAACGACGACTTGATTTCAGCCGTGATGGACGCGTCGTCAACTTTGTCGCCGACAGTTGCGTCTGCCGTTGCCGGAGTCGCCGCAATTGTCATCTCATTGTTGACCTGAACGACGTTGTCAATATCCTTGGCGTATTCTGTGGTGAGTTCCTTCTGCGCCATGCTACTCGCCACGCCTTGCAGGGTGACGACGCCGTCTTTTGTATACACGGTGGTTCCAGTGGCACTCACGTTGCGATGGAACAACAGAGCGGTTTTCACTTTCGTGGTGATCCAAGCGTCCGAATGTTCAGCCGGCTGTTCGCCAGTGATCTGCAATTCATTATTCACGCTCTTGACGCCGGGCAAACTCGCGACCGTATTTTCGGCCAATGATTTGTGCGACTCCTCGGCGACCGAACCAGTCAGCGTGACGATGCCGTCTTTGGAATCAACACTGATTGAATCGTCCTTGAGATAAGTTTTGAACACATAGGACGTTGTGGCGGACGACTCAATGCGGCTGTCCGTGCTGGCGGCGCGCACCGGCGCGCTGGTGATCAATATCGTGCTCACGACAGCCGCGAGCGTTAAGGGGAACATGGATTTCATTTTAATTCTTTCGTTGGTTACGTTGTTGGTTTTTAACACTTGAACCACGCTATAGAACGGCCGGATTTTCTACCATGGGGTGTAACCCTACCGGCATTTTGAAGATGTTCCCGAAGCCGAAGACCTTTTCCAACGCGCCAAAAGTCGTTTGGCGTGTCCGATTCCAAATCCCGCCCGCAATTTTCAGCGCCCCAGCCAGCCGCCGTCAATGTTCAAAACCGCGCCGTTCAAATAATCCGAATCGTCTGACGCTAGAAAAACGCAGCCGCCCGCGATGTCTTCAGGCTTGCCCCAGCGGCCTTCGGGAATCCGGTCGAGGATGGATTTGTTGCGGTTCGCGTCTTCGCGTAACGCCTTCGTGTTTTCCGTGGCGATGTAGCCGGGCGCGATGGCGTTGACGTTGATGCGTTCCTTCGCCCATTCGTTCGCCAGCGCTTTTGTGATTCCGGCGATTCCGTGCTTGCTCGCGGTGTAAGCCGGAACGGTGATACCACCTTGAAAAGAAAGCAAGGAGGCGATGTTCACGATTTTCAAACGTGAGTCCGCCGGAGATTTTTCGCGTCCGCCGGTGAGCCACCATTTGCCGACGGCCTGGCAAAGAAAAAATGGCGAGCTTAAATTGATTTGCAAAACTTCGTTCCAATCTTTCTCGGAAAAATCCGCAGCCGGAGCGCGCCGGATAATTCCAGCGTTGTTCACCAATGCGTCAATGCGCCCGGCCTGTTTCAAAATCTGCGCGACTAAATCCGCCGCTTCCTTTTGTGTGCCTTTGCTCAAATCAGCGTTGGCCGTGATAAACTCTCCACCGGCAGCTTTGACCTGCGCCCCGGTTTCCGCCAAATCACTTCGTGCAACGCCAACAACAGTCGCGCCTTCGCGTGCGAATGCGACGCAGATGGCTTGCCCGATTCCACGGCTCGCGCCGGTGACAATCACAACCTTATTTTTGAATTTCATATTTTTAGCCACAGATTTTCACAGATGAAACACAGATAAGACATCCGCAGATTGCACAGATTGACGCAGATTTCTGCTGGCATTTAATCTGCGTCACCGCGAAATCTGTGGACAAAATCTTTTCCCATCTGTGTTTCATCTGTGGCTACTTCAAATCTTGCGGCTTCACTGCGTCCATGTCATCGAACACCTGGTTTTCACCGGCCATGCCCCAGATGAATTTATAATTGCCCGTGCCGACGCCGAAGTGCATGGACCAGTTCGGCGAGAGCGCGACTTCATCGTTGTGCAAAAACAAATGCCGTGTTTCCTGCGGCTCGCCGAAAAAGTGCGAGAGGATTTGCGAGCCGAGATCGAAATAAAAATAAATCTCCGTGCGCCGCCAGTGTATATGCGGCGGAAAAGAATTCCAGACATTGCCCGGTTCGAGCGCGGTCAGACCCATCACCAACTGACAGCTCTGGATGCCGCCTTGATGGATGAACTTGTAGATCGTGCGCTTGTTGGCAGTTTCCATTGCGCCGAGATTCACCGGCGTGGCGTCGGCAGATTTCATCATCGCCGCCGGATGTGCGGAGTGTGCTGGACAACTTAAAAAATAAAATTTCGCGGGATTTTTCGCATCGGTGCTTTCAAAGAAAACGGATTTCGTTCCTATCGGCAGATAAACGCAGTCCAATTTTTCCAGCACAAATGTTTTTCCGTCAGCGACAACTTTTCCTGAACCTCCGACGTTGATTGCGCCGAGCTCGCGGCGTTCGAGAAAAAATGTGCGTCCGGTTTCCTTGTGATTTGGCAATTCAACTGGTTTGTTCGTCGGCATAACGCCGCCGACGACAAGGCGATCCAAATCGGTGAAGTGGCCACGCAATTCGCCCGGCTCGAAAAGATTGTTGATGAAAAAAGTCTCGCGCAGTTCCTGCGTGGACATTCCGGCCACGTCCTGCGGATGCGGCGTCCTGCGGATGGAATTCTCAAACATGATGGTTAAGTCTAAATTGTCGCCGCGCGCGGTCAATGGCAAATCGGTTTTCGATTGCTTCAATTGCGCTTTGACGGCAAATTTTCCGGCATGAAATCCTTTTTCTCGCGTCAAGCTGGCTTTGCCGTCGCAATCCTTTTTCTCGCCGCCAGTTTTCAACTGCGCGCGCAGGATTTAATTACCGATTTAATCACAACCAATAATTCTTCCGAAATCACGCCACAATCGGTTCTCGACGTGATGCAGCGCGTTGCAGACTGGCAACTTGCTCATTTGGATGACAATAAACGCTCGCCAAAAGACTGGGTCGCGGGCGCGGGTGACGCAGGACTCATGGCGCTCGTCGGAATTTCCAGCGACGTGAAATATCGCGACGCGGCATTGTCCATTGCGGAAACAAATAATTGGCAACTCGGCTCGCGCAAATACATGGCTGACGACCAATGCGTCGGGCAATTGTATGCGGAACTTTATCTGCTGTATCGCGACCCGAAAATGATTTCACCGATGCGCGAGCATTTGGATTCAATCCTCGCCGAGCCGTCCAAATTGACGAGCCTTGATTTCTCGCAGCCCGGTCACGGACAGGAAAATTGGAACTGGTGCGATTCGCTGTTTATGGCACCGCCCGCGTGGATTCGTCTTTACGCCGCGACGGGCGACGCGCGTTACTTGGATTTCGCCGTGACGAACTGGTGGCGCACGACGGATTATCTTTACGACAAGGACGAGCACCTCTTTTTCCGCGACAGCACTTATTTCAAAAAGACCGAGGCGAACGGCAAAAAAGTTTTCTGGAGCCGCGGCAACGGCTGGGTGATGGGCGGTCTTGTGCGGATGCTGCAATTTCTGCCGATGAACCATCCCGACCGTCCGCGCTTCGAGCAATTGTTCAAGGACATGGCGGGAAAAATCCTCTCGTGCCAGCAACCCGACGGACTCTGGCGCGCGAGCCTGCTCGACCCGGACAGTTTTCCGATCAAGGAAACCAGCGGCTCGGGCTTTTTCACCTACGCGCTCGCGTGGGGCGTGAACCAGGGACTGCTCGACCGCGCGACATTTGAACCGGCCGTCCGCAAAGGCTGGGCGGCGCTCACCGGCTGCGTGGACGCCGACGGCAAACTCGCGCACGTCCAGCCCATCGGCGCCGACCCGAAAAATTTCGATGCCGATTCAACCGAACCTTACGGCGTCGGCGCATTTTTGCTCGCGGGCAGTGAGGTTTATCGGATGGCGGTTTTGAAAGCCAATGCTCTTACCATCGAGAATTTACAAGGCAATTATTTTTACGGACACATTTCCGTTAAAATCAGCAATCCTTCGTCGTTTCGTCGTGAAAGCGAAACGGTTGAAATCGCTCCAAAGGAAATTATAAAAAGTCTTTCATATCCGATTATGAATCCTTCGGATGAGAATTATGCTTCCATCGCAAAAAAATACTGCCAGTCCAATACATTTGCCGTAATGGACGGACTTTCTTCGCACATTTTGGATTCGCAAATTTATTCTTCCGAATCGAATTCAACGCCCGACAAATTACTTTTCCAAGTTGACCTTGCGCCGGGCGAGACGCGGACGTTTTACATTTTGGACGCTTCCGCCTTGGCCGCCGTGCCGCCGCCCATCGTGAAAACCTTCGCGCGCTACGTGCCGGAGCGGCATGACGATTTCGCGTGGGAAAGCGACCGCATCGCGCACCGCATGTATGGCCCGGCGCTGGAAACGTGGCAGGCCGAGCCGCTCACCAGCAGCGGCATTGATGTCTGGGTCAAGCGCACGCGCAATCTCGTCATCAACGACATGTATGGCACGATGAAACTGTTCGTCACGAACGGCCCGTCGCAGGACGATTTCAAAGTCGGCAAAACGCGCGGCGACGGCGGGCTGGGAATCTGGAAGGACGGAAAACTTTATGTTTCAAAAAATTGGCGCAGTTACAAAATTATCACGACCGGCCCGATCCGCTCGGAATTTGAACTGACTTACGACGCGTGGGACGCAGCCGGACAAAAAATTTCCGAGACGAAACACATCAGCATTGACGCCGGTTCAAATTTGAGCCGCGTCGAAAGCACGTTCAGCAGCGACGACAAATCGCCGATTCAAGTCGGCATCGGATTGGCTGAACGGCCGGGAGAAAATACAACTTTAGATATGAATGAAATGATAGCCGGAACTGTGATCTATAATTGGACAAATAGCATCGAGAAGGGATTGTTTGTCCAAGATAAAGAATATAGCTTCATGACTTACTGGCAGCCGCAGGATTTTGCAAAAGGCGTCATCGGCACGGCGATTGTTTTGCCGAAAGGCAGCATTCAATTTTTCACGAACGACAATCCGAATGTGCCGGACAGCAAATTCGTCGCGCCGACAAAAACTTTGACCGAAGGCCAACCGGCTTTGCGAAGCATTCTCGCAATTGCGCCTGCTGAAATCAGCAAGCCGTTCGTTTATTATTTCGGTGCTGGCTGGAGCGAAAGCGGTGATTTTCCGAATGCAGGAGCTTGGAATGATTACGTCACTCATTTTGTCTCGCGCCAGAACCACCCGCTGCAAGTGACGATTGGAAACTAAATTTTTAACAGAAGGCAACAAAGGGAACGAAGGCTCTTTGTTTGCTTCGTTAACTTCTGTAAAAATTATCAGATTCCCGAAATTTTATTTCGCTTGTGTCGCCGAAGCAATTTTCATCGCCTCCGCCGTCAGCGCGGTGATTTTGCCCCACGATTTTTCCGCGACGAGTTTGCGCTCGGCCATCCATGAGCCGCCAATCGCCGCAACTTGCGGAATCGCCAGATAATTCGGCAGCGTCGCCGCCGTGATTCCACCCGTCGGAATAAATTTTACGCCGGTGTGACCGAACGGCCCGCTCAACGCCTTCAAAGCATTCACGCCGCCAAAAGTTTCCGCCGGGAAAAATTTCAAATTCTTCCAGCCAAGTTCCAGCGCGCGCATGATTTCCGTGGGCGTGATGACGCCCGGAAAAAGAGTAAAATCATTTTCCTGCGCCGTCGTCGAAACCGATTCGCTCAAACCCGGCGACACGCCGAATTGCGCCCCCGCGCCAATCGCCTGTTTCACTTGTTCGGAAGAAAGCAAAGTTCCCGCGCCAACGATAATTTGCGGAACATTTTTTCGAATTGCCGCAATGGATTCTGCCGCGCCCGACGTGCGAAAAGTGACTTCGATACAATTCAATCCGCCCGCGAGCAACGCCTCGGCCAGCGGCACGGCATCTTCCGTTTTGTCAATCACCGCGACGCAGATGAGCCGTTGTTTGAGAAAAGATTCTGTGTTCATAAAAATTGTCGGGCGATTGTCGCAGAATTATTTGCGCGAGTGAACACGATTTTAGTTTTTAATTTCAAGATTTTGATTTTTAATTACGCCATGAATATTTCCATCGAACACATCGCCATTCCCGCTGCCGACGCCATTGCGCTGAAAAACTGGTATATCTCCACGCTCGGCGCGCGTGAAGTCTGGAACAACGGACAAACTCCGCCGACGCTTTTGATTTCGTTGCCGGGCGGCGGCTGGTTTGAGATTTACGCTTCTACCGGCACGCCGACGCCGGAAGATCGTGGCAACAACAAGCTCGCCGGTTTCCGCCACATCGCTTTGCGCGTGGATTTGCTAGACGCGGCGAAAGCAGAATTGGAAAAGCGCGGTGTGAAATTTCCCGAGGCGGAGCGTCCGGCGGCGGGCGGCGGAAGAATTTTATTTTTCGCGGATTGCGAAGGCAATCTGTTGCACCTCGTCGAGCGTCCGAAAGATTGGAAGCCGTAATTATTTTTTCTCCGCGCGTACGAGAAAAATCGGGATGTGTGTGCGGTGGCGGACTTCGTTGATGGTGCTGCCGTGAAAAAGATCGCCGAAGAACCGGTGGCCATGGCTTGTCATGGCGATCAACTTGCAATCTTCGGCCTCGGCAATCTTCAATATTTCCGTGGGCGGATTGCCCATCGCCAGCCGCGTCGAGACGACGAGTTTTCCCGCGCGCAAACCTTCGGCGATTTTTTCCAGATACGCGCGGTCACTTTTAATCTCCTCGGACTCGGCGAGTTTCAGCTGGTCAAAACTGCGCGCGGCCCAGCCGTCGGCGACGTGCAACAGCAGTAATTCGGAGTCGAGCCGTTTGGCGAGTTGCGCGATTTGCGGCAACATGGTTTTGTCCGCCGGACTGTTCTCGAGCGCGACTAAAATTTTTTTATACATATCTGTGTTTGCTCCTTATGTCTTGGCGTTCATTTTAACCATTGCAAAATCTGGTCATAGAGCAATTTTACATTCAAGCCGATGATAATCGCCGCCGTCGTCCAGCCGAGAATTTTTATCCAGAGCGGATTTGCAAATTCACCCATCTTCTTTTTTTCGCCGGTGAAACGCATCAGCGGCCAAATGGCAAATCCGAGTTGCATGGACAAAACGACCTGGCTGGCGACGAGCAATTGAGTTGTTTTGCTTTCGCCAAAAAATCCGATGACGCAGACGGCGGGAATGATGGCGATGGCGCGCGTGATCAAACGTCGCAGCCATGGGCGCAGCCGGATGTTGATGAATCCTTCCATGACGATTTGTCCGGCGAGCGTGCCGGTGAGCGTGGAGTTTTGTCCCGACGCAAGCAGCGCGAGTGCGAAAATAATGCTCGCGCCTGTCACGCCAAGCGCGCCGGGCAATAATTTGTAAGCGTCCTGAATCGCCGCGACATCTTTGTGGCCTGACCAGTGAAATGCCGCCGCCGCGAGAATCAAAATTGCCGCGTTGATGAAAAGCGCGAACATGAGCGCGACGGTGGAATCAATCGTGGCGAATTTTATCGCCTCGCGTTTGCCGTTGGCATTCTGTTCGTATTTGCGCGTCTGGACGATTGAAGAGTGCAGATACAAATTATGCGGCATGACCGTCGCGCCGATGATGCCGATGCTGACGTAAAGCATGTCGGGATTTTTCAGAATTTCCGGGCTGGGAACGAAGCCGAGCATCATTCCAACGAAGCCGGGCTTTGACCAAAAAATTTCCGCCGCGAAACAAGTGCCGATGGTCGCGATTAAAGTGATGACTAAAGCCTCGATGTAGCGGAAGCCTTTGTTCTGCAAATACAGCACGGCCAGCACGTCCGCCGCCGTGATGACGCAGCCCCAGACCAGCGGAATGCCGAAGAGCAATTGCAGCGCGATGGCCGAACCGACAACTTCAGCCAGATCGCACGCGGCGATGGCAATTTCACAAAGAATCCAAAGACACCAGACTGTCGGCATTGAATAATGATCGCGGCAGGCCTGCGCCAGATCGCGTCCGGTGGCGATGCCGAGTTTAATGGACAAATGCTGGAGCAGGATTGCCATCAAGTTTGAAATCATGATAACCGACAACAACGTGTAACCAAATTGCGCGCCGCCTTGGAGGTCGGTCGCCCAGTTACCGGGATCCATGTAGCCGACGGCCACGAGAAATCCGGGGCCGGAAAACGCGAGCAGCTTCCGCCAGAACGAAGCCGTCACCGGAACGAGAATGCTGCGGTGGACTTCCGACAATGAGGCTTGTCCCGCCGGCTTGCGCCAGCCGGTTTCGGAAGTTTGTTTAGGTTCACCCATAAAACATGTAGCCTTGGTTACAAGTTAAAATACAATCTGTCAATAAAATTGTAGCTTTAACTACAAAATAAAATCTCGACTAAAAATCCAGCGTTTGTTTAATTTTGAAAAACCATGTCCCGTTCTGCCCGGAAAACATTTACCGTTGCGCGCAAACTTGAAGTGCGCCCGGCGTCGCAGCAGGCTGAGAATCTACGCCGTTCCCGCCGCGACCGCGCGGTGGAGACAGCACAGGATTATGTCGAGGCTATCGCGGATTTGTCTGCCTCGCTGGGCGAGGCGCGCGTGGTGGATCTGGCGCGGCGGCTGGGCGTAACGCACGTGACGGTGAACCGCACGCTCGCGCGTCTGAAGCGGGCGGGGTTTGTGAACACCAAGCCTTACCGTGCGATTTTTCTCACCGGCGCGGGAAACCGACTTGCGGATGAGTGCAGGCGACGTCACGAAACGGTCGTGGCATTTTTACATTCGCTCGGTGTTCCGGCAAAGACGGCCGAGATGGACGCCGAAGGAATCGAGCATCACGTCAGTCCTGAAACTTTGGAGGCGTTCGAGCGGTTGTTGAAAAGGCGAATCTGATGCGTCCGCTCGACATCCAGCAAATCGGAAATGAACTCGCCGTGAAATGGGATGATGGTGGCGAAAGTTTCATCCCGCTGGAAAATTTGCGCCGCGCGTGCCCGTGCGCGGGCTGCAAGGGCGAGACGGACATCATGGGCAACGTGTATAAAAATCCCGAGCAAAAACTTTCCCTGGCGGCATTTCAGTTGAAACAAATCATCAGCGTTGGCGGTTATGCAATCCAGCCGGTCTGGGCGGACGGGCACGCGACGGGAATTTTTTCCTTCGATTATCTGCACCGGGTCGCTGCAGAAAAATAAAACGGCGCGTTCATGTGAACGCGCCGTTTGGAAATTCACGGAAGATTAGGGCCGGATTTGCACCCTGTAGAATTTCACGTTGCCTGAATTCGTGTCGTCAAATTCCATCTCCGTGCCGGTTCCTGCGTTAGTTGAGATGGAAGTCCAGCTTGCAGGGAACAGGTTGCTGGAACGCGAGATGACGTAATTCTTGCCGCTGACGGATGGCCAGTATATGGATGCTGTGGAGCCAGAGGGAATTGGCGTATTGGGATTCAAGCTCGGAAAATCGTTGGGTGTGTTGGGGTCAACTCCAGCTTCATATTTTTCCCAGTTGCTCACGCCGTCACCCGACGGGATGGCATTGGAAACTGACAGGACATTGTAAATGGTTCCGAAATAGCGCAGCCGCCATGAATCCGGTATGCCATCGTTGTAATAAGAACTGGTGCGACTTGACAGCGTGATCAAGGCCGTCAGTGTTTGTTTTGGGAACGGAGAGAGACCGTTTGGTGACGCCGAGGCATGGTCAAAATGAACCGCGTAGGAAGACAAGCTCGTGGCGTTCGTCGGAATGGTCACGGCCAGCGTTCCGACCAAGGTGCTGCCGGTGAAGCCGGAGATGGTGCTGTCAAGCCATGCACCGGCATAATTTCCATTACCCGTAGAATCTGTAAGCGCGGGGCTGCCGAGCACCGAGCTGTTGGGTGTGAATTGGATCGGTGTCGTCAGCGCGGGGGAACCGTCCAGCGGCACGACGCTCAAGTTGAGCATCATCACGCGCAGGGGATAATTGCCAAAAACTTTCGCCGTGACTGGAATGTGAACGATGTGTCCGGCCGCAGATTGAATATCCGTCCCGAAAAAGTTCACCTTCGGCTGATTTGTGATTGAAGTGGAACTGGAGATGCTGACCGCAGAACCCACCGTCTTGCTTACTACCAAGCTTTTTGAAAGGGCGCCGAAGCTGAACACGTTTGAGGTTGTTGTGGCGACGCGTGTGCCATTCGTCCAAAAGCGGTTAAACCAAGTCAGACTGGAATCTAGTGAGCGGCGGAAGGTGACATAGACGTCGCAGACATCCAAAACGCCGTCGCCAAAGGCGATCTGGTTGATGTTCGTGATCGTGTCATTGTAGCTAAACAGCGTGGAATTTCCCGGCGGAACGTTGATGACATAATTGGTCTGCACCACGTTCGTCATTGGCGTAGCGGGAGGAGTAGCCTGATAAATGTTCGTTATGGTATATGGCACAGAGACAAAATATGTCGTCATGTAAATCAAAGAAAAGAAGTTGGCGGTATAGCCGGGCACACTGCTTATGAGGACGCCATTGGTGTCATAAGTGTCGGTGTAATCCACGATCGCATTTGGATAATTGGTTGGATAAGGATAGGCGGCGGTATTTGTATAGTAGCCAGTTGCACCATCCAACACGCCGATATTGCCGCAGGAATCCAAGGCGTCATAAAGGTCGGACAAAGCCGGGGGTGAAGCAATGGGATAGGCGGCGAAGTCGAACACCCGCATGACATCAATGTTGAGCAAGTTCGAGGAGCCGAAATCGCCGGCATTATACCAATTGGCGGGATACACATCGCCCACGAGATATTTAATCTGCCCGATGGTGACATTTTTCAGCGCGTTGGCTGAACCGGGGCCGAGCAGGTTAGGGTAGGCCGGTGCAAAAAGCGACACCGGGGTTCCATACGGATCGACACTCAACCCAGCGAACGTGGTTGCCGATGGCCGGCCTATCTGGATTTGATAAACATCACCCGAATGGGCATTTGGGGGTATTCCAAACGTGTATGCCCCAATGACCATTTGATTCGGGGTCGCA
>Ga0210398_10005870_pt1 | contig 11378 bp, 11 predicted proteins | sample IncBWC4OmetaG_FD_161047 | JGI IMG/M metagenome (GOLD analysis project Ga0210398, IMG submission 161047) | Forest soil microbial communities from Barre Woods Harvard Forest LTER site, Petersham, Massachusetts, United States - Inc-BW-C-4-O | ecosystem: Environmental > Terrestrial > Soil >... | reverse complement strand
ACACGGCGATGCCGAGTCGATGGCCAAGGTCATCGCGCTTTACGTCGCGAAAAACAGCCGGACCAGTTCGCCGAAATTCATTCTCGGCGAAAGCTACGGCGGTTTCCGCGCGGCCAAAGTCGCCCGTGCGCTGCAGAACGATCAAGGTATCGTCGTTTCGGGACTCCTGATGGTATCGCCGCTGCTCGAGGGCCATTTCCAATTCGGCGGCGACCGCTTTGCGCTCGGCGCCGCGCTGCAACTGCCGTCGCTCGCCGCCGCCGAGCTTGAGCGCAAGAACGCGTTTAGCACCGACGCTTTGGCACAGGCCGAACATTTCGCGCTGACCGATTACCTCACCACGCTCGCCGGGCCGCCGCCACAAGGCGATGCCGCCAAGAGCTTTTATGCGCGCGTCGCCAAGATCACCGGCCTGCCGGTCGACGCGATCACGCAATCGCGCGGCTTCATCGGAGAGGACTACGTCAAGAATCTCGCGGGCGGCCACAAGATCGTCAGCCACTATGACGCGACCTTTGCCTCGGACGATCCATACCCGGAAACACCGGTGGCGCGTGGCCCGGACCCGATCCTCGACGGCATGATCCGCGCCTATGGCAGCGCCTTTGTCGGCTATGCCCGCGACGACCTCGGCTTCAAGACCGAGATGACTTACAACCTGCTCGACGGCAGCATTTCGAGCAAATGGGACTGGGAGCAGGGCCACGGCCAGCCGAGCGTCACCGACGATCTGCGCGTGCTGCTCGCTTTGTCGCCGTCATTCCGGCTCATGATAGCGCACGGCTATAGCGACATGGTCACGCCCTATGCGGTGACGCGCTATCTGTTGCAGCATCTGCCGCCGTTCCAAGGCGAAGAGCGCACCGAGCTCAAGCTCTACCGCGGCGGCCACATGTTTTATCTCGATCCGGATTCGCGCAAGGCGTTTACCGCCGACGCCAAGACGATGTACGTCTCGCCGTGATGGTTGCCAAAGACAACTAATATCAGCTGAAAGCCAACAAATGCGCTGCAAGCGCGCGACATCAATGTCGCCGTTCAGCACGATTTGGCCGGCGCCGTTTTTTGGAGAGCGTGCCGATTTCGGCCTGTCGGGGGAGCGGCGCTTTGTCTCACCGTTGGCGAGAACGACTGCCCAAGTGCAGGTTCATCGGAATAATCTCTTTCCCAGCAAGGCCCGTCGCGCGGCGGACTGATTAAAAAATAGGCCGAACAATCGCTGGCCGTTAACGTCCCTGCCCCTATTCGATTGCGTTTCGCGACAGATAGAATACGACGATTGTTTGATCGAACGCTTCTATCGGTTGGACATAAATGGCCAACCCTCAAATCACCAAAGAAAACCTTCAAGGGAGAACAGGATGTCCAAGGACCTCGCCGGCGTCCCCGTTAGGCGGCGGACGATACTTAAAGCCGGTCTTGCGCTCGGCGCCATGCAGGTCGCCAGTCCTTTCGTCGTGAAATCGCTTGCCGACGAGCCGGTCAAGATCGGCCTCGACAATCCGCTTACCGGCACCTTCGCGGCGCTCGGCAAGAACGAATTGATCGGCGCACAACTCGCCGTCGACCAGATCAACGCCCAAAACGGCATTCTCGGCCGCAAGGTCGAGATGGTGGTCGAGGACTCGACCAGCGGCGATACCTCCACCGCCGTGCAGAAGGCGCTCAAGCTGATCGACCGCGATAAGGTCGACTTCCTGCTCGGCAACATCAATTCGGCGCTGGCCCAGGCGATGGCCAACACCAGTTTCCAGAAAGGCGTGTTCCACATCGTGCCCGGCGGCCACACCGATTCGGTCACCGGCACGCAATGCCATTGGAACGTTTTCCGAGTCTGCAATACGACGCGCATGGAAACAAATTCGGTATCGAAAGTGTTGTTGGATAAGTACGGCAAGAAGTGGTACTTCATCACCACCGATTACGCGTTCGGCCACGCGCTGCAACAGGGCTTCGAGGCGAGCCTGAAAACCGCGAACGGTACCGAACTCGGCGCCGACTTCACTCCGCTCGGCACCAGCGATTTCTCAGCCAATCTGATCAAGGCGCAATCGACCAATCCCGACGCGATCATCCTGTTGCTCGCGGGCGACGACATGATCAATTGCCTCAAGCAATCGGTGCAGTTCGGCCTCGACAAGAAAACCCACATCGCCGGTGCGCAGCAGGAGCTCGAGGTGAATAAGGGCTTGCCGCCGGAGGCGCTGTTCGGCGACTGGGTGTTCGAATGGTACTGGAAGCAGCCCGGCGTGCCGCATGTGGAAGAGTTCGTTGCCGACGTCCGCAAGCGCAGCGGCGGCAATGTGCCGACGGCGCGCACTTGGTTCGGTTACACGGCGGTCCACACCTGCAAGCTCGCCGCCGAGAAGGCGAAGTCGCTCGAGGCGGTCAAGATGGCGCAGGCGATGCAGGGACTCGTGCTGCCGCCGGAAGTGGCGCTGATGCCGAACAATCCGTACTACCGCAAGGGCGATAATCAGCTGATGCCGACACTGTTTGTCGGCCATTCGCAGCCCGCGCCGAAGGGCGGCGATCCGGAAGATCTGTTCGCGGTAACGCAGCTGGTCAAAGGCGACGAAGCGGCGCTGCCGGTCGATCAGACCGGCTGCAAGATAGTTTGGCCAGCGTAACGAGATTGTCGACCGGGGACCGCAGCGTTGCAGTCCCCGGTTTGTTTTAGTACGGAGGGGAAGCTCGCGCACCCGTCTATAACTGGGACTGGTCAGGTCCGCCCGATCGTGTGAGGCGGGACGATTGTTGCCGGGTGTCGCGGTGGGGGATTTGTAGTCGTCGCATGACGCAGCTGTTGCTGTTCAACGTTTTCAACGGACTGATCATCGGCGCGTTCTATGCCCTGATGGCGCTCGGTCTGTCGCTCATTCTCAATCTGTCCGGCGTGATCAATTTCGCGCACGGCGGATTCCTGGCGATCGGCGGTTACGTCGCCTACACGCTTTTGCCGTATCTCGGCTTTTGGGGTGCGCTGGTCGCCTCACCCTTCGTTGTCGCCTTTATCGGCATCTTGGTGGAGCGCGTATTGGTGCGCCGGCTTTACGGCCGCGACCCGCTCTACAGCCTGCTCTTAACTTTTGGCCTCGCCTTCATGATCGAGGATGGCACGCGCTTCATCTGGGGTGCGCAAAGCCTGCCGTATCAGATTCCGAGCTGGCTCGCGGCGCCCCTGAGCAACGAGTACTTCTTCCTCACCGGCTACCGCGTATTCATGGTCACGCTGGTCGCGGCCGCTGTCATCGGTCTGTTTTTGATCCTCAATTATACGCGCTTGGGTCTGCGTATCCGTGCCGGGACACTCGATCTGGAAACCGTCTCGGTGCTTGGCGTCAATGTGCGCGTGCTGCGCAATCTCAATTTCGGCCTGGGCATTTATCTCGCCGGCCTCGCGGGCGTGCTTGCGGTTGGTATGCTGGGGCTGCAGCCGACGGTCGGCGACAATCTCATTATGCCGAGCTTCATCGCCATCATCGTCGGCGGCCTGGGCAGCCTGCCCGGTACGCTGGTCGGCGGCTTGCTGATCGGCGTCGCCTCCGGTGTCACCAGCGTTTACTTCCCCTCGGCGAGCGAGGCGGTGATGTACGTGATGATGGCGGCGGTCTTGATCGTGCGCCCGCGCGGACTATTCGGCGAAGAGGGGCGCTTCTGATGCCGCGATTCGACAAGCGCGCCGGCGATGTTCTGATCTGGGCTCTGCTCTTGACCGCGCCGTTCTGGATGCCGGCGGTCGGCAGCTATATCGAGCTCGGCAGCCATGTGGTGGTCTTTGCGCTTGCGGCTATGGCGCTGAATTTCCTGCTCGGCTACACCGGCGTGCTGTCATTCGGCCACGCCGCCTATTTCGGTCTCGGCGCCTACGGCACCGCGATGACGATCAAGTATCTGTATCCCAGCACGCCACTGGGCATCCTGGTCGGGACCGTCGTCGGCACCGCCGCGGCGGCGATCATAGGACCGCTAATCGTACGGCTGCGCGGCGTCTATTTCGCGATGTGCAGCATCGCCTTCGGCCAGGTGTTCTATTACATCGCGTTCCAGTGGCGCTCGGCGACCGGCGGCGACGACGGGGTGAGCGCCTGGACCCGCGTGCCGCTCGATCTCGGCTTCGCCAAGATCGACATTCTCAACGACCCGCAAGCGTTCTATTATTTCGTGGTGGCCGTATTTGCCGCCTGTGCGGCAGGAATGGCGTTTCTGCTGCGCTCGCCGTTCGGCCGCACGCTTTTGGCGATCCGCGAGAACGAGCGCCGCGCCCGCTTTCTCGGCATCCCGGTCGACCGCCACATCTGGATGTCCTGGGTGATTTCCTGCTTTTTCGTCAGCATCGCCGGCACGCTGTTCGCGCTCATGAACAACTTCGTCGATCCGCGCGCCATCCGCTGGGATCAGTCCGGCAACTTCGTTATCATGGCCGTGCTGGGCGGCATGCGTTCGTTCTGGGGACCGTTGATCGGCGCGGCGATCTTTCTGGTGCTGCAAGACTACATTTCCAGTCATACCGAAAACTGGATGTCCTTCATCGGCCTGTTCTTCGTGCTGATCGTGCTGTTCTTCCCGCGCGGCGTTCTTGGCATCATTCGGCGAAAGGTGACATCGTGACCCTGTTGCGTGTTGAGAAAGTCTCGAAGCATTTCGGCAGCCTGGTCGCCGTCAACGACGTATCGATGATGGTCGAGCCGGGCGAGCTGCGCGCCGTGATCGGCCCCAACGGCGCCGGAAAAACCACGTTCTTCAATCTGATCAGCGGGTTCCTCACGCCGAGCAGCGGCCGTATTGTTTTCGACGGCGACGACGTGACGCATCTCTTGCCGGCGCGACGGGTGTGGCGCGGTATGGCGCGGACTTTCCAGATCACCGAAGTGTTTCCGGAGCTCACCATCCGGGAAAATCTCCGCATCGCGGTCGAGGTCGCCAGCGGTTATCGTTTGCGGCTGTGGCAGTCGCAGGATGCCGATGGCGAGGTCAAGGCGCGCGTCGTCGACTTGCTGGAAATGAGCGGCTTGACCGAAAAAGCCGACCGCCTGGTCGGCGAGCTCGCCCATGGCGACCAGCGGGCCACCGAGATCATGATGGCGCTCGCGCTCAAGCCGCGGCTCTTGCTGCTCGATGAACCGACCGCCGGCATGGGCGATCAGGAAACCTACGACATCACTCAATTGATCCGCAAACTGCATCGCGACCAGAAGCTTACGATCGTGCTGATCGAGCACGACATGCGCGTCGTCTTTCATCTCGCCGACCGCATCATGGTGCTCGACCAGGGTAAATTTCTCGCCGAGGGCACGCCGCAGGAGATCGCCGCCAACGAGGCGGTGCAGGCGGCGTATTTGGGGAAGGTAGCAGCGTGAGCGCCGTGGTTCTCGAGGCCGAAGGCCTCCACACCTATTACGGTAAGAGTCACATTCTGCACGGCGTCGGGCTGGAGGTGCGGGAGGGCGAGATCGTCACGCTACTCGGCCGCAACGGCGCCGGCAAAACCACAACGCTGCGCAGCCTGGTCGGTCTCACCCATGCGCGCGAGGGGGCGGTGCGCATTTTCGGCCACGCCACCACGGACTGGCCACCGTACCGGGTCGCTAATCTCGGCGTCGGCTACGTACCGGAGGGTCGCCGCATCTTTCCCAATTTAACGGTCGAGGAGAACCTCAAGGTGCCGATCGAGCGGCCGGGGCCATGGACGATCCCGCGCATCTACGAGTTGTTTCCGCGGCTCGCCGAACGCAAGAACAACAAAGGCCGGCAGCTGTCCGGCGGCGAGCAGGAAATGCTGGCGATCGCCCGCGCGCTGCTGTTGAACCCGAAGCTGCTGCTGCTCGACGAGCCCAGCCAAGGCCTGGCGCCAATGATCGTGCAGGACGTGTTCAAAGTCGTTACCTCGGCGCGCGAACAAGGCATTTCGGTACTGCTGGTCGAACAGAACGTGCGCGCCGCCGTCGAAGTCGCCGACCGGGCCTATGTGCTCGATGACGGTCACGTCGTTTATTCCGGTCCCGCCGCCGAATTCGCCAAAGATGAAGTCCGGGTACGCTCGCTTGCCGGTGCCAGCGCCGAGGAATGGACGCCGCAGGCGTAGCTTGCCGGCGCGCCTGCCGCGCGGCCCTTGCTCAGCTCGACTTGTTGGGATCGAGACCGTATTTGGCGCACATCGTCGCCACGATGGACCTGTCTTTGCCGCCGGCGATGAGACCCATGACGGCGGATTTCACTCTGTTGCCCGCCATCTGCGCTTCGACGATATAGAACTGCTCGCCGTTGTAGGCCGGGTAGGGGCTCTGGGCGTCGACCACGCCGCAATAATTGACGGACTGGTCGTTCACGATCGACGGAAACTTTGCCCAACGGTATTTCGCCGAAGCGGGGTTGCGCAACGAGTCGGCAACCGACGCCATAATGGCTTTCTTCTCCGCCGGGGTCAGGTCGCGCATCGCGACGTTGGCAGAGGCGCTCGCATCGGCGACATTGCCGCCACCGCTTGCCGCAGCCGTTCCTTGCGTGCCGGTCGTCGCGCAGCCGGAAAGCCCAAGGGAAAGCCCAAGGCCCACCGCCAATGCGGCTATCACGCTGAATCTCGCTATTTGCACGTTATATCCGTCGCTAAAGGAGGCTGAAGGCGGCCTAGTTTCCGGTTTGGCTCGATACCCGGACTTGGCCGATCGTGACGTGCGGGGCCGATGTGGGCGCGGCACGCGCCACCCTCGACTCGGGTTCGCCATTGGGGCCGATCGTATAGACATGATTATTGATCATCGCCCTGCCGTCGCGCGTCGGGCTGCTCATTTCCTTGACGTTGTCGCTCACCAGCGTCTCCGCCGCGTCCGGATGGCCGGTATTCAACAGCCGCAGATGCGTCACGAACACCTTGGGATAGATCAGCGACGAAGCCGGCACCTTAAGTCCCATGAACTGCGCCACGTCGCCGACGAACGCGTTGCAATTATACAGTTCCGCGCTCCACACATGCGAGCGATCTTGCAATCCCTTGATGTAACCGAGGACGCGGTCGTATTCGTCCTTGTTCATCAGCACGCGATAGCGCGCCGTGACGTATTTGTTCTCAAGGTCGCCGTCGGTCCATCCGGTTTCCGCAGGCACCGGAACGTAGTGTCCGACCACCCAAGCTGTCGCATCATCGCCGACCGGGGAGAGGCCCGCGACGTCGGCCTTGGTGGGAGGCACGCCGACACGACCGTGCACCAGATAGGTATGGCCATAGTCCCAAGCGTAGCGCGCGCGAAACTCGATGTAATAGTCGCCGGACCCGGTGGTCACGACCGAAGTCGTCGGATTGCCGGTGCGCAGGATGGTCTTCGAATTTTGCGCGTTGGCGGCCGTAAGGCCGAGACTCACTACCGCGGTTAAAGCGCACGCGACCCAGAGCCAAGCAGGGCCAATAAGGTCACTCAGTCTATGCCGCATGATCCCCTCCGTGAGCCCGGCCACATTGACCCTGACCAGCCATCGAAGTAACCGGCTTGCGCAATGAACGTCCGCAATCGCATGCACTTAGGCGATTAGCGTCGGTTCGCCGCGTCCAGTCCCGCAATGGTAGCAATAATTGGCCTTCGCCCGATGGCAAATGTTCGGCAGCTTTTGTAGATTTTTGCCAGTGCGCCATATTTGCAACGCTACGGCGCCCGGCCTGGGAATGTGGATAATTCGGCTATTGGCCCAGGTTTTTCATTTTTCCAACCGGGATTTTCTAGGCCAAAGGGCCAGTTCGGGCGCGTTTTCCCCCACGACCAGGAAACACGGCCGATGGAACCGGAAACGCGATGCAATCTGATGATGACTGTGTCTTTTCAGCACTAGAGGACCGGGGGGGCCCTCTGTATGGTTAACTCTGTCATGACAAGGGGGAGTTCCCTATGAAGAAGATCGCTATTGCAACGGCCGCGGTGTTAGCTCTCCTGAGCATCGCCGGCTGCGCTCAGACCGGTAAGGGTAAGGCCCCGCCGCCGGTGGTTACCAAGGGGTAATGCCTAACGGCATGTATGGGGGAAGGGCCGGCTTCGTGCCGGCCCCTTTCTTTTTTGGGCCCTAGTTCAACCGTTTGAACGCTCGTCCGGCGGCTATTCCGCAGCCCGCTTGTGGACGAGGGCCGCAGCGGCCCGGTCGTAGCTTTCCTCGCGCGCCAGCTGCTCCTTGAGCCCGACCAATCCATAATAATCGTCGAGCGGCAGCAAGTGCTCGAAGGTGGGCGTGAGCGAATTCTCCCGCTTGAGAATGCGCAACACGTTGCGTACCGCTTGCGCTGCGGCGAACAAGGCCAGTGACGGAAACGTCGCCGCCACCACGCCGGCCGCTTCGAGATCCGCCAGGCTGCGCTCCTTCAATCCCGCCGCCTGCGACAGCGTCGCCATATGCGGGCCGCCGATTTCGCGTATGGCGCGCTTGATGTCGTCGATGCTGTCGACACCCATCGGTTTTGCCATGTCGGCGCCGGCGTCCATGAACAACTGACAACGCTCGATCGCGGCATTGAGGCCGTCGACGCCGGCGGCGTCGGTGCGGCCGGCAATGAAGAAGTCGGCATCGCGACGGGCATCGAGCGCGGCCTTGATCTTGGCCAGCATCTGTTCGACCGGAATGACCTGCTTGCCCGGGAGATAACCGCAGCGGTTGGGAAACACCTGATCGCTGATGAAGATGCCGGCGACGCCGGCGGCCTCGAAGGCGCGCACCAGCTGCCGCACATTATTGACGCCCCCGAAGCCGGTATCGGCGTCGACATAGACCGGTATTTCGACCGCAGCCGCGATGCGCCCGTAGTGATCGGCATAATCGCGCATGTTGGATTGGCCGGTGTCGGGCTGCGCCAGCATCGAGCCGATGGCGGCATAGCCGCCGGCGCACAGCGCCTCGAAACCTTCGGCTTCCATGATGCGGGCCGACAGCGCGTCATAAGCGCCGGGCATCAGCACCAGCCGCTTGCCCGCCATAATCGCCCGGAACTTCTTGCGCACGCTCATGACGCGGCCTCCCTTTTGTTCAATGCCGATTAACGGCTGTCTTCCGTCGCCTGTAGCCACGGCTGCGCGGCCGCGGCGCGGCTTTCCCAACCGACGATGTCGTGCATGTGCTTGAGCGTCATGCCGATATCGTCGAGCCCTTCAAGGAGCCGCGTGCGATCCGCCGCCGCTATTTCGAAAGCGATATCCGGGCCGCCCGGGCCGCTGATGCGCTGCGTCGCCAGATCGACCGTAAACGGCGCGGCGCCGTCGGCGGCGACGACGCGGGCGATGAAGGCATCGGCATCCTGTGGGCCGAGCACCACCGGCAACACGCCGTTCTGCAGGCAATTCTCGCGATAGATGTCGGCAAAGCTCTTGGCCACGACGACACGGATATCGTTCGCCAGCATGCTCCACACCGCGGATTCGCGCGACGAGCCGGCGCCGAAATTCTGGCCCGTTACCAGAATCCCGGCGGCGCGGAACTGCGGCCTGTTGAGCACGAAATCCGGATCTTCGCTGCCGTCCTCGCGGTGGCGGGCGCGATGAAACAGCATCGCCTTGTAGTCCTCCTTCAGACTGCGCGAATGCATGATCGGCGCGATCTGGTCGGTATTGATGTCGTCTTTGAGAAGCGGCGCGGCGATGCCGGTATGGGAGCTGAACGGCTGCATCACGCCGCTCCAGCCAGCAATTGCCGCACGTCGGTAATACGGCCGACTATCGCGGTGGCGGCTGCCGTCGCCGGGCTGGCGAGATGGGTGCGCACTTTCGGCCCTTGCCGGTTTTCGAAGTTGCGATTGGTGGTCGACACGCAGCGCTCGCCGGGCTGGCCGCGATCGCCATTGCCGCCCGCGCACATGGAGCAGCCCGATTCGCCCCAGAAGAATCCGGCGTCGCGAAACACGCGGTCGAGCCCGGCTGCTTCGGCCTCGCGCTTTACGCTCGACGAGCCCGGCACGACCATGGCGACGACCCCCGCGGCGACGCGCCGGCCGCGCACCACCGCGGCGGCGGTTTGCAAGTCCGGCAGCCGGCTGTTGGTGCAGGAGCCGATGAAGACGCGATTGACCGGCAGGCCGGCAAGCGCCGTTCCCGGCTCGAGCCCCATATAGGCAAACGCGCTTTCCGCCGCGGCGCGCCGGCTCGGATCGACCGCGGCCGCATCTGGCACGCGGCCGGAAATGCCGACGACTTGGCTCGGATCGGTGCCCCAGGTGATCTGCGGTTCGAGGCTTGCGGAGTCGAGCACCACCTCGCGGTCAAACGTGGCGTCGTCGTCCGACCTGAGCGTGCGCCAATAGGCGAGCGCGCGATCCCATTGCGCGCCCTGCGGTCCATAGGGCCGGCCCGCCAGCCACGCGAAGGTCGCCTCGTCGGGGGCAACGAAGCCGGAGCGGCCGCCCATTTCGATATTGAGATTGCACAGCGTCATGCGCTGTTCGATCGGCATGGCGCGGGCCGCCGCGCCGCCATATTCCACGACATAACCGCGCGCGCCGGCGACGCCGAGTTCGGCGATCAGCCGCAAGGCAACATCTTTCGCGTTGACATGAGGACCGAGGACGCCGTCGAGCCGCACCCGCATGCGCTTTGGCCGCTTGAGCGCCATCACCTGCGTGACCAGGATATGGGCGAGCTCGCTGGTGCCGCAGCCGAAGGCGAGCGCGCCGAGCCCGCCGACGGTGCTGGCGTGGCTGTCGGGGACCGCATGCGTCGCGCCGGGCAGCACGATGCCGAGTTCCGGCGCCACCACGTGCGAAATGCCCTGCTCGGGATCGTCGATATCGAACAACCGGATACCGCTGTTGCGGCAGCCCTCGCGCATTGCTTGGATAAAGGCGGTGCCCGACGGGTTGGTGTCGTCGTCGCGTCCGGGCTTGGTCGCGACCGTATGATCCTGCACCGCAAAGGTCAGGTCGGGCCGGTGCACTTTTCGCTGCTGCTTTTGCAGCTGCGCGAAGGCATGATGGGCGTGCAACTCGTGCAGCACGTGGCGATCGATATAGAGCAGATCGCGGCCATCGGCACGTTGGCCGACGCAATGGAAATCCCAGATTTTGTCGAACAAAGTCCGGGGCCGGGTGGTTGGCATAGCTGCTGGCATGGCGGTTGATATCTACTGCCGCCGCCCCGGTCAGGGCAACCCGCCGCGAGGGAGGACAACACGATGCCGCGTGTCGTCGGAATCGACCATCTGGTGTTGAGCGTCGGCGACTTCGCCCGCTCCAAGGAGTTCTATGACAAGCTCTTAAAGTTCCTCGGCTTCAGGCTGAAGCACGAATACGAGGACATGGCCGGCTGGAGCAACGGCAAGACGCTGTTGTGGATCGCGGCCGCGGATGCCGAAGGCAGGAAGCATAAATATCGCAAGGGCGACATCGGCTTCCATCATTATGCGTTCGAGCTGGCGAA
>Ga0210398_10005869_pt1 | contig 11380 bp, 9 predicted proteins | sample IncBWC4OmetaG_FD_161047 | JGI IMG/M metagenome (GOLD analysis project Ga0210398, IMG submission 161047) | Forest soil microbial communities from Barre Woods Harvard Forest LTER site, Petersham, Massachusetts, United States - Inc-BW-C-4-O | ecosystem: Environmental > Terrestrial > Soil >... | reverse complement strand
GGATCGCATGAAATTTGTGGAACTCCGTGTACGATAACGTTATTTTAGGGCGAATGCTGAAGGGCACATTGGCATCCTCGCGCCGCGGTTGTCAATGGCTTCTCCAAACGCAGGGAAGCAGAGAGCTGGGCGGGCTAGGTTCGGCAAGTCTAAGAAAAATAAGGACAAGATTCGCGATTGATGCGTTTTTGTGATACAAGGCGTGTTGAAGAATCGATGTATCGTAGGTGTTTTGGGGCCGGAGGAGGGTCGGAATGGTACTCCGCGGGAGAGTCTGCATGCTGGCGTTTTTGATGGCTTTGGGACCAGAGTTTAGGGGGGCAGCGCCCGGGGGAAATGCTCAAGAAGCCGCTAAGAAGGGCGCTCATGTCGACAAGGCGGAGTTCGGCAAGATGCCGGACGGGACGGTCGTCGAGGCCTACACGCTGTACAACAGGCAGGGTGCTTCTGCAAAGGTTATCACCTACGGCGCCACGCTGACGGAACTTCACGTTCCGGACAAGAACGGCAAGATGGGTGATGTTGTGCTGGGTTTCGACAACCTGGAGGGATACCTCGGGCAGCATCCTTATTTTGGCGGGACGATCGGGCGCTATGGGAACCGGATCGCGAAGGGCAAATTCGCGCTGGACGGAAAAGAGTATCAACTGTTTCTTAACAACGGGCCGAATAGCTTGCACGGCGGACAAGTTGGGTTTAACCGGAGGGTGTGGAAAGCCGAGGAGTTGAAGGATAAAGACGGAGCAGCGGTTCGTTTCAGTTATTTGAGCAAAGATGGGGAAGAAAACTACCCCGGAAACCTGAACGTAAGCGTGACGTACACGCTGACGAACACGGATGAGCTGAAGCTGCAATACTCCGCCGAGACGGACAAAGACACGGTTTTGAATATAACGAACCACAGCTATTTCAATTTATCGGGCACAGACACGGGCAACATCCTCAAGTACATCCTTTATATAAACGCGGACAAGTACACGCCGGTGGATTCGACGCTGATCCCTACCGGGGAAATCGCAAGCGTGGCGGGCACGCCGCTCGATTTCCTGAAGCCGACGGCCATTGGGGCGCGCATCGGTGAACTGAAAGAGATCGGCGGATACGACCACAACTACGCGTTGAATGGGAAAGCCGGGACGCTGCGGGTGGCCGCAAAGGTAACCGATCCGGATTCCGGGAGAGAGATGGAAGTTTTGACGACGGAGCCGGGGGTGCAGTTCTATTCGGCGATTGGATTGAACGGGAGCATCAAGGGCAAAGGTGGAGTCGGGTACGAGAAATACGGGGCCATTTGTCTCGAGACGCAGCATTTTCCAGACTCGCCGAATCATCCCAATTTTCTGTCTGCGGTTTTGAAGCCCGGGACAAAATTTTACTCGGAAACCATTTACAAGTTCACAGCGAAGTGACCTTGAGTGCGAGTTCGATCCTGCATGTCGGGGACTCTAGTGTCTAGCGCAAGTCGTAAGACGCTCGCAGAGGAGAACCGATTCGGAACATTATGACCATTCCTTACGCGTTTGTCGTACCCGCTCGACTCGTTCATCTCTCGGCTGTAGATGTCGTCATCGTTGTCTTTTATTTCGCACTGGTCCTGGCCATCGGCTTCTATCTCCGAGGCCGGTCGAACACCGGAGAAGACTTCTTCATGGCTGGCCGCGAAATGACGGCCTGGGTGGCGGGACTTAGCTTCCTTTCGGCGAATCTCGGTGCTTTGGAGTTGATGGGTTGGGCGGGTTCGGCGTATCAGTACGGTATTCTGGCGACGCACTGGTACTGGATTGGCGCAATCCCGGCGATGCTGTTCCTCGCCCTGGTCATGATGCCGTTCTACTACATTTCCAAAACCCACTCCGTTCCGGGCTATTTGAAATTGCGCTTCGGAGAACCTGCGCGCGCGGTTTCCGCGGTTTCGTTTGCGTTCATGACCGTGCTGATGAGCGGCGTCAACATGTTTGCGATGGCGAAGGTCATGCAAATTGTTTTGGGCTGGGACATCAATTTCAGCATCTGGGTATCATCGCTGACGGTGGCGATTTATGTGACGCTCGGCGGGCTGCGGTCGGCCATTTTTAATGAAGTCCTGCAGTTCTTTTTGATTTGGGCGGGCGCGCTGCTGATTCCTATTCTCGGCCTATACGAAGCCGGCGGCTGGAGCAATCTGAAACTGCTAATTACCCAGAGGGCTTCGGATCAGTACATTCACCTCTGGTCAGGCTTGGGTTCCTTCACGGACAATCCGATGGGAATCAACTGGATTGGCATTGTGTTCGGGTTGGCGGCGGTTATCTCCATGGGCTACTGGACGACGGATTTTCTTGTCGTTCAGCGCATTCTCGCCGCTAAGGATATTCGCAGCGCGGAGATGGCGCCCATCATCGGTGCGGGCTTCAAGATGTTTGTTCCGCTCATCGTCATCTTGCCGGGACTTCTGGGCTTGGCCGTGCTTCCGATGAAGCTCGTTCCGGAATCGGTGGCGGCGGCTACTGGAATGCACAGTTACAACGATGTGCTTCCGCTGATGCTCGCGCGCTACTGCGGGCCCGGCTTGCTTGGTCTCGGGATTACCGCGTTGATCGCGGGATTCATGTCTGGAATGGCGGGGAATGTGAGCGCGTTCACCACGGTGTGGACCTATGACATTTATCGGCCGCTGATCAATAGCAAAGGCACGGACCATCACTACGTGAACATGGGCCGTTGGACCACGGTGGTCGGCGTGCTGATCAGCGTTGGCACCGCTTACTTAGTGATGCAGTTCGCAAGCATCATGGATTATGTGCAAGCTCTCTTCAGCTTCTTCATCGCTCCGCTGTTCGGCACCGTGATCCTCGGCATGCTGTGGAAGCGAGCGACAGGCCCGGGCGGCTTTCTGGGTTTGCTCTGCGGAACCCTATCTTCCATTGGCATGTGGGCGTGGGTGAAAGCAGATCCGTCGGCGCTGCGTTATGTGGCGCTCTCTCCGCACGCTAAGGCCCTGGCGCAGGATATGTTTCAGGCGCTGTGGTCTTTCCTCGTTTGCGTGATTGTGACGGTAGCGGTGAGTTTGGCGACAAAACCGAAAACGGACGCCGAATTGAGCGGCTTGGTTTATGGGTTGACCACGGTTCCGTCCGTGGGAGATATCCCCGTGTATCAGAAGCCTATTTTCTGGGCGGGTGTGGTTGCTCTCGTATTTTTAATTCTGAACATCATATTCTGGTAGTTCTTCTAGCCGGAGGTAGGAACCATGGTTTCCATTTGGTTTTTTATCGGCATTTCGTTGCTTGTGAATGGACTGCTGATTTTTGGCGCTGGCCTGTACGAGATCTGGCATCCTCCTGCGCAGCAAGTGGTGCTCTATAATCTGCACGCGAGCGTGTGGTGGGGCGCGCTGATGACGGTGATCGGCGGGTGGTATTCCTATCATTTCAAGCCGAAGCAGAAAAAGGCTTAGGATTATCGCCTCTGTTGTCGTCTGGAATTGCCGCTCAGTCGGCGGAAGCAGATTGATTTTCCGCGAAAATGGAATGTAAAGCCGGGTAAATCCGGCGGTAAGTTTGATAGCCGCGTTGCATCGTCGCGCTGGTTTCCCAGTTTGTGCTGACGCGTTTAGCAACACTAACTGCAGCGTCGCACGCCTCATCCACACTCTTCCAGCATCCCGAACCTACTCCTGCGAGAATCGCAGCACCGAAGGCTGCGCCTTCTTCTGCTTTCAAGATTTCGACTTCGTGGCCATAGACGTCTGCCTGAATTTGCTGCCAAAGCGGCGAGCGAGCGCCTCCGCCGCCGAGGCGGATGCGTTCGACCGGCACGTGAATTTCGCTGAAGATAGTGAACGTATCCTTCAAGCTGTAGGCAACGCCTTCGAGGACCGCGCGGATGAGATGGGCGCGGGTATGCGAGGCGGAGAGGCCGACAAACGCAGCGCGAGCGAATGGATCGAGATGCGGAGTGCGCTCGCCCATCAGATAGGGCGCCCAGAACGCGCCTTCGGAACCGGCGGGAGCGCCGGCAGCTTCGGCAGACATGCGTTCGTAGGGATCGCGGCCGTCATCGGGTCCAGCGCCAATACGGTCACGGAGCCAGCGCAGAGACAGTCCGGCGGATTGTGTTACGCCCATGACATGCCACCGGCCGGGGATGGCGTGGCAGAAAGTGTGCAAGCGGCCCTTGGGATCGAGCGAGGGCCGATCCGTTGCGGCAAAAACTACGCCCGAAGTTCCGATGGTGGCGCTCACGACGCCGGCGCGGGTAATGCCCATGCCGACAGCTCCCGCAGCCTGATCGCCCGCGCCGGCCACGACGGGAGTTCCCGCACGGAGACCCGTTGCGGTTGCTCCAGCACCCGAGAGTTTGCCGCAGATTTCTTGGGATTCGAAAAGCTTCGGCAAAAGTTTTACGTCGATGCCTGTTTTGCTGAGGACTTCGCTCGACCATGTGCGGTGGGCGACGTCGAGAAGAAGCGTGCCGGATGCGTCGGCAACGTCAATGGCGGATTCGCCGGTCAGGCGCAGCCGCACATAGTCTTTCGGCAGCATGATTTTTCGGACGCGCTGCCAGTTTTGCGGTTCGTGTTCTCGAACCCAAAGAAGTTTGGTAAGAGTGAAATTCGTCAGCGGAGGATTGCAGGTCAATTGAATAAGACGATCGAGGCCGATGGTGCGCTCGAGCTCTTTGGATTGTGCTTCGGTGCGTTGGTCGCACCAAATCAGCGCGGGGCGAATGACTTCGTCATTTTCGTCGAGAAGGACGGCGCCGTGCATCTGGCCGGAAAAGCCAACAGCGGCGACGGAGTCAGCTGCGAGACCTGAGGCTTGGAGCGCTTTGCGAACCGCTAGCGCAGCAGCGCGCCACCAGTCGCGCGGGTCTTGCTCCGCCCAGCCGGGTTGCGGGCTGGCGAAATTGGCGTGTTCTTCCGTGCCCGAAGCGAGGACGGCTCCTTTCTCGTCTAGGATTACGGCGCGCGTTCCGCTTGTTCCGACATCGATGCCGAGGATTGAAATACAGCCTCCTAGTTACGCAAGCTTGTTACGCAAGACTTCCCGAGATGCGCGTTCGTGCGCCCTTTGACGAGGGACAAAAGGTTCCCAGGAGCCTGGCATGAGAACGGCGGCAGCAGTTTCCGTGAACGTTCACGGTGGACATTTAAGACTAGCGGCAGGGGCTTGTCAACGCGGCTCGCGCGCTCCCCGCTTGACGGCGCGATTGACAAGCCGCGCCACCGAACACACAATGCCTGCGGCCGGGCTATGCAAGACCGTGCAAAGCGAAACGCGTACTCCCGCGCTGGAAATAAAAGGAAGACGCCGGCGACTGAGAGAGTGGAGAGAGAGGCGAATGCCCACTCCAGAATTCACGACGATGCAGTACAAAACGGAAGGTCCGCTCGCATATATCACCTTGAACCGGCCTGAAGTTTTGAACGCCATGAATCTGGCGTGGACGAAAGATCTGACGGCGATTTGCGCGATGTTGGCGGCGGACAAGCGCGTCAAAGTTGCGGTGATCTCTGGCGCGGGGCGGGCCTTTTGTTCGGGTATTGATTTGAAGGCGCTTTCGGGCGCTGGAATTCCTTTGAACTGGTTTAGAGAGACCGAGATGGCATTTCGGGCGCTAGAGCAGTTGGATCAATTTGTTGTTTGCGCAATACACAAGTACTGCATCGGTGGCGGGCTGCAATTAGGCCTTGTCTGCGACCTTCGGATTGCCACAGACACAACGCAGTTTGCGTTGACGGCAGTGAAGGAATGCCTGATTCCCGGTTTGGGGACCTTCCGCCTGGCGCGCTACATCGGCTTGGGGCGCGCGAAGCGCATCGCGCTGACGGGAGACTACTTCACAGCGCAAGAAGCCTATGCCATGGGATTGCTCGATTACCTTGTGCCGGAAGGGGAGTTTGAGAGCAAGGTGAAAGAAGTGACGGAGAGCTGTTTGAAAATCGCCTCCGAAGGGCAAAGACAAACGAAGCACTTGCTCGGGCTGGCGTTTGATTTGAATTGGAAGGATTTCCTGGAGGAGTATATGGTCTGCCAGGAGAAAACGCTGGGCTCAGAAGAACATCGTGAAGCCATGGCAGCCTATCGCGAAAAACGTGATCCAAAATTTTCTTGAATATAAGTTTGGCGAAAGAGTGAAAGTCGGGGGGCCGAACAATGAGCGATTCGAAGGAAACTATTGATCGCAGGAAATTTTTGGGCAAGTCAGCGGCATTGATCGCAGGGGGCGCAGCGCTGCCAACCACCGCTCTCTCGTACGGCAGAATTGTGGGCGCCAACGCCCGCATTTCGCTGGCGCATATCGGAACGGGGAGCCGCGGAAGCGATTTGGACTGGATCGCGGCGCAACTAAAGACGAGCCACAACGCCGAAATGACGGTGATCTGCGATTTGTGGAAGCACAATCGAGAGAAAGCGGCGGCGACAAACGCCAAATATTACGGCCGGGCGCCGCGGACGTTTCAGTATCTGGAAGATGTGCTTGCGCTGAAAGACGTGGACGCTGTGATCATTTCCACGCCCGAACACGCGCATTCGCCGATCCTCAAGACGGCGGTGGAGGCAGGTAAAGACGCGTACGTCGAAAAGCCGATGGGCAACGTGTTGGCGGAAGTGAAAGCGGCGCGAGACGCCGTCGCGAAGAGCGACCGGATTGTGCAAGTCGGCACACAGCATCGCAGCGAGCCCTATCAGAGAGCGGCGCACGATCTAGTGCAGACCGGTGCGCTTGGGGAAGTGAGCAAGATCGAAATCGTTTGGAATTACCACGGGCCGCGATGGCGCGGACGCGAAGAAACCAAATTGATCCGCGAGGAGGATACGGATTGGCGCAAATGGCTTTTGACAAAGCCATACCGGCCGTTCGATCCAAAGGTGTATTGCGAGTTTCGTTTGTATAAGGAATTCTCCGGCGGAATTCCCGATCAGTGGATGAGCCACGCGATTGATCTCGTGCACTGGTTCATGAAGGACAGCTTTCCCCGCTCGGCCATGGCACACGGCGGAATTTTTGCCTGGCGCGATGGGCGGGAGAACGCGGATACGTTTCAGGCGTTGTTCGAATACCCCAAAGGTTTCTTGGTGAGCTACGCGACGAGCTTTGGAAACGATTCCCCAGCCTCGACGCGCTACATGGGAAAGAAAGCGACCCTTACTAATATTGGGGGAGAGGGTAGCCCTCGCTACCAGCTGGTCGAAGAGCATGGCAATCACGAGGACGATGCAGACATCGAGAAGAAAAGAGCATCGAAGTTCGTGCAGTTGCCCGGGGAAACGACACCTCCGCCGCTGGAGATCGATGACCGGACGCTGGAACACATGGCGAACTGGTTTGAATGCATGAGGTCTCGGCAGCAGCCGCATTGCACGGCACAGGATGGATTTGCGCACTCTGTCGCAAACATGATGTCAACGGAGTCCTACTGGTCTGGCAAGAAGCAGTACTGGGATGCGGCTAGCGAAACCTTTAGCGATAGGGCGCCTGGGAGTTGAGCGACTGCGGGATGCGCAGTGGCTCGCTGTCCGGAACTCGCCGCTGCATTGGCGTTGGCAACTAGGAAAGATATTTGATGGTTTGTTCGATCAACTTCGAAGTAGGACCGTAGGGGTCGCCAGGAGCATCGAACTCCATCGAACAATAGCCGCGGTAGTTGCTCGCTTTCAGAATATCGAAGGATTTCTTCAGATCAACGTTGAATTGCTTGTCGTCGTCATTGGTCTCGCCGTCTTTCACATGGCAAATGTTATAAGCGTGCTGAAACATCGCCTGAAGAGAGCGGTAGTTGAAATCGGCGTCGCCGCTCAGCATGGAATTTGCAAAATCGGGCAGGGCGCGAAGATAAGGGTTGTTAACGGCCTCGATAACCTTAACGAGGAAGAAAGCATCCTCACTCACTAAATCGTCGTTCTCCAGCGTGACGACGATGTTCTTGCCCCCGGCGTATTCGGTGACATCGCGCAGGCTCCCCGCAGCTCGCTCGACATTCGGAGAAGAATTCCTTGCGGCGGCGATGTGCGTTCGTATTCCGGGACTGCCGACGTGCACAGCGACGTCCACCCACTTCTTCGCATAAGCGACAGCTTTCTCTCGAGTTTCGGTGTCGAAGTCGTAGAAACTGTTCGCGGCGCTGACGGCGATGTCTACGACGCGCACCTTTGTCTTTAGCAAAATCTGCCGGAAATCTTCGAGATAGTCCGGCTGCAAGGACGTGAAATGACGGCTGTGCGGCTCAATGTTATAAACGTTGAACTTCGCGACGACGTGGGCCGGAAATTCAAGCAGATTCATTCCCGGGAGCGTGGTATCGCGATCGCGATTGTCCGGACTCACAATGAATTTACGAAAAGGATAAGACGCCACGGAGATGCGCTCGCGAGGGTGAGCTGGAAAAAGAATGTGCGGCTCGGAATCGGCTTGCACCGGCGTGCCAGACAGACCGCCCATGATGAGTCCGCCAGCCGATAGGGCGGAGAGCTTTTCCAGGAACACGCGTCGCGAAAGTGAGCCCATGTTCTGCATCTACCCCGTGAGAACGACATTTGCGGGGAGAAGCATACCATTTTGCACCAGACGCATGACGCCCGCCCGATACATTTGGGCAGCGATTTTCCGGCCTGTGCGGAAATCGGACGCGAAAATCCTTCCCGAGCCTAGTTTGCTTGACGCGAGGCAGGAAGGTGAATAGCCTGTCGCTGGACGGCGCAATGGTATGCAGCATGACTGACCGGATTACAACTCGCGCGGCAAATATGGAATCGGAGGCGGCTGGAGTTCTGGAAGGCGAACTGCTCTGGACCCCGAGTGCTGCGCAAGTCGAGGACGCAAACCTGACGCGATTCGCGAAGTGGCTGGCGCGCCAGCGGGGCTTGCAATTCGCGAGCTACGATGCATTGTGGCAATGGTCCGTCACCGAGCTGGAAGAGTTTTGGCAGGCTATGTGGGATTACTTCGGCATCCTGTCGTCCACTCCGCCCACGCGCGTGCTTGGCAAGCGTGCAATGCCGGGCGCGGAATGGTTCCCCGGTGCGCGGCTTAACTACGCACAGCACGTTTTGAGGCGCGAACGTGCCGGAATCGATGCGCTGCTTTTTATGAGCGAGACGACTCCTCTAACCGGTGTGTCGTGGGAGACTTTTGCCGGTCAAGTACGCATCCTTGCGACGCAGCTTCGCGAGCGAGGCGTGCGGCCGGGCGATCGAGTTGCGGCCTACATGCCGAATATTCCACCGACAATGATAGCGATGCTGGCGACAACCGCGATTGGCGCGATCTGGGCATGCTGCTCGCCAGAGTTCGGTTCCCGCGGTGTGATCGATCGCCTGCAGCAACTGGCCCCTAAAGTCCTTTTCTGCGTCGACGGCTACCGCTACGGCGGAAAAGTATTTGAGCGAAAAAAGGAGCTCGCCGAAATTATTGCCGCGCTCGAAGGCCTTGAGCAAGTCGTGCACTTACCCTATTTGAATGCGGAGGATCGCGGCGGTCCGAGCGATGGCGCATTGCTCTGGAGCGATCTGCTGGAGCATGCCGCCGTCTCGCAAGAGGAGTTCAATTTCGAGCAGGTACCGTTCGGTCATCCGCTCTGGGTCCTCTTCTCATCGGGCACAACGGGCTTGCCGAAGGCTATTGTGCAAAGCCACGGCGGCATTCTTTTGGAGCAGCTGAAGCTGCAGCACTTTCACATGGACTACCGCGCCGGTGAACGCGCATTTTTCTACACGACCTCGGGCTGGATGATGTGGAATTTTCTGGCGAGCATGCCGCTGAGCGGCGTGTGCCCGGTATTGTACGACGGAAATCCCGCGTATCCGACGCCGGACCTGCTTTGGAAGGTGGCGCAGGATTCCCGCGCTAGTTTCTTCGGCGCAAGCCCCGCCTATGTCGAGGTCATGGCCAAGGCCGGAATTGTGCCGCGAGAACGCTTCGACCTATCGCATCTGCGAACGGTAATGCCTGCAGGTTCGCCGGTTTCCGCGGAATGTACTGCGTGGTTCTATCGAAACGTGAAGCAGGATCTTTTGGTTGCTACGGGCAGCGGCGGTACGGATTGTTGTACAGGTTTTGTCGGCGGCGTGCCGACACAGCCTGTCTACGCCGGCGAGATTCAGGGGCGCTCGCTCGGCGTTGCCGCGTATGCGTTCAATGAAAAGGGCGAAAGAGTGGTGGACGAAGTCGGAGAGTTGGTGCTTGCTGAGCCTATGCCTTCGATGCCCATCTATTTTTGGAATGATACGGACGGTTCGCGCTACCGTGAATCTTATTTCGACGTCTATCCCGGCATATGGCGCCATGGCGATTTTTTTCGCGTCAATCGGCGGGGTGGTTGCTTCGTGCTGGGAAGATCGGATGCGACGCTGAACCGCCTGGGAGTGCGCATAGGCACCTCCGAAATTTATCGGGTACTCGCACAGCTCGAAGAGATTGAAGATGCGCTCATCGTGAATCTCGATTTGCCAAATGGAAAGTTCTTTATGCCGCTGTTCGTGAAGCTAAGCGGCGGGATTCGGCTGGATGCCGAGCTCGAGCGCAGAATCTGTGACCAGCTCAGGCGCGAATACACGCCGCGTCATGTTCCAGACCGCGTCATCCAGGCGCCGGGCATTCCGGTGACGCTCACACGCAAAAAAATGGAAGTGCCGGTTCGCAGGATTCTCCTGGGTGCGTCTGTCGAGCAGGCCGCCAATCGCAACGCCATGGCCAATCCCGATTCGCTCGATTTTTTTGTGAATTACGCGAAAACGCAAAATGACTATTCGCTCGCTACCGGCCGGGTGTCTGCTGGTGAAAGAAGTGAAGCTCGCAGTGTGGAGAAAACCGATGGGCGCTGATGGCAAGGCCCGCAGCTTTACGCTGCCATCTCAGCTTGCCAACGTGCCCGGGGCTGAAGGCTGGCGGTCGACGTATCCGTACTACACGCGCTTCCAGCCGGAAGACGATCAGCATTTCTGGTCTTACAACGCCATGCATTTTCCGGAGCCAATGCCCGCGTTGATGCCATCGGCGATGATCCCTCCCTGGAAGTACCGATGGCGTTGCGCGGTGGTGCGCTCGCCGTGGCCGTCAACATCGGCATCGGCGACGCTGACTCCTTCGCGCATCTGCCGCACAAACAGCGCCCACACATTACCGTCCACGATGTGGGCGAACTTCTCTCGCTTTACAAAGGCCATTCATGAATATCGGGGAGCTTATCGCTATTGATGTCCATACTCACGCAGAAGTCTCCTGCCACCAGCCGTTCGATGAATTCGGCAAGGAATTCGACGACGCAAAAGTAAGGTATTTCAAGTCCGGCAAACTTCCGACCATTGCCGAGACTATCGAATACTATCGCAGCCGCAAAATTGGACTGGTCATGTTCTCGGTGGACAGTGAATTTGAAATGGGCCGCCGCCGCATTCCC
>Ga0210398_10005868_pt1 | contig 11381 bp, 8 predicted proteins | sample IncBWC4OmetaG_FD_161047 | JGI IMG/M metagenome (GOLD analysis project Ga0210398, IMG submission 161047) | Forest soil microbial communities from Barre Woods Harvard Forest LTER site, Petersham, Massachusetts, United States - Inc-BW-C-4-O | ecosystem: Environmental > Terrestrial > Soil >... | reverse complement strand
TTCTTTACTGCATCGTGTGAATTTGCGAGATATGATGACCCGGGTCAGATATCGGCCGGGGAACTGTGCCTTATAGTTCCAAACGGTGGCAACATTGCCCTTATGACCACCGTGCGCGACGTTTATTCGGCCGGTAATACTGCCCTTGATATTGGTTTCTATGATAACCTGTACAAAAAACTGCCCGATGGCACTATGCCGCGCATGGGCGACCTGATTGCCGAAGCCAAGAATTCTATTCCGGCTTCCATAAACTCGCTTATGTTTACCTTGCTGGGCGACCCGGCTGTAAGGCTTGTTTATCCGCCGCAAAGAGTATACACTACTACCATAAATTCTGTACCTGTCAGCAGCACTACCAAGGCCGATACACTTATGGCTCTTGCAAAAGTTACCATAACGGGTTTCGTTGGCGACACGCTTGGTAATATACTAAGCGGATTTAATGGATTGGTGTATCCTACCGTTTATGACAAGCCCAGTAATATTACTACTTTAGATAATGATGGCGATAGCCCCTCAGTTACTTTCAAATTGCAGAAAAACACATTATATAAAGGAAAAATATCGGTTACCAACGGCAAGTTTTCTTTCAGTTTTGTTGTGCCTAAGGACATTCAATATAACATTGACACAGGAAAAATAAGTTATTATGCCCAGAATGGTTCGTACGATGCAACCGGCAATTTTGAAAATGTACTGGTAGGCGGAACTTCAAAAATTGTTAAAAACAATGGTAAGGGCCCGCAGGTAAGACTTTATATGAATGACAGCAACTTTGTATTCAATGGCATGACCAATGAAAACCCTGAAATATTTGCTATACTTAACGACAGTAACGGCATAAATACCACAGGGAATAGTATCGGGCACGATATAACTGCTGTACTTGATAATAATACCGCAAATACTATTGACCTCAACAACTATTACCAGCCTGCTGTTAACAGTTATGAAAGAGGAACGGTAACATATCCGCTTACAGGACTTAGCCCCGGAAAGCATTCCTTAGCACTGAGGGTATGGAACGTGTATAATAATTCAACCCAAAGCTATACTGAATTTAATGTAGAGCCCCAGTCGAGCTTGCAGCTTCAGCATGTGCTTAATTACCCTGACCCGTTTACTACACACACACAATTTTATTTTGAGCTTAACGAGGTGTGCGACCAGCTTGATGTGCAGATACAGGTATTTACCGTATCGGGCAAACTGGTTAAAAATATAGTTACTTCGGTAAAAACAGATAGTTTCCGTTCGCAACCTATAGATTGGGATGGCAGGGATGACTATGGGGATAAACTGGCCAACGGGGTTTATATTTATCATGTAAAGGTGCGTACCAGTGAAGGCGTAACAACCGACACTTACCAGAAACTGGTTATACTATAATCCATATTATTTGCCTATGCGCCGTAGGCAGCGAGCGTCCACGCTCGTGCCTGAACATTATTTATCATCCTGATGTAAGCTAGCTTGCAAAGATGCAAGCCTAATGCTAAACACGAGCCCGGAGGCTCGCGCTTACAGTGTAAGTCTTGCAATTGTACTTATTTCCTGTCTGCTACATGGAAAAACCCCTACTCCGCTCTCTTTCTCGCTCTGATTTTAGGGGGGGTGTTGAAAACAAAGTGCGATTTTACTTTTAAAACTAATTAGGGCTGCTGAACTTTGTAGTAAGACCTCACCCCTTACCCCACTCCTTGTTCAAGTAGAGGGATGGAAGGTTAAGTTCTTTTGAAATAGTAAATTTGATTCTTTGCGCCCCTGCCTGGCGGCAGACAAGCTTTGTCCGAATGGTTCCCTTCAGGACGAGAATACTTAAACCAACAATATAAAAAAACATTGTTATTATCAATAGATGTTATTGGTTTTCAGGCACACGCAAATTCAATATCAATGGCCTTTTATTGATAATTCCATTGTTTATGCATTGTTATTCCATTGATAAGTTACTGTTTTTTATGAATAACCGAGTCGACAGTAAAACCAAAATAACTACTAAAGCTTCTTGACAAATCTTGACAGTTTTTGCAGCTTTTTAAAATGAATACTGTTAATACTCAATACTTTGTATTTTTCAGAGAGCAAAAAGTGTCAAGAAACTTATAGAAAGGAGAAAAAGTTTGGCACACATTTTTTAATCCAGTGTGCAATGAATGTGAATCAATATGCTGAAATACAGAACATTAAATGGAAATGTCTTTTTATCATGTGTGCAATGCCAACCGTAAGTCAGCTAAAAAATTTAGCCGGAATTTTGGGGTTTGGCCATGGAAACACCACATTTAAACAGTTTACATATCTTTGTCGTCCTTTTTAATGTAAGTACATAATAAAAGTATAATATAGCCGTTATATTTGTTCATTAAGAAACATGATAAAATCATTCATCCATCAGAAAATAGCAGTCCTCGGCTCACTGCTTTTGTTATGCAACGGCACTATATATGCAGGCAACGGTACTAACGTACTGGGCCAGAACCTGGCCAGTAATGTAAATGTAGTTACTACAGCGGTACCCTTTCTTTTAATAAGCCCCGATGCCCGTGCCGGTGGTATGGGCGATGCCGGCGCTGCTTCTTCACCCGATGCCAACTCCATTCACTGGAACCCTTCTAAACTCGCTTTTATAAGCGATGAAGACAAAATGGGCTTTTCTGTTTCTTACACCCCATGGTTAAGGCAATTAGTACCCGATATTAACCTGGCATACCTGGCCTTTTATTATAAGCTACCCGCACACCAGACGATAGCCGCTTCACTCCGCTACTTTTCATTGGGTAATATTGAATTTACCGATAATAATGGAGTGAGCATAGGTAACTTTAATCCGAATGAATATGCCCTTGATTTCTCTTATTCCCGCCAATTATCCGACAACTTGTCTGTAGGAATGACAGCCCGATATATTTATTCTAACCTTACAGGAGCCGTTGCCGTAGCCGGAGAATACACAAAGCCTGGCCGTTCACTTGGGGTTGATATTTCATCGTACTATAAAAGCAAAGAAGTTGAAGTAGGAGGGAAAAAGAGCATAATTGCAGCCGGCATTTGCATTTCAAATATTGGCCCGAAAATTTCATATTCCAATTCAGGACAAAGTAACTTTCTTCCGATAAATCTCCGTATTGGCCCTTCACTTACTATGAATCTTGATAAATATAATAAGTTAACTTTTATACTCGACGCTAATAAATTGCTTGTTCCTACTCCACCTGTATATAAACTCGACAGTGCCGGAAACCAGGTAATAGGCTCTAACGGACAACCTGAGATTTTAGCCGGTAAAGACCCGAATGTAGCCGTGGCAACGGGTATGTTCCAGTCGTTTGACGATGCTCCGGGAGGAGGAACAGAGGAATTTCATGAAATTGACTGGTGTGGTGGAATGGAATACTGGTACGCTGACCAGTTTGCCGCCCGCGTAGGCTTCTTTTACGAGAACCCAACCAAGGGAGGCAGGGAATACTTTACCATGGGAGCCGGTTTTCGCCTGAATGTATTGAATATTGATGCCGCTTACTTAATTCCAATAAGCCAGCAAAATCCTCTTCAGAATACGCTTCGCATTACATTGGGCTTTAATTTCGGAAAACCTAAGCCCGGAGAAAAGAATGCCGACGAAGATTCATCAAATTAAATTAGTAAAGCATTGAACTACCGTATAGGATACGGTTTTGATGTGCACCAGCTTGAAAAAGGCAGGCCATTTTACCTTGGCGGTATTTTGCTTCCCTCTTCCCCCCACGGCGCCATGGGCCATTCCGATGCCGACGTGCTTATACACGCTATTTGTGATGCTTTGCTGGGCGCAGCAGCATTGGGCGATATAGGCGTGCATTTCCCGAACACCTCCGCTGAATTTAAAAATATTGACAGCAAATTATTACTTTCAAAAGTAGTTCAGTTGCTGAAAGAAAAAGGATACTCCATTGGCAATATTGACTCAACAGTTATACTGGAGGCTCCCAAAATAGTGCCACATATACCCGCTATGAAAGCCGCACTTTCAAAGGTTTTGAATATTGCGGAAGACTGTATTTCAATAAAAGCAACCACCAATGAAAAAATGGGCTTTATTGGCAGGCATGAAGGTGTAAGCGCGCACGCGATTGCACTAATTCAGAAATAATAAAACACGAATTACTTTTCGAGGGCGCCTAAAATATATTCCCTGTTAAGGCGGGCTATATTGGTTACTGAAATATTTTTAGGGCATTCGGCTTCACAGGCATTGGTATTGGTACAGTGCCCGAAACCTTCCTCATCCATAGCATGAAGCATGCCGAGCGCACGCTGTTTGCTTTCGGGTTTACCCTGCGGTAAAAGGCTAAGTTGCGACACCTTTGCCGAAACAAATAACATGGCCGAGCCATTTTTGCAGGCAGCCACACATGCTCCGCAGCCAATGCATGTAGCCGCGTCAAATGCTTCATCGGCTATATCTTTCCCTATAGGAATTGAATTAGCATCAGTCGCATTGCCTGTAGATACTGAAATATAACCACCGGCATGCATAATACGGTCGAATGAGCTTCTGTCAACAGCAAGGTCCTTTATAACAGGGAATGCCTTAGCTCTCCATGGTTCTACAGTAATTGTTTCACCATCATGGAAATGACGCATATGCAACTGGCATGTGGTAGTTCCTTTCAGCGGACCATGGGGCCTTCCGTTAATATACATGCTGCACATGCCACAAATACCTTCACGGCAATCGTGGTCAAATGCAATGGGTTCTTCACCCTTGCCTATCAATTCTTCATTCAGCACATCAAACATTTCAAGAAACGACATGTCTGATGAAATGTCCTTTACATTATATGTTACAAAACCACCCTTGTCACTGGCATTTTTCTGCCTCCAAACCTTTAGTGTAAGATTCATAAAAAACGTTTTACGAATTAGTTTTTCAAAAGTACATTTTATTTCAGTACTCATTCCTCGTTGATACTAAATTTTTCCACAAAAAAACCCTGCAAATTGCAGGGTTTACTTTAAATATTGTGCTGCGTGTTAAGGTAGTATTGCTGTTGGCGGAGGAGTAAATTCAGCAGTGCTGGTGCATGTAATAACAGTGCGGCCTGTATTCAGGTCTTCATAGCTTGACGAACTGCCGTAATTAGAGGCAGCGCCATAAATGCCGAAATATGCGGTTTGTCCGCTTACAAGGCCGGCATCATACAGATTACTTAACGGGAAGTTAATAACCACCGTTGTGGCATTCGCCTTTACAGCGGCCGACATATACGTAAGATAATAGGCAGGACTATTTGAAACAGTTGCATTACCCGAAGCAAAAACAAGTAATGTCCTGGCTTTAGTATCTGTATTTATTGCACATGACAATACAACATTTCCGGTAGCATGATTAATAGAATCAACTGTAATACTGGTAATGTTAAAGTTTGCTATCTGCGATATTTTACCATCCACATTCAGCGTACCTCCGCCAAGGAACTGGAAATCCTGGTGTAATTGTTCGCCATAAGCTGAATCGCGGTAGGCAAGTGTATAAAAACCAGTACTTATGTTGGCAAAAGTATACCTGCCGGTTGAATCGGCATTCATTGAATCAATTACAACATTACTCGAATTATATAATATTGCCCTTGCAGTTTTTGAATTAAGAATCTGTCCGCCATATTGGTCATATAAATCTATATGGCCTGTAATTGTACCTGTATAAGAAGGTCCTGCAGGGCCTTGCGTGCCCTGTGGGCCGGTATTGCCTGTTTTAGAGCAGGCATTAAACATAACTGCAATTGCTATTGCTGGTAGAAATACAAATACCTTTTTCATGATTTTTATGGGTTTAATGCTGCAATATTAGACTAAATACCCATATAATCGCATTATTTCGTTAAAAGTGGCCTGAAAAGCTGTTAACACTTCTTTTCCGGCAACAAGGCTTCAAAAAGAAATAAAAAAATCTTTCCTGATTTCCTTCTAAAACATATAATTTAAGGGAAACATGGTAAAAATTCATTCGAAACAACTTGATTTTTAACAAATAACCCAGTTTTTTATTTGTTTTTTTGAATGTTTTATACTATTTTCGCACCAAGAATCAAAGCGATAAGGATTCATTAAAAATTATACACATTAAAATATTAATAAGTTGAAACTTTTGATTCAATTTGACGTTAAATTATTAGAAACATAAATTATACTTGGTATTCAAAAAAATTACTATTTCTGCTTAATCCCCCTGATTAATGAACATGTTCAACAAAAAATATCCTTTGTATTTTGCTCCGGTTACAATCCTGCTGATGGTTATTGTATTTAATGGTAAAATCTCTGCTCAAAGTGATAGTGTTAGCCACATGGCGCGTACGTTCTTGAATATTGCACCGCCTGTTTTACAGAACCCTGATTCAGCTTCTGTTAAATACAACATTGGTAATTCAACTAAAAGAACTTTAGCTGCTCCGGCAAACGATAACTTTGCAAGCGCTACAGCTCTTGCAATTACCATTGGAGCTGGAGGTTTTACTGCAAATCAATCGTGTAAGGGCGGTAGCCTGGAGGCGGGAGAATCCACAGACTGCCAGGGGTTTAATTCATCTACCTGGACGGGCGCCGGTTTATACTCAACTGCTCCCAATACAACCGTATGGTATTCTTTCACGCCTACAGTGGCAAGTGGTACAGGACCTTTGTATATTACACTTTTAGAGAAAACCGATGAAACAAAATCGGCAGCGATTTTGGGTTATGGTAGCTCTCCAACTTTTTATTATCATGGCATGTCTGTTTGGAATACTTCTACACTGCCTACCGGCAGTTGTATGGCAATGCAATGCATGGATAATGAAGATATTGGAGAAAATTATTGGTATAATAGGGCGCAACTGAATGCAGCAGGTACGTCACTTATGCAACCGGCTGAAACTGAATACACGGCAATTGTGAATAACCTTACAATAGGAACCACTTACTACATACAGGTTGGATTCGCCGACAACACTTTTGCAGATGCCTTTCAAATAGCAGTTTCTACTATAGCTCAGCCGGGTGCAACAATTACCAACCCTCTTCCTATTACTGCTTCGGGCCAGGCAAATGCGGCAGGCGGATGTACTGCGCTAACTTGCCCGCTAGTACCTGATGAATGCCCCCTAACCGGATGCTACATTCCTATGTACTTTGGCGTAAGTAATTGTTCACATTATTACTGGAATGGCAGCGCATGGGTAATTGATCAAAGCACTTGTGAAGCATGCCCTGCAGGAACTGATGCAGTATCAAGCGGTAATTCTTATTGTTACCCATGCGCTTCGGCCGTAACAACAAGTTGTAATGGGGTGCAATTTGTTAGCGCCGCTTATCCGAATTCTGAATATCCTGCCTATAATGCCACCATTCCGGGCGGAAGTGGTTGGACATATCAAAATGCTTCAGGAGGATCAGCCATAGGCGGAGTTGTTCCGCCTGGCTATTGTTTGGAATATTGTTACGATTTTACCATTCCTCCTTCAGGAGTCTCGTCTGCTGCCAAAGCATCTTTTCAAACGTACTATCCTGACCAGGTTGCAATTAATTTGGGCGCAGGTGGCGGCCTTGAATTTGAATTATGGTTGGAATGGGAATTATATAATTCAACTTGTACTAGCCCGCTTGCATGTGGTACAATAGCAAATTTTACACTTGCCGGCGTTCAGTGCGGAGCTAACTATGTTTTGTGCGTGCACCAGCAAATGGGGGCAGGTTCATACATTGGCAATAACACTGCAGGGTTTTATCCTTTCGTAGATTTTCCTGACTGTAATCCGGGTACTTGTTTGCCTTTACCTATTTCTTTAAGTTCTTTCCAGGTAGAATATCAGCAATCATCAGGTAGCGTTATTGTTTACTGGTCTACCTCTTCTCAAACCAATAACAAACTTTTTACTGTCGAGAAGTCATTGGATGGTGACAACTGGCAAGAGGTTTCCACTATTCCCGGTGCCGGCACTACCAGTGAATTACTGTACTATAATATTGCTGATGAAAAACCCTGGCCGGGATTATCATATTACCGTTTAAAGCAGACTGATTTCGATGGAAATTCAACTTATTCTGAAGTTGCAACTGTAAACATACCAACAGATTACACTGCGACTATTTACCCTAACCCGGTGGTAGGACAAACGTTAAACCTGCACTATACATCGGCAAGCCCCGAACCTATATCAGTTAATGTTACCGATATTGCTGGCCATTCTGTTGCATCATTTGCATTGAATACTATCAAGCCCGGAACTAATAATCTCAATCTGGAATTGCCAACCTCAATGGCCTCAGGTATGTATTTTGTTAAGGTAAGTAATTCGCAGAAGACTTTTTTACTAAAGTTTGTAAAATAGTAAGAAGTAATTTTTGACCCTCCTGTCTTGCTCTATTGTTTTAAGCCTATCTTCTATAGGTTTAAATCCATGCGGTGGTAAAATACAAGCGTTATAATAATTATCTGGATAGAGATAACTAACGACATCCAGAATATAAGGCCTCCCTGGTTAAAATCATCCATTAAAACCGATAATGCCATTTTACAGAAAAAGGAGAATATGAACAGTTCTGTACCCCATCGTTTCATATACCATATACCCACAAAAGCAATAAACTCAAGGCACATAATAAGGCTATAAAGGGCAGGATAAAACTCTCCTATTTTTTTTACCGAGGGCGAGAAAGCAATCATAAAATTCAAAATAACCATTATCCACCCTACAATACAGTAGATTGAAATAACCCGCGGCCGTTTTGAGCTGTATCCTACCATATTTAATAAGTTGAACGTATTGCCTCAACCGGGTCGAGTTGTGAAGCCGTGTAAGCCGGTATAAAACCGGATATGATGCCTATAAGTATTGAAATGGTAATGCCAAGCATTATGTTGCTGAATGATAAAACCAATCCCATGTCTCCAAAGCTATTACCCAATAAAACACCCAACCCGTTAAGAAGCAACCCCAGTAGGCCCCCTATAAGTGCCAGCATAACCGACTCAACAATAAACTGCATAAGTATAAAATAATTCTTCGCTCCCAATGATTTCTGAATACCTATAAGCGATGTTCTTTCCTTTACCGATACAAACATAATATTGGCAATTCCTATACCGCCTACCAAAATTGAAAAGCCCCCTATAATCCAACCCAATACAGCCACAAGGTCGAACAGCGAATTAAAGTTTTTACTTACCATGCTCGATTCGTTAAGCGCGAAGTTGTCTTCCTGTTCAGGTTTCAATTCCCTCACCCTTCGCATAATTCCTTTCAGTTCGCTCATAAGCTGTTCATTGCTTACACCGGGATTAGCCTTTACAAGTATTACTTTGGGCATCCACCTGTTGTGCATGTCAATAAGTGTACGCTCGAAATTGGCAGGCAGTAAAACAGAAACATCCATGTTAATGTCGCTTATTTTGCTTTCGCCCTGCTTTTTCATTACTGCAACAACCCGCACCTTTCTGCCAAATACTTTAATGTATTTGCCTACTGCATCGCTACTGTTGAAAAGCCCTACAGCCACATCGTTCCCTATAATGGCCACGTTATTTCCTCCGGCAAACTCATTGGGCGTAAAATAACGGCCCTGGTCAATCTGCACCCAATTAACCACATGGTTATAATCGTCCGATATTCCGTTTACACTTACGTTATCAACTGTATTATTCAGATATTCCACGGTGGTATTCTGCCCGAAAGTAAATGCGGTTGATTCCGCGTTTTTACAATTCTTCTGTATAAAGTTAAGTTCATTCATGGTAGGTTGAGGACGGTCCCAGTACTTCCACCAGGGATAGTCTTTGCTGAATGTCCATGGCCACTTTTCAATGTAAATAACATTACTACCAAGATTATTTACATCCTTTTGCAAACTCATCTGGAAAGAATCTATAAAAGTGAATACAGCTATTATAGAAAAAATACCTATTGTAATGCCAAGGAGTGATAAAATGCTTCGCAGTTTATTTTGTACCAGGGCTTTGAAAGCGAATATTATACTCTCGCCAAAAAGGCTTAACGATATCATTACGCTGTTTTATACAAATGTATGTTATTTTGTCTTTCTTCCCCATTCATACTAAGTATATGGCGGTGGAATACCGATTGTTTTTCTTATTTTTACTGCGATTAACTCATGGAATATTGAAGGCGAAAAGTTCTATCCTGGTTTTATTATATTTCATTTTTCTTGTGTCTACAAGCTCGGCATTACGGGCTCAGGAAGAAATGCGTTTTCATAACATCACCGCTGATGGGGGCCTTTCGCAGAGTGTGGTTAATTGCATTTGGCAGGATAACAGGGGCTTCATGTGGTTCGGTACCCAGGACGGGCTTAACCGTTACGATGGCAACAATATTACGGTTTACAAGAACAACCCTATCGATTCCAATTCGTTAACTGATAATAATATTAACTGTTTATATGAAGATAACCGCAATAATCTTTGGATTGGAACTGAAGGCGGCCTTAGCGAATTGAACTTATATACAGGTAAGTTTACCAACTACTTTCATATAGATCATAACCATACGGGCACCAACAATGTGCATTCTATTTATATGGATGAGACCGGAGTACTATGGCTGGGTGCTGAATACAACAGTTTATGCCGGCTTGATTCAAAGACGGGTAAAATTACGTCCTACCAGTTAGAATTAAAAGATACATCTTCATGGGCATTTGATTATGTCTCGTCAATTACCGAAGATGCGCAGGGCAACCTGTGGGTTGGAAGCTGGGGCGGTGGGCTATACTGCTTCGACAAAAAAAACGGGCATGCCGACTCTTACTACCATCATATAGATTCTTCTCCTTTTCGTTTCATTAATAACATAAGCACTATTTATTACAATAAAGAAAAGGACGAGTTGCTGATAGGCACCAAAGGCAGCGGGGTTGAATCTTTTGACTTGAAAAAGAAAGTATATACATGTCATTACCGCCCTTCGAATGATAGCTTGCACCAGCGCGACCCTAAAATGATAACATATATTAACCGCGACCATACAGGGAATATATGGGTAGCCGGAAATAATGGAGAGGGCCTGTTCAGGTTACTTGAAGATGATAATTTATATATATCATATAAACGGAATAAGCATAATACCTCTGCTGACTTCAACGACGATTTCTGTAATTATATTTTCATTGGCGCTGATAATATTATGTGGGTGGGGACCAATAACGGTGTGGACTACTATATACCTGAAAAAAGGAATTTTGTTATTTACCGCGACACCGCTAATCAAAGCGCTAATGTGGTAATGTCTATTGCACGCGATGCCGGCGGCAAAGTCTGGATTGGCACCAATGGCTCTGGTTTACGGTGCTTCGACGAGGTTACACGCACCTATTCAAAGAACGAAGCGCTTAATAAAGCT
>Ga0210398_10005866_pt1 | contig 11382 bp, 9 predicted proteins | sample IncBWC4OmetaG_FD_161047 | JGI IMG/M metagenome (GOLD analysis project Ga0210398, IMG submission 161047) | Forest soil microbial communities from Barre Woods Harvard Forest LTER site, Petersham, Massachusetts, United States - Inc-BW-C-4-O | ecosystem: Environmental > Terrestrial > Soil >... | reverse complement strand
ATCTGGCTGTTCCTGGTCACCGAAATCATGTTTTTCGGCGGGCTGTTCGCGTCCTATGCCATTTATCGTTGGCTTTATTTCGCCGCGTTTGAGGGCGGAAGCCACATTCTCGACGTTCGCCTGGGCGCCACAAACACCATGGTCCTGCTGGGCAGCAGCCTCACCATGGCCCTGTCGGTGCGCTCGGCGCAGACCGGAAGCCGCCGCGCCACCGTAGCGTTCTTGATCGCCACGATGGTACTCGGAGGCATCTTCCTCGGGATCAAAGGGGTTGAGTACAACCAGAAATTTGTCGAGCACGTGGTCCCCGGTCTCGATTGGGCGCCGGAAGGGGAAACCCTGGCGCGGCTCGCCCCCGGCGGGGTCGAGCACGGGGAAATGTATTTCATATTTTACTTCGCCATGACCGGCCTGCACGCCCTGCACATGATTATCGGCATGGGCTTGCTGCTGTGGCTGGTAGTCCGCGCGCGTAGGGGCACTTTCACGGCGCACTATTTCGCGCCCGTGGAAGTGGTGGGCCTGTACTGGCACTTCGTCGATATTGTCTGGATCTTTTTGTTTCCGCTTCTCTATCTCATAGGCGGTCGCTACTAATGTCGCAGCCCATCGTTCCGCAAAGAACGTACATACTGGTCTTTTTCGGCCTGATCTCATTAACAATACTGACCACTGCAGTGGCGTTCGTGGACCTCGGTCCGTTCAACACCGTCGCGGCTCTGGCCATCGCCTTTTCCAAGATGCTCCTGGTGGTCCTGTTCTTCATGGGGGTGCGCCACAGCAGCAGCCTGGTGCGAGTGATCGTCATTGCCGGACTTTTCTGGCTGGCGTTGTTGATGGGGCTCACGACGAGCGACTACCACACGCGCTCCTGGACCTCCGCGCCCCAGTCCTGGTCCACCACTGCGCCGCCGACGCACCCCTAGCTCCGCGTTGAGCGAATGGAATCTTTCGGCTGGTAGAGAAAACAGAGCGGTCCCTGCGTTAATCCCCTGAATTGTTTTGATTGGAGTTAGCCGAGAAACAGAAAACCCGTCCGTGTTTGCGGACGGGCTTTCCAGAGGGGAGAATAGTTCCGTGCCTATGCGCGGAAGGCACCAGAACTCTTTATCCTCGCGGAAAGTCTAGAGGAGCGCCAAGCGCAATGTCAAGCACAGAAATACTTGGATCTAAATGATTATAAGTTATTTAGAATTAGCTACTTACAAATAAAGCTTCCAGAAAAGCATGAGGTATTCCACTGAGTTTTCAACAGCTTCTTCAGATTCTCAGTAGAAGTCCTTTGCCTTGATCGGTTTGCTGGAGATGCCCAGCTGCAGGATCTCGATCTGCTTTTCGCGGTCGAAAATCTTGTTGGGAAGGAAAATTTTTGCCAACACGCGCAGGCCGCCGAAGCCGATTCCCGCAGCCACGGCGAAAATCATGATCACGCCCGTACCCACAAACGCTTCGACCACCATGGAGTTGAATCCCGGCTCCGTGTAGCTCTGGTGCGGCTCGTTCCAGGTCACGTTACTTTCGTAGCCGACCTGGTCCAGGATTTTGTTGGCGGCCTGCCGGGAGGGCGCTCCCGCCACAATGGCAACGTAGGAGCTGACGCGCTTGCCAAAGAGCACGTTCTGGCCCGGCTGCACGCCGCCCGGAGGGTCAAAGACGAAGCGACGCAGGATTCCCTCGAATTTCTTTGCGGCGACCTGCTGCGTGGGATACGAAGTGACAATCAACGTCTCGGTCGTTCCACCCACCTGGTAGCGGGCCAGGATGGTTTCCGCGCTGTAGTCGTAGCCCATCCAGTCGTCTGTGCCGAGCGGAACGAAATGCGCCAAACCGAGCGGCCCGACTACGTAGCGCTCCGAGCCGCGCACCCGGCCATTTTCGGGCAGGTGCTCCCCGATAAAGGGATAGGGCGTGTGGTCGGCCTTCTTGTCCAGGAGGTCGGCCAGCTGCTTCAAATCGGCGTCCGCGGGCCGCGGCTGCTTGGCGGGAACGGTAACATCGAGAACCATTTCTCCGACAACGAAAAGCGCGCGGTCACGGGAAACGCCGGAGTAAGACCCCAGGGCCGAGGCAGCCAGCGCATCGTTGTACAGGAACGTATAGGCGCCGTAGGCGGAGCTCGGATCGCGCAGGCGGTAGAGCATCACCGATGCAGTCTGAGTTCCCTGCGCATACGACCGTCGCTCGGCCGACTTTACTGCGTATTCGCGAAAAGCCGTGGCGTCCGGTCCAAAGAGGGGATCCAGTGCCGTCAGGGGGACCGGTGTCGACGGAGCGGAAGCGCTCCAGCTGCCGAAAGTTGACGGCAGGACGCCCTGAGCCGCAGCCGGATGGGCCGCAACGGCCAAACAAAACAGACTCAGACAAATGCGGACCAGTCGGCGCATGGCGCTCTTCGTTAGACACTACAAGTTTACTGCGAGTTCCCGGATCGCGCCACTTTTCCCGCGAAATTTTCCGCGGACGAGTGCGGTTGATTCGAGGTAAGGCTGTTGGTGCTCTGCAGATAAGTCTCGATGCCGTGGTACAGGCCGTCGGCGACGCGCTGGCGGTTGTCCGGGCTCTTGAGCCACTTCTCGTCGCTGGGATTGGAGAGGAAGGAAATTTCGGACAGCACCGAAGGCATGTCCGCGCCGATCAGCACCACGAAGGGCGCCTTGCGCACGCCGCGGTTGCGATCTCCGCGGTTGAGGTTCTCCATGTGGTTGGAGAGGGCGTCCTGAATCCGGGTGGCCAGGTCGCGGGATTCCTCGATTTTCTCGTTGCTGGCGATTTTCTTGACGATGTCCTGCAGGTCGTGGACACCGTTTTCCGAGAGCGCGTTTTCGCGCGAGGCCACTTCCATGGCGTCGCTCGATCCGGTGAAGTTCAGGTAATACGTCTCGATGCCGCGCGCCTTGCGGTCCTGGCTGGAGTTGGCATGGACGGAAATGAAGAGGTCAGCCCTGGCTTCGTTGGCGATTTCCGTGCGCCGCTCGAGCGGAATGTATGTGTCGTCGCTGCGCGTGAACACCACTTCGGCGCTGGGCAGTTTCTGCTGGATGATTTTGCCCAGGCGCAGGGCCACATCCAGGCACAAGTCTTTCTCCATCAGGCCGGTGGGCCCGATGGTGCCGGTGTCATGCCCGCCGTGCCCCGGATCGATCACGATCCGCCCGATCTTCAGGCCGAGGGCGCGGGTCAGGGAGTGCTGGCCGTCACGGGTAAGCCCAGGGATGCTCGGCGGCCCCATTTCTTCCGCCTGATCGTGGGCGGATTTCACTGTGCGCCCCGGTTTCAGTGGCGCCAACACACCGGCGGGGGGCGGCGAACCGCTCGAGTCGGCAGGGTCTGCCAATGCCGAGAGAGTCGATCCGTCGGCGTCGCTGTCCCCCGCAGGTGCCGGTTTGCCGGCCGCGGCGGTTTTCTTCAAATTGCGATCTGAATTACCCGTCGCGTTTCTGGCGGTCGGGTCAGCGGACTGAGATGCCGCGCTGGCGGTCGAAGCGGTCGGCGGCTTGGCGCTCGCCTTGTCGCTTGAAGTCTGGGAGGCAGCCTTCGCCGCATCCTTTCCAAGCTTGTCGGAATTTGCGGGAGGCGCGTCAATGGTGGTCGGTCCCGGCGGCGGAGCGGTGTTGCGCGCGGCGGCTTCGGCGGCGGCGGAGTTGCCGTACACGTCCACGACCAGGCGATACGGTTCGGGCAGCAGGAAGACCGAGTAGTCCGACGCGCCGTTCACTTCCAGCACCACGCGCACCACTCCGGTTTGATACTGCGCCACGCGCACGGCCTTCAGCAGGCCGTTGCTCTCGATATCGACCGGCTTGTGCAGCAGCGCTGAGCTCAGCTTGGTGGCTTCAATGTCAAAGTAAATCCGGTCCGGCCCGGTAATGCGCGCGGCCTCGTATTTCACTTTGGATCCGACGTCGATCACGATGCGCGTGTACGTGTCGGCATTCCAGGTGCGGATGCGCGAGACCTGCGAGCCGCTGCCGCTGGGCGCGGAATCGTCTGCCGAGGAACCTTGATTCGTGTCGGTGGTGGGATTGTTCTCTGCGGAAACGTTCTTGACCGCGGCAGCCGGCTTCTCCGAACGGTCCTTGGCGACGGGCGCAGGCGGGGCGGCCGCCGGCTTCGCGGCAGCGCTCTGCCCGTTCAGCCTGTCCAAGGCGGCGCGCGCTTCCGCTGCGTGTGAAGAGCGCGGGTGCTGCGTCAGAAACTGCTCGTAAGTTTTCTGCGCGACAGCGGAATCGTGCAAATCTTCCTGCTCCATCTGCGCAACAGCCAGCAGCGCGTCCTCGCGGTACTTGCTGGTGGGATACTGCTTCAGGAGAAACTGATAGGCGTCGATGGAGCGCTGGTAATATTTGGAGTCGAAGAGGTCGGCCATGGTGCGGAACAGGTCGGCCACCTCACTAAGCGATGCCGGAACCTCCGAGCCATGCGTGCTGGTGAGGTACACGCGCTGGTACAGCACCACCAGAGCGGTGTAATCCTTGAGCGTTCGGGAATTCTCAGGGCGCGATTCCAGCGCCTCGCGGGCTTTTTCCGCGCGATCAAACTGAGCTTTGGCTGCGTCGCGGCGGGAAGAATCGTCGGCGCGCCCGACAAGAGGGAAGAGCGACAAAACCAGGGCGCACGCGAGAAGAACGCGCAGGAGCGGCCGGATTAGAGCGGCGCTATGCCGCAACGTCTGCCTCATTCGTTCGTAAAAACGACCCGTCCGCCGGCTTCCACCGTGCGGTAGATGGGACGGGGCCCATCAAACGCTCGAGGGAGGCGGTCGGACCCGGGGCGGAAGTAGGAATCAGTCACCTTCTGAACGTAGTCGCGCGTTTCCCGGTACTGCGGAATGCCCCCGGCTCGATCCACGGCGCGCGGGCCCGCGTTATACGCGGCCAGCGCACGGTCGAGGTCGCCATTATACCGCTCCAGCAGCGTGCGTAGATAGCGAACTCCGCCGTCGAGGTTCTGCTTGGGGTCAAACGCGTTGTTTACGCCCAGTGCCTGCGCGGTCGTTGGACCTAGTTGCATCAATCCCTGCGCGCCCTTGCGGGACACGGCGCCGGAGTTCCAGTTCGATTCCGTCTGGATCACGGCCCGAACCAACGCCGGATCCACGCGATAACGAACCGAAACTTCGCGAATCATGTCCTCGATTTTCTCCCGATTGGCTAGTTCCGCTGCCGACATCTCTGGAGTGGACGTGGAGATTGGGCGAGGCGTCAATCCAGTGGCGTCGGTCCGCAGCAACGGCGTTTTCTTCGTGACCCGCACGGGGGTGGGGTCGGAATTGATGAAAACCCGTTTGCCGCTGGCATCCAGGTAGGAAACGATCTGGCCCCGGGCCGGAGCGGCCCATAAGACCATCGTTCCCAGCAGGATGATCACCGAATTGAGTGGCCCTCGCATAGTTCCAGTTCCGGGAAGGCAGTGCGATTCTGCTTCCTACGAGACAGACAGATCACCGCTTAGGGGAGAGGGAATCTCGCCCTGGACGTTTCTGGCACTACAGGGCAATTATAACAATTGGTCGATCAGGGGATAAACCTGTTCCAGGGCACTTTTTAGGGCAGATGTGTCTTTTCCGCCAGCCTCGGCCAAATCGGGCCGTCCGCCGCCGGAACCGCCTACCAGCTTGGAGGTCGCCTGTATGATCTTTCCTGCGTGTAACTTAGAGGTAAGGTCCTTGGTGACCCCAGCCAGGAGGGCCACCTTCCCGTCCTCAGCTGTACCTAAGACCACTACCCCCGAGCCGAGCTTCTGGCGAAGGCTATCTACAAGCTGGCGCATGGCCTCGCGGTCCACGCCTTCGATCTGGGCGGAGATCACCTTAACGCCTTTGATATCTCGGGCCTGGGAGACAAGGTCGTCAGCTTTGGACAGCGCCCCTTTGCGGCGCGCCGCTTCCAGCTGCTTTTCGAACTGACGTTGGGCTTGCCTCGATTGTTCGATGGCGGCGGTGACGTACTCTTCATTTACGCCCATGAGGGCGGAAATGTCGCCCAGAAGTTTATGCGCGTGCTGGTAGTCGGCGAGGGCGGCGGTGCCGGTGATGGCTTCAATGCGCCGGACGCCAGCGGCGGCGGACTGCTCCACGAGGATTTTGAACACGCCGATGTCGCCGGTGCGGCGCACGTGCGTGCCGCCGCAAAGCTCCTTGCTGTAGAAGCCGCGCGGCGCGTTGGCGTCCGGGATGGTGACTACGCGTACGTTTTGTTCGGGGTAGCGGTCGCCGAAAAAGGCCAGCGCGCCCGAAGCGAGCGCGTCGTCGATGGCCATGATGTTCGTTTGCATTTCATTGTTGAGCAGGATCTCGTCGTTGACCTGCTGCTCGATGTCGCGCAGCTCGGCGGGATCGATGGCCGCGAAGTGCGAGAAATCGAAGCGCAGGCGCCCCGGCTCGACCAGCGAGCCGGCTTGCTTGACGTGCGTGCCGAGAATGTTGCGGAGCGCGGCGTGCATCAGGTGCGTCGCGGTGTGATTGCGCTTGATGTGCTCGCGGCGTGCGCCGTCGGCGTCACCGGACACGCGGTCGCCCACCGCCAGCTTTTCGCGCGCGATGACGCGGTGCGCGATGAGTCCCTGGACGGGATAATATGCGCCGCGCACCTCGCCAACCGGCAGCGTGTGCTCGTTGTTCCAAAGCGTGCCGGTGTCGGAAACTTGTCCGCCCGATTCGGAGTAAAACGGCGTGCGATCCAGGACAATTTCGCCTTCCGCTCCGGCGGGCAATTCATGCACCGCGCCTTCCTTGGTTACGATGGCCTCGATGCGGCAGTCGCGCGCGTGCGTGCCAAAGTAAAAATCCGGCTCGGTGCGATACGTCTCCGCGAGCTTGGCATACACGGGATTCGCGACATCCTTGTGCCCGCCCTTCCAAGACGCACGCGCTCGCGTCCGCTGCTCTTCCATGGCCTTCTGGAAGCCCGTTTCGTCAAAGCCAAGTCTTAGATCACGTGCCGCATCCGTGATGAAGTCGAGGGGCAGTCCATAGGTGTCGTAGAGTTTGAAAGCTTTACTTCCGTCATAAACCTTCTCGGCCCGCTCGAGGTCGTCGTCGAGCTTCTTGAGGCCGACCGCCAGCGTGTGAGCGAAGCGCGTTTCTTCGGAGAGAACGATCTTCGTGACGCGGTCAATTGACTCGTTGAGTTCGGGATACGCATCTCTCATGACCGCGCAAACTTCGCGCGACATTTCCGCCATGAACGGCTCAATCGCGCCTAGCAACCGACCATGCCGGATTCCGCGGCGAAGAATCTTGCGAAGCACGTAGCCGCGCCCTTCATTCGAGGGAATCACGCCGTCACAAATCAGGAATGTCGTGGCCCGTGCGTGATCGGCGATGATGCGCAGAGAAGCATCGGTCCGGCTGGACTCTCCAGGGCGAGCTCCAGTCAATTGACTCGCGCGCTCAATCAACGGCTGAAACAAGTCTGTGTCGAAATTGCTGATCTTGCCTTGCAGTACCGCAGCGAGACGCTCCAAGCCGGCGCCGGTGTCGATCGACGGCTTCGGCAGCGGCGTCACGACGCCGCAGGCATCGCGATTGAATTGCATGAAGACGAGATTCCAAATTTCGACGTAGCGGCCACAGTCGCAGCCAAACTTGCAGTCAGTATGGCCTTGATCGGATGCAGCTGGGCCCATGTCGTAGTGGAGTTCGCTGCACGGGCCGCAGGGCCCGGTATCGCCCATGGCCCAGAAATTTTCCTTCAGGCCGGGGACCGCAATCACGCGGTCGCGGGGCGCGCCCACTTCGATCCACAACTTCAGCGCTTCTTCATCCGTGCCGAGCGTTTTTCCCGGGGCAACTTCGGCCCCGCCAAACACGGTGAAATACAGCTTATCGACCGGAATGCCGAACCATTTGGGAGAGGTGATCAGCTCCCAGGCATAGGCGACGGCGTCCTTCTTGAAATAGTCGCCGAAGGAGAAATTCCCGAGCATCTCGAAGAATGTGTGATGGCGGTTGGTGAAGCCGACATTTTCGAGATCGTTGTGCTTGCCTCCGGCGCGCACGCATTTCTGCGACGAGGTGGCGCGCGTGTAGTCGCGCTGCTCCAGGCCCAGGAACACGTCCTTGAACTGGTTCATCCCGGCATTGGTGAAGAGCAGTGTCGGGTCATTCGTCGGGACGAGCGAGGAGCTGCGCACCACGCGGTGGCCGCGCTCGGCGAAGAATTTCAGGAACGTGCTGCGGATTTCGTTGCCGCTTAGCATCGTGATTCGTGAGTCGTGATTCGTAAGTCGAGGTGTCGCCCGTGCCCCCAGATGCACGGGCCATCCCCCGCTGGATTGAGCGCAGGTTTCTACGGAGAAGAGTGCGCTTCGAAACAGCATTATGGCAGACGGGTTGCGTGGCCGCAACGCAATGCAGGTCGAGAAATATTGAAAAAAACTGACACCAACGGCGGGCCTCCATCATCCAAACCATTGAGAACGGGTCAACCCTGGCTATAGATGCGCCGATACGTTGAATCCGTTTATTGAGTTTGATTTTAGCCGCTGCGGTCCGTATCTTGCTTTTTCGGCTGTTTTGCGCGACCCTCTGTGGAAGGCGGCCAAGCGGGAGCTTATGTATCTGAAGTGCGCCCACCCCGATTGCGTTTCCGATTTTGATTACGCGCAAGGGCGTCTGTACCGTTTCCAACAAACCCCGCATCAGGAAAAGCAACCCACCCACTGGCACGCGGTGAAGCACTACTGGCTGTGCGCTCGCTGCTGCGAGAATTTCTCCATCGAATATCAAAAAGGCGTAGGCGTGTTGCTTATGGAGCGCCTGGAAATGCTGGGCGGGGCCGAGCCGGGCTATTGCGTCTTGCAGGCAGAAGTTGCGCCCAAGCCGGTGTTGCCGCTGCGCGTGGCCCGTTCGCGCGCCCGGCAGAGGAAGCAGCAGAGCGAGTTGCAGCCTGTGACGATCAGCTCTATCGAGATTCTGGAAACGCGCAATCTGGAAAGGAGGGGCTCGTCCCAATGAGTGAAGAGATCGGCATCCTGGCAGGTGAAATCTGGCACGCGCTCGAATCCAACGGGGGTATGACGCTGGCACAGCTGAAAAAAGACCTGCACGCCGCGTCGCCGCTGTTTGACTGGGCCATCGGCTGGCTGGCGCGTGAAGATAAAATTGAGCTGACCGCGGTCAAGAAATCCATCCACATTTGTCTCAAGGGGCATCGCACGCAAACCATGCACGCCGCCTAGTTTCACTGGCGCGACGCAGCCGTTCTCCAATTACCGCACCGGAGCTGTCTCCTCTCGATTCAGACTCCTCTTCGAATCCGCTGCCTCGCAATCCCCCTTGCTCTCCGAGGCATCCTCGGAATAATCTCCGGCATCTGCAAACGCAGAAATTCGGAGACGATTTCGTGCGGAGAATGCCCTCATGAAGATAAGAGCTGCGAAAGTTTGTCTCGCGCTCGTTCCATTCCTTGCGCAGATCCAACGGCCTGCATCCTTGTTCGCGCAGGATTCTGGGTCGTCGCTTTCCGGCGCCGTCACCGGCGCCACCGGGGCCGCTGTCCCCAATGCCAAAGTTTCCGTCAAGAATTCCGCAACCGGCCAATCCGCCGAGACTGTGACCGATGCGAATGGCCGCTACCAGCTGTCCAATCTTTCCCCCGGCGATTACGAGCTGGACGTTTCCGCGGAAGGCTACAGCACAAACTCGCAAAAAGTCACCGTGACTGCGGGCCCGGGCGCGACCGCCAACGTGACTCTGGCCGGAGTGCTTTCCCTGCAAGACCTGGGCATGGCGCCCGGCGAGGCCCAGGGCACTTCGGAGGCGCAGGCGCGTCTGAACAAACGGTCCCACATGCTGATGATTCACCAGCGCCTCGGCCTGATCGCCGCAGTGCCGCTCATCGCTACCGTTGCTACGTCGTTCGGGGCCGGCGGCAGGAGCACTAGCACCGGAGACCGCTGGGCGCACCTGGTTTTGGGCTCCGCGGCGGGCGACCTGTACTTCACCAGCGCGTATTTCGCGATTCGCGCGCCGGGAATCCCCGGCACGCAGCGCCGCGGCCCGATTCGGGTTCACCGGGCGCTCGCTTGGATCCACGGGCCGGGCATGATCCTGACGCCGATTCTGGGCGCGATCGCCTTCGACCAGAAAAGCAAAGGCGAACGCGTGCACGGCATTGCGAGCGCGCACGGGGCGGTAGCGATCGTCACCGCGGCGGCCTACGGCGCAGCGATCATATCCGTGTCGTTCAAATTCTGAGGAGAAATATTGAAGAGGAAGATCTTACCGGCGCTGTGGCTACTTGCTGTGCTTACTCTGATGCGTCCGGCGCTAGCTCGCGCGGACAGCCAGTGGGTTCTTGACGAATCGACGCTCACCTATCACGTCACGCATCCACTGAAGCAAACCGATGGTGTAAGCCACGCCGCCAAGGGGAAGGGCGTCTGCCATGCCGGGCAGTGCGATTTCCTGATCGCCGTACCTGTGAAGTCGTTCGATTCGGGCGACAGCAACCGTGACCTGCACATGCTGCAAGTCACACGCGGCGGTCAATTTCCGCTGATCACGGTACGCGCGCATTTGCCGGAATACACTGACAACGTCGCGACGATCCAAGCGGACCTGGAAGTGCAATTTGCCGGGCAGACCATGCAGTACAAGCAAGTCGCCTTTCAGCGCGTGGTAAAAGGAAGCGATACGCTGATCACCGGCACGATCCCGCTGACGCTGTCGGATTTCAAAATCGATCCTCCGACGCTCCTGACTCTCCCAGTGAAAAACGACATCCCCGTCCGCGTGGAATTGAAGTGGCGGCCCATGTAGGACAGCCTTAAGGCTGTCTGGTTTTGCGGCGGCGGGATAAAGCAGGATCGTATCGTCTGCTTCAGGCATCCTGCGTGATTGTCCTGAGTTTATGGTTCTTCTTCCGTGCTTTCCGGGACTTCTTCCAGCGGGTTTTTCATCAAGGCATTCAATTCGCGGCGAATCGTATCCGCAGAAAATCCGGCGCGAAGCAAGCTGCGATAAAGCGAAGCAGCGCGGCGTCCATCAAGCGGCCCGCGCAACAGCTTGACGCGCCGTTCCAGGCGCGCGCGGACTACAGCGCTCTCGCTCGATTCAGAAGCGCGCTCGGCCAGCGCGGCTTCGATGTGGCGGTCCGGCACGCCGCGGGCGCGCAGGTCGCGCGCGATGCGAAACGCCCCCTGCTTTCGCATCTCGCCGTGCAAGCGCGCGAACTGCCGGGCGTAGCGCGCGTCGTCCAGAAACTCCAGCCGCTTCAAGCGATCCAGAACGCCCTTCACCGCGTCCTTGTCCTCAGCGCGCCGCTCGAGATAGGTCCGCATCTCGTGCACCGAATAGGCGCGGCGGCCAAGGCCCTTGAGGGCCGCGTTATAGAGTTCTTCCTCGCCGGCGAGTCGTCGCGGGGTCGAGCGCATGAGGGA
>Ga0210398_10005865_pt1 | contig 11386 bp, 8 predicted proteins | sample IncBWC4OmetaG_FD_161047 | JGI IMG/M metagenome (GOLD analysis project Ga0210398, IMG submission 161047) | Forest soil microbial communities from Barre Woods Harvard Forest LTER site, Petersham, Massachusetts, United States - Inc-BW-C-4-O | ecosystem: Environmental > Terrestrial > Soil >... | reverse complement strand
ATCATCCGCGATCCGGCCAAGGTAAGCAGCGACTCCGAAGCGGTGTTTTACTTTCCGGGCTGCGGATCGGAGCGGCTGTTCTCGCAGGTTGGGCTCGCGACGCAGGCGATGTTGTGGCACGTGGGCGTGCAAACCGTGCTGCCGCCGGGATACCTATGTTGCGGATATCCGCAGCGCGGTGCCGGCGAATTCGCCAAGGCGGAAAAAATCATCACCGACAATCGCGTGCTGTTCCACCGTGTCGCCAATACGTTGAACTATCTCGACATCAAGACCGTGGTTGTGAGCTGCGGAACTTGTTACGATCAGCTGCAGGGCTACGAGTTCGACAAGATTTTCCCCGGCTGCAAGATCTTGGATATACACGAGTACCTGATGGAAAAGGGCGTTCGCTTGGAAAATGTCACCGGCGTGCGCTATATGTATCACGACCCCTGCCATTCGCCGATGAAGAAACACGACCCGCTCACGGTGGTGAACACGCTGATGAACAGCGCGCGCAACGGCGAGATCGGCAAGAACGATCGCTGCTGCGGCGAGTCCGGGACGCTTGCGGTTACGCGGCCGGATATCTCAACCCAGGTGCGCTTCCGCAAGGAACAGGAAGTGCGTGCCGGTGTCGAGCAAATCCGCGCCGGCGCGCACCGCGGCGAGGTGAAGATTTTGACCTCGTGCCCGTCCTGCCTGCAGGGCCTGAAGCGCTACCAGGACGATGCCGACATGGATGCGGACTACATTGTGGTCGAAATCGCCAAGAATTTGCTGGGGGCGGACTGGTTGCCCGAGTACGTGAAACGGGCCAACAACGGCGGCATCGAAAGAGTGCTGGTGTAGCCGACCATGGAGACGACACCTGAGGCATGCGACGTCGCGGTGATCGGTGGCGGTCCGGCCGGCAGCACCGTGGCGGCGCTGCTGGCGCGGCGCGGCCATCGAGTGATTGCGCTCGAGAAGGCGCGCCATCCGCGCTTCCATATCGGCGAATCGCTGCTGCCGATGAATCTGCCGGTGTTCGAGCGGCTCGGCGTGCTCGACAAGGTGCGCGCTCTTGGCGTGTTCAAGGCCGGCGCGGATTTCGAGGCCGACAACCCGCGCGGCTACAACACATTCGCGTTCGCCCGCGCCATTGGCAAAAGCCCGCCGCACGCGTACCAGGTGTGGCGGCAGGATTTCGACCTGATGCTGTACCAGCATGCCCGCGAATGCGGTGCCGACGCCCGCGAAGGACACGAGGTAACGGCGGTCCTGCAGCAGGGTCCGCGCGCCACCAGGCTCGAGGTGCGCACCGACGATGGCCGCAGCTATTGCCTGCAGGCGCGCTACCTCGTCGATGCCAGCGGCCGCGAGGCCTTCCTGGCGGCGAAAAGAAAGCTGCGGCGCAAGAATCGGCAGCATCAAAGCGCCGCCATTTTCGGGCACTTTCGCGGCGCCGCGTCGCGCTTGGGCGAGGACGCCGGCAACATCAGCATTTACCGCTTTGACCACGGCTGGATGTGGATGATTCCGCTGCCCGACGGCGTGATGAGCGTTGGCGCGGTCTGCAGGCCGGAGTATCTCAAGCAACGCAAGGGCCGCACCGTGGAGTATCTGCTCGACACGCTGAAGCAGAGCGCGGGACTATGGCGGCGTATGGAGCGCGCGCAGCTGATCGGCGAGGTGCGCGTCACCGGCAATTATTCATATGACTCAACCAGCATGGGCGGACCGGGTTGGGTATTGGTCGGCGATGCCTTCGCGTTTCTCGATCCGGTGTTTTCCTCCGGCGTGTACCTCGCGATGAGCGGCGCGGAAACAGCCGCTGCAGTCGTGGACACCGCGCTCAAGGAACCGCGCCGCGAGAAGGCGCTGCTGCGCAAGTTGGAAAGGCGTCAGCGCGCCGGAATGAGGCGCTTCTCGTTCTTCATCTACCGCTTCAACGGACCGGTGATGATGCAAATGTTCGGCCAGCCGCGCAATACCTGGCAGCTGGAACAGGGCGTGATCTCGATGCTCGCCGGAGATTTATTCGACACGCCGAAGGTATTGTGGCGCCTACGGCTGTTCAAGTTGGTGTACGCGATGATCGCGCTGCGCGACTTCAAGCGCTGGCGCAGCGAGCGTCGCTACCGGCTGGCGCAGGCGCGCACGCAGTTCACCGGCGGCACCACGCCGCTCGACCGGATCTAGGTTGGCAGCGGCGGGCGGTGTCTGCGCTTCAGGGCGCGACCCGCTCGAGCCGCGCCTTCCTTGCCATCCATAAGCTCACGCCGACTATCATCGCGCTCACCACGCCGATGGTGATGGTTGCGAGCACATTGATTTCGGGGCTGACCCCTAAGCGCACTTTCGAAAACACCACCATCGGCAGCGTGCTGCTGCCCGGACCGGAAGTGAAACTTGAAATCACCAAGTCATCCCAGGACAGCGTGAAGGCCAGCAGCCATCCGGACAAAATGGCCGGGAAAATAATCGGCAAGGTGATGACGAAAAACACCTTCACGGGGTGCGCGCCCAAATCCATGGCGGCTTCCTCGAGCGCCGTATCGAAGCTGGCCAGGCGCGAATTGACGATCACGGTCACGTAGGCCATGGAAAAGGTCATGTGTGCGATGGTCATGGTGGTTATGCCGCGACCCGCCGGCCAGCCGATCAACTGCTCCAGCGCAACAAACAACAGCAGCAGCGACAAGCCCGTGATCACCTCGGGCATGACCAGGGGCGCGGTGGTCATGGCGTTCAAGGTAAATCGTCCTCGGAACTGGCTGAAGCGGGCCAGCCCAAAGCCCGCAAGCGTGCCCAAAATGACCGAGCCCGAGGCATTGATGAGGGCGACTTTCACCGAGATCCACGCCGCGTCGAGAATCTCCTCGTTTTGCAGCAGCGCGACGTACCACTTGAGCGTCGGCGAATGTGCGCCATCCCACACGGTCACGAGCTTGGATGCATTGAAGGAAAACACCACCATCGACAGGATCGGGATGTACAGGAATGCGAAGCCTAGCCCCAGGCAAGTCAGGATGAAGAACGAGCTGCGGTAATTCACCGCGCACCCGCCGTTTCGCGCGCCTGCACGCTCTGATACCACATCATGAACGGTACCAACAGAATGAGCAGCAGGATCGCCACCGCGCTTGCCACCGGCCACGCTCGATTCGAGAAAAACTCATCCCACAACACCCGGCCGATCATCAGCGCGTTCGGTCCGCCGAGCAGCGCCGGGATCACGAACTCCCCCACCGCGGGGATGAATACCAGCATGGACCCCGCCAGGATGCCGTTGCGCGACAGCGGCAGCGTGATCTTGTAGAACGCCTGCCACGGGCGGCATCCCAAATCCTCCGCGGCCTCGAGCAGCTGCCAGTCCATTTTTTCCAAATTGGCATACAGCGGCAGAATGAGAAACGGCAGATAGGAATAGACGATGCCGACGTACATGGCAAACGGCGTGTACAACATCGTCAAGGGTTCATGGATGATGCCGAGAGACATCAACACATTGTTGATCACGCCATTGGCCTTCAACAGGCCAATCCAGGCATAGACTCGCAGCAGCAGCGACGTCCAAAAAGGCAGGATCACCAGCAGCAGCAGCACATTGCGGGTCGCGGCCTTGGCGCGCGCAATGCCGTAAGCCATGGGATAGCCTATGACCAAACACAGCAAGGTCGAAATGAAGGCAACTTTGATCGAATTGCCGAAAGCGCGCAGGTACAAGGAATCGGTGAATAAAAAAGCGTAATTGTTGAAATTGACCTTGATGGCAAGAGAATTCTTGCCGACCCACTCGAGCAGCGGCTTGTACGGCGGTATCGCGAGGTCAATATCCGAAAAGGATATCTTCAGAACGATGATGAAAGGCACCACGAAGAACAACATCAGCCACAGATATGGCAGCGCGACCACCAGCCCGCGGCCCGAGATGCCGATACGTTGCAGCTGCTGGGCGGTTCTCATGGAGCTAGCGGGTAACCACCACCGGACTGGTCGCGTCCCAGGATAAATACACCTGCTGATCCCAGCTGATTGCCTCTGCATGGCGCGAGGTATTGGGTTGCGTGACCCGCACGATCTTGCCGGTGGGCAGCCTGACCAGATAAATGGAGAGGTCGCCGAGATAGGCAATATCCTGCACCGCTCCCCGCACCACATTGTCGGGGCCGCCGGCCGGCACCGTCGTGGACATGAATATTTTCTCCGGCCGCACGGCGGCCCAGACGATGGCTTCGGGCGGCGCACTGATGCCGTGGCTGACGTAGATCGTGGCGCCCAATTCCGGCGATCCGATGCGCACGTACTGGGGTTCGTCCTCGATCAGCTTGCCCTCGAACATGTTCACCGAACCGACGAAATCGGCGACAAACTTCGAACTCGGAAACTCGTAGATTTCCGAAGGCGTGCCGGCCTGGACGATTTCCCCGTGATTCATCACCCCGATGCGGCTGGCCAAGGTCATGGCTTCTTCCTGATCGTGGGTGACGACGACGAAGGTGACGCCGAGCTTGTCTTGCAGGCTGATCAGTTCGAACTGCGTGTGTTCGCGTAATTTCTTGTCGAGCGCTCCCAGGGGCTCGTCGAGCAGCAGCAGTTTGGGGCGCTTGACCAAGGAACGCGCCAGCGCCACGCGCTGGCGCTGCCCGCCGGATAATTGATGCGGCTTGCGCCTGGCAAAGTCGCCCATCTTCACCAGATCGAGCATGGTTGCCACACGCTGTTGAATTTCGGCCTTGGGCAAGCGGTCTTGTTTCAAACCGAAAGCGACGTTCTGCTCCACATTCATGTGCGGAAACAGCGCGTACGACTGGAACATCATGTTCACCGGCCGTTCGTACGGCGGCACGCCGGTCATATCCTCGCCATCGATGAAAATCTTGCCCGAGGTCGGCGTTTCAAAGCCGCCCATCATGCGCAGCAAGGTGGTCTTGCCGCATCCCGAAGCGCCCAGCAAACAGAATATTTCGCCCTGGTAAATCTTTAAACTGACATCATCCACGGCCTTGAAGTCGCCGAACGCTTTGGTGATGTGTTCCACCTGAACATAGGGGCGTGCTGTCGGATCATTCCAGGGCTGCGCTTTAACGACGGCTCCCGAGGATGTCGTCATCGGACTATTGACCCGTCTTGAATTTTTGCCAAACCCGGGTCACGGCGCGCGTTTGATCGGGCGAATCGGAGAGCTGCACGGCGAGTGCCTGGCGCTGCTGCGGCGTCGGGTAGATCCCGGGGTCGTTCTTCACTTCCGGCAGCACCAGCGCTTGCGCAGCGGCATTGGCATCGGCATAGCGTTTGAAGTTCGATACGTCGGCGATGACCTTGGGGTCCATCATGTAATTCAAAAAAGCGTAGGCGCTATCGGGATCGGGCGCATCCTTCGGGATGGCCAGCATGTCGAACCACAGTATCGAGCCTTCCTTGGGCACGCTGTACTTGATATCGATGCCCTTGTTGGCATCGTGGGCGCGATCGCGGGCCTGCATCACATCGCCGTTGTAGGCCACGGCAATGCAGAGATCGCCATTGGCCAGCGCTTCGATGTATTCCGAAGAATGGATGTTGCGGATGAAGGGTCTGATTTTGCTGAGTACCGACTCCGCCGCCGCCAAATCCTCGGCGCTCTGCGAATTCGGATCCTTGCCCAGGTAGCTGTACACGGCACGGATCATTTCGGCGGGCGAATCGAGCACGCTGATGCCGCACTTCGCCACCTTGGCTGCCACCGCCGGGTCGAACACCAGGCTCCAGCTGTCCAGAGGCGCATCCGGCATCAGGGCCTTGACCATCTTCTCGTTGTAGCCGATGCCGTTGGTGCCCCATAAATAAATGACGCCGTGGGCATTGTCCGGGTCGTGCTGGGTCACCCTGGCCATCAACTGCGCATCCATGTTCTTCAGGTTCGGCAGCTTGGATTTGTCCAGTACCAGGAACGCGCCCGCCTTGATCAATCTCTCGAAGTACGAGGCGGTGGGCACCACGACGTCGTAGCCGCTGCTGCCGGCCAGCAGCTTCGTCTCCAGCGTCTCGTTGGTGTCGTAGTAGGCAACGTGCACTTTGATGCCGGTTTGCTTCTCGAAATCCGACAGGGTGTTCGGTGCGAGGTAGTCCGACCAGATGTACAGGTTGAGCACTTTGGAGCTGGCGGCCGGCGAGTCGCCATCGGCCGGCGGCTTGCCGCCGCCGCAGGCGCTCAAGGTCAACAGCAGTCCCAGCGCGCCAATCGCCGACCAACGAACGCTCCGCATCTAACGCTTCCCCATTTGATTGCGCCCGCTGGTTATATCTCACGCATCGAGGCAGCGCGTCAAACGTTCAGCAGCAGATGTTCGCGCTCCCACGAACTGATGACTTGCGCGAAGGTTTCGTACTCGGCTTCCTTCACCGCGGTAAAGGCCAGCACAAAGCGATCGCCGAATAGATCCACCAGCGGTTTGGACTCGCGCAGCAGACGCAATGCCTCCGCCAGCGTGCGCGGCAGGGCGATGGCCAGATCATAAGCGCTGCCCGAGATGGGTTCCGAAGGCTTCAATCCCTCGATCATGCCGAGATAGCCGCAGGCCAGCGATGCGGCAATGGCGAGGTACGGATTCGCATCGGCGCCGCCCACCCGATTCTCGACGCGCCGCGCCGAGGCGGCGGACATCGGCACACGCAGACCTGCGGTGCGGTTGTCGTAACCCCAATGCACATTGATGGGAGCGGATGAATAACGGCTGATGCGCCGATAGCTGTTGACGTTCGGCGCAAACAGCGACATGGCGCCGGGCAGGTATTTTTGCAGGCCGGCGATATGACCGAAGAACAGCGCCGAGGGCGAACCATCGGCGTTGCTGAATATGTTTGCGCGGGTTTTGCGGTCGATGATGCTTTGGTGCAAGTGCATCGCGCTGCCGGGCTCCTTGGCCATCGGCTTCGCCATGAATGTGGCATACATTTTGTGCCGCATCGCCGCTTCGCGCGCCGTGCGCTTGAACAAAAAGGCCTGGTCGGCGAGGCTCATCGGATAGCCGTGCAGCAGGTTGATTTCCATTTGCGCCGCGCCGGATTCATGGATCAACGTGTCGATTTCGATGTCCTGCGCTTCGCAGAACGAATACATGTCGTCAAATAGCGGATCGAACTCGTTGACGGCGGCAATGCTGTACGCCTGCCGGCCTATTTCCGGGCGTCCCGAGCGGCCGACCGGTGGCTTTAAGGGATAGTCGGAATCTATGTTCGGTTCGACCAGGAAGAATTCCAGCTCCGGGGCGACCACCGGTTCCCACCCCTGTGCCTCGTAGAGATCAAGAACCCGCCGCAGTACGTAGCGCGGCGCCATCGTGACGGGCCGGCCGTCGCCATAAAAGCAATCATGGATCACCTGCGCGGTGGGTTCCGCGGCCCAGGGCACCACGCGAACCGTTTTCGGATCCGCCTTGAGCACAATATCGATATCCGAGGGGTTCATGGCGCTTTGATCTTCCGGATAGTCGCCGGTCACGGTCTGCAGGAATATGGCCTCCGGCAGCCGCATGCCCTCCTCTTCGGCAAACTTCTCGGCAGGCATGAGCTTGCCGCGCGCCACCCCGGCCATGTCCGGGATGATCGCTTCGACTTCGGAAATGCCGTGCTCTCTCAAGAATTGTTGAATCGTGCTCGCCATACATCACCTTGAAGCAATCGCGCGCTGGCGGCTGGCGTTTCCAAATGCAGCAAACAGCGCGACAGAAAATGGGTCCTTGGCGAACTGCCACTCCGGATGCCACTGCAGTCCGAGGGCAAAAGTGGCTGAATCCGCAACGCGGAACGCCTCGATCACGCCATCCGGCGCGCGCGCCTCGACCGTCAATTTTGCACCCAGCATCTCTACGCCCTGCGAATGCAGCGAATTCACGTGCAGCCGATCCTTTCCGGCGATTTTTTGCAATTGCCCTCCAGGCTCCAGCAGTACCTCGTGGGCGGGCGCGTATTGCGCGTCCAGAGGTTGCGATTCATCGTCGCGGTGATCGAGGTTGCCCGGCACCTCATGCAGCCGCGGGTTCAACGTGCCGCCGTAGGCGACATTCATTTCCTGAAATCCGCGGCAGATCGCAAGCACCGGCAGGCCGGCGGCGACCGCCCGAGGAATCAGCGGAAGCGTCGTAGCATCCCGATTTGGGTCATGTAGCGTTCCCGGCTCGCTGGCCGGTCCTCCGTAGTGGCGAGGTTCAACATTCGATGCGCTGCCCGTGAGCAGCAATCCGTCGCAGGCGGTAAGCAAGGACGGCAGGTCGATTTCGGGCCCGAGTGCCGGCACGAGCACCGGCACCGCCTTCGCGCCGAGCGCGACGGCTTCGATGTACTTCTCCCCGACCATGTGGAAGTAATGCTTCGCATACAGCCGGCGATCAGCCGGAATTCCTATGAGCGGCAAGCGAGACATGTTTAATATATTAAACGTCCAAGGGGACGACTGGGCTTTCTCGACCCGTCTATTACACCACAGCCTCAAGGGGTCGTCCCGACAGGACACAAAAAAAAGGCTAAGATTTAGGCATTTCCAACACTTAGACGTGATTGATGCTACGCAGCAATCGTACACTTGTGAGCCAAACCGAGGTAGGCTCACAGCCACCCAAACCTGTCAATAGCTACTAAATTTTAAACACAGGACCGAAAAAACAGCCCCGATGCGCCTCTCCTATCCGCCCGCCCCTTCCTACTACGCAGCCTCGGTTGCCAGCGCCGCACCGTTAAGGGTCGGCGCTGAAGGTGCGCGCGACGCGCTGCGCGGCGACATCCGCGTCGATGTCGCCGTGCTCGGCGGCGGAATTGCCGGGTGTTCGGCGGCGCTGCATCTGGCAAAGCGAGGGCTCAGGGTCGCTCTGCTGGAGGCGCATTTTGTCGGCTATGGTGCCTCCGGCCGAAGCGGCGGCCAGGCGATTTTCGGTCTGGCCGCAAGCCAAAAACGCCTCGTCGCCGACGTCGGGCGCGATGATGCACGCCGTTTGTTTGACCTTTCCATCGAGGCTTTGGACCTCACGCAAGCGCTGATGCGCGAATACGCGATCGATTGCGAGTATCAACCCAATCATGTGCATGTGGCGCTGAAACCGCGCCAGGCACAGGAACTGCAGGAATGGACCCGGGAACTGCACGAGCAGTACGCCTACCCATCCGCGCGCATGCTGGATCGCGACGAACTTGCGAAGCATGTTCGCAGCGATCGCTATCTTGCCGGTCTCATCGACCCGCGCAGCGGACACTTGCACCCCTTAAAATTCACTCGAGGCGTGGCGAAAGCAGCAGAGGCCGCCGGCGCGAAAATTTACGAGAATTCCGAGATCCTGCACTACGAGGACGGCGCAGAGGTCCGAGTGCACACGGCGCACGGCACGGTGCGCTGCGCCAACCTGATCCTGTGCGGCAACGCCTACATCGGCCGTGTTGCGCCGGCGTTGGCGCGGCGTATTCTGGGTATCGGCACCTATATCATCGCGAGCGAACCGCTGGGCGAAGAGCGCGCGCGCAGCCTGTTGCCGAGCAACGCGGCAATTGCCGACATCAATTGGATCTTGGACTACTTCCGGCGTTCGCGGGATCATCGCCTGCTGTTCGGCGGACGCGTCAGCTACAGCTCGGTGCAGCCACCGCGTCTCGCCGAGTCGATGCGCCAGCGCATGGTGCGCGTGTTCCCGGCGCTCGCCGATGTCAAGGTGGCGTACGCCTGGGGTGGGTATCTCGACATCACCATGAGCCGCGCACCGAACTTCGGTCGCCTGGCGCCCAATGTCTATTACCTGCAGGGCTTTTCCGGTCACGGCATCACATTGACCGGCTTGGCGGGAAAACTGGTCGCCGAAGCGGTGGCCGGCACGGCGGAGCGCTTTGATGTATTCGCGCGCATCCCGCATCGCGATTTCCCCGGCGGCCCGCTCTTCAGACGGCCGTCACTGATGCTGGCGATGCTTTACTACCGGCTGCGGGACCTGTTGTGAAGCGCACGCAGAAGCAGCGATGAATGCGCGCGTGACGTTCGAAGTCCACCGGGATGGTCGCGGCGCTGATGTCTTCGATGGCAAGATCGGAGAGCGCCTCCGAGTCGAGCTTGAAGCGCGTGTAGTTGGTGGAAAATACCAATCGGCCCGCAGGGCGCAGTAGCTTCATCGACCTGCGAATCATGCCCACATGGTCGCGCTGCACATCCAGCACGCCCTCCATGCGCTTGGAGTTCGAGAAGGTCGGCGGATCCACCAGCATCAAGTCGAAACACGGGCCGCACGACGCTTGGCTCTCGAGCCACTCCAGGCAGTCCGCGCGGTACAGCTGGTGGTTGTCGCCGCGAAAATCGTTGAGCAGCAAATTCTCGTGCGCCCAATCAAGGTAGGTGTTCGACAGATCGACGCCGGTGGTGCTGCGCGCGCCGCCGGCGGCGGCGTACACGCTGGCGCTGCCGGTGTAGCAAAACAAATTCAAGAAATCTGCGCCCTGCGCCCAGCAGCGCAGCATGCCGCGCACGATGCGATGGTCGAGAAACAGCCCGGTATCCAGGTAGTCGCGGAAATTGACCCAGAATTTCAATCCTCCCTCGCCGACGACCACCCGCTCGGCAACGCTGGCGCGTTTTTCGTATTGCTCGGCACCCTTTTGCGGCTTGCGCACCCGGGAATGCACCTGAGAAACCGGCACCCCCAGCACTTCCGGCAACACCGCAAGCGCCTCGCGGCGGCGCTCGCGGGCGCTCTCCTCATTGACGGTCTTCGGCGCGGCATATTCCTGGACGTACACGTGCCGGGGTTCGCGGCCATAGAGATCGATGGCGAAGGCGTATTCCGGCATGTCCGCGTCATAGACGCGATAGCACTCGATGCGCTCGCGTTCGGCCCAGGCACCCAGGCGTTGCAGGTTCTTGCGCAGCCGATTCGCGAACATTTGCGCGCCCGGGCGGCTTGACCAATCCGCGCGCACTTGCTCGGCTGTGCGCTGCGCGCTGGCTTCGTTCAAGTCGAAGCGCAGCAGTCGGCACTCGATCGTGCCGTTGAATACCCGGTGCGTGCGCTTTGCGTAGACGCCTAGGTTGCGGGCCAGCGGCGGATTGCCGGTGAGGATGGCGGCCTGCCAGCCCGCAAAGCGCTCACGCAGGACGGTGCCGAGCTCCGAGTACAGCGCGGGCAGACCCGATTCCGCACCGATGCGTTCGCCATACGGCGGATTGACCACGATGAGCCCTGCAGGCCCATTGGGTCGAGCCAATTCCGCGAGCGAGCGCTTTTCGACGTGCAGCCATTCAGCAACGCCGGCCTGCATGCTATTGGCAATGGCCATGCGCACCGCGTCCGCATCGATGTCGTATCCGAGGATGCAGCGCCGCGCCACCCGCGCCGCACGCCGCGCCCGCGCCTCATCGAGCAAGCGCTCCCAGAGTGCGGCATCGAATCCTCGCCATCCTTTGAACCCG
>Ga0210398_10005863_pt1 | contig 11389 bp, 11 predicted proteins | sample IncBWC4OmetaG_FD_161047 | JGI IMG/M metagenome (GOLD analysis project Ga0210398, IMG submission 161047) | Forest soil microbial communities from Barre Woods Harvard Forest LTER site, Petersham, Massachusetts, United States - Inc-BW-C-4-O | ecosystem: Environmental > Terrestrial > Soil >... | reverse complement strand
CTTAGACGCCATCGACAGTTTTGCTTTGGGCGCTAGTACAGTGCTTCCGCAAGCCCCTGAATAGTGCAAAAAAACAACAACCCAGGGGATTCCGCCGGGTCGCGATGTCGAGCCCTTTGCCCCGAGCTGACCTGGCCCGAAACGGCGCGGCCGCGGCTAGAATTTATAGTTGACGCCGACGCGGGCCATGCTCTCGTAGAACTTGACGTTGACGGCCGGGGCGGCGAAGCAGTTGGCGAGCCCGCAGGTCGGCTGTTGGAAACCGACGGCGAGATATTCGGCCTTCGCCGTCCAGTTCTCGGTCATGGCGACTTCGACGCCGAAGCCGGAGCTCCAGCCCAATTCGGTGCTGCTGGCCCATGGCAGCGAATTCAGCGCGGCCTTGATGTTGGCAAAGGCGCCGCCGCCTGTCGCGTAGAGCAGCACGCGGTCAAAGGCGTAGCCGACGCGGCCGCGAAACGTGCCGACCCAATTGCTGGCACTCTTGCAATTGGCGGGAACGGCGCCGGGCAAAGTGCAGTTGCCTCCGACCAGGCTGCCTTTGACATTCTGCCAGTCGAAGTCGCCCTCGGCGCCGACGACTAGCTGACCGATCTGGTAATTGCCGCCGATCGTGCCGCCGACCACCGGGCCGTTGACGTCGAACCAGCCGGTAGAGCCCATCGGCGAGGTCCAATTGCTCTGGCCGAATGCGTAGCCGCCGTTGAGGCCGATGTAGACGCCGGTCCAGCTGAAAGCCGGTGCAGCCGGAATATAGGCAACCGGAGCCCGCGGCGGCGGTGCGGCGGGAGGCGGCAGGTCGGCAGCAAGCACCGGCGCCGCCAGCACGCTCGCCACAACGGCAAATCCTACCAAGAGACCAGAACGCCACATACCGTATCCTTAGACGCGACCAACAGACGAATTTCGCGCGGCAGTACAGAGGTTCCGAGAGCCTCTGAATAGTGCAAAAAAGCAACAACGCGGCGGAATCCGCCGCGTTGCGCAGGATCGTTGTTGTTGTGGCGCGGTCCGCTGCCGCGGCTCAGAACTTGTAGTTCACGCCCGCCCGGACGATGTTCTCATGGAAGCTGACCGTAGCAGGCGAGATAGCCATGGCAGGGACCGCGAGGGGGGCGGCGCAGGCGCTCGCGTTGCACGTCGCGTTCTGGAAGCTGGCGAAGAGGTACTCGACCTTTGCCGTCCAATTGTCGGTCATGGCGTATTCGATGCCGCCGCCGGCGGTCCAGCCCGCCTCGGTGCCGCCGCCGTAGGGTAGCGCCGCGGTCGAGGGCTTCACGTCGGTGAAAGCGCCGCCGCCGGTAATGTAGAACAGAGCGCGGTCGGCGGCGAAGCCGGCGCGGCCACGGATGGTGGCGATCCAGTTGCTGGCGACAGCGCAGCCACCGACCGCGGCGACGCCGCAGATGCCGCTGGCCGAAGCGCCGCGAAGATTCTGCCAATCGAAATCGCCTTCCGCGCCGATCACGAACTGACCGATCTGGTAGTTGCCGCCGATCTGGCCACCGAACAACGCCCCGATCGTCGAGAAGCTGCTGACCGGTCCGGACGGGGTGGTCCAGCTCGAGTTGCCGAATGCGCCACCGGCATTGAGGCCGACATAGAATCCGGTCCAGCTGAAAATCGGCCCAGCCGGAATGTAGGCGACCGGCGCCCGCGGCGGCGGTGCGGCGGGAGGAGGAAGGTCGGCAGCGAGTGCCGGGGCTGCAGTAGCAAGCGCCAATGCGCCGGCGATCAAAATCCGCTTCATGCGTGTCTCCCTGTTGGCCACGCGCAATGGCGACGTAGCGTAGTCAGAATCGCTTCGCGGCCCCCGCCCCGAGACCAATAACTAGCGGATTTAACTGCCAAAGAGTGTTGCCTAAAGGCAACAGCGCGCGACTTTCCGCCTTGCGGGGGCGAGACGGCGCGAAAGTCGACACGACCTCGTATTCCGCGGTTCTTGCTTGCGTTCGGACCGAGAACAAACTAAGAACATGCCTTTGGGCCGGCGGCCAAGCGCGAAGCCGTGTGGATAACGGCCATCGCGCGCCGATCGCCCTTGCCGCGGGCCGGTCCGGCACTAGGTTGGAGACCGAGCATTGGTGATATCGGGAACGAACGGAGCAAGTCATGGCGGGAAGCGTCAACAAGGTGATCTTGATCGGCAATCTGGGCGCCGATCCGGAAATTCGTCGCACCCAGGACGGACGGCCGGTGGCGAACCTGCGCCTTGCCACCTCGGAGTCTTGGAAGGACAAGACTACAGGCGAGCGCAAGGAAAAGACCGAGTGGCACCGCGTCGTCATTTTCAACGAAAATCTGTGCCGGATCGCCGAGCAATACCTCAAGAAGGGCTCAAAGGTTTTCATCGAGGGTGCGCTGCAAACGCGCAAATGGCAGGACCAATCGGGCCAGGACCGCTATTCGACCGAAGTGGTGCTGCAGGGTTTTCGCGGCGAGCTGACGCTGCTCGACCGGGCCGGCGGCGCCGGTGCCGGCGCGGGCGGTGGTGGCGGTGATTTCGGCGCCGATGACGCGGGCGGTGATTTCGGTTCGCCCGGGCCGACGCGCAAAGTCGCGGCCGCAGCCGGCGCGCGCGCTGGCGGCGGCGGGCGCGGCGAGTTGGACGACGAGATTCCGTTCTGATCAGCGTCATTCCGGCCGAGCGAGCATCGCGAGCGAGAGCCGGAATCCATAACCACGGTGTTCAAATGTGATCACCCGGCGCCCACCTCTCGCGTCTTGTGATTATGGATTCAGGGTTCGCGCTGAGCCTGTCATCGGGCCGGCCACTTCGGGCCGGACCCGTTGGCGCGTCCCGGAATGACTGAGATGATCGATCTCATCCTCGCCATCAAATTCTTCCACGTGCTGACCGCGGCGGCGATGTTCGGCACCTGGCTCGGCATCGCCGGCTTCATGCTGCTGGCTTACCGCTCCGGCAATCCGTCGGTGGTGGCCCTGGTCGCGCAGTTCGCCATCCGCATCGAGTTGTTCGTTGTCGCCGCGGCGCTGGCGTTGCAGCCGATCGGCGGCTTTCCGCTGGCGTGGGCCATCGGGCTCACGCCGCTCAATGAATTCTGGATCGACGCCGCGCTGGCACTCTATGTCGCGGTCGTCGCGGCCTGGCTGGTGTCGCTGCGCATCGAGATCCGCCTGCGCAACATGGCGCGGCAGGCGGCGCTTGGCCACGGCACGCTCGCCGACGATTATCCGCGCCTGTTTCGCATCTGGTTCGCGCTGGCGGCGATCATTCTGACCGTCATGGTCGCGATCATTCTGCTGATGGTCTGGCAGCCGCGCTTGGATTGATCCGCCGCCTCGCCGAACGGCGACAGCTGGATCAACCCGCGAGCGCGAGCGCCTCGCTGTACCGATCGGCGAGCGCGTCGAGCGCGGGACCTGCGAGAACGAAGGTCATGCAATGCGGCAGCGGCTGGCATCCGGCGAACGAATAAAAAATCTGCGCCGGATTATCGGCCCGCACCGTGAACTCGACGATCGGGCTGCCGACGTCGCGCGCCAGCGCCGCGACGCGGGCCATGAGCGCGCTGGCGATACCTTGCCGGCGGCAGCCGGGCTCGACGAACAAATCCTGCAGGAACACCACCGGTCCGTTCCAGCCGGTGACGACGCGTTGGCTGCACGTCGCCATGGCGATCACGCCGGAGAAATCTTCAGCGACGAAGGCGGTGAAGCCGGCATTGGCACCGAAACCGTCGCGCAGCCAATCGGCTTCGCTGGCGTGCACCGCGTGCAAGGCATTCTCGCCCTGCGCCAGCATGCGCTTCAATCGCATCAGCGCCGGGATGTCCTTGGGCTGTGCCGGCCGAACTTGAAACGGCGCGGAACGCAGGTTCTTCTCGTCCATGGCGGTGGACGCTTATGCGGCGATGTCGATCTTGCTGCCGGTCTTGCCGGTCTGGCTCGGCGCCGAAGCCACGCTCGAGCCTGCGGCATCGACATCCGTGAGGGACCGCCCGTGATGGCCGCCGTGTTTTTGCTGCGACAGCGACAGCACCGCCTGCTGGCTCGCAGCGTGAAAGCCTGACATTCCGGAAATAGCCATGACGCGATCTCCACCAATATCCGTGGTCCGCGTCGCCCCTAATCAATCGTGAACGATCATGGTTAATGAAAGCTTATCGCATCAGCCGTTGAGGATCGCGCGCACGCCGTCGACCACATATTGCACGGCAAGCGCGGCAAGCAGGACGCCGAGGAGCCGCGACAGCACGATGTTGCCGGTCAGGCCGAGATAGCGGCCGATCCGTTCGGCAAACAGGAAAGCCAACAGACACGCGAACGCGATCAGCACCACGACGCCGATCAAAATCGCGATCAGGGTGAAATTGCCGCCGGCACGTCCCGCCAGCAGCACGGTGGCGGCGATCGCGCCCGGACCGGCCAAGAGCGGGATCGCCAGCGGGAAGGCGGCAATGTTGCGGACATGCTCTTCGACGGCTTCCTCGGCCTCTTGGCTCTCGCGGCGCAGCCGCACGCCGAACACCATTTCGGAAGCGATCGAGAACAGCAGCAACCCGCCGGCGATGCGGAACGCCGGCAGCGAAATCGACAGCGTCCGCAACAGCCAATCACCGATCAGCGCGGAGCCGATCAGGATCGCGCCGGCGATGATGCTGGAGCGCACCGCGACGCTGCGGCGGGCCGGCCGCGGCAGGTCCTCGGTCACGGCGAGGAAGGTGGGCACCAGGCCGACCGGGTCGACCACGACGAAGAGCGTCAGCAGCGCCGAAATTGCATAGTCGAGCGGCATGGCGGCGCCATTCGGTTAAGATCGAACGCGATCGCTATTAAAACCCCGCGACCATTTCCAAGGTCTTGCCGGCCTGGGCGCGCTGGACGGCGTCGAGCTGATCCGGCGAATGGCGAAGCTGCGCCACTTCCTTGGCGAATTCCGGCTTGGCGCGCAATTTCTCGGCCCAGGCGTGCACGCGTGGATGCAGCCGCGCGAACGGATAGCCGGCGAGCGACAGCCGATGCTCGTAGATCAGCCAGGCGATGTCGAGCACGCTCAGATCGTTGCCCAGCAGATAGGGCTGTTGCGCGAGTTTTTTCTCCAGCGCGTCGAACTCGACACGGAATTTTTGCGCCGATGCGCGCGCCCGCTCGTCGGTAAAACCTTCCTTGGCGGCGCGCTGCCAAAACTCGATCTGGACTTGCTTCTCGTGGTCGCTCACGCCCTGCACGGTGCCGGAGCCGTTGGCGAGGTAGCTTTGCAGCGCGGCGGCCGGTTTTGGCGGGCCGGGCGGCGCAAAGACGAAACGAAAGCTCAGCGTGCGCAGATCGAGATGCAGGTCGTCTTCGTGCCGCAGCAGCGCCGCCACATCGTTGTCGCGGCCGGCCGGGATCAGCCGCGGCGTCGGGAATGTCCGTTCGAGGTACTGGATGATGTCGTTGCTTTCGATATGCACCGCGCCGTCGTGCACCAGCACCGGCACCAGGCCGCGCGGATTGATGCCGAGAAACCACGGTTGCATGTTCTCATAGGCCGGCAGATCGATCGGATGCGACTGCCACGTTATGCCCTTGACGTTGAGGAAGATGCGCAGCTTCTGCGAGCACGACGAGCCCATGAAGTGCAGGACGTGCACGCCCTTCCAGCCCAGTACCTCGCGGGTCTTGATGTCGCCGTCGGCCAACTGAACCATCACGCGCCTCTTTCATTTTCCCGCCCATCATAGGGGCCGGGCGCCATTGTGTAAGCCCGGGACGGCGCGCTTTTGGAACAGCCATTCCCGGCGTGCGAAATTGGCTGAACGCACGGCAATAGCATTTTGAAGTAATTATAGAAAATCCCGCCGTTGGGGGAGGCGCCGAACGCTGCGTCCGCGATAGCGCTCCGGCGTGCCGTGACGCTGCCGCAAAGCCGGTCATTTGCGCATTTTTAAGCACGGCGGATTGTTAGTTTCGCAACCTGTGGGCGCTAAGCTGCCGCCGATGAGCGACTCTTCGTCGAGCGCCTGGCATGACATCGGCCGGCACGCCCACCGCGCGCCGAGCCCGCATAACACCCAGCCCTATCGCTTGAAGATCGTCAATGACCGGGAAGCCGACGTCGTTTTCCTGCCGCGGCGCGGTCTGTACGTGGCCGATCCGCTCGGCCGTTTCACCTGGCTGACGGCGGGCGTGTTCATCGAAATATGCAGCATTGCCGCGCATTCGCTCGGCTTCGCGCTCGACGTCGCCTACGACTATTCGCCGATGTACCGCAACGGCGACGTCGAGACGCCACAAACTATCGCGCGGTTGCGGCTTGCGGCGCAAAGCCAGCCGTTCGACGATATCGACGCCGCGCTCATTTTCGCGCGCCAAACCTCGCGGCTTGCCTATGACGGCACGATATGCCCGCCGCAAGTGATCGCCGAGCTCAAGGCGGAAGCGTCCCGCCTCGGCCACGAATTCGCGACCCGTACCGACGCCGAAGCCATCCGCTGGGTCGTCGAGCTCAACAAGCAGGCGCTGTTCCATGACCTCGACAACGACGACTTGCGCACCGAGCTGACCAAATGGCTGCGGTTCGATGCGCGCGAGGAAGACCTGATGAATGACGGCCTCTCGGCGCGCTGCCTGACGTTCAACGGACCGTTGCTGCACAGCTTCTTCATGCATCACAAATTCTGGACCATGCCGGGTGTCCGCAACGTCGTCGGCACCGTCTATGGCGCCAGCATGAAAGGTATCGGCACCATCGGCTGGCTGCGCGGCCGCTATGTCAGCAACGAAGATTGGCTGGCCGCGGGCAAGGTCATGATCCGGCTGTGGCTCATCCTCACCCGCAACGGCTATTACTGGCACCCCTATGGCTCGGTCATCACCAGCGAGCAGGCCCGACGCAACATGATCCAATACTTGGATCTTCCCGACGAGGCCGGCGGCGAGAGCATGGTGTGGCTGTTGCTGCGGCTCGGGCGCAGCGCCCCGCCGCCGCGCAGCAAGCGGCTGCCGTTGGAAGAGATCGTGCTATGCGGCGCTTGATTCCGGCGCTCCGCCCGCTCGCTTTCGCCGTCGTCGCCTGTGTCGACTGCGTCGAACGGATGCTGGCGTCGTCGGGAAGCCTCTATCGGATCCTGCTCATTCCGGGTTTCGAGCGGCTGCGCTGGCGCATCGGCGTGTGGCGCGCCTGGCGCAGCTATTACCGCACCTATCGCGACGTGCCGGCCTATCGGCAATTCATCGATCTGCACGGCGGCAAGCCGCATCTCGAGCTTGGCGAAGATTTTTTGCCGGATTTGCGCGCCATCCCGGAAATGGACAAGGAAAGCTACGTCAAGAAATTTCCGCTGGAAGCTCGCGTGCGCGGCGGCAGGCTTCCGGTCAAGGGCGTGATGGTCGACGAATCCTCCGGTTCGAGCGGCCAGCCGACCAGCTGGGTGCGCGGCGCGGTCGAGCGGCGCATCACTAGCCAGATGATGCGGTTGAGCTATCGCTCGAGCGTGCACAAGGGCGAGCGGGTGTTCATCCTCAATGCCTTTGCGCTCGGCGCCTGGGCCACCGGCATGAACGTGTCGATTTCGCTGACGCCGACCTCGATCCTCAAATCGACCGGACCGAATGCCGACAAGATCATCAACACCATGAAGGAGTTCGGCCCGTCGTTCCGCTACGTCATCATGGGCTATCCGCCGTTCCTGAAAAGCCTGGCCGACGACCAGCGCATCGACTGGGCGGCTTATACGGTCGATGCCGGCTATGGCGGCGAGGGCATTTCGGAGAGCCTGCGCAGCTATCTTTTGACCAAGTTCAAGCAGGTGGTCGGCAGCTACGGCGCGTCGGATCTCGAAGTGAACATGGCGATCGAGACCGAGCTGACCATTCGGCTGCGCCGCGCGCTGCTCGCCGATGCGCGGCTGCGCGAGGCGCTGATCCGCACCGACTACGGCGTCACGCCGATGATCTTCCAGTACAACCCGCTGGCCTATCTGCTCGAGACCAACGACAAGGGCGAGCTGGTGGTCACCATTTCGCGGCCCTACAACATCGCGCCGAAAATCCGCTACAACATTCACGATCGCGGCCACGTGCTGATGTACGGCGCGCTCAGGGACAAGCTTGCGGCGGCGGGCCGACGCGACCTGCTCGACGGCGACGAGCCCAAGGTCGATCTGCCGCTGTTGTTCATTTACGGCCGCTCGGACATGTCCATCGAGTATTACGGCGCCAAGGTCACGCCCGACAGCATCCGCGAAATCCTCTATGGCGTGAAAGAGCTGACGCCGATCCTCAATACTTTCCGGCTGTTGTCCTACGAGGACGACAAGCACAACAAGCGCATGGAAATCGCCGCCGAGCTGGTCAAGGGCGCGCCGCCGCCGCCGGACGCTGCGGCGCTTGCCGATGCCGTGTTCCGCAAGCTCGGCGAAATGAACGGCGATTTCTACAACGCCATGTATCGCACCGCGACGCCCGATAACATGCCGCGCCTGACGCTCTACGAATTCGAGAGCGGCCCGTTCGCCGGCGGCCAGCGCAAGCTGAAGAACGAATATGTCGCTTCGAGCCTCAAATACGACCGTCTCTGACCTGGCGTGTCCTGGGCTCAGAGATAAAGCGGCCGTGTCAGGCAATGTACGCCGCCGGTCGCTTTGGCGATCTCGCCGCCGGGCAGGCAGTTGATCGTGATGCCGGCACGCTTTTCCAATTCGGCTTTGACTTCGGCGGGCATCATGAAGGCGACATAGCGCCCAAGCCCGAGCGGCAGCATGTTGCAGCGCTCGTGCGCAATGGCGTCGGCCTTGTCGCAGCGGACGATCGTGAAGCCGAGCGCCTCGGCATGGGCGATCGGATTGACGTTCGACAGCTGCCGGTTCTCGTCGATCAGGAAGCCTGACGTGAACATGCCGGCTGCTGCGAAAATGACGCGGTTGGGCAGGATCGTGAATCCGGTGTCGAGATGGAGAAGCTCGGGATCGTGCGACAGCCCGATGAGGGTATCGACATGGCGGGGGATCAGGTCCAGCGCCAGCTTGATGGCGGCGGCCTTGGTGGTGCGCACGCCAAAGCCGACCAGCAAAATGCGCTTGCCCGCGTCCATGGCCGGCAACACGTCGCCGCCTTCGATGAACTCGTCGTCGGCGAACGATACCGCGGCGCGCATGCCGAGCCGGCCCAGTGCCTTGGCGGCGATGGTCGGTTCGCCGGCCCGGCTCGCCAGCGCCAGCCGGGCCGGAATGAATATGTCGGGCTGCCAGGGCAGGGTGATGGCGCTGTCGCGCATGAACATCAGATTGGGATTTCGTGCCGCCTCGGCGCGATAGTCCGGGTCATCCTTGAGAACGTCGTCGAGATAGAGCGTCTCGACCCGGCTGCCGATATGCGAGGCGAACTGGTCGTACTCCCGGTACAGCGCTTCGGTGTCGGGAAGATCCATGAAATTCATTTCGCGCAGCCGCTCGCGGCTCATGGCATGCAGCGAACGACCGTGCTGCGGATGATGCAGCAGGATGCGCTGCGGCGGCGTCGAGAATTCGGAGCGGTCGGCGGCGTTGAGCATTGAACCTTCTCGCTGCCGCATCTTAACGCGGCCAATATGTAGGATTTCATAAGCGCCTTTCGGCTCCGGCAGCGCGGTCTGTCGGAACCATCGAAACACGCCTAAATTGTCGCAATAACGCCTTGAAAATAATGCGGAAAATCCTATCTAGGAGAAGCCGATAAAGGTGGCGTCAGGACGCCCAATCGGCTATGAAATTCACCAGCGATTCGTTCAGGATTTCCGCCTTTGGCAGACGACGATAATCTCCCGCCCACCGACGGCGGCCCCTCCGACATTCGCCCGGTTTCGATCACCGAGGAGATGAAGAAGAGCTACCTCGATTACGCCATGAGCGTGATCGTGGCGCGCGCGCTGCCCGATGCGCGCGACGGGCTCAAACCGGTGCACCGGCGCATCCTCTACTCGATGCACGAGAACGGCTACGAGTGGAACAAGCCGTATCGCAAGTCGGCGCGCGTGGTCGGCGACGTCATCGGCAAATATCACCCGCACGGCGACCAGGCGGTGTACGACGCGCTGGTGCGCATGGCGCAGGATTTCTCCATGCGCCTGCCGCTGATCGACGGCCAGGGCAATTTCGGTTCGGTCGACGGCGATGCGCCGGCGGCCATGCGTTATACCGAGGTGCGGCTCGAGCGCGTGGCGGGCTCGCTGGTCGAGGATCTCGACAAGGATACCGTCGACTTCCAGGCCAATTACGACAATTCCGAGCGCGAGCCGATGGTAATGCCGGCTCGTTTCCCCAATCTCCTTGTCAACGGTGCCGGCGGCATCGCCGTCGGCATGGCGACCAATATCCCGCCGCATAATCTCGGCGAGGTGATCGATGCCTGCGTGGCGCTGATCGACAATCCGGCGCTTTCGATCGAGGACTTGATCGGCATCATACCGGGCCCGGATTTCCCGACCGGCGGTATCATTTTGGGCCGCCAGGGCATCCGCTCCGCTTATCACCTCGGCCGCGGCTCCATCATGATGCGCGGCAAGGTCGAGTTCGAGACCCTGCGCGGCGAGCGCGAAGCGATCATCATTTCCGAAATTCCCTATCAGGTGAACAAGGCGCATCTGGTCGAGCGCATCGGCGAACTGGTGCGCGACAAGAAGCTCGAGGGCATCTCGGCGCTGCGCGACGAATCCGATCGCGACGGCTATCGCGTGGTGATCGAAATGCGCCGCGACGCCGTGCCCGACGTGGTGCTCAACCAGCTCTACCGCTTCACCGCGCTGCAATCGTCGTTCGGCGCCAACATGGTGGCGCTCGACAACGGCCGGCCGCTGGTGATGAACCTGAAGGACCTGCTGACGCTGTTCATCGCCTTCCGCGAGGAGGTGGTCTACCGGCGCACCAAGCATCTGCTCGGCAAAGCGCGCGACCGCGCCCACGTCCTGGTCGGTCTCGCCATCGCGGTCGCCAATATCGACGAGGTGATAAAACTCATTCGCGCCGCCAAGGACGCCAACGAGGCGCGCGAAGCGTTGATGAACCGCGAGTGGCCGGCCAAGGACGTTGCCACCATGGTCACCTTGATCGACGATCCGCGCCATAGCGTGTCGCCGGCGGGCAACACGCGGCTGTCCGCCGAACAGGCCAAGGCCATTCTCGACCTGCGCCTGCAGCGGCTCACCGCGCTCGGCCGCGACGAGATCAAGGTCGAGCTCGACAAGCTCGCGGCGGAAATCGCCGATTATCTCGACATTTTGCGCTCGCGCGCCCGCATCCAGGCGATCATCAAGCAAGAGCTTGCCGCCATCAGGAGCGAATTCGCCACGCCTCGCCGCACCGTGATCATCGATCAGGAAGGCGAGATGGAAGACGAAGATTTGATCCAGCGCGAGGACATGGTCGTCACCGTCTCGCACGCCGGCTATGTCAAGCGCGTGCCGCTGTCG
>Ga0210398_10005858_pt1 | contig 11392 bp, 3 predicted proteins | sample IncBWC4OmetaG_FD_161047 | JGI IMG/M metagenome (GOLD analysis project Ga0210398, IMG submission 161047) | Forest soil microbial communities from Barre Woods Harvard Forest LTER site, Petersham, Massachusetts, United States - Inc-BW-C-4-O | ecosystem: Environmental > Terrestrial > Soil >... | reverse complement strand
CCGCCTTGAACGCTCCCAAGCTGAGCGTTCTCGCCGGGCCGTTGGAGGCAATCGAACAACTAGAGGAGCGGCTAACGTCCGATGGAGCGCTCTTTCGCAGACTCCGAACTTCGCATGCTTTTCATTCATCGATGATGGATCCGATGCTGTCGGAGTTTGAGGCGGAGGTGGCAAAGGTCTCTCTGCATCGGCCCTCTCGTCCCTATGTTTCAAGCTTTACCGGTACCTGGATTCAGCACGAGCAGGCGAGCAGTCCTCGCTTCTGGTCGGAGCAAGTCCGCAACCCTGTTCGCTTCGCCGACGCGCTCAAAACCCTGATGTCGACTTCGCAGATATTGCTCGAGGTGGGGCCGGGAAGTACGTTGTCAACGCTTGCGCGCCAACAGCCGAACAGCAGCGAGTCAGTCATCCTCTCTTCGCTGTCGCAGCGAGATGAAGAGTCTCCTGTGGATGCAGGCTCACTTCTGGAGGCGCTTGGACAGCTATGGATGGCGGGTGCTGAGCTGAATTGGGCACACGTCTACGCACAGGAGCAACGGCGTCGGCTCTCACTGCCGACCTATCCTTTTGAGCGCAAGTTGTATTGGGTGGAGCCTCCGGCTTTCCAATCTGCCTCAACAAACAAGGAACGATCAACTATTGTTATTCCCGCATCGCTGGATACAAAGCGCGAAGAGGAAGCTGTTTCAGTCGTGATTGAACCACTGAGAGAGGCTCAAATGCCAGAACGCAAGCTGCGGCTGCAGCCGATTATTGCCGAAGTCTTCACCCAACTGAGCGGGATCGATATTGCCCCCGATCAGGTTGACCATCAGTTTCTCGAGCTGGGGCTCGACTCACTCTTTCTCACACAAGCCACACAGGGGCTTCAGAAAAAGTTTGGGGTCAAGCTCACGTTCCGTCAGATTATGGAGCAGTATTCCTCGATTGCGAGTCTTGCCGAATATCTCGATAGCGTCCTTCCACCCGACGCATTTCCAGGAGCAGCGCAGACGCAAGCCATTCCTCCACAACCGTCTCAAGCTTCAGCGGTCGCATTTACTTCGACCGTGACATCGGCTCCAGCAGCTGCAGGTTCTGCAGTCGAGCGGCTATTCAGCGAACAGATGGCAATGATGTCGAAGATGTTTGAGCAACAGATGTCGACGCTACGAGCCGCGACAGGCTTGCCTAATACAGTTGCAAATTACTCTGCTCCAGCGTCATCGGGAGTCTCTTCGCCGACACTCACGACTGCGTTAACTACGAGTTCACCTGTAGCCGAAGCTCCAGAAGTCAAGCACGGCTCTTACCGGCCGCTCCAGCCGCGGGTACAGCAGGATCTTGACAACGATCAGCAGCAGTATCTCGATGGGCTCATCGCAAAGTACGTAGAGCGTACGCCTGGGTCAAAGCGTTTGACGGACAAGGCACGCGTTCATCTGGCTGACCCGCGAGCGGTCGCGGGATTCCGCCCACAGTGGAAGGAGATGGTGTATCCACTTGTCACTGATCGCGCCAAAGGCTCTAAGATCTGGGACGTCGATGGCAATGAATACATCGACATTGTGAATGGATACGGCGCAATCATGTTTGGGCACTCACCAGAGTTTGTGCTGGATGCCGTTCGGAAGCAGATTGAGTTGGGTGTCGCGATCGGGCCACAGTCTCCGCTGGCTGGCGAGGTCGCTGCACAGATCTGTGAACTGACCGGCAACGACCGTGCAACGTTCTGCAACACCGGCTCCGAAGCAGTTATGGCTGCTATTCGCGTAGCCCGCACGGTGACAGGGCGAGACCGAATCATCTATTTCACGGGGGATTACCACGGAACATTTGACGAGGTGCTGGTTCGCAACACCCCCCGCGGTACGGTGCCGCTTGCGCCCGGAATTCCAATCGCTAACACAGGAAACGTTGTCGTACTGGAGTACGGCGCCGATGCGTCGCTCGATTACATTCGCAAAAATGCGAGCGACATCGCCGCGGTTTTGATTGAACCAGTCCAGACCCGCAACCCTGGTCTGCAGCCTATCGCCTTCATTAAAGCGGTAAGGGAGATCACGGAACAGGCCGAGATCGCGCTCATTATTGACGAGGTTGTCACCGGCTTCAGACTCGCTCCCGGCGGAGTGCAGGAGGCGTTTGGGGTTCGCGCGGACCTGGCAACCTACGGCAAGGTCATCGGTGGTGGTTATCCGATCGGTGTTCTCTCCGGCAAAGCACGATTTATGGACGCGCTAGACGGTGGTGCCTGGCGATATGGCGATACGTCCATACCAGAGGTCGGCGTGACCTTCTTTGCCGGCACCTTCGTTCGACATCCGCAGGCTCTGGCAGCAGCTCGTGCTGTGCTCACTCATCTTAAGAATGTTGGGCCTCAGCTCCAAATTGATTTGAACCGAAAGACCGCGGAGCTTGCGACGCGGCTGGACAATTTCTTTGTCGAGCGGGGTGTTCCAAGCAGAATCCATCACTTTGCGTCCTGGTTTTACTTCACGTTCCACAGTGACGCACGACTTGGGAGCCTGCTGTATTACGCGATGCGTGAGAAGGGAGTTCATATTCAGGAGGGCTACCCATGCTTCCTGACGACCGCGCACTCCAGCTCAGATCTGGACGGCGTTGAGGCAGCGTTCCGCGAAACGGTGGAGGAGATGCAGCGGAGCAATGCGCTCCCCAACCATCAGTCGCACCAAGTGATTGCCGCAGCTGCAACCGCACCTTCAATGCATCCGGCTGCTCTGGCCGAAATTCCTGCGCAGGTTCCGATAACGGAGGCTCAACGAGAGATCTACTTCGCTGCGGCGCTAAACGACGAGGCGAACTGCGCTTTCAATGAATCGGTAACACTCCGTCTGAGTGGAAATGTCCAGGAAAAAGAGCTGCAGCGAGCTCTCGAATCGGTCCTCGCGCGGCATGACGCATTGCGTAGCACAATCGCCGAGGACGGCGAGTCGATGACGGTTGCTCCGGTTTTCACGGGTGTTATTGAGCATCTCGACCTTTCCACTTTGCCAGACGCCGAATCTCGCGAAGCCGCGCTACAGGAAGCAATCGGGCAGGAAGGGAAGGCTCCGTTTTCACTGAGCGAGGGTCCACTCGCTCGCGCGACAATCCTTCGAATGTCAGCAGACCAGGTCGTCCTGCTCTTCACGGCGCATCATATCGTTCTCGACGGCTGGTCGGTCAATCAGCTATTCGAAGAGATCAGTAAACTCTATAGTGCGAAAGACACCGCGAGAGCAAAGTTGCTTCCTCTTCTTCCTTTCAGTAGCTATGCGATCCAAGAACAGACACGCCAGCAGTCGGGAGAATTCGCGGACAATGAGGCATATTGGGTCAACCGATTCACTGGCCTCGCGCCGGTGCTTGAGTTGCCCACCGACCGCCCTCGTCCAGTGAACAAGAGTTATCGTGGTGCAACTGTGAAAGGCAGCCTTGGCGCTGCGTTATGCACCGATCTGAAGAGTGCTAGCGCGCGACTTGGTTGCACTCTGTACGTTACGCTTTTGTCCGGCTTTCAGCTTTTGTTGCACAGCCTGACACGCCAGCAGGACGTCGTCGTCGGAATCTCCACGGCAGGACAGGCGCTCTTTCAGAATGCGAGTCTTGTTGGCCACTGCGTTCACTTTTTGCCAATGTTGAGCCAGATCAGTGAGACCGAGACAATCAAAGAACATCTTGCATCTACGCGCAACTTGTTGTTCGACGCGTTCGATCATCAGGAGTTCACCTATGGAAGCCTGCTCCATAAGCTATCGATTCCAAGAGATGCAAGTCGTCTGCCGCTGATCGAGGTGCAGTTCAATCTCGAAAGGATTGGGACTCGGATCGAGTTCGAAGGCTTATCGGCGAAGATCAAGGCCAATGCCAAGCAGTTTGTGAATACGGACATGTTTCTGAACATGATCGAAACCGAGAGCGATCTTGAGTTCGATTGTGACTTCAACACCGATCTCTTCGACGAAAAGACGGTTCGTCGCTGGATGCACTTCTATGCCAATCTTCTCGCAGGTGTTGTTCGTGATCCGTCAGCGCGTGTGGACGATCTGCAACTGCTGGATCACGAAGATCGTGTGCAGATAGTGGAGGGATGGAACCGAACCGCGGTGGAGTTTGACCGCGAATTCCTTCCAATACACCGGTTGGTGGAGATGCGGGCTCAGGAACAAACGGGCAAGATTCTGGTCGCGAGTGGTAGATCAAGTTGGACTGGAGAAGAGCTGGACGCATATGCGAATCGCGTTGCTCACCGACTCCAACGTGAGGGACTAAAACCCGGCGATCTGGTAGGTCTATGCGTCGAAAGATCCGTAGAGATGCTAGGTGCTCTGCTAGGAGTGCTGAAGGCTGGGGGTGCCTATGTCCCGCTGGATCCGCGGCATCCGAGCGAGAGACTCAGTATGGTGTTGGAGGATGCGGGAACGAAGCTGTTGGTGGTAGGGCGCTCCTTCGTATCTGCTCAGCCCAACTTGAAGTCGACTTCGAAGACGATCGTGCTGGATGCGCGGATAGCTGAAGAAGATGCGGCACCACTTGAGATTCCGATATCCGCAGACTCGCTTGCGTACGTGATCTATACCTCCGGGACGACAGGCAAGCCGAAGGGCGTAGCCATCGAACACGGCGCGTTGATGAATCTGTTGCGCTCGATGGAACGGGAACCTGGCCTAAACGACGAGGACGTTCTTGTTGCAGTGACGACGCTCGCATTCGACATCGCTGGGTTGGAACTGCTGTTGCCGCTTCTGACCGGAGCTAGCCTGGTGATTGCGAACGAAGAGCAGGTCATGGATGGCTACATGTTGCTTCAACTGCTTGAGCAGGCCAAAGCGACAGTACTACAGGCCACACCAGGAACATGGAGAATGCTGATCGACGCAGGATGGGATCGCCAGTTACCGTTGAAGGTCCTGTGCGGCGGTGAGGCTCTGCCGCGAGACCTTGCCGATCAACTAGTCGAACGAAGCGAGCAAGTGTGGAACGTTTATGGTCCGACCGAGACGACAATCTGGTCATCTGCCACTCGTGTCACCGCTGGAACAGGGCCGCTATTGATAGGACCGCCTATAGCGAACACGCAATTTTATTTGTTGGACCCGCGCTTGCAGCCTGTACCCATCGGAGCTGTAGGCGAACTGTACATCGGAGGGAGGGGATTGGCGCGTGGATATTGGAAGCGTCCTGACTTAACTGCTGAACGCTTCCTGTCCAATCCATTTACTGGCGGTCGTATCTACAAGACCGGCGACCTCGGACGCTGGCGCGTGGACTCCAGCGGCCAGGGAAAGGTCGAGTTACTCGGGCGAACTGACTTTCAGGTCAAGATCCGTGGCTATCGCATCGAACTGGGAGAGATCGAAGCCGCGCTGAATTGCCACCCGGCAGTTCGCGAGTCCGTCGTGCTCGCGCACACTAGTCAAAGTGCCGGAGCGGCGATCACCCGACTGGTAGCTTATGTGGATGCCGGTAGCTCCGCAGAACACGCCACCGCGCTTACAGCAGATCTGGTCACGATGCTCGCGGATACTCTGCCTGAGTACATGATCCCGGCCGTCATCCTTCCACTTCAGCGACTTCCTCGGTCTCCGAACGGGAAGATTGACCGCAAAAGCCTACCCGATGCAGAGACGGTTTTTAAGTCCGGCCTTCATGCATCGCAAAGGCTATTCACTCCTCCCTCAACGGCTGAGCACAAGAAACTCGCGGAGATATGGGCCGACGTGCTCATGCTCGATCGCGTGAGCATTACAGACAGTATCTTCGAACTTGGTGCCGATTCTCTTCTGATCTTTCGGATCGCCGCACGGTCCCAGAAGGAAGGCCTGCACATCTCGGCGGCCCAGATATTCAAGCACCGAACCATCCTGGCTTTATCAAACGAGCTAGGCGATTCAACTGACGCACAAGTTACAACTGCTAAGGCCTCCCCACGAATTACTGCAGCTCCGCGAAAAATTTATCGCGGCCAAACCGGAGTACGCGAATGAAACAACAACTTCATTCCATGACGGGATTAATTATGAATACTTCGGAGGAGTTCTCCGTCTTGAACCCGATGCCTCCTGCGGACGATGTTTATGTCATGCCCGCGACGCAGGGGCAGATCCGTTTCTGGTCGCTTGACCAGATGCATCCCGGTAATCCTGCCTTGAATATGCCACTCATGTGGCAATGCCGCGGTGAGTTGAATGTGGATCTGTTGGCGACGGCCTTTACTCAAGCAGTGAGGCGCCACGAGATGTTGCGAACGACCTTTGCGATGGTAGACGGCAAGCTTTCGCAAATAATAGGAAATCCATACAGCGTCGCGCTGCCGATCAAAGACTTGCAACACATCCCCGACGCGTCCAATTCTTCAGAGGCAGGCACACTTATCCGTGAGCATGCTGCATATCGTATGGACCTGCTCAACGGTCCGCTCCTTGTGCTCAAGCTACTGAAGTTTGCTCCGCAGCATCATCTACTGCTTGTGACCATGCATCACATTATCTGTGACGGGATATCGCTCGGTATTTTGCTACGCGATATTGCAGTCTTTTATGAGGCTCTGGCCGAAGGAAAGCAGCCCATCCTGCCGGGGCTGCCGATCCAATTCGCGGATTTTGCGGTGTGGCAAGAGGAGTGGCGAAAGAGTGAGGCGGCAGAGGTTTCGCTCGACTTCTGGCATAAGACACTCGGTAGCGACTTTAGCCGCGTCGAACTGCCGCGTGACGCTGTTTCTGAAGGAACGCGCGATACTCGTACTGACTCTGAGTCGGGAGACATCGAGACGCTTTTGATCTCGCCTGAGCTAACCGCCTCCGCCCATAAGTTCTGTAAAGATCAAAACGTCACGCTGAATATCTTATTGTTCAGCATCTTTTGCGCTCTGCTTCACCGAGCGACTGGACAGCGAGATATCGTCATTGGATCTCCATGCGCCAATCGAAATGAGGATACGGAAGAACTAATCGGTCTCTTCATGAATATTCAGGTACTACGCATCCAGGTAGAGCCGAGCGAGAGCTTTCGTTCTCTGCTTACGAAGGTTCAAGACTGGACGCTCGGCGCCTATGAAAACCAAGAGCTCCCGTTCGAAGAGCTGATCTACGACTCCCATTTTTCGCACAACAACACTTCGTTCGAGATTCCGATCTTCTTTCTTTACCAAAAATCTTTCATGGTGACACAGCGTGTTGCAGGTCTCGAGATCGTGCCTCTGCGATCAATGAGTCCCGGGGCGGTCTTCGAATGGATGTTTGCTATCGTCGATCGGGCAGAAGAAGGACCACGACTGCAACTGGAATACAATCCAAACTACTTTCGTTCAGCGACTATCCAACGCTATCTGAAAAGCTTTATTGCGTTGCTTAATTCTGCCGTCCAAAAGCCATCGGTCCAGCTAGCGGACATGGCTCCGCTCGATGACTTTCTTCCTGCCGGCCTACCTGAGAACTCGAGTCGAACAGTATCCCGAAGGAACGGGCGTCTTATCGGGGCCAAGCAATTTGCTGACAGCGCCGAGATCATGGAGAAGTTAGACAAACAACTAGCGACCACGAACGATCCAATCGAGATCCAACTCCTCGAGCTTTGGCGATCAATGTTGGCCGTGGAAGATATCGCTGTCGATACAAACGTCTTTTCGTTGGGAGTTAGCTCGCTTTCCATTCTTCGGCTCGTAACTCGAATGAACAGCCTGTACTCGATGGGGTTCGGACTTGCAAGCTTGATATCTGCTCCCACTATCAAACTTGTTGCAGAGTTAGTTCGCACACGTTACGCGCCGAACACTGCGACATCCCTGGTGCCGATTCAGCCTGTCGGAACGCGACCTCCGCTTTACATTGTCCACGGCGCAGGTGGAAACGTCGTCAATTTTTACGGCCTCACCACTAGGATTGGGCCTGACCAGCCTGTCTATGGAATCCAGGCGCAAGCGCTCGAGGCAAATCAGCGGGCGTTGCTTCATATTGAGGACATGGCTGCTCATTACCTGAAAGAGATTCGGCGAATTCAACCTAAAGGCCCGTACCATTTTCTCGGTTATTCCTTTGGCGGCATCGTCGTATTAGAGATGGCCCACCAACTCCACAATGCCGGCGAAACGGTTGGCTTGTTGGGCATGTTGGATACAAGAGCTAGAGACTACACTCCGGAGATGCCGAACGAAGACAAATCGGAAAAGTTACAGAAGCAAGGGCGTCTTATGGGGTTCTTTCGAAGTAACAGAGGTCATGGAAGCGGTAAGGCGTGGGCCGAATTTTTTCTCAAAGATCTTAAAGAACGACGAGTGCGTTATGTAACTACGATCGCAGCCAAGATGTTCTCGACACTTCCGGCTTTCCTGAAAAACACCCACGAGATTAATGCCGTTGCGGCACGCAACTATAACCCGAAGCCTTTTCCAGGCAAACTGACCCTCTTTCGAGCTTCAAAACAGACAAACGTAAATATCCCATCCGACAATGGTTGGTCGTATATCTTTGAAGAGGGCATCGAGATCCACGAAATACCGGGTGATCACTGGCAGGTGTTGTCAGAACCTGGGATCGACGTGCTGGCGAAAACCATCCACGGCTGTTTGAGTCGATTTGACCGGCCGGATGTTATGTAAAGTTCAGTCGCTACTGATGAGCGACCGGAACATCGGCCGCGTTTTAATGCGCTTCGGTCGAAACGGCCTTCGCCGCTGGCGTCCACTGCTCTAACTGGACCTCGTGAAAACGACTTGTACTCCCAGGATTGAGCAAACTCGATTTTTCTCCTCGGATAGTCTCGTCAAAAAAAGCCAAGACATAGGAGCGAACGATGGACTGTATCTCTCCCGCAGATATATGACCAGGCCGCCCCCATCTTCGCGAAGGGTTCACCAGAGGGTTGTCTGTAAAATCCATGTGCGAGGTACCACTTACATACAATCTGTACCCGCCATACTCCTTTAGGCTGGCCGCCACTTCGTTCTCGTCACTCGCATTCAATTCGTTGAGTGTTCGCGACTCGGGAGTGGAAGTCCTTAGATCTTTTGTTCCGGAAGGCGTAGCTCGTGCATACATAAACATCGTCGGCTGTTGGGCCGCACGATGCTGAATGTCTCCGAACGTCCAGCCATCCATATTGAGTGCGGATTGAATGCGAGGATCAACGGTACAGACTTGGATAGAGGCAGCCCCACCGAATGAGTGACCGAAGGCGCCGGCTCGTTCCGTATCGAGTCGGCCATACCAAAAACTCTTGCTATCCATATTCTCGTTTTGCAACGCATTAAGAACAAATACTTCGTCATCTACCCATCTTCTGAGTTCCTTATTCCACGTATCTTCGATTTCGGCTGCCGAATGCTTCGACGCGTCTAGTGGGTCGTACCCATTGGCGTTACCAACAATGCGATCGTCAGGCAATGCAACCCGAACAGCGTTATACGTGTGATCGATTGCAGCAACGACATAGCCATGGCTAGCAAGATCTTCCGTGAGAAATGTATCCTGCGTCCGCCTTCCCGCCCACCCATGGTTGAAGAGCAGAACAGAGAACGGGCGGCCCTCTTTTGAGATCGGCGCATCGGCGCGAGAATTGGTCCAAAGGACACTTCGATACGAGGTTGCGAGGCTTGTTTCTGACAGTCTTTGATATGCGGCAAGGTGGTTGTTCGAAGGAGCCGCCGGATACCATATCTGGACTATAAGTTCTCGTGGCGCTTCAGAATGCTGCCCCCCCTCCTGAATTCTGCTCGAATCCTTCAGGTAGATTATTCGGGTGCTGACCGGATACGGTCCAGTCGGTTTCGGAAGAACGAACATGGGAACAAATAGAAGTAGTCCTAAACTCATTATGCAGAGGAGCACAACCGCCGCGGCTAGACGAGTTTTCGTGGCGCGGTTTGCCACAACTCGAAGCCGGTTCGCTCTCAGCTGCCAGGCCACTAGAACAAGTAGTCCGACCAGAGCAGGAAACATCTGCCAATACGTCCCCCGGGCAACATGCCAGATGGCGAGCAAAACGCCGAAAAGCGTAAGGGAAAGAGACCAACGAGCAGCAATCTTTGTCGTTTGCACTACCGCGGCTGCCACTATAGCAAGTATTAAAATAATTTCGAATAGCCGCATAGATTTGAGAGAGATTATCAACGTTGGCTACTTGTTCAGGCACAGGCTACACCTGAATGGGGTACTGACTTCAGTTGCCATGTCCGTTGGCGAATAGCACTAGACTCGGATGCTAACATCTTCGCCGCTGACAATCTCGCTAAGGGTGTCGCTACTACGGACGTAATACGCCGAACCCTTCGTTCTCAACCTGAGATGAATCTCGGATGCTATTTCTTCAGAGAACTTAGCTTGTGCAGTGCGGATTTCGCCACCATGACGGGAACCATGGATCGAGACTTAATATAGTCCACCGCAGCAGATTGGCCAGGCGGTCTGGGCGTTAGGCCAAGCGTCCGAAGGGTATGGTTTGCGCGGTACGTGTTTGCGCGCAGCGTGTCCTTGAATTGGACGTTTACATTGAGGGAAACGGATATGTTGTCGTCATTTTCAACCCAGTGAGGGCAGTTCACGGGAATATGAACTCCTGTGCCAGCACGCAACTTATAAGAAGTTGCACGGCCTTGAAATTGTGGTCTGTAGACCGGCGCATTGTTATCGACTGTCCAGAAACGTTCAATCTCTTCCTCGGGAAGGATCTCTCGATCAGCGCGATCAAAGATGTGAATGGTCTTCGTTCCTTTGATCTGCAATAGAAAGCTACATTCGCGATCGATATGGTAAGTCGCGATGCGCTTTGGAGAAGTGACGAAGATGAGAGCGTCTTCACGGAGGATTTGCGACTTCAGATTATTGCCGATCTTCGCTTTTATCTTGTCCCACCCACTGCCGAGAAAAGCCATGTACTCTGGATCGCGTTGCACATCTTTGAACAGCAACCAGGCCCCACAGGTCTCGATGCGTTTCATCGTTTCCACGACTGAAAACTGCTTTTTAGGCATTTGATCCCAACGTTGGTCGACCCGGATATCGCCCGCATCGTAATAAATGCCGGCTGGCCTGGTCTGTAGGGTTCGCTCCGCCAACTCCATCAACTCTGGGATCTGAAGAAGCGGATGTTCGGCCAACGTATGAGTAATTTCGAAGTGTTCGCGATCAAACTTGCTGTTTAGCACTTCACTATCTGTTGTGATCCAGCAGTCTTCAAGTAGATCATTCGAAACGGTAGAAGTTGGCATAAGCTGACACGCTCTCTCGGAGATAAGCGAAGTTTATTCCTAAAGGTTCACCTACACAATAACGAATTCGTTCGTAGCCGTGACCCGAAGATACTCAGCAATTTACTTACCATTGAACGATATACCGTCACTTTGGAGTAGAAGTTCCGGCTTCGACGCACAAAAATGGCGTCAAGCGAAGCCTATGAACTGCTATCATCAGCC
>Ga0210398_10005851_pt1 | contig 11396 bp, 12 predicted proteins | sample IncBWC4OmetaG_FD_161047 | JGI IMG/M metagenome (GOLD analysis project Ga0210398, IMG submission 161047) | Forest soil microbial communities from Barre Woods Harvard Forest LTER site, Petersham, Massachusetts, United States - Inc-BW-C-4-O | ecosystem: Environmental > Terrestrial > Soil >... | reverse complement strand
GGCCAACGGTTTGGATACAGGCTGCGTCAAACTAATCAAGTACCCTCCTTGCTTTATTACCGCGTAGGAACGCTGTAATACTTCTCCTCCAACCGTATCGATAACCGCGTCTACATTTCTGACGACGTCCTCAAAAACCCTGGTTTTGTAGTCGATGACTTCATCGGCGCCCAAAGATTGCAGGAAGGCCTTATCCGCAGCCGCGGCTGTCGTCAGGACCCTTGCCCCCGCCCGGTGAGCGAGTTGGACGGCATAAGCCCCGACGGCTCCCGCACCTCCATGTACAAGGACCGTTTGATCCTTCGCAATATTTGCATGCCGCAAGACCTGCCAGGCCGTTTCGGCCGCAACGGGCACAGAAGCCGCTTCGGCAAAGCTCAGAGTACGAGGCTTAAGCGCGATAAACGCCGCATCGATCGTCAAGTACTCGGCATAAGTACCTCCTTCCATCTTTGCCCCATATACCTCATCTCCTGCCTGATAATCGGTGATGCCTTGTCCTACCGATTCGATAATTCCGGAAAAGTCCGCTCCCGGTATCCACGGGAAGGACAGCGGCATAAAGTCCTTAAAAGCCCCGACCGCCTTTTTCAGGTCGATTAGATTGACCGCCGCCGCATGAACGCGGATCAGCACCTCCTGCGCTTTCGCAACAGGAACATCGCGATCGATAAGATCCAGATCCTTGCCGGTCCCATATTTTCCTAAAGCAATGGCTTTCATAAATTTTTAATTAGAATGTTTGATAAGAATGGGAGAGCTATTTATCAAGAAAGTTCGGCGGAAATACCTGCATGCCGTATTTTGCGGCAATGGTCCCCAGTCGTTTTACTTCCGCTTGATCCATCGCCGGCGGAGGCAGGAACGTGTCCGGCGCTACGGGCTTCCCGACTTCCAAAAAGAAATCATCCAGTCCGGCTGGGGAGACCACGCATATCAGATGGGCCATCCGGTCAGACTTATTCTTGAAGGCATGGGGCCCTCCCCCTTTCGGAACATAGACCGTGGCGCCGGCTTTCGCTATATGGACACCCAATTCCGTCTTGAATTCGACCTCCCCCTCCTGCACATAAAAAACCTCATGTATGAGCGGATGGATATGCGGGCCGGGGCCTCCTCCTGGAGGCACCATCATGTCGATTATGGCAAATTCCCCCTTCGTTTGGTTGCCCCTGATCAGCAAGCGGTACGTGTCGCCCACCATCGATAAACTGACGCCTTCGCTTTTTTCCACTATAATAGGAGGATGCAAAGCCGGATAATCGGTATAGCCCTTCGCCCCCGGCGTATACAACGTGGTAAGATCGGGCTGGTTAAGATGAGCGTCTAAGGCTATTCGTTTGTCGAGGTCAGGGTTGGCGAGAAAAGACCGTCCAAAGGCGACCAGATCGGCAAAACCTCCGTTTAATGCAGCCTCCGCCGTGGCAGGCGTAAGGCCATTACACAAGATGATCGTGCCGGAAAAAGATGACCGGATGACTTCATACGTCTTCTGCGGGATCTGCGCATTGACGGCAAAATGAATATGGGCAATACCGATCTTCTCCAATTCACCGGCAAGATAGCCGTAAGTCTCGTGCACCTCCTGTTCCGGATAGGGCTGCAGATCCCCCAATTTGCTGAAGGGAGAAAGCCGGATACCCACTTTTTCTTTACCGATGGCATCAGCGATACGCGCTGCCAGATCAACCGCCAGTTTGGCCCGGGCCGTGACACTCCCCCCGTATTCGTCCGTCCTGGTGTTCACATTGGGATTTAGAAATTGTTCGATCAGATAGCCATTCGCTCCGTGTAGCTCTATTCCATCAAAACCTGCCTCGACGGCATTCCTGGCCGCCTGAACATGGCCTTCGATGACGGCCGCAACGCCATCGGTGCTTAAGGCAGCCGGACTCGAATGATCTTGCAGACCGGCCGAATCCGTAAAGATTTGGCCTGCAGCCTTTATCTCCGAAGCGCCTACCAATTGAGCCCCATCAGGCAAATTATCATAGTGACCGATGCGGCCGGTATGCATCAGTTGCACAAAGATCCGGCTCCCCCCGGCATGCACGGCATCGGTCACTTTTCTCCAGCCTTCCACCTGGGCACGCGAAAAAATGCCTGGGATCCGGGGATATCCAAGTGCATCCGGCGTAGGAGCCGTGCCCTCGGTGATGATCAACCCCGCTCCCGTCCGCTGGGAGTAGTATTCGACCATCAGTTCATTTGGTAAATTGTCAACCGCCCTGCTTCTGGTCATGGGAGCCATAACCAGGTGATTCTTAAGCGTCATGCGGCCTTTGGCAAAAGGCGATAAAATCCTGTTCAAAGTGCTGTGTTTTGTTACAGCACAAATCTCCTGCGATAAACAAAATTATAATAGTCATGTTCGACCGAAGATCAGTCCTATCCGGCGACTGAAAATTTCTTCGGCGTCATTCCGTGGTGCTTCTCGAAAAGCCTGCTAAAATGACTAAGGTTGGAGAATCCCAGTTCGTATCCGGTCTCCCCCACCGATCGGCCAGTATTCTTCAATAAAAAAGCGGCCTCTTCCATCCTGGCTTTCTGAAAGTGATCGTAGATACTGTCGCCGAATACCTGTTTGAATAGCTTCTTCAATTTAGTCTCACTCATGCCGGCCATGATACATAGCTCGGACAGTTGCGGCGGGACACTGAGGTCGGACAGTACCGCCGCCCGCACCGCGAACAATTTCTCGATATCCAGCTTATTCACGGGTTGTTGAGGGAGGGCATCCCGCCTGAGCAATCTCCTGAACAGGATATAGAGGAGCTCCTGTATCTTAAACATATAATATAGCTTATTCAGGTCATCTTCTACGGTATACTCCGCCATCTGTTTCAGCACTTTGTGGGTCTCTCTGTCCATGCTCTCATAAAAAAGGAAGGTCGTCCCGCTGGTAATGGTCTGTACGAGATTATTGGCTTTCTGAATAGGCATCAGCATTGTGGCCAGCCTGGGTGTCATAATTCCGACAACCGTAAAATAAATATCCGTTTTCGCGGGGAACCGCGTCACTGAATTGAGATTACAGGAGGTGATCTGAATAGCGGATGGGTTGTGCCTGGAAATATGAATGTTGTCATGGCCTTCGGTCGTCAGGCTAAAAAGTTCCTCATTACTATGAAAGATAAACGTAACCAGGCCCTCAGGTTTTTCCGGTGCAAATCGCCGCAGGACAAACTCTTCCTTGAGCCGGTAACGGTGGATCATCAGGTGAACATCCGGCTCTACGCCGATTTTCCGGACGCTGCCTTCCCCCATCGAAGCAGGCAGGGTCACCCTGTCGCCGTGCAGCGGCACCTTGAGCTTCGTCGCAAAATCAGCCAGAAAATTATGGCCTTTCCCTGTAATAAAATCAAGCTCCATATATAGGCAGTTAACCGGTCCGGGTAGATGTAAAATGGGAATCTGCTACAAGTTAATAAATTGAGATGAAAAAACCGCTGGAAGGGGGTAACGGTAGGTCTGTTGTCATTTTTATACTTTTACGTCAATTTGATACCTATCGCCTTGTAAGGCACTGATCAAAATGACTACCGCTTTTTGGCATCATTTCGGGCAACCGGCATCGATCCAATTAGCCAGCTCCCGGATTTGTTCTTCTGTGAATCGCGTCCCATGTAAGGGCATAGGTCCGATCTTGCCCGTCTTTGGATCGAAAAGAGGACCCTCACCCCGCAGTGAAAGGATGAGGTTACTAGCAGCCGAATTGCCCTTTACAAGGATCGGCAGGGGGATCTTCAGATGCGGCATCAAACCTTCCGTGAACTCCTGGTAGGTCAAAGAATTCCAAAAATCCCGGTGCGGCGCGCGCGCCATCGTGCCCAACTCGTGGTTGTCGTCCATCACCTTCGTCAAAAAAGCCTGTACGGCCCCGTAAGATTGAAGTGCCATATAATTTTTCGTGCAAAGATAGCGCCGAATCCGTAAAAGAAGGAACGGTTGTATTCTTATTGTTAGTTCGGAAATTTTTCGCACACCCGCGGTGGGGTCAAATATACCATCGTTTATACGTTTTTAAGTATACTGAATCGCTATCCTCCGACTTAAAATTGCCTTTTGTCACATACTTCATCAGCAATGAATCGCCTTTTATTCTTAGAATATAAAAATCAGTGTGATAGAGGCGTTGCGCTGGGTTAGTCCCAGCCCAGGTCTCAATGGTAGTGTAATTGGTAGAAGTGTCTATTTGGTAATTCATATATAGCGTACCATAAGATGAAATTAAAATCGGTGAATTAGGAAATACAGTACTATCAATCATATTATAATGAGAACTATCAATAAACTCGAGGTAATGGGACGAGTTTTCTTCAGCCGGACCAAAAATTCGTTATTCACGGAGTGGACCGTCCAGGTTCGGAGAAGGGCCTTAAAACGATTTAGCGACCCGTCGGGTGAAAAAGGCAGTCTGGGGATGCATAGGCGTTCGGGAAAATATATTGACATTTGCATCCATTCCTCTATCCGCAACTCCCAGAAAAACGAAAATAGAGCTTCTCATTATGTGAATTTATCCAGTAACATTTGTATAAATCCCGTAGATAGAATTCAGGGTTACCCACCCATTAATTCGCCCGATATTATTGCCAATCTGATACCTATCGCCTTGTACGGCCTTGATCAAGTGAAGATATTGGCTCCCATTAACCTTACACAATACAATATCGCCCTTCTCTAATTTCCTCCCGCTTATTGGTTCAACGGTTACCAATTGCCCGGATTCTATTTTTCCCTTCATGGAATTGCCTCTCGGCCGGAATTGCACCGTTTCCCCGGTTTTCAATTTTGCTATATAATGGTTGGCCCAGCTCATTTTATTTAATCGAATTCTATAAAAGTAATATAAAAGGCAAACACTTAAAATATCTGGAGGAAAACATTTCAGCCGAAAATATTCAGCTCAGCGAGGAAGACTTACAAAGCATTGAAGCGATCATGCCGGCAGGGGTTGCCGCAGGCACTCGGTATCCGGAAAGGTTCTTAAATGCGTTAAATCGCTAAGATGCTGGATTCATTCCCGCCATCGCTTGCGTGCTTTTTATTAAATTGGGGGTCTTGCGACCTTGTTCCGTGTTAACGAACCTGGGGTGCCGGGAATCGAAATGGGATCATTTGGTAAAAGCTCCCTTTATAATAATGCCAGATGGCGTCGAGGCCTGAGGGCATATAGAATTCGATGTAGCTTTTTTGAAGAATAGTCCGATACGTTATGATCTCCTTTTCAAATAGCTTTTGAATCATTCCTTTGGAATACCTGTAGATATAAAGATTAGTCGTTTCGCCGGTATACTGATCATTTCGGTCGATCTTTTTCTGGTCAACCTGGACCACTAGTTCCTTATCACCATCGCCGCCAAAGTAGTATTCATATACCCTCAAATTATCAAAATTCTCGCCGATCGGCGAGTAGACCTTTTGGTCCTTGTACATGATATTGAAGAAGCAGGCGCCGTGGTCGCAGCCGGAAGAGATGATTTCACCAGTAGACAGTTGACCTTTTCCGAACAAATGGTCGGCCCCTGCTGAAAGTACGAGGCTCTTACTACCCTGAAAAACCACATTGGGACTGTAGATTTGGGAGAAAGCCGGTTTGGCAGCAAAAATGAAAAAGATCAATAAGGTCGGTTTAACGAGATACCGATAGAGACAGACTTGGCTCATACAGATAATGGTTTAGGAAGATAGTAAACAGGTTTTTTAGCTAATTTATTGTGCGCATCGGCGACAGAAAGTATGTCAGGCTTAAATTGATGTGGCAAAGAAAGTTTACGGCTCTTTTCAACCGGGGTTCTTTACCTTTGATGGAAGATCTTTGAGCCTGTAGCAAACGAGCACAAACCATTCCGGTGCTATGATGGTACCTGAAGCAAAACAGAATTTATAAATATCTAATTGATTGCGAGTTAATCAAAGAGTAACGAGCCCCACTGCGCTCACTTCAATTTTCTCAAAACAATTCCCATACAAGGTTTGCGCGTTTTTTGGTTTAAGCTATCGGCGGTTTGGTTGGCTAATTTTAAATCTATCAACTATGAGTGACTATCTTTTCGAATCGGGCAAGACTCTGCGGTTCGAATTCTCTTTCGGCGGTCAACAATATATCGCCACCGTCTCCCCCGGGCTTATAAAATCAACGGATACCAAATTCTTCCACGCCAGGTGGTGGATTAAGGAAATAGAAAATAGTAGCTTAAGTGTGGGTGCCGACTTCACCCCGCGCAAAAGTGAAAAGTCCGATACCGTTAAATGGACTGTTTTTCCGTCTGGCATCGGAAAGGACGAGACCGACTGCGTGCAGGCTGCAATGATAACGCGGTTGGGGGATGCTGGCTATAATCTTTTTAAATAACGCAGATTTCTCTTTGACTTTTGTCCCGCGACGTCTATTACTATAATTTTAGTTGCCATTACAGTCGAGGTGAATTCGAGCGGAGTCAATCAAAATTGGCGGCTGCCCAGCAATTCGTGAAGAATCCCTCCATTATTAGGATCATTTAGTAAGGTCGATTCCCCTCCTTTCTCAAAGTATAACTTTAGGTCCCCCTTATTACGGCCATTCTCGATTACTCGCTCACCGTCTAAAACACAGAAAAAGCCGAATACTGTACTGTTAACTGATTTCGATATTATCGCCAACAGCTTATTCTTGTCTTGGTCCCCGAGAGACTTGTACCATTCAGACAGGGCAACAAGGTTTTTATCCGGGCTTCGTCCAGGTGGTTTCTCAAGAATTTGTCGCATGACAGTAATTGTTGAAGATATGACCGCCTCTTGAATGGCTTCTACGAATTTCTGTGAATTCATATTAAATATTATTTTTCAACTTCACTTGGGAATAACATCTTGTTTAAATCAATAACTTGTTGAATATTTGATTTTATTTCCCCATTTACAAAAGAACCCTCAGCCAATCCCATTGTGGTGAACCTGCTCCATGAGGCCAGGCACTTTGGCTGGACTAATTATCTCCATATTCCTAGACCCACTTTAAACTGTCCAATTTTGATAAACGACTTGTAAGCTAATTACTTAAAACTATCTAAAATTTTATAATATTCAGAATTCGGGTTCAGCTTTTTCCATATGGTTTTTTCCAAATCCCATTCTATTTCAAGATCGGGTGAGTCAGGGTTATAGTAATAAGCTTTTTGCCAGTAACATTCAACAATTGAGCGTAAGCAGGAATCTAATGAATCAAAAATAGAAGTGGGCCAGGTAGATCAGGATTTGAGGGCGAATAGTACAAAATCATTCCATAACTAGCAGAATGCTTATTGGTCTCGACAAAATAATAATCTCCTCCGCCGCTTTCAAACAGCGGAAACAAGGTTTTCGAAATATAACTGGGCCCAGTCGTCCATTCTAAATAATTGGAAATAGCCAAGTCGAGAGAGCAAAATATTCCCAACTTGAAAAGCCACTGCTCCCCTAAAGTTCTTGTATCGGTATCATCATTGATACCATTCTTCCATCCATAAAGGGAGTACACTTCATCCGGAAAAGAAACGCCAATTTTGGCCAATCTAAGTTTGCCATCCACTTCGCTTTTTGAAATGCCTGGCTGTAGGTACGACAAAACTGGTGATATGGATCTTTCAAGTTCGAGGAGCAGCTGCTCGCATAATTCAATTGTCATAAATGTCCTATTGTAAGCTTGCAACAATATTCTATCTTGAAAAAATAGTCGCAATTGATGGAAAGTCACTAAAATATCAATAATTTTGAATATGTCATCTTTTTTACAGGAATTGCTTTAAGGCCCGCGCCGGGATGACAGTGACATATCGCAACCTTAATTCTTATGAAATGGCGGACCATTTCGGAAATAAGACATTTTCGATCTTTGGCGCATCGACAGCGAGTCTGGCGACGGGACTTGAAATTGTCAATGGGCTAAAAAACGGGTATCCTTCTTCCTTGCAAACTCTACATCAATTATTCTATTCGCCGCTTTGCATCTTCGCCTACAAGCTAATTCACAACAAGGAGGAAGCGGAAGATATCAGCACTACTGCATTCTTAAAATACTGGGAAATCCGCGACCAGTTTGACAACCTGGGGAAAATAAAAAAGTATATGTATGTCTGTACCAGGAACGCCTGCGTAAATTACCTCAGGGACTTGAATCGAAGACTTGACAATCAAAATAGAATACTCTATCTGGCCGAAAAACAGGAAGATTTCGTTGAGAACAATATGATCCGCGCCGAACTGTTGCTGCACATCAAGGCGGAAATAGACCTCTTACCAGAAGGTTGTCGGCAGGTGTGTCGATTAATCATGCAAGAAGGACTGACAACCCGCGAGATTGCAGATCGCCTGAATATTTCGGAAGCCAACGTCAGGATGCAAAAAGCCAAGGCCATATCCCTTATCAAAGGTTCAATGATAAGGAAAAGGCTACTTTCTCTTTTCCTACTGCTGCTAGTCGCCTGGCAATTAGTTGCGCGTCTTTTTCGTATATAAAGATCGGTTAGCTTGCGCTAAAAATCTGTGTATTAATCATTTCTGCCACAAATCTCCCGACAACAATCTTCCTGCTTCCAAATCCTCAAAATATATTTCAAAATTCCATTTATAAAAATGAGCGTTTAGGTGTTACTATATTATGGAACCCGAAGAGCACTTAGGTTCGATCCTGTTTAAATTACACTGCAACGAAGAAATTTCGGCGGAGGAAAGTGCGGCTATTGCCAATTGGACCAATCAATCGGCAAGCAATATGCTTTGCTATAATGAGCTTCTTAATGAAGACCGACTCTTCGAGGAAACGCGGGCAATGTTGCGCATAAATGAGGAGAACTCCTGGAATTTAATCTCTCAGGAAATCACTCAAAAAAGGAGAAACCGCATCCGAAAAGTCAAAAGGCTATTGACCTATGTTGGGGCTGCCGCTGTGATTATTGTGATTTCAATTTGGATTCATAAATCCTTTTTTGTCACAAGCAACAAGATGTCTGGCCTTGATGCCAATATTTATAAAATGCAAACTTCAAAGTGGGGGAAAAAAGCACTCCTAACCCTTTCCAATGGCCAAGTGGTAGAGCTTGACGGGAACGAGCCGGGAGTAATTTTGGAAAAAGGAAACGTAAAAGTAGTGAAAACAGAAAACCAGCAGCTCATCTATAGCTCCGAAGGAACCAAAGTAGGGGAATACTTTTTCAACACGCTTACCACATTAAGGGGCATGCAGTACGCACTAGTACTACCTGATGGCAGTAAAGTATGGTTAAGCGCCGCAACCTCTCTCAGATATCCTTCAACATTTTTCGGTGGGCAAAGAATAGTTGAGCTCATAGGTGAAGCATATTTTGAAGTCGCTAACTCGTCACAATATCCATTCAAGGTGATAGTCCCATCGTGGCAATATGAGGGGCCACGGACAGAAATTGAGGTATTGGGCACACAGTTTGACATTCGCGCCTATAGCGACGAAATGCGCCTCCGGACTACAGTCTTTGACGGATCCGTCAAGATATCTAAAGGCAGTTTAGTTTCCGTCTTTCTACACTCCGGTGAGCGAATTACACTTGACAGCTCCTCCCGGCAACCGAAAATCCATCGCATTTTTCCGTACGACGCGATTAGTTGGAAAAATGAAGGCCGTATTGATTTTAAAGGCGATATTAAGTCCGTAATGCAACAATTGAGTAAGTGGTTCGATTTCGATGTAACGTACAAAGAGCCGATACCAACCTATCGTATGGAGGGCTCAGTTTTTAAGACAATGGACTTTGCATTCATCATGAAGGAGTTTGGAAGGAACGGAAAGGGAATTCATTACACTCTTGAGGGAAAAAAGTTGACGATTTTGCCTTAATTGGATAGTTTCAATGATCATGCGATTTAGAAGCAGGTTGCGACCCAGACAAGATACCTAATCAGGAGTGGATTTCCATGGAAGTCCGTACAAGATAAGGTTTAATATACCGGGCCATTTTTATGGCCTGGATTTTTTATATGCCCTTCCCTCATGGAAGGCAACCGTCCCATTTTCTTTTCCCCGCCACACATCAGGCACCTCGAAGAAAATATTGCCTCCGCGATAGTCTCAGGCACCCGTTACCCGGGGAAATTCATGAACGCCTTGGAACTTTGAACGGAAACCAGGGGCTTTAGCCTACTTGACATGAAACTCCTGTCTCATTGATTCAGCTTTGTCACCTTCAGGAATGATAAAATCCCATTTGTCCACCGGAGAGCTGTTTTTTATGACGTCGGTAGTAAGATCTACCACGATCTTGGAGTCTGCCCATTGCACGCTCTTGATATGCCGGACCGCCACCAGCACTTTTTTGCCGCCGAGCCAATTGTGGGTTTCGACTACGAGGTAGGAGAGCTGCCAGGTCTGGTCGTCGAGAATGAAGTCGTTTACGTGGCCGATATCGCCGGTGGTCGCATGAATCTGGTAGCCAGTGACCTCCCGGCAGCTTCTCAGGTGTGGGTCCTGAGTCGATTTTTCCAGTTCCTTCTCCGCGGTTGGGTCAATGATCTCTGCGGGGTCGAGGCTTGGTGTGGGTGGGATAACCCCCCAGGCAGCGCCTTTATAAAAGCCGGTTCCCCAGTAAGGGTCCCAGGAATAGTGGCTGGCCAGCTGTTCCTCATGCTGCCGGGAGACTGGCTTTTCAGTATCGATGTCCGGGCTGTTGCGCACTTGTTCTTTGGTAAGCCGGACGGGGAAGATTCCGGATTCCCAGGAGTGTTGCAGTATGGCGTGCGGTGAGATCAGTACTTTCCGGCCGGAAAGCCAAGTTCCCGTTTTCACGACTAGGTACCGGATGGTCCAGGTGTGATCATCGAAGTAGAAGTCTTCGACCCGGCCGATCTCCCCATCGGTGGCATCCAAATTGTTGCCGATCAGGTTGTTCACATTGCGTTGCATAAATTATATCTTATTGGTTTGCTGTCTACAATACAACCATTTTGGGTAACAGTTGTTCGAGGAAACGACCAATTTCATTTTTTCGGTCGAGCAGGCTTATTCCAGTTACTATTGACGCTAGTTTGCCACAAGTACGTTAATGGCTGCTTTTGCTCCGTTAGCCAGCACCAGGTTGATAATGTAGATGCCACCTTCGGAAGGTAGGGTGACCTGAGTGGATGGCTGTACGTTGGTTATTTGTTGCCGCACCTTTCCGGTGATATCTATTACCTGCAAAATTGCACCCTGCAAGGCGGCGCTGGGGTAGTTACAGGTAACGGTGGCAGTTTCGCCCGGTTTGGCAGGATTTGGATAAACTCTTATACCCCCCGGTATTGGGGCACCACCTGTGATGGTCAGTGTGCAGCTTTGAATTTGCTGGCTGTCCTTGTTTGTGGCGATTACAAAATATTGTCCATTCAGCGAAGGCGTTTCGCCGTAATAGGGACTGGTGGCCCCCGCTATG
>Ga0210398_10005850_pt1 | contig 11398 bp, 9 predicted proteins | sample IncBWC4OmetaG_FD_161047 | JGI IMG/M metagenome (GOLD analysis project Ga0210398, IMG submission 161047) | Forest soil microbial communities from Barre Woods Harvard Forest LTER site, Petersham, Massachusetts, United States - Inc-BW-C-4-O | ecosystem: Environmental > Terrestrial > Soil >... | reverse complement strand
CAAAAGCGATTTCACCTTCAACGAGCAGGTGCAGTTCATCCCGACGCCGGGCCACACCATCGATCATTTCTCGGTGCTGGTCGGCCGCGCCGGCGCCGACGCGCTGATCACCGGCGATATGATTCATTCGCCGCTGCAGGGCAAATATCCCGAGCTCGGCATGATGGCCGATTACGACTCGCCGCAGGCCGGCAAAACCCGGCGCAACGTGTTCGACCGCTTTTGCGAGGAGCCGACCGTCATGTGCGCGACGCATTTTCCGGCGCCCTCGACCGGCCGGGTGCGGCGCTGGGGCGATGGTTTCAAATTCGTCGGCGCAGCCGATTGAAGCGCGGCGCAGCGAAACATCGCCGTGTACGAATAATCAAACTGGTACAGCAAAAAAGCACGCCGGGGGCGACCGAGTTGGGGTCTTGCCTCACTGATGCGACCCGCGGAGGTCGCGCCCGGCGAACCGTCCGTGTGCTTGCCGCTATGCTGCGATCCGAACGTGCGACGCAGCAATCATCGCGGCCTTTTGACCCGGTGGTATCATTGCGACCTCCGTGTCCAACGGTGACAGTGAAATTCTGGACCAAGGAGTCGGATTGTCAAGCAATCAATCGACGCGGTGCCGAGAAAAATTTTCGTTCAGCGTGCGGCGGGAACCGGAACAATTTTGGAAGATGAGGTTTCGCCGCCGATTGTACGCAACGCGCACTAAAGGATGCCGACGTTGTGCGTTTGCTATATTCACGATGCATGCCGGATTACGCGATCGTGATCGGGCCGCCCATACCACGGCCGACGCCGAACGCATGATGGCGCGCGCTCATCATTAGCGCCGCAGGGTGGATGCCCTTTGGCTGGCGCGAACATCACCAGCCAAAGGGATTCCGAGCCGTTGCGCTAAGGCGCATCCGTCGGCAGCGCCTGTGCGCGTCCGAACATGAAGCTGTAGCTCGTCGCGTAAGGCGGTTGCTGGATGCCGACCGCTGCCGTCGTTGCATATTGATGGCACCCCAGACAGGAGTTGCCTGGCGTCAGCCGCCCCAGCAGCGGGGGATAAGGCAGTTGCAGGAAGGTTTCCAGCACCGGGTTGAGAAAGTCCTTATTGGGGGCCGGAATGTTCGGCGTGCCATTCGGCAGCGGTACCGAGACCGGCGGCGTCAAACCTGAAAGCACCTTCGGATCCAGCGCCCACTGCACGTCGATCAGATTGTAGTATTGCCAAGGTGTCTTTGCGTCAGCCTGCTGCAGAATGTAATGCATGTAGGTATTGAGCTTGGTGGCGGCGTCGGCGTCGGGCGTCACCTGCACGACCTGTCCCGGATCGGCGTCCTTGACATTGACCGGGCAAGGCTTGCCATCGGACGTCTTGCAGTTCGGATTGAAGAAGTTGAACTTGCCGCTGGTCGGCGCTTTGCCCGACGGCGCGTTGTCCATCTGGGCAAACGTCGCCCAGGCGCCCTGCACGCCGTTGATGACGAATACGTGGAAGCCGACGAGTCCCACCGTGACTGTATTCTTGGCACCCCCGAGCAAGGCTTGGATGGTGTGGAAACGGCCCGAATGGCGTTCGGCGTCGGTCAGAACTTTCCACGCTGCCTTGACCTCCACCGCGCCGAGCGGGTTGTCCTTGGTGCCGGCCGGCAGCGAGATCACATTGGTCCGTGCGTAGACGGCTTGCCGATAGGCGTTATAGAGCTGATGGTCCCGGATGTAGTCGTATTGGGGCTTGTCCATCGCCACTTCGTAATAGACCGGGAAACCGTTGAGGTCGTAGAGCGTTCCGCCGCCCGCCTGCGAGATGCCGTTGAGGATAGGTGGCGGAAATGCCGCCGCGTTCTGCAGTATGGTGCCCATGACCGGCCTCGATACCTTTGTGGTCTGGGTCAGATTGCGCACCGCGCCGCTCGCCACCTGTTGCGCCAGCGACGGCTGCAGGGTGGCCATCAGCTCAAGCTGTTGCCAGGGCCCCGGGTCGCGGCCTTGAGGAAGAAATACGGTATCGGCGGTCCGATAGCTCTCCCACACCGTCGGTCCGCTTGCGCCCAGTTTTCGATAAGGATCGGGAACGCCGCGTTGGTTGGCCTGAGCCGGCCACATCAGATAGATGAGATCCTGCCAGGCCAGGCAGTCGAATTCGTTCTCGGACAGATCGGTGGTGAAATGGAAAATCGGCGCGATCTTGGGCAGGTCGGGATCGGGGCCGGGCGGAATGATAACCTCTTTGCAGCGGAAGGTCGGCGGCTGCTGCGCCTGGGCGGATGCCGCGCCCGCCGCAATCAAGCCGGCCAGCGTCGCGCCGAACGCCATGGCAAATCTCGAAGTGCTGATACCCATGCCCATGATTGTCTCTCCCTGCCCGCCGTCGGCTAATACTACAATATAGCAACCTGCAAGAGTAAAGCCCCCGCGCGGTCGGGATAGTTTTTGCGAATTAAAGCAGGCACTGGCGCGACGGGCGGCTTCGACCTACGTTGAGTTCATGAGCAAAGCTCACGATATCCACAAGCCCGACGGCTCCGAGCGCTGGAAACATGACGGCGTGCGCGTCATTCCGGGCAATCAGCTCGATCCCAACGTGCCGTCGACGCCCGGCATGGACCGCAAAGCCGCGATCAATTTCGCCCGCGCCGGCGCGCAAAAACTGTGGGCCGGCACGGTGACGATCAAGCCGGATGCCAAGACCGGCGCGCATCATCACGGCCACCTCGAGAGCATCATCTACGTGGTGCGCGGCAAGGCCCGCATGCGCTGGGGCGAGCATTTGCAATTCACCGCCGAGGCGAGCCCCGGCGATTTCATCTTCATCCCGCCCTATGTGCCGCATCAGGAGATCAATGCCAGCCCGGACCAAGTGCTGGAATGCGTGCTGGTGCGCAGCGACGGCGAGGCGATCGCGATTAATCTCGACATCGAGCCGGTGGAGAAGCCGGAAACCGTGCTGTGGGTCGACCCGATCCACCGCGACGGCGCGGTGAAGACTTAAACGTTGCCACCACTAAAAGCAGAGAGTGCCGACAAAATTGCCGCGCCGGTCTTTGACGATCATGGAGCATTCCAGGCGCTTGAGCGCGGCCTTGGCGTCTTCGTTGCCGAGCGCGGCGGCCTGCTCGTAATAGCCCTTGGCGGCTTTGGTGTCTTGCGGTCCGCCGCGGCCTGAGAGCACGAAATTGCCCAGCCAATCCAGCGCCTCGGCGTGGTTTTGCGCGGCGGCTTTTTCGAACATGGCTCGGGCCGCGGCGTCGTCCTTGGGGCCGCCAGTGCCTTCCGCATACATCACGCCGAGCTGAAACTGCGCTTCGGCGGAATTGGCTTCCGCCGCTTTCATCAGCAGCGCTCTGGCCTCGGCGGGATCGGCTGGCGGCCCGGCGGCGCCGCCACTGGACAACGCGGTGAGACGCGTCACGCCGCGCGGATTGCCGGCCGCGGCGGCGCGCTCGAACAGCTTGCGCGCCTGCGCGTCGTCCTTGGTGACGCCCGAGCCGGCGGCATAGAGGATGCCGAGCTCGACCATGGCGGCGGTGCTGCCCTTGTCGATCGCCTTGCGATAGGCGGCGACCGCATCGGCCGGTTGGCCATTGGCGGCGTAGGCGCGGCCGAGTTGAAACAGCGCCCGGCGCGACGCCGGCGCCGCGATCTTGCAGAATTTGATCGCGGTGGCGATGTCGGACGGCACGATGTCAGCTGTGCCTTTGACGTCCGCCGGCTTGTCCGGATCGGTGGGGTCGGCGGCGAGCCGGTCGCACAGCACCAGATCGGCCGATTGCGCGCGGGCCGGTGATTGCGCTGCCGTCAGCACAAGCGCCGCAAGGGCGAACATGCAGGCGATCGAAGCGGTGCCGGATCGTCTCGTCATGGCACTGATTTTATCACGATCCGGGCCCGTCGCGCACGCACCACGGATGACCCGGCGCAAAAGCCGGAAACCGGAACAGGAACTGGCTGCCCCGTGCGCATTGCCGCTGCGACATTCGAACACGGTGCTCATAAGCCGGCTGCGCGATTAATAGAGCAGGGGCGGCCATGGAGGATTGTGACATGGCTGTCGATATGGCGCTTTGGACTCTTCTCGCGGCTATGGCCGGCTTTCTCGCCTTAGGCTGCATGGTAACGCGCAAAACCAGCAATGGCGGGCACGCGCCGATGCGACGCCAATATGGCGGAGGGCACGGCTAGCGGCCGGCTACTGGCCTCGCCGCACCGCGCTGGCGAAGCGCTTGGCCTCCTCGGCGGCGCGGAACAGCGCCTTCGCCTTGTTGATGCATTCCTGCTGCTCGAATTGCGGATCGGAATCGGCGACGATGCCGGCGCCGGCCTGCACATACATGGTGCCGTCCTTGATCAGGGCGGTGCGCAGCACGATGCAAGTGTCCATGTCGGCGCCGGCGGAGAAATAGCCGACGCAGCCGGCATAGAGCGAGCGCTTCTCCTTTTCCAATTCGTCGATGATCTGCATGGCGCGCACTTTTGGCGCGCCCGACACCGTGCCGGCAGGGAATCCCGCGGCCAGCGCATCGAGCGCGTCGCGGTCGCCACGCAGCTTGCCCTCGACGTTGGAGACGATGTGCATCACCTGGCTGTAGCGCTCGATGAAGAACTGGTCGGTGACGGTGACGGAGCCGATTTCGGCGACGCGGCCGACGTCGTTCCGGCCGAGATCGAGCAGCATGAGATGCTCGGCGCGCTCTTTCGGATCGGCGAGCAATTCCGCTTCCAACGCCTGGTCTTCGTGCGGCGTGGCGCCGCGCGGCCTTGTGCCGGCGATGGGGCGGATGGTGACGACGCCGTCGCGCGCCTTGACCATCAGCTCGGGGCTCGATCCGGCGATGGCGAAGCCGCCGAATTCGAGGAAGAACAGATAAGGCGAAGGATTGACCCGGCGCAGCGCCCGGTAAAGCGCGAACGGCGGCAGTGTAAACGGCGCCTCGAAACGCTGCGACAGCACCACCTGGAAAATATCGCCAGCGGCAATGTACTCCTTGGCGCGCAGCACCATGGTTTTGAATTCGGCCGGCGTGGTGTTGGAGCGCGGCGCGACTTCGAGCGGGCCAACCCCCTCCCTACCCTCCCCCGCTTGCGGGGGAGGGTAGGGAGGGGGTGCCGCCGCCTTGTCGAGCGGCCGGTCGAGCGCATCGACCACAGCCGAGAGGCGCTCGACCACACGCGCCAGCGCCGCCTTCGCCGATAGGCCGGCATGCGGCCGCACCGGCGAGACCACGGTGATGGTATCTTTGACGGCATCGAACGCGATCACCAGCGTCGGCCGCAGCAGTACCGCGTCCGGGATGCCGATCGGATCGGGCGCTTGCGCCGGCAGTTCCTCGATCAGCCGCACCATGTCGTAGCCGAGATAGCCGAACACGCCGGCGGCCATGGGCGGCAGCCCGTCGGGCAGCGCGATGCGGCTTTCGGCGATGAAGGTGCGCAGCGCCTGCAACGGCGGCTCGGCCATCGGCGCAAATGCCGCCGAATTGCTCGCCGGCGCGCGATTGAGCGCGGCGCGTTCGCCATCGACGCGGAAGATCATGTCGGGCTCGAGCCCGATGATCGAATAGCGCCCGCGCACCGCGCCGCCTTCGACCGATTCGAGCAAAAAGCTCATCGGTCGGGAGCCGGCGATTTTCAGGAATGCGGAGACCGGCGTTTCGAGGTCCGCGACCAGCGTCGTCCACACCACCTGCGGCTCGCCGGCCTCATAGCGGGCGGCAAACTTTTCCGCCGAAGGCTCGATCTGCATTCAATTGGTATCCGGCGCGCTATTGCCCAGGGCTTGCTGGAGCGCGGACTGATTGACGCTGGTGCCGAGATTGTTTTCCAGCCACGCCATGTATTCGCCGAACACGTCGTCGCTGACCTGGCGCGATAGCATGTCGTTGAGCGCCTTGCCGTTGGGTGAGTTGGCCTCAAAACCCGGTGTTTTCACGTCCGTCACCCGGAACACGGTCCATTGCGTCGGCTTGTCGCCTTCGGCGCTGGCGTAAGCCTCGAGCGCGGTATGGAAGATGGCGTCGAGCATCCGTCCCGAAATCGTCTCCGGCGGCTTGGTGCGCGTGATGTTGCTTGCGGTTTCGACTTTCACGCCGTTGGCCGCGGCCATGGCCTCGAGCGTGCCGCCGTTTTTCAGCTTGTCGAGGATCTCCGCCGCCTTGGCCTTGAGCCGCGTGGCGATCTCGTCGTCGCGCCACTGCGCCTCGACCTGGCTTTTCACCTCATCGAGCGTGCGCTCGCGCGCCGGCGTGATGCCGGTGACGTTGTACCAGATATAGCCGCCCTCGGCTTCGAGCGGATCGTTGTCGGCGCCGACGTCGGTTGCGAATGCGGCGTTGATCACCTCGGTGGCGTGGGGAAGGTTTTCGATCGGCTTGCCGGCGGGATCGCGGCCGGAGCGGTCGATGGCGTCGTAGGTGACGACGGGCAGCTTCAATTTCTGCGCCGCGTCCTCGAGCGAAGCGCCGCCGGCGCGGGCCTCCTCGATCTTGTCGTGGATGTCCAGAACGGTTTTCTTGACGCGCGCCAAGGCAATTTCGTTGCGGATTTGCGGTGCCACGTCGGCGAAGGTTTTGTCTTCTTCCGGGATGATCTTCGACACGGTGACGATGACCACGCCGAACTTGCCCTGGACCGGCGCGCTCACATCGCCGTCTTTGAGCGAAAAGGCGGCGTCCGCCACCGCCGGATCGATGATGGTCGATTTCGGCACGGTGCCGAGATCGAGGTCTTGTTCTTTCAGCCCGCGCTCGGCCGCGAGCGCCGCAAATGTCAGGCCGCCCTTGATGCGATCGCTGGCGGCCTGCGCCTCGGCCATGGAGGGAAACGGCATCTGCGCGATGTGGCGGCGCTCCGGCGTGATGTAGCGGTTGCGGTAGGTGTCGAAAATCTGCTTGACGTCCTCGTCCGGCACTTCCGCGGTCTTGGCAAGCTCGGCCGGCGTCGCCACCACGGTCGCGATCTTGCGGAATTCCGGCGCGCGGAACATGATTTTGCGGGTATCGAAATATTTGCTGAGCTGTTCCTCGGTCGGCGGCGCGATGTCGCCGGCTTGCGCCGGGCCGAGCGCGACATAGGCGATGCTGCGCTGCTGGTTCTGAAATTGATTGAGCGCGTCGAGCCAGGCGTTCGGCAGCGGGATATTGCCCGAGACCGAATCGATGATCTGCCGGCGCAAGGTCAGATTGCGCTGCTCGGCGACAAAGCGCTTCTCGTTGAAGCCGGCGTTGCGCATGGCGTCTTCGAAGCGAGCGCGGTCGAACTGGCCTTGCTGGTTCTGGAACGCCGGATTGCTGACGATGCGCCGCGAGACTTCGTCATCGGCAACGCCCAGCCGCATTTGCCGCGCGCGCTCGTTCAAGCCGGCTTCGGCGACCATCTCGCTCAAGACCTGCCGCGGCACGCCGCGCGCCATCGCCTCGTCCGGCGTAATCACATGGCCGGACTGCCGGCTGAGCAACTGCAGCGCGTCGGTGTAGGTCTGCCGGAACTGCTCGATCGGGATTTCGGTAGAGCCGATCTTGGCGACCGTCGAGCGGCCGAAGCCGCGGAAGATGTCGTTGATGCCCCAAACCGCAAAACTTGCGGCCAAGACCGACATCACCACACCCATGACGACGCGGCCGAGCCAATTCGCGGAGGCTTTACGGATACCTCGAAGCATTACGTCCTACGCTCTGGAATGGTTGCTTTAAGCCAGTGGCCGAAGGCGGCGCATCATAAGGAGCGTTGCGCTGCATCGCAACCGACGGAATGTACAGATAAAACGCCCCTTTTCCGGGCGCAATCGGTCTGCTAACGGCACTGTGTCGCATGATTTTTAGGCCGAAACGATGGCGCGCCGCCCGTTGGTTGCAGGCAATTGGAAAATGAACGGGCTTATGGCCTCGGCTGGCGAGCTCGAGGCCATCATCGTCGGCGCCCGGGGCCTGCCCAATGCCGACTTTTTGATTTGTCCTCCAGCCACGCTGGTGGCGCGTTTTGCGGCGCTGGCGCAAGGCTCGCGCGTCGCGATCGGTGGTCAGGATTGCCATGCCGAACCGGCCGGCGCCTATACCGGGGATATCGCCGCCGAAATGCTCAAAGATGCCGGCGCCGGAGCCGTCATCGTCGGCCATTCCGAACGCCGCCGCAACCACGGCGAGACCGATGCCATGGTGCGCGGCAAAGCGCTCGCGGCGCGGCGTGCCGGCCTCCTGGCCATCGTCTGTGTCGGCGAGACGCGCGCCGAGCGCGATGCCGGCAAGACCCAAACGATCGTGCGCGCGCAACTCGACGGCTCGCTGCCCGATGGACATGCGGATTTTGTCGTCGCCTATGAGCCGGTGTGGGCCATCGGCACCGGCGTGACGCCGACCAAAGACGATGTTTTCGACATGCACCGCTTCATCCGCGCGCAGCTTTGCACGCGTTATGGCGATGCCGGGCAGGGCGTCCGTATTCTCTATGGCGGCTCGATCAAGCCGGGCAACGCCAAGGGATTGCTCGGCATCGACAATGTCGATGGCGCGTTGATCGGCGGCGCCAGCCTCAAGGCTGACGAGTTCCTGGCGATAGCGGCGGTTTATCGCTAAGCTTCCTTGCCGCCGGCGCCAAGACTGGCGGCTTGGGAGGATGCCATGAAAATCCATCGTGCGATTGCCGTCATTGCCGTATTGGGACTGCCGCTGGCGACGACCGCGGCCGATGCGGCAGACATAAAACTCCTCGGCGGCAATGCGCTCAACGCGGTGATGGAGGAGCTCGGTCCAAAATTCGAGAAAATGACCGAGAACAAGCTTGTCGTTACGCTCGGAACGTCGGCGCAACTGAAGGCCCGTATCGAGAGCGGCGAGGCGTTCGACGCGGTGCTATTGACCAAGGCGGCGCTCGACGAGCTCGCCGCTGCCGGCAAAGTCGCCGATGTGCCTCGCATCGCCATCGCGCGTGCCGGCATCGGCGTCGCCATCCGTAAAGGCGCGGCAAAGCCCGATCTGAGCACCACGGATGCCTTCAAGCAGGCGATGCTGAATGCGAAATCGATCGGCTTTGTCGATCAGACTCCGACCGCCGCCGCGCTCAAGGCCATATTTGCAAAACTCGGCATTGCCGACGAGATCAAAGCCAAGATCAAGCCGCTCACGATCCAGGCGGCGGTGGCGGTCACCAATGGCGATGTCGAAATTGCGATGACGCAGATCAGCGAAATCCTGCCTTATCCCGGCGTCGAGCTCGCCGGGCCGCTGCCGCCGGACATTCAGACCTATACGACGTTCTCCGGCGGCATCAGCGCCGCGGCGAAAAATGCCGAAGGAGCAGTCGCCTTGATCAAATTCCTGACCTCGCCTGATGCCAAGGCGGTGATCAAGGCCAAGGGCATGGAGCCGGGCTGAGCGCGCGCGCTTGAAACCGTCGGTAAAAGCGGGAGGGAGCCATGGCCGACGACAGTAATCCGATACGCCGTCGCAATTTCCTGATGGGGGCAGGCACCGCGGTCGCCGCGTCGTTGGCGCCGCCGGTTGCCGCCGAGGCCCAGACCGCGCCGAGCGCGGCCAATGCGCCGCCCGATGTCGAGCCACTGCTCACGCTGACGGCCACCGAGCACGCCTTCTTCGTCGCCGCTGCCGACACGCTGATCCCGGCCGACGACTTGTCGCCGTCCGGCAGCCAGTGCGGCGTCGCCACTTTCATTGATCGCCAGCTCGCCGGCGCCTATGGCGGCGGCGCGCGGCTTTATCGCGACGGCCCGTTCACAAAAGCCAAGCCCGAGCTTGGCTACCAATTGCCGCTCAATCCGCGCGAATTTTTCCGCGCCGGTATTGCCGCCGCCAACGACTGGTCGCGCAAAACCTACGGCAAGGATTTCGACCGCCTCGCCGACGCCGACCGCGAAGCGGCGCTCAAGGCGATGGAATCAGGCAAGGCGGAATTTTCCGGCTTCTCCAGCCGCATGTTCTTCAATGCGCTGCTCGACTTGAGCATGGAGGGCTTTTTCGCCGACCCGATCTATGGCGGCAACCGCGACATGGCGGCGTGGAAAATGGTCGGCTATCCGGGCCTGCCGGCGACCTATCGCGAGGACATCAAAAAATATTTCGGCAAGAAATACGACAAGCCGCCGCGCTCGATCGCGGATTTTTCTTGAGGGGGATGCGCCATGATCAAACTCAAGGAAACCGATGCGGTCGTCATCGGCGTCGGTTGGACTGGATCCATCCTTGCCCGGGAGCTAACCAAGGCAGGCCTCAATGTCGTCGGCCTCGAACGCGGCTCAAAGCGCATGCCGGGAGAGAATTTTACCATTCCGTCGGTGCGCGACGATCTCAAATACGCGGTGCGGCAGGAACTGTTTCAGGACACCCAGCTTGAAACCGTGTCGCTGCGCCATTCGCCGGGGGAGACCGCGCTGCCGATCCGCCGCCTCGGCTCGTTCCTGCCCGGCACCGATCTCGGCGGCGCCGGCGCCCATTGGAACGGCATGACCTGGCGCTGGCTGCCGTCGGACCACAAGCTGCGCACGCATATCACCGAGCGCTACGGCAAGAACGCCATCCCCGAAGAGATGACCATCGAGGACTTGCCGGTCTCCTATGACGAGCTCGAGCCGTATTACGACAAGTTCGAAAAACTGTGCGGGGTCTCCGGCAAGGCCGGCAATTTGCGCGGCAAGATCATCGACGGCGGCAATGTGTTCGAAGGTCCGCGCCAGAACGAATATCCCAATCCGCCGCTGGCCAAGAGCATGGCCGGGACCATCATGGCCGACGCGTCGAAGAGCCTCGGCTATCATCCGTTCCAGGCGCCATCGAGCAATGCCAGCGAGGTCTACACCAATTTCGAAGGCCAAACGCTCGGTGCCTGCGAATATTGCGGCCATTGCGAACGGTTCGGCTGTGAAGCCAATGCCAAGGCGTCGCCGAATGTCTGCATCCTGCCGGCGCTGCTGGCGGATTCAAAATTCGAGCTGCGGACGCATGCACAAGTGAAGGAACTGGTCTACGACAAAGCGGCCCGCAAGGTGACGGCGGTGCGCTATGTCGATACGCGCAGCGGCGAAGAATACGAGCAGCCCGCCGGCATCGTCATCCTCGGTGCCTACGTGTTCAACAACGTGCTGTTGATGCTGACCGCCGGCATCGGCGAGGCTTACGATTACAAGACCGGCAAGGGCGCCGTCGGCAAGAACTACTGTTATCAGGTGAGCGGCAATGCCGTGACGGTGTTCTTCCAGGACAAGGAGATCAATCCGTTCATGGCCGCCGGCGCCCATGGCGTCCTGATCGACGACTTCAATGGCGACAATTTCGATCACGGCGGGCTCGGCTTCTTCGGCGGCGCCTGGATCCAGGCCGGTCCGACCAACGGCCGCCCGATCGCGACCCGCCCGGTGCCGCCCGGCACGCCGCGCTGGGGCCGCGAATGGAAAACGGCGACGGCGAAATGG
>Ga0210398_10005849_pt1 | contig 11399 bp, 9 predicted proteins | sample IncBWC4OmetaG_FD_161047 | JGI IMG/M metagenome (GOLD analysis project Ga0210398, IMG submission 161047) | Forest soil microbial communities from Barre Woods Harvard Forest LTER site, Petersham, Massachusetts, United States - Inc-BW-C-4-O | ecosystem: Environmental > Terrestrial > Soil >... | reverse complement strand
TCTTGTACTTGCGGGCGCGGCCGTTTCTTTTTTCGACTTCGCATCCGCCGGCGACGGTAGCGGCGTGCCAGGCGGCGTTTTCGCTTCTCGATTCACCAGAAGGGGAGAGGCTGGTGAAGAAGCTGTGGGCGAACACGAAAATGTTCAAGCGCGAGCTGAAAAAACGCGGCTTCCAGTTCAAGGTAAGCGAGACGCCGATTATTCCGATTCATGTGGGCGATGCGGCGAAGGCCTTCGAGTTTTCGAAAAAGCTGTTTGATGCGGGAGTTTTTGCGCCCGCGGTCGGCTACCCTGTTGTTGCGGAGGGCAAAGCGCGGCTGCGGGCCATCGTGAGCGCCACGCACAAGCGGGAGCAGTTGCTGAGGGCGGCGGATATCTTGGCGGAAGTGGCGCAACCTTTGGGGATCGTGTAATAGCCGGTATCCTTTGAGGAGAATCGCGAAATGAACAGCAGAAGCTTGGCGATCTTTCTGGGGGCACTTCTTGGAGGAAGCGCCATGGCCAGAGGAGCAAGAGCCGAATTCCCTGGAAGAGATTTAGCGCAAGGAAGCGAGAAGAGTGTTTCTCTCGCCCGCGGCACCGCGCTTCATGTGGAGCTGGACACGCCTGTGGATTCGAAAAAAGTTAAGACCGGCGACGCAGTCAATGCGCACGTGACGGAAGCTGTCAAAGCAAATGGCCAGACGGTGATCCCCAAGAATACCAAGCTCGTGGGGCACGTCACGCAGGCGTCGGCGCGAGCGAAAGGTGATGCTGGCTCTGCGCTGGCCATCGTGTTTGACAAAGCGGCGGTCAAGAAAGGACAGGAAGTCCCGTTAAGAGTAGTGATCCAGGCCATGGCCGCGGCCCCGAGATTTGCATCCGATCCGAGCCCCGACACCGCATCGATTAACAACGGGGCCGCGGCAGCCGAGGGTTCACCGATGAATCCGTCCCATCCCTCTCCAGCGGAAGCTGCGTCCAGGACCGCCAGCGGTGCGGAGAAACCGAACACGGAGAGTGCCACTGCAGGCGGATTGGACTCCGCCGGGCGGCTCACATCGAATAGCCGCGGCGTCTTGGGCCTAGAAGGACTGCACTTGTCGACGGATGCGACGAGCGCGACAGAGGGTTCCCTCGTGACCTCCTCCGGAAAAAGCGTTCACCTCGACAGTGGCATAAGAATGCTGCTGGTTTCCGAGTAAGTTGGCATCCTCCTCTCTCTAAACAAAAGGATTCCTACGGCCTCCTCCTGCTGGTTTTGCGTGGCTTCGGTCGGTTCCTCCCACAGCGCCCTTACATCAGGCGAGGAGAGCGAAGAGGCTTCGCTATTGGGCTGCCCGCCCAGAGGTTTCTAGGACCAACTGATTTTAGGATGTAAGGATTCAGAAAAGTGGGGGACGCGAGAGGCCCGTTAAGAGGCCTTTGAGAGGCCGTGTCCGGCCTCCAGTGCGGAGGCTTCACGGTCCGGAGGGTAAAACCTACAGGCAATACGGTCGAATTTCGGTATTGAGGCGCTCTTGGCGGCCGTTCATGGAAAATCTATCTTATTGAATTCAGTGGCTTTAGGACTTGGCATCTTCCTTGCGACCATCAGATCTCGTGTTTGTGTCCCTTATACCCGGTGGGTCCTAAACCAACCAAGTGGTTAGCCTGCAATTTGAGAGGGAGAAGCACTATGAATCGAATCGGATTAACGTTATTGGCAGCTGCCATGGTCACGGCCAGCGCGGCTGCACAAACCCAATCTGGAGCACAAGGGGGCGCGCAAGCTTCCGCGGATGCCAGCAAGCAGGGTAGGCAAGCCTCCGGTAGCGGATCGGCTGCGGCTTCAGAGGCGGCTCAGGTTGGACAGAACAGCACCACGCTCGCTGGCGGATCGACGTTCAATGCCGCGTTGAGCGCGCCACTTGATTCGAAAAAATGCAAGCCCGGTGATCCGGTAAATGCACGCACAACCGAGGCTGCGAAATCTGACGGCCAGTCCGTTTTTCCAAAGGGAACGAAGCTTGTCGGGCACGTTACCCAAGCCTCCTCGCGCGGCAAGGGTGATTCGGAATCCGCGCTTGGAATCGTGTTTGACAAGGCCGTCTTGAAAAACGGCGAGGAAGTTCCGGTAAGTGTGACGATTCAGGCGATTGCTTCGGCTGAAACCAGCGCCGGTGCGGCTGGGTCTGACATCGACACCATGGGCGGCCTGGGCACTTCCACGTCTGGGACGGGCATGGCCGGTGGTCGCGGCGCTGTCGGAGGAGTGACCTCCGCTGCAGGCGGGACCGCTGGGGGAACAACTCGTGGCGCTTTGAATGCTGCCGGACAGGCAACTGGCGGCGTCGCGAACACTTCGAGCGGCGCAATCGGCGGCTTGGATGCGGCCGGGCGGCTTGCCTCTAATAGCCAAGGCGTGTTCGGTTTAAACGGGCTGAACCTGAGTTCGGCCGCATCAAACAGCACGCAGGGTTCGCTGATCACCTCGACCGGGAAAAACGTGCATCTCGACAGCGGCACGCAGATTTTGCTCGTCACGCAGGCGGGGTCAGCGCCACAGGGCGAATCGAAGCAGCCCAAGTCCGATGAGTCTCTGCCAAAATCGCAGTCGCAGTCCCGGCCAGACAAGCCAAACCAAAAATAAAATCAACGCACAGTGTTTCATGGGCCGCTGGGAATCAAAATATTCCGGGCGGCCCTGGTTTCTTCCTGCCAGGCCAATCGCGGCAATTGGTCGCGCCCGCTTTGCTATACTCGCCGGCATGCCCACGGCAGCGAAAAAATTGTTCCTGGTGGACGCCATGGCGCACATCTACCGCGCCTTCTTTGCGCCGATGCCGCAGCGGCTGATGGGCCCGGGAGGTACGCCAACCAACGTACCGTTCCTGTTCGGCAATATTGTTCGCAGACTCATCAAGGATTACCAGCCGGACTACATTGGAATCGTTTTCGATCCTCCGGGTGCGACATTTCGCGACAAGCTGTTTGAAAAATACAAGGCGCAGCGGCAGCCCATGCCGGAGGAAATGCGTGTGCAATTGCCGTTTGTGCGGCGATTGTGCGAGGCCATGAGGCTGCCGATTCTGGAGGTGCAGGGATACGAAGCGGACGACGTGATCGGCGCGATGGCGGTGCAAGCCGCGAAAGAGAATTTGGATGTGCTGGTCGTTTCGAACGATAAAGACATGATGCAGCTGGTAGGGAAGAATGTTCGAACGCTGCGCACGGGATCGGGCGGAGCGAAAGCTGACATTATTGTCGACGCGAAGAAAGTGGAAGAGATTCTAGGCGTGCCGCCGGAACAAGTGGTCGACTATATGGCGCTGCTGGGCGACAACATCGACAACATTCCCGGCGCGAAGGGCATCGGCGAAAAAGGCGCGGCGGAGCTGATCAAGAAATATGGGAGCGTCGAGAACGCCCTGGACCACGCCGATGAAGTGCCGAACAAGCGTTACCGCGAGGCGCTGCAGCAACAACGCGAGCAGGTGATGATGTCGAAGCAGTTGGCCACCATAGCGACCGATCTGCCGCTGCAGCTGGATTTGCACGGCCTCGAGCGACGCGATCCGGATGTCGCGGCGCTTGGGACGCTCTATCGCGAACTTGGTTTCAATTCGCTGTTGAAGGAATTGAGCGCCGAGGAGCTGGCGTCGTCTGCGCCGGCGAGCGCTGAACCCGGTTTGCAGGCAGACTACGCGGCGTTCGGAGATGTCGCCGAGTTTCGCGCGTATCTCGGGAAAATACCTGCGAAGCAGCCGCTGGCGATTTGGCTAAACTTAGAACCTGGCGAGCGGGAATCGGAGGGCTTTGGCACACGCATCGCGTCGATGGAGGTTTCCTCGAAAGCGGGCGAGGGGCGTTCTGTTTGGCTCGATGAAAAAGGAGAAGCGCTCGAAGCGCTGGCTCCCGTTCTCGCGGACGCGAAGCGGGCGAAAATCGTTCACGATCCGAAACTCTTTCAACTTTTGGCTGGGCGCGCAGCGAATGTGAAGCACGCGACGCAACTCTATGCGTATTTGCTGCGGCCGACGATTGCGAATCACAATTTCGCCGATGTCGTGATGCGCCAGTCGAACGTCATGCTCGGCGGCGGGCCCGGGGAACGTGCCGATTACCTGCAACGGATTGCACCCGTCTTGCGTACCCAGATTGACGAACAAGAGCTTGCCGGAGTTTACGAAAAAATCGACTTGCCGCTCGCTCCCGTGCTTGCGGACATGGAACTTATCGGCATCCGCGTGGATCCCCAAGAACTCCTGAAGATGTCCAAGTCCATGGAGAAAGAAGTCCGGCGCCTGGAAAAAGAGATTTGGAAACTTGCCGGAAATGAATTCAACATCAACTCACCCGCGCAGCTTGCCGAGATTTTGTTCGACAAATTGAACTTGCAGCCGCCCATGCGCCGCGGAAAAGGAAAGATGCGGTCGACCGCCGCGGACATTCTGGAGGAGATGGCTGCACAGCACGCGCTGCCCGCAAAAATCATCGAGTACCGCGAGATTTCCAAGCTCAAGTCGACTTACCTGGACGCGCTGCCGAAACTGATTCACCCGGAAACCGGACGCTTGCACACGAGTTTTTCGCAGACCACGGCGGCCACCGGCCGGCTCAGTTCGAGCGATCCGAATTTGCAAAACATTCCGATTCGCACGGAACTGGGGCGCCAAATCCGTGCTGCGTTTGTCGCGGAGAAGGGCAAAATCCTTCTCTCGGCGGACTATTCACAGATTGAGTTACGCGTCATGGCGCACTTTTCGGGTGATCCCGTGCTGATGGATGCCTTCCGCAATGGAGAAGACATTCACGCACGCACCGCGCAGGAAGTGTTCGGGGTAGGCCCGATGGCGCAAAATGCGGAACACCGGCGCGCAGCCAAGGCGATCAATTTCGGAATCATTTACGGACTCTCGCCGTTCGGACTGGCACAGCAGCTTGGCATCGGCCAGAAGGAAGCCGCGCAATTCATCAACGCGTATTTCACTCGGTACCGGGGAGTGAAGGAGTTCTTGGAAAGGACGCTCGCCGAAACGCGTAAAACGGGCGTGGCAAAAACGCTCTTCGGAAGGATTCGCCCGATTCCGGAAATCAGTTCTCCTCAGGCGCAACTTCGCAGCTTTGCTGAACGCACCGCTTTGAATTCGCCGCTGCAAGGGACCGCGGCGGACCTGATCAAGCTGGCCATGATCAGCATTGACCGGCGCCTGGCTGCGGAAAAGTTGGAAGCCAAAATGATTTTGCAGGTCCACGATGAACTGCTTTTTGAAGCTCCCCCAAAAGAGAAGAGCAAACTCGAAAAACTGGTGCGCCAGGAGATGGAAGGCGTATACCAGCTTGCCGTGCCGCTGGTCGTGGGGATCTGCTCCGGTTCCAATTGGCGGGATCTGGAGTGAACAACGATGGTTTGAGTCACCATCAGTTCGATTCTGGACAATCTGGATCCGCGAGAAAACCCGGCGCCAGGCAAGGCACATTCAACCATCACCTAACACCATGGAACTCGCCCCCGCCTGTACAGTTCTACAGGGGTCTTTTTGTGAGGCTAATTAACGCTTTCAAGATCGTCTAATCTTTCGTCCCTCAGGTCACCTCCTCTACCGATAAGACTGCCATCATCAGGGCCAGAGTCTTTGGCCGCGCGTCATTACCGCAGGCGTGGAAACCTCACGAAATCGTTTTTGGCTTTCTTTTTCATCGAACATTCCTTGGGTATCAGGCAATAGCCCCGCTCCCGAGCCCGAAGCAACAGTCTCCATGCAGCCTTCCACTTAGAAGCGAATATTCTTCACTCGTAGTTTATTGGGCACCAGCCTGTAAGCAGAGCTGGAACCAGCATCCAGCCGGTATAAACTTACATTCCCTTCCTAGATAACCGGCATAGGTTTCCGGGCGGCCCCTCTTTTAGCCTGTGTAACTATGTCTGGCCTAAAGCCTCCGCTCTTAGGTTTAGATGAAAACGACGTCTCTACCGAATCGTAGGCTGCCACTCGCGCTCGGAGCCGCCATTTTGGCTTCGCTCGTCGTAAGCGTGATCTCCTATCGCTCCATGGTCTTGTCCACGGAGAGTAGCGATGAAACGGATTGCCCTTCCAGGAACTCAGAGCGATGCCCGCGCCGAGTTCCGGCATCGCCCGGCCGTTGTATCCATGTTCGAGAAAATCCCGTTGGATCAACTACTTGCACAAGCGGTGAGCGGCGAAATTCGACGCGTTTCCGATAACCAATGGCTTCCGTGCACATAACGTTGGGACACTACTGCTGTGCTAACTATAATAACTAGACAGAAACAGCCGATTCCTGGGGGTTCCTATGCGCCGCTGGCAACTGCGTTTGTTGTCGATCGCCGTCGTTCCCATGCTGGCCACATGTAGTAGCCTACCGAAGACCAACGTCAACAGCCAAAACGTCACGGTCAGTGTAGTTCCCTCGACCGTCACGTTAACTACGTTCGGAAAACAGGCGTTTACACAGACGGTCACCGGGACGACCAATACCGCGGTCACTTGGCAGGTGAACAGCGTGACCGGGGGAAGCGTTCTGACGGGCACGATTTCCAGTTCGGGTGCCTACAGCGCGCCACATTCCATTTCCGGATCGATCCTACCAGGGGACACCAGCAAGCCAGTGACGGTGACGATCACAGCGATTTCGCAAGCGGACCTGGCAGCTAGCGGCACGGCGACAATCACAATTTTGACACAGGGCCAAGCGGCGCAGACGGGGGCGATCGAGCTGGGCACTTCCGGAAGTAACTTTCACGCTTTCACCATGAGCGGCAACACCATTTCGTGTTGTGGAGGTACGCTTGGTTCGCTGGTGGTCCGCAACCTCACGAATTATATCCTCAGCAACAACCATGTCCTCGCGAACAGCGACTCCGGCGCGATCGGCGATGCCATTATTCAGCCGGGATTAATCGACAACCCGGCGATCAATCCGACCTGCCAGAGCGCCGGGACGACGACCGTTGCGAACCTTTCGCAGTTTTTCACCTTGGAAGGCAGTCCGCCGAATCCCGTTGACGCGGCCATCGCACAGATCGTCTCAGGCCAAGTGGACACCGGCGGAAACATTTTGCTCTTGGGCGCTACGGCGGATGCCAACGGAGTCCCCGTGGCGGGAGCGCCCCATGCAGGGTCGGGCGTCATTGCGAATGTGGGGACGCTGGTGGCCAAGAGCGGCCGCAGTTCTGGACTGACGTGTTCGACGATTGAAACCACGCCCGCCACGTTCTCTGTCGATTATGCAAAGACCTGCGGCGGGAGCACCAGCTTTACCGTGATGTATTCGAACCAAGTCGGCGTTTCTGGAGGAGATTTCAGCCAAGAAGGGGATTCTGGTGCGTTGATAGTCACGCAAAGTACTGCTGATCCGGTGGCGCTGCTCTTTGCCGGTTCAGACACGGATACGGTAGGCAATCCGATTGAAGACGTTTTGCTGGCCATGGCGGATCAGAGCAATCACGTGCCGACGATTGTGGGAGGAGCGGCCCATCAGGTAATTGGCTGCACATTGCCAGGACCGAGCAGCGCTCAGAAAACGGTATCTTCCGTGTCTCTAAGTGATATAGAAATGCAAAGAGCAACAGCGGCACGCGATGCCCATGCTGACAAGCTGCTCGCAATGGCCGGGGTCCGTGGAGTGGGTGTGGGGCCGAGTCTTGACTATAGCGGAAAGGCCGGCGTGGTGATTTTTGTTACGCCCGGGACGGCACACACGACCCTCCCAGGACAACTCGACGGAGTACGTACGCGGATTGTGGAGACGGCTAGTGAATCCGCGCGAGGAATATTGAACTCGGAGGAGACGCAGTCTTTCTCGCCCGAACAGCCGGCGTTTGCGGTGACCAGCCTTCCGGCGCCGGAAATTGTTCGCGCCAAGGCGGCGCACAGCGCGAATGTTGCCGCATGGATGAACGAACCTGGCGTGCAGGGATTTGGCGTTGCGTCCAGCGTGGATTCGCTTGGGGAAGCGGCGCTCATGATCTTCCTCATTCGTGGTGCGGCGCACAACGCGATTCCTCCGGTGATCGACGGAGTGCGAACGCGAGTGCGTGAATCTAGCCGTTTCCACGCCGGCTTGGACGGGCCGCGGCCGGGGCACGGGTGTTCTGTCCCGACACCGAAAAACACGGCGCCTGGCTCGGCTTCCGTCGTCGAATACAAAAAGACAAACGACGGGTAGGACCGGCTTCTCTTTCCGCGGATATCTCTTCTGCACTTTACGAAGAACTGGCCCGGGACGGAGGTCTCTTGCGGATAGCTGGTTCCGCGGTAAATGTCCTATCATTGTCCGTTCTCCAGGCGTAGAATTTCTCCAAAGAACCTTGCCGATTCCTCTCGTTCGGTCGGCCCTTCCTGTCAGGAGGACTTATGCGCAAAGTTTGGTTCGTTCTCGGCACCCTAGTGGTTATAAGCCTGGTGATGGCGCGGGCGAAGCAGAGCGCCGCCCAGGAGAAACCGAAGGATTCTCAGGCTGCGGCAGACGAATACAAGATATCCCAGGGAGATATCGACAAGAAAAACCCGGTGAAAGCGACGCCTGAAGGCCTCGCAGCGGCGCGCAAGATGTATGGCTATGATTGCGCCATGTGTCACGGCCCCAAGGGAGATGGCAAAGGGGACATTGTGGATTCGATGAAGCTGACCATGCACGATTGGCGCGAACCCGCATCGCTCGAGGGCAAGACCGATGGCGAGCTGTTCTACATCATCACCAAGGGAAAGGGAAAGATGATGGGAGAAGGCGATCGCGTGTCGGAAACGGTGCGCTGGAATATGGTCAATCTGGTGCGATCTCTCTCCAAGAAAGACGCCGGAGAGTAGCCGCTTCCTGAAAGTGAATCCTCACTCGCGCGCCATGCCGTCAAACTGAAAGGCCATCCCCCAAATCGTTCTCGCACCTGCCAGCTTGCCACCTCACTCTTCGAGTGTGTTACGCTTTTTCGCCTGAACACATATCGGAGGAACCCATGGCGCATGCACCGCAATTTTTGAAGCTTGTCCAGGACGCGAAACAACGTGTCAAGGAAACGAATGTTCCCGACGTCAAACGGCGTATCGACGCGGGCGAGAAATTGATCCTCGTGGACGTTCGCGAAGACAATGAATGGGCCAAAGGACACCTCCCCGGGGCGGTACACCTGGGAAAGGGCGTCATCGAGCGCGACATCGAGCAGCAAGTCCCCGATACGGGGGCCAAACTTGTGCTCTATTGTGGGGGTGGTTTCCGTTCCGCTCTCGTCGCCGACAATCTACAAAAAATGGGCTACACCGATGTGGAGTCCATGGATGGCGGCTGGAGAGCCTGGACCGAAGCCGGGTTGCCGACTGTCCGGGGCTAGCGATCCGCGAGCAAAGTTGCAGCAAATTGGCTGGGGCGGGAGGATTCGAAAATGAACCCCGTATGCTCGAATAGCCCCTACAATAGCTGCTTTTCAGTGTTCCCAACGACTTAGCACGCCCCGCGCTTTAAGCGACAGGAAGCGCCTTTACGCGTTCTTATACCCCAATCGGTATTAAAACGGTAGTACGGCTGCTGGCAAGACGCTGGCGGGCTCTACGTCCCCGCCGCTACTCAAGCGGACGAAAAGTCAACCCGTGGCTCCATCTTCGTTAAGCCATTGTGTACACCTATGCATGCACAGCTTGCCAAACTCTGTTAGTCTATAGGTGTACATGTGGACTGCATCTGTACACCTAAAAATGAACATAATTTGGATTATGTGCATCTATAGGTTAGTGACAGAGGCGGGGGTGAGGCATGCGCCTTTTATTCAGAAAGTTACGCATCAAGCAGCTTGAGAGAGCGTTCGAGCCATTCCTTGCGGCCAAGGACTCGCCGCGTCCGCAGAGGGGTTGGCTCCGTGCCATCAGAGAAGCGACCGGGATCACCGTACGACAGATGGCCACTCGTCTAGGGAAGGCCCCTACTCTAGTTGTGAATCTTGAAAAATCTGAAGCTGAATATCGCATCACCTTAGGAAGCCTTCGCGCCGCGGCGGATGCACTCGGGTGCCAGCTTGTCTATGCACTCGTGCCAAAGAGCGGAAGCATGCAAGACCTTGCGGAACGGCGTGCGAGAGCTAAGGCAGCAGAAAATGTACGCGCCGTTGAGCACAGCATGGCCTTAGAAGATCAAGCTGTCGGCGGAATCGACAACAAGATTGAGGAAGAAACCAGGCGCATTCTGAAGTGTGACGAGAAAAAATGACGACACTTGGAACAACTAGCGACGGCAATGCACCCCTTTCGCCGGAGGAGCTTAGGGACCTCATTCCAAGTCTGGCAACGAAGGAGGAGCTAAACGAATGGGAGCGCGAAAACATACTGCTGGGGAGGGAGTGGGCTACCGCAGATCACACGAGTCCGGTTGGTATCGCTTCCGACGAATACGTGCGGAAGTTGCACACAAAAATGTTCGACCAAACATGGAAGTGGGCGGGTGAGTACCGACGCACCGAGAAAAACATTGGGGTTCCAGTCCATGAAATTCGAGACAGATTCATGGCGGTGTGCGGTGACGTTCGGTATTGGATCGAGAACAGCACGTACTCCCCCGACGAAATAGCTATTCGCTTTCACCATCGGCTTGTATACATTCATCCATTTCCGAACGGCAACGGTAGACATGCCCGCCTGGTCGCAGATGTACTCGCTACGAAGCTTGGCCGCCCCCTATTTACTTGGGGTTCCGCCAATTTGATCAAAGAGGGTGAGGCACGTATGAAATATCTGGAAGCGATCAAAGCGGCGGATAATGGAGACATCCAGCTGCTTCTCAAGTTCGCCCGTTCCTGATCGATATGCGCTCGTGAGCATCAGCCGACGCCAATTTCGCAGCGATTTTAGGAGCTTGTCGGGAAGAAGTTCGCACCGAAGTGCAAGGCATCGGGTTTATCGGCAGGCAGGGTGAGTTTGTTGAGGTAATGGCTTGGTGAGCCATATTCGGCCTCTGGCAGTATCACTGCGCTGAGAGAGGAAATTGGCTGGGGCGGGAGGATTCGAACCTCCACCGTCCTCATTAACAGTGAGGTGTCCTACCGATTGGACCACGCCCCAGCAGCCGACGAGGTAGGCTCCGCCGCACGCAATCCACGGCAAAGTGTGCTTCTAAGATAACACGGCTGCATGTTCCCGGAGGCTAGTTCCCGAAAAAAAATTGTATCTGCCGAGTCCGCTATGAATCAAAGGACGTGAGGGCGGGGACTCAGGGTTATTGCGGTTGTTTTCAAATTGTTCGAAGGCGTTGTTCTGTTTCGGGAATGCAACTTGCAAAAAAGTCTTTGAAGAAAACTGCGCACGACGGTTGCATTCCATAAAGTTTTGTCGGAAACTATGCGGTCAATTACGAGCCGGGTGGGCACTTCCCGGCCTTGACACCGCGGAGCCTCCAGATTTTTGCTCCTTCCGGGGAGGTCTTCGCAAAAGTGC
>Ga0210398_10005846_pt1 | contig 11403 bp, 13 predicted proteins | sample IncBWC4OmetaG_FD_161047 | JGI IMG/M metagenome (GOLD analysis project Ga0210398, IMG submission 161047) | Forest soil microbial communities from Barre Woods Harvard Forest LTER site, Petersham, Massachusetts, United States - Inc-BW-C-4-O | ecosystem: Environmental > Terrestrial > Soil >... | reverse complement strand
CGACAGCTCGGCCGACACGCCCATCTGCTCGGCGCCGCGCCACGCGATCGGTCGGACATAGCCGTCGACGGTGTTGTTCGCCTTGATCAGCTCCATCGTCGCCTTGGCGAGGTCGTCCATGCTGTACGGGACTTCGAAGCCGAGGATCTTGGCCGAATTGATCAGCCGCGCATTGTGATCTTCGAGGTGGAACGGCTTGCCGTTATAGACGCGCTCGCCTTCGAACACACAACTTGCGTAGTGTAAGCCGTGGGTCAGTACATGCAGCTTGGCATCACGCCACGGGACAAGGCGGCCGTCATACCAGATGAAGCCGTCGCGATCGTCGAAGGGGAGCAGGTCACCAGCCATGGACATTTCCTCCCGAGCCGGGGATTTTGCGAAACTTTATAACGCAGCGAACGCCGATTTCTACCGATCCTTGCGAAATATGTCAATATGACTGACATAAAATCTCTCGAAGCGGGTGAGGCCCGCCACCTTACCGATGAGGAAGTGCGGCAGGGAATCGAGCTACTGTTCTTCGCCTATCGCGACTTTACGGCCGAGCCCGACGCGATCCTGACGCAATACGGGTTTGGCCGCGCGCATCACCGGGTCGTCCATTTTGTCGGCCGGCGGCCGCAGATGACGGTGGGCGACCTCCTGACCATCCTCAAAATCACCAAGCAGAGCCTCAACCGAGTCCTCGGACAGCTAGTGCGGCAGGGTTTCATCGTCCAGCACCGCGGCGTGCAGGATCGCCGGCAGCGGCTCCTGGAGCTGACCGAAAAGGGCCGCGATCTCGAACGCCAGCTCTCGGCGCCGCAGCGGGCGCGCGTCGCCGGCGCCTATCGCCGGGCCGGAGCCGGGGCAGTCGACGGCTTCCGGAAGGTGCTGCTCGGCATCATCGCCAGCCCCGACGACCGACGTCGCTTCGATCGGGGTAGACCGAAGCGGTAGGCGGCCATTTCGCGTATGATGGCGGCGATGAGCGACGCCGAACCCCATTTGCTCGTGGTCGACGACGATGCGCGGCTGCGCGATCTGTTGCGCCGCTACTTGACGGATAGCGGGTTTCGGGTGACCGGCGCGTCGAACGCCGCGGAAGCGCGCGCCCAGCTCGCGAGCTTCGCGTTTGATCTGGTGGTGCTCGACGTGATGATGCCCGGCGAAAGCGGTCTCGACTTGACCCGGGCGCTGCGCACGGAAAACGCGGGATCGAGCGCCGTGCCGGTACTGCTGCTGACCGCGATGGCCGAGCCCAGCGACCGCGTCAACGGGCTCGAGCAGGGCGCCGACGATTTCCTCGCAAAACCGTTCGAGCCGCGCGAGCTGGTGCTGCGCATCCGCAACATCCTGCAGCGCCGGCCCACCTCGGAGGAACCCACGCCGCCGACCGATATCCGTTTTGGCGCATTCCGCTTCGACCCGGCGCGTGCCGAGCTGCTGCGCGGCGATGAACTGGTGCGCCTCACCGCCGCGGAAATAGCGCTGCTGTCGAGCCTCGCCCAACACGCGCCACAGGCCGTGTCCCGCGAGGAACTGTCGCAGTCGGCACAGTTCAGCGGAAACGTCCGCAATGTCGATGTGCAGATGACCCGGCTGCGCCGAAAGGTCGAGCGCGACCCACGCAATCCGCGCTACTTGCAGACCGTGCGCGGCACCGGCTATGCGTTGCGGCCGGACTGAGCCGGGCGTGCCACGATGAGCGACCTGCCGAGCGTGCTGTCGGACCGGCCCGAAGACCTCACGGTCCGCCAGCGAAAATGGATAAAGCGGGTGCTGCCGAGGACGATGTTCGGCCGCTCGCTGCTGCTTATCATCATGCCGCTTGTTCTGGTCCAGCTCATCTCGGCGTGGGTTTTCTATGCGCGGCATTGGGAGACGGTTGCGCACCGTTTTTCGTCGGATGTCGCGTCGGAGATCGTGATGCTCGGCGAGAGCATCACGATGACCGCCGGCGACCGCCAAATCACCCGGTTGATGGAAGACGCGCAGTCGCAAACCGAAGTCGCCTTCGCCTTCGAACGCGACGGCAAACTGCCACCGCCGATTGCCGCCGGCGGCAGCGAGACCGAGGACCACCTGCGCCAAGCGATGAGCGAGCGCGCCCGCTCGCCCTATCGGGTCGACGGGATCAGCGACCCCAACAATCTTCAGGTGCTGCTACAGCTTCCCGAGGGCGTGCTGCACGCAACGATGTCGTATAAGCGGCTTAACACCTCGACGACCTACATCTTCATCCTGTGGATGATCGGCTCATCGGTGGTTTTCTTTGTGGTTGCCGCAATCTTCCTGCGGAACCAGGTCAAGTCGCTGCGCCGCCTGGCCGCCGCCGCCGACAACTTTGGCAAGGGCCGGATGATCGCCTACTCCAAGGTCGAGGGCGCGCTCGAAGTGCGTCAAGCGGCGGTGGCGTTCTTCCAGATGCGCGACCGCATCCAGCGGCAGATCCACCAGCGCACCGAGATGCTGGCCGGTGTCTCGCACGACCTGCGCACCCCGCTCACCCGCATGAAGCTCGCGCTGGAGCTGATGCGCGAAGGCAACCCGACGGTCGCCGAACTCAAATCGGATGTCGCCGAAATGGAGCATCTGGTGCAGGTCTATCTCGATTTCGCGCGCGGCGAGGGCACCGAGACCCCGATCGAGACCGACATCGCGGCGCTATTGCAAGACATCGCCGTGTCGGCGGCGCGCGAGGGGACATCGCTGTCGCTCGACGAAGCGGAAGAGCTGGTCGTGCCGGTCCGCCCGAATGCACTGCGCCGCTGTCTCGGCAATTTGATCGCCAACGGCGCGCGCTACGGCACGCATGTCTGGTTGACCAGCCGGCTCGCGACAGGCGGGGTCGACATCCTCGTCGATGACGACGGGCCGGGCATTCCACCCGACGAGCGCGACCACGTGTTTCAGCCGTTTATCCGGCTCGACAGCTCGCGCAACCAGACAACCGGCGGCATCGGGCTCGGGCTGACGATCGCGCGCGATGTGGCGCGCAGCCATGGCGGCGACGTGCGGCTAGAAACCTCGCCGCATGGCGGGTTGCGTGCCCGGGTTCATCTGCCGAAATAGGAAAGGCTCAGAACAGCCTGCCGCCGTTGGCGACGGGCTTGTCAGGCGCGACGAGGACAACCGCTCCCGACGCGTCTGGGAAGCCGAGCACCAGCACCTCGGACATAAAGGGGCCGATCTGGCGCGGCGCAAAATTGACCACCGCCGCGACCTGTCGTCCGATCAGCGCTTCGAGCGCGTAGTTGGCCGGAAGCTGAGCCGACGAGCGCTTCGCGCCGATCTCCGGACCGAAATCGATCGTCAGCTTATAGGCCGGCTTACGCGCCTCGGGAAACGGGTCGGCGGCGATGACCGTGCCGACCCGGATATCGACCTCGGCAAAGGTCTCATATGTGATGGTCATGCGCCGATCATACCGCCGAGGCCAGCGCATGAGAAAAGGCCGCTCCAGCTGGAGCGGCCTTTTTATGGGAGCGACAGTGGCTAGGCGGCCGACTTGCAGGTAAAGGCCTTCATCTCGTCGAGGCCTTCGGTAGCGCGCTTCTGCAGCAGCTCGGTCGTCTCGACGCCGGTCTTGGCGGCCAACGCGGCGACCTCGCGGCCGTGCGTCAGGCCCTTATCGATCATCTTCTTGGTGAACTCGGTGTGCTTGGCGATGCGGTCTTCGGTCGATGTCGGCTGCGTCATCTCACGCGCATGCGTCGAGAAATCCTCAAGCGCTTGCTGAGTCATCTCGATCTGACGCTTCGCGAACGCGTGAACGCCCTCGACGGCGAGCTGATTGGCCTGGCTCAGGGCCTCGAGGTTGCGGCGCTGCGCGGCCCAGACCGCCTCGACGTCAAACGGGCGAAAGCGAAAATCCGCGAACATCTTGGTGACGTCGAAATCAAAAAACGGGATGCGGGCATCGGACATGGATGGGTTCCATTTCAAGGAGAATGGCGTTTTGTGCACTGCACAATCGGCTATATGGAACCCGGCACGATCGTAGTCAAGGCTTATTATTTTGCACTGCAACAAAATACTTTCGTTAGGCGTCGGCTTCTACCGCATTCCGCGAGGTGGAATGTAGCGGAACCAGCCAGCGCTCAATGCCGCGCAATCGCCGGTCGAGCGTCGCCATGGTCGGCGCCAGGTCTGGCGACTCGTCACGCGACCAGGTGTGCGCCGCAGCAAGATAGGCAGCGGCCGTGAGCTTGACGGCGACAACTCCGGCGATCCCGTGCGACGCGATTCCGGCCGCGTCGAGCATCAGCCGCATCGAGCACAATCCCGCGCCAGCGAGTGCCGCGGCGGTCAGCGGATCGGTCGGCAGGTCGCGGCGCAACGCGACGGTAAACGCGCGATGCGGCGCCAGTGCGTCGAATCGCCGCATCAGGAGATCGAAAAGTCGGTCGCGCAGCTTTTCTCCGACCTCCATGTCGAGCGGCGCGGCCAGTACGGCCTCATCGACCCGTCGCAGGAACCCGCAGAGCACGGCGGTGCGCGACGGAAACAGACGGTAGACCTGGAGGATAGGTAGCCCGGCTTCGTCGGCGATCCCGGCGAGCGACACCCGGCGCCAGCCCTGCGCCTCGACCAGCGCCGCCATCGCATCGATGATGCGGTCCGGATTGGCGGTTTCGGCTCGCCGCCCCCGACTTTGCGCCATCGCCCGTAGCCTAGCGCGCCAGCTCGCGCGAACGCCGCGTCGCGGCAGCGATCGCGCGATCCATCAGCTCGGCGAGGCCTTGCTCGCCCATCAAAACGTCGAGCGCGGCACGGGTCGTGCCGCCCGGGCTTGTCACATTCTCGCGCAGCTTCGCCGGTGCTTCTTTCGAGACCCGCGCCAGCTCGCCGGAACCGGCCACTGTCGCCAGCGCCAGCCGCATCGCGAGTTCCGGTGGCAAGCCGGAATTTACCCCAGCCGCGGCGAGCGTCTCAATCAGCAGAAAGACGTAGGCCGGGCCGCTTCCCGACACGGCGGTCACCGCGTCGAGCAACCCCTCATCCTCGACCCAGGTGCTCTCGCCGATGGCCGCGAGCAGCGCATCACAGAGCTGCCGCTGCTCGCCGGTGACACGCGGATTGGCGCAGGCGACGCTGATCGCGCGGCCGATCGCCGCCGGCGTGTTGGGCATCACGCGCACGATCGCCGCATCACCAAGGTGCCCGGCCAGACCGGCGATCGTCGTGCCCGCGGCGATCGACATGAACACCGTTCCAGGGCGCGCGAAGCGGCGGTAATCCGGCACGATATCGTTGATGCCCTGCGGCTTGACGGCAAACACCACCGCGTCGGGGGTCAGATCGCCAGCAAGCTCGGCGGCGGATTGATGCGACGAGACCCGTGACGCCGCGGCCAGCGCCTCGGGCGCGTGGGCCGGCTCGACGACGACAAAGCGCGATGCCGCGCCGCTCGCCAGCCAGCCGCGCAGCATGGCCGAGCCCATCTGGCCACAGCCGACGAGGACAACCGTACCGGCGCTCATTGGGGATGCTCCGACGGATCAGGCTTCGCCGATCGGATCGATCATCGCCGCGGCCATCGCTTCGTCGGCGGGCTTGCCGCCCCAAACGACGAGCTGGAACGCCGGATAGAAGCGCTCGCACTCGGAGACCGCGATATCGACGACGTCCTCGACCTGCTCACTGCTCACGGACGACAGGCCACGCATCAGCACGGCGTAGCGGAAGGACGGCGAATTATCCCCCGCCGCCAGATCGAAATGGCCGAGCCACAGTTTCTCGTTGGCCAGGGCCAAAAGCTCGTAAAGCACGCCGCGGCGGCGTTTCGGCACCTTCATGTCGAAGCCACACGAAAAGTGCAGCGCGGTCAGCTCTTCCTGCCACAGGAAATAGAGACGGTAGTCGCACCAGCGGCCGGGGATCTCGACGATCAGCTCGTCCTCGCCGGCCCGGTCATGCGCCCAATCATTGGCAATAACGATCTCCTCGACCAAGTCGATCGGATTGCCGACATGAGGCCGGCTCTCTTCAAAAGAAAGAGATGTCATTGCGCGCTCCTCGGAGCCCCGCGGCCACGGCCGCTTGCTCCTTTTAACAACTTTGCGGCCGGAACAACCGAAAAATTCGGAAGAATACGGTCGCGAGCCGGGATGGCGAGGCTACGCTGCCAAACCCAAATGACAGTTGCAAGGCAACATCTAGCGCATCACGCGACAAGCACCGCGAAACCTAGCTCGATTTCGCTTTTCGTCGCCGCGGCCGCGCCGGCGCTTTTTGCCTCTCGGCGAGTTGCGATTCGAGCGCGGCGAACCGGCGCTGCAAATCTTCCTGTTCCGCGCGCGCCTTCGCCGCCATCGCCTTCACCGCCTCGAACTCCTCGCGGCTCACCATATCCATCCCGGCGAGCACGCGTTCGAGCTGGTCGCGAAAGCGCGACTCGATATCCGAGCGCACCCCGGACAGCGCTCCCATCGCGCCATTCGCGACACGCGCGATATCATCGAAAAAGCGGTTCTGGCTCTGCATGGCGAACCTCCTTCGCCTACTCTGCCGCCTCTTTCTTCGCCGCGCCGCTACGCTCAGCGTGGCGGTCGATGGCCTTCTGGATCGCGGCAGCCGCCTGGCCTCCAAACTCGACGTGATGGTCGGTCGCGTAATCGTAGCTCTCGACCAGCAGCTCGCGGCTCTGCTGGAACTTGGGATGGACAAAGCGAGCCATCAACTCGTAATGCCGCTTGGTCTGTTCCCAATCGGCCCAGTTCTGCGCAAGTTCACAAAGCACGCCGAACCCGCCCGAACCCTTCATCAGCCGGTCGACATAGGCGACCGCATCGTCGGGGGTGCCGATGCAGGCGGTGCCGGTCTCCATCAGCCATTCGACCGGATCAGCAACATCGCCAGGGATGATCGGGAAGGTCGCGACGTCGCGGAAGTACTGCGCGAACTGCTTGACGCCGAACTGCACGTTCTTGATCGCCTGCTCGCGTGTCTCGGCGATGTGGAAGAAGCCGACGACGCGCCAGTCCTTGCGGTTCGGGGTGTGGCCGTTGGCGCGCGCGGTCTCCTCGTAGAGGTTCCAGTTCGCGGTATGGCGCTCCATTTGCGCCGGCGCGGTGCCGCCGATCGACAGCATGCCAACACCGTGCGTGCCGGCGAGCACCGAACCCGACGGCGAGCGCGCCGCGGCGACCGCGAGCTCCATGGTCGGCTGGGTGAACGGCCGCAGCTGAAGCTTGGCGCTGGTAATGTCGAACCAGTCGGTCTTCTTGTTGACCTCCTCGCCACGCAACAGCCGGAGGATGACGTCAAACGACTCCTCCATCATCTGCCGCTGATCGCCGGGGTCGATGCCGATCTTCAGCGCGTCATGGACCAGCGCGCCGGGGCCGACGCCGAACATCGCGCGGCCGCGCGTCATGTGATCGAGCTGCACCATGCGGTCGGCGAGCATGAACGGGTTGTGGTAGGGCAGCGATACGACGCCGGTGCCGAGCCGGATGTGGCGGGTGCGCTGCGCGGCGGCGGCGATGAACATCTCCGGGCAGGCGATGATCTCGAACCCGCCCGAATGATGCTCGCCGATCCACGCCTCGTGGTAGTTGAGCCGGTCGAGATGCTCGATCAGCTCCATGTCCCGCTCCATCGACAGGGTGGGGTTCTCGTCGTGCGTGTGGAACGGCGCCATAAAGATACCGCTGCGCAGATAAGGCTCGGTCATGCCTGGGTTCCTTTGAGGGAGATCACCTTTGCCGACGATCGTCGGCGATTGCGCCCCGTTCCCGCAAGCGCTTTCCCGCGGAGGCGGTATGCGGGCACCCGTTCCTGCCGGAAAAAGTAGGCGCTGTTCCCCTTCAACGATCGAACGCTACCGCCCGATTATGGCGATTTTAGCGGCGTCCGACGGGGCCAGCTCCTATGGCTTGGCCGCTGCCGCTGCCGCAGCTCCGGCTGCGGCGCCCGCCGCCGCGGCCGCCGCGGTGTTGCTGGATGGGTCGGACTTCTTGTCCGACGGGCTCGGCCCCGAGCCCTTCAGCCGGACGATCTGCTGCAACGCGTCGAACCAGAAAGGCGCGCCGAACAGCGTAGCGAAGGCGGTGATCAGCCAGCCAAAAATGTGCGACCACCACGGCCAAGCCAAAGAGAACGCCCCGAGAAAATACCACAAGTTCGTGGCCGTATCCGCCGGGTCGAGCGGCTGGGTGGCACCCGATACGGCTTTTTTTGACGGCCAGCCGATAGGCATCATTTCCAGCGTCTTGAGATAGTCCGGCTTCGAAGCGTCGTCGGGCACCTTGCCGATCGCCGTAATTACCTTATCGTCAAGCGGTTGCTTCCAGAGTTGCTGCGCCACGTCGATCGTACTGACGTTGAGGAGCGCAGCAATCAGAAACGCGAGTCCAAACGATATCGCTTGCGTCCAGCGCTTATAGACGCCGCTGACGCGATCCATCGCGGCGTCAAACCACTTCGCCAAGGCGTCGTGCACCGCCTGCTCGTCACCTTTCGCGCGGTCGATGATTCCGGTGAGAAACCGTTTGATTTGGCCGTCCGGCAGGTTGCCGATGGCGGTGACGAAATCCGCCAACGGGTTACCCGACGCCGGCGGTTGCACTCCTTGATTTGCCACTCGCTTCACCGCGTCGGTCAGCGCGACCGCAAAGTGATCGGGATCTATATAAGTCGGGTTGGTCTTACGGTTCGGCGGTTTCGTCCCGTCGACAAGAGGGTTGATCAGCACATCTTTATAGAGTTCTCCCGCCAGACCTTTCAGGTCCGGGTCGTTGACGAGATTCTTGATGCCTTCCAGCAGCGTTTGCGAGCGTGTTCTGAGAAACGACGAGACCGCCTCGGTTGCCGCGCCGGCGGCGAGGCTCATCGCGAGGAACATGAAAACGATACCGACCGCGAAGTCGAGAATGCCGCTATTCAACATGCTCCCCTCCCCGTCCTACTTGTCCTTCCGTCTGTGCTTCAGGACGCGGCTTGTCCGCCTAACGAGATAATAGCTTCACCGCCCGCTCGATGCAATTTTTCGGCTAGCGGCGGATGGCAGAAACCCGTTTATCGATCATCCCATGCCGGCGGCGAGGCCCCGGCGGTAGCTGAGCGCCTCGGCGATATGGCGGCGGCCGACGACCTCGGCGCCGTCGAGGTCGGCGAGGGTGCGGGCGACGCGCAACACCCGGTGATAACCGCGCGCCGAAAGCTTGAGGCGCTCGGCGGCGCTGGTCAGCAGCGTGCGGCCGGCTTCCTCGGGGGTCGCGATCTCGTCGAGCAGCGAGCCGTCGGCCTCGGCGTTGGTGCGGACGCGGCGATCGGCGGGCAGCCCGGCGTAGCGCTGAGTCTGCCGGGCGCGCGCCGCGTGGACGCGCTCGGCGATATCGGCGCTCGCCTCGGCGGGCGGCGGCAGCGCCAGATCGCTCGCGGCGACCGGCGGCACGTCGATGTGTAGGTCGATGCGATCGAGCAACGGCCCCGACAGCTTCGACTGGTATTCCTCGGCGCAACGCGGCGCGCGGCCGCAAGCACGACCCGGCTCCGCGAGATAACCGCAGCGGCACGGGTTCATCGCGGCGATCAGCTGGATGCGTGCCGGAAAGGTCACATGGCCATGGGCGCGCGCGATGCTGATACGGCCGGTTTCGAGCGGCTGGCGCAGCGCCTCCAAAGCGGCGCGGTTGAACTCCGGCAGTTCATCCAGGAAGAGCACGCCCTGGTGCGCCAGGCTGATCTCGCCGGGGCGCGGGCGGATGCCGCCGCCGACCAGCGCGGGCAGCGAGGCGGAATGATGCGGATCGCGGAACGGCCGCTCGCGCAGCAGCGCGCCGCCGCGCAAGCCGCCCGAGGCCGACTGGATCATGCCCAGCTCCAGCGCTTCCGATCTTATCTAGCAGAAACACCCACGGTTGCGGCGGCTTTGGGTTGTTGCCATCATCTTGCCCGCTATGGCTCGCGGGACAACCGATCCGATCGACTGGCTGTGTTTGATAGATAAGTCCGGCGCTTCGGCCGGCTCCAGCGGCGGCAGGATGCCGGGAAGCCGCGCGGCGAGCATCGATTTGCCGGCGCCGGGCGGGCCGACCATCAGGAGGTTATGGGCGCCTCCCGCGGCGATCTCGAGCGCCCGCTTGGCGCTTTCCTGGCCTTTGACGTCGCGGAAATCGAGCGCCGCGGCCATGGGCGGTGCGAGCTTTGCGACCGGCGGCGGCAAAAGCTGCGTGCCCTTGAAATGGTTGACGACCGCGAGAAGGCTGGGCGCGGCGACGATCTCCACCTCGCCGGCCCACGCGGCCTCGCCGCCGCAGGCCTGCGGGCAGATGATGCCGATCTGCCGCCCGGCGGCGGAGAGCGCGGCAAGCAGTACGCCGGCGACCGGGGTCAGCGAACCGTCGAGCGCCAGTTCACCGACCGCGAGGTAGCCGCCGATCTCGTCCTGCGGCAGCACCTCCATCGCGGCGAGCAGGCCCAGCGCGATCGGTAGATCGAAATGACTGCCTTCCTTGACCACGTCGGCCGGTGCGAGATTGACCGTGATGTGGCGCGGCGGCAATGCGAGGCCGAGCGCGGCCAAGGCTCCCCTCACCCGCTCGCGGGATTCGGCGACGGCCTTGTCGGGCAGGCCGACCACGGCAAAAGCGGGGATGCCCGGGGTGAGGGTCACCTGGGTCTCGACGTCGACAACGTCGACGCCGTGAAACGCCACCGTGCGGATGCGCGCCGTCATTCCCGAGCGAACCCCCTTTCTACCGTGAGTTTAGTGATCTCGGCGATGCGAGGCGAGAGCGTCAGCGCGGCTGGTTTTCCGGCGGCCAATTCTGCTCTAGTCTCCGCGGCCCGATGCCGCGCGCGGCATGACGGATGGGTGGCCGAGCGGTCGAAGGCGCACGCCTGGAAAGTGTGTATACGGGAAACCGTATCGTGGGTTCGAATCCCACCCCATCCGCCATTCGGCTTCGCCCTCCGCAGAGGGCCGAATACCAGCGATGGCGTCACGTTGCATCGCCCCCGGGTTCGTGCTCAAAAGCGCGTCACCGTTCAAAGGATCACAACATGCCGATCGGTTTTCGCGCGGGTATCGTCGGCGCCTTGTTGCTGGCTCTCGTCAGCCCCGCCAGCGCCCAAACGACGGCCACACCGCAGACGACGCCCACACCACAAACAACGCCCGCACCTCAGACGACACCCGCACCGGCGCAGCCAGCCGCCGCCACGGCCCATGTCGACGGGTTCCGCTCGGCCAAATGGGGCATGACCGAGGCGCAGGTGAAGGCTGCGATCCGCGCCGATTTCAACATCGCGGAAGACAAGCTCAAGAGCAGCGAGAACCTGGCTGAGAAGACCGAGGTGCTGACGACCGTGGTGCCCGACCTGTTGGAGGGCGCCGGCAATGCGCAGACATCCTATATCTTCGGCTTTTCGACAAAAGAACTGATCCAGGTCAACGTGTTGTGGGGCACC
>Ga0210398_10005844_pt1 | contig 11404 bp, 9 predicted proteins | sample IncBWC4OmetaG_FD_161047 | JGI IMG/M metagenome (GOLD analysis project Ga0210398, IMG submission 161047) | Forest soil microbial communities from Barre Woods Harvard Forest LTER site, Petersham, Massachusetts, United States - Inc-BW-C-4-O | ecosystem: Environmental > Terrestrial > Soil >... | reverse complement strand
TGGACGACGGATGATTCCCTACGGCCGGCAGACGATCAGTGAAGAGGATATCCGCGGTGTCGTCGAGGTGCTGCGGTCGGACTTCCTGACACAGGGTCCGGTAGTGCCGCGCTTCGAGCGGGCGGTGGCCGAGTACTGTGGGGCGCCGCACGCGGTCGCCGTGAACAGTGCCACCAGCGCGCTGCACGTCGCGTGCCTCGCCCTCGGGGTGGGTCCCGGAGACCGCGTATGGACCACTCCCAACAGCTTCGTCGCCAGCGCCAATTGCGCGCGCTACTGCGGCGCAGCCGTTGATTTCGTCGATATCGACCCGCGGACCTATAACCTGTGCGTCCGCGCCCTCGCCGCCAGGCTGGCAGCCGCGGCGAAGACCGGCGCGCTGCCGAAGGTGGTCATCCCGGTGCATTTCGCCGGACTGCCGTGCGACCTGGCTGGCATCAGCGAGCTGGCGCGGCGCTACGGCTTCCGCGTGATCGAGGACGCCTCGCACGCCATCGGCGCGCGCTATCAGGACAGCATCGTCGGCGACTGTCGCTTCAGCGACATCACCGTGTTCAGTTTCCATCCGGTCAAGATCATCACGACGGGTGAAGGCGGCATGGCGACCACCCGCGACCCGCAGCTGGCGCGCGCGATGCAGCTGCGCCGCAGCCACGGGGTGACCCGTGAGCAGAGCGAGCTGCACCGCGGTGACGAGGGCGCGTGGTACTACGAGCAGCAGTGTCTCGGGTTCAATTACCGCATGACCGAGATGCAGGCGGCGCTCGGCCTGTCGCAGCTGCAGCGTCTGTCGGAGTGGGTCGCCCGGCGCCATGAACTCGCCGATGCGTACGATGCGCAGCTGCGCGCACTGCCGGTCACTGTGCCGACGCGTCCGGCCGGCTCACGCTCGGCGCTGCACCTGTACGTGATCCAGATCGATGCGGCGCGCACCGCCGTGAGCCGCAGCGTCGTCTTCGAGCGCATGCGCGCCGCGGGTATCGGCGTGCACGTGCACTACATTCCCGTGCACACGCACCCGGACTTCCAGTCGTTGGGCTTTCGTGCCGGTGCGTTTCCCGAGGCTGAAGCCTACTACGCGCGTTGCCTGTCGCTGCCGATGTACGCGGGGCTGAGTGACACCGACCAGCAGCGGGTATGCGTGGCGCTGCGGAGAGCGCTGGCATGAGCCGGCAGAAGGACGCCTTCCTGCGCTCGGAGGGTGATGCCTGGCTGGCGCGCAACGAGGCGGCGCTGGCCAGCTGCGACTGGTCACGCGATCCGGTGTGTGTCAGGGTCGAGAGTCTGCTGGCCACGACGCCGCGGGCGCGGGTGCTGGAGATCGGTTGCGGCGACGGGTCACGTCTGCAGCAGATCGCACACCAGCAGGGCCGCGAGGTGCGCGGCATCGATCCATCGGCGCAGGCAGTAGCCCGCGCGCGCGCGCGCGGCGTCGATGCGGTACGCGCGACCGCCGACCGGCTGCCGTGCGCCGATGCCTCGAACGACGTCGTGATCTTCGGATTCTGTCTGTATCTGTGCGACGACGCCGATCTGTTCCGGATCGCGCAGGAGGCTGACCGCGTGCTCGCCAGCTGCGGCTGGCTGCTGATCCTTGACTTTGAGGCACGTGCGCCGGTCTACCATCCTTATAAGCATCTTGCCGGATTGGTCTCGCGCAAGATGGACTACAAGTCCATGTTCTTGTGGCACCCGGCGTACACGCTCGCCTCATATGAGAAGTTTCATCACCACACGCGCGAGTGGAGCGACGAGCCCGACGAATGGGTGAGTCTCGCGTGTCTCAGGAAGCTGGGCAACCGGCAATGACCCGGCTCGCCCTCGGCACGGTGCAGTTCGGTCAGCGCTATGGAGTGGCCAACGCCAACGACCAGGTGTCCCCGGCCAAGGCGGCGACGATCCTCGAACTTGCTGCGCGCTACGGCATCGACGCGCTGGATACCGCGGTCGCGTACGGCGACAGCGAAGCCTGCCTGGGACAGATCGGCGTTGCCTCCTGGCGCGTGGTGAGCAAACTGCCGCCGCTGCCGCACGATACGCGCGACGTCGCTGCGTGGGTCGAAGCGCAAGTGCGCGGCTCGCTGCAGCGCTTGCGTATCGCGGGCCTCGACGGGCTGCTGTTGCATCGCCCCGCGGACGTGCTCGGGTCGGCCGGGCAGCAGTTACTCGATGCGCTCGAGGCCCTCAAATCGAGCGGTTGGATCGCCGCGGCTGGTGCCTCCATCTACGATCCCAGCGAGCTGGAATCGTTATGGCCGCGCTGGCAGCCCGAGATCGTCCAGGCGCCGTGCAACGTGCTCGACCGGCGCCTGATCCGCTCGGGCTGGCTGGCCCGGCTGCAGCGGCACGGCACCCGGGTGCAGCTGCGCTCGGTGTTCCTGCAGGGGCTGCTGCTCATGCCCGCGGCGCGCCGGCCGCCGTTCTTCGCTCACTGGCAGGACCTGCTGGACCGCTGGCTGGCATGGTGTGCCGGGCAGGGTGTGTCGCCACTGCAGGTGGCACTGACATTTGTGCGCGCACTGCCGGCAATCGAACGCGTGGTGATCGGGGTGGACTCGCTGGCGCAGCTCGAGGAAATCCTCCGCGCCATGCGGCGGTGCTCCGCACTGCCTCCCGAGGACCTCTTCAGCGACGATCGCGATCTGCTCGAGCCCACGCGCTGGAAGGCCGCATGAAGACGGTGGCCATCGTGCAGGCGCGGACAGGCTCGACGCGCTTCCCCGACAAGGTTCTAAAGCTCGTGTGCGGCACGCCGCTGATCGAGTTGCTGTTGCAGCGGCTGGCTGGCGCGCGCGGCCTGGATGAGATCGTGCTGGCCACCTCCGCGGATCCGCGCGACGACCGGCTCGCCGCGCACGTGCACCAGCTCGGCATCACCGTGAGTCGCGGCAGCGAGCAGGACGTGCTCGATCGCTACTACCAGGCGGCAGTGCAGACCGGCGCCGACGTCGTAGTGCGGATTACCGGCGACTGTCCGCTCGTCGATCCGGGGCTGGTCGCAGAGGCCGTGGCGGCCTTCAGCGCCGGCGATGCCGACTACCTCTCCAATACCGATCCGCCGACCTACCCCGACGGGCTCGACGTCGAAGTATTCACTTTCGCCGCGCTCGAGTGCGCCTGGCGCCACGCCCGCCGTCCTGCGGAGCGTGAGCACGTGACGCCTTACCTGCGCGAGTCGGGACGCTTCCGCGTTCGCGGTCTGCGCAATGAGCAGAATCTCAGCGCGGTGCGCTGGACCGTGGACGAGCCGGCGGATCTGGAAGTCGTGGCCGCCGTCTTCGGCCGCTTCCACCCGCGTCGCGACTTCACCTGGCGCGAGGTGGCGCAGCTCATGCAGCGCGAGCCGTCGCTGTTCGCGGCCAATCGCCATCTGAACCGAAACGAGGGGGCGTCGATGTCGAGTGGCCAGAAGCTCTGGCGGCGTGCCAAAGAACTGATCCCGGGCGGCAGCATGCTGCTGTCCAAGCGCCCGGAGATGTTTCTCCCGGATCAGTGGCCGGCGTACTTCAGCCGGGCGCAGGGCTGCAAGGTATGGGACCTCGACGGCATCGAGTACATCGACATGTCCCTCATGGGCGTCGGCACCAACACCCTCGGATACGGCCAACCGGAAGTGGACGCAGCGGTACGCGCCGCCGTCGACGCGGGAAACATGTCGACGCTGAACTGCCCGGAAGAGGTGTATCTGGCCGAGAGGCTCGTCGAGCTGCATCCCTGGGCGCAGATGGTGCGCCTGGCGCGCAGTGGCGGCGAGGCCGACGCCATCGCCGCGCGTATTGCGCGTGCCGCAGCGGGCAAGGACAAGCTCGCAATCTGCGGCTACCACGGCTGGCACGACTGGTATCTTGCCGCCAATCTCGGCGACGGACGCAATCTCGCCGGGCATCTCCTGCCAGGCCTGGAGCCAAATGGGGTGCCGTCCGGTCTGCGCGGCACGGTGCTGCCGTTCAACTACAATCGCTTTGACGAGCTTGCGGCCCTGGCAGATTCTCATGACCTGGCCGCGGTCATCATGGAGGTAGCGCGCAATCAGGAGCCGGCAGATGGATTTCTCGAAAAAGTGCGCGAGCTGACGCGCCGCCGCGGCATCGTGCTGATCTTCGACGAATGTACATCGGGATTCCGCCAGACCTTTGGCGGGCTGCACAAACTCTACGGCGTGGAGCCGGACCTCGCCATCTTTGGTAAGACGCTCGGCAACGGTTACGCGATCACTGCTGTCATTGGCCGGCGCGCAGTCATGGAGGCCGCCCAGGCGAGCTTCATCAGCAGCACCTTCTGGACGGAGCGCATCGGCCCGAGCGCGGCGCTCAAGACGCTGCAGGTCATGGAACGGCTGCGCTCGTGGGAGACGATAACCGCAACTGGCCGCGACATCAGCGCGCGCTGGCAGGGGCTTGCGGCGCGGCACGGACTGTCGATCAGCGTGAGCGGCTTACCGGCGCTGACGTCCTTTTCCTTCGCCGGCACCCGGGCGCTCGCCTACAAAACGCTTATTTCACAGCAGCTGCTGGCGCAAGGCTATCTCGCCGGCACGGCGGTATATGTCTGCACCGAGCACACCCCGCAGATCGTGGACGGATATTTTGCGGCGCTCGAGCCGGTGTTCGCGCTGATCAGGGAATGCGAAGACGGCCGGGACGTGGAGTCGCTTCTCAAGGGTCCCGTGTGTCACGCCGGCTTCCGGCGCCTCAACTGAGGGACGCACGACATGCAGGTGGTATTTCGCACCGACGCTTCACGGGCGATCGGCTCCGGTCACATGATGCGCTGTGTCACCCTGGCGGATTCGCTTCGCGACGGAGGTGCCGAGGTGGCATTCGTGGCGCGAGCGCACGAGGGCAACCTGAACGCGCTGCTGCGCAAGCGCGGGTTCGACGTTGTCGAGCTGAGCGTGCCGCCATCCTCGCAGCAGCAGCGCACGCTGGCTACAGGGCCCGGCGCTGACTGGCGGGACGACGCTCGCGAGACTCGGGCCGCGATACGTGCGCTCGATGCCCGACCCGCCTGGCTGGTGGTCGACCACTATGGCCTCGACCACCGCTGGGAGGCGGAGCTGCGGGCCGAGGCGGCACAAATTCTTGTCATCGATGATCTCGCCGACCGCCGCCACGATTGCAGCCTGCTGCTCGACCAGAACCTGGTGGCCGGCATGGCAACGCGCTATGCCGACAAAGTGCCTGAGCGGTGTATCAGCCTGCTCGGGCCGCGTTACGCGCTGTTGCAGCCCATCTACGCCGAGCTGCACCGCGGGGTCGCGCCCCGGATGGGCCCGGTGCATCGCATCTGCATCTATTTCGGCGCCGCCGACCGCTACGGTGTCACGCAGCTGGCGTTGCGTGCGTTCCTGGGTCTGGACATGCCTGATATCGAGGTTGACGTAGTGATCGACGGCGCTGCGGCCGATTTAGCCGGCGCGGTTGCATGCGCAGCGGGGCACGCCAACGTCAGAGTCCACGCACGCCAGCCGACCCTGGCCCACTTACTGGCTGGCACCGACCTTGCCATCGGCGCCGCTGGTACGACAAGTTGGGAGCGCCTGTGTCTTGGAGTACCGTCTTTAGTCATAACACTGGCCGACAACCAGCGGCCACTCGCTGCGGCCCTCGAGGCGCGGGGTCTCATCGACTGGCTTGGGCACCACGATGAGGTGAACCTAACCGATCTGCAAAACGCGCTGCTGCGACACGTCGCCGCCGGCGGGGATATCGCCAGTTCCAACGCCGGTCGGGCGCTCGTCGACGGCGAAGGTGTGCGACGGGTGCGCGCGGCCCTCATGGTGAATGCCAACACCGCGCTGCGGGTGCGCCCGGCGGTACCGGACGACGAGGATCTGCTGCTGCAATGGGCCAATGATCCGGCGACCCGCAGAAACTCCTTCGATCCCGGGGTCATTGCCCCGAAACAGCATCATCAGTGGCTGCAGGACAGACTGAGCGACGGGCGGAACTGTGTGCTGCTGGTGGTCGAAACCGCGGACGCCGTTCCGCTCGCGACCGCTCGCTTCGACAAGACCGAGGCGGGCTGGAAGATCAACTACTCGCTGGCTGCCGAGTACCGCGGCCGCGGGCTGGGCGGACGGGTACTGGAGCTGGCGCTGGCGGCGCTGGTACGCGAGTATCCGGAATCATCCTGGGTGTGGGCGCAGGTGATGGCTGCCAATGAGCCGTCACAGCGGGTGTTCCGGGGCCTGGGGTTCGAAGTGGTGAGCAACACGGCGGGAGCGGTGGAGTATCGGCGCGCCCTTTGAGCCGAGGTTAGCCATGCAAATCGCACAGCATCCGATCGGTCGCGCCCATCCGCCGTTCATCATTGCGGAGATGTCCGGCAATCACAACCAGTCGCTGGAGCGCGCCCTGAAGATCGTGGACGCGGCGGCGGACAGCGGCGCACACGCGCTCAAGCTGCAGACTTACACGGCAGATACCATGACTCTCGACATCGAGGAGCGCGAATTTCGCATCGATGACGAGCGCAGCCCCTGGAACGGCTCCACTCTGCACGCGTTGTACCAGCAGGCGCACACACCGTGGGAGTGGCACGCGCCCATTTTCGAGCGTGCCCGGCGCCGCGGGCTGGTGGCATTCAGCACGCCATTCGACGCCACCGCGGTCGACTTTCTGCAATCACTCGACGTGCCTGCCTACAAGATCGCCTCCTTCGAAAACACGGACCTGCCGCTGATCGGCCGGGTGGCTGCCACCGGTAAGCCGCTGATCATTTCCACCGGAATGGCGAATCTTGCGGAAATCGACGAGGCGATGCGCACCGCGCGCGCCCACGGCGCTCGCGATGTGGTGTTGTTGAAGTGCACCAGCAGCTACCCGGCCAGCCCGGCGGCCTCGAACCTCGCCGCCATCCCTCAGCTGCGCAGCAGCTTCCACTGCGAGGTCGGCCTGTCGGATCACACTCTCGGCATCGGCGCGGCGGTGGCTGCCGTGGCGCTCGGCGCGACGGTGATCGAAAAACACTTCACTCTCAGCCGCGCCGAGGGTGGTGTCGACGCGGCATTCTCGCTCGAGCCGCAGGAGTTTGCGCAGCTGGTCGCCGAGACGCATGTAGCCTGGGAGGCGCTCGGCGAGGCACAGCTCGGACCAACCGAAGCCGAGCGCGGCTCGCTCGTTTTCCGGCGCAGCCTGTACGTGTGCGCGGACCTCGCGCCCGGCGACGTGCTGACGCCGCAGAATCTGCGCGCCATCCGCCCGGGCTACGGCCTGCCGCCCAAGTACCTGGATCAGTTGCTGGGCAAGCGCGTCAGCCGGGCGGTGACGCGCGGCACGCCGATGACCTGGGAGCTCCTGTGAATGCCGGCGCCCGGGTCTGTGTCCTCGACTATGGCTCGGGCAACGTCAGGTCCGTGGCCAACCTGCTCGAATACCTGCGGGTCGAGTACGTGGTCTCAAACAGCGAGGCAGCCATCGGTCACGCGACCCATCTGGTGCTCCCGGGAGTGGGTGCGTTCGGAGCCGCGATGGACCTGATCCGTAGCCGCATTCCACTGGCGGCAGTGCAGGCCGCGGTGCACGCACAAGGCAAGCCGTTTCTGGGGATCTGCGTGGGTATGCAGGTGCTGGCACAGAGCGGCGAGGAATTCGGTAACCATCAGGGACTGGGGTGGATTCCGGGCAGAGTTCGCCGGTTCCCCGATTACGGCTTGCCGATACCGCACGTTGGATGGAACGAGGTGCGAACGACGGGCACGGCCGCGTTGCTGGGCGAGTACCAGACTATGGACTTCTATTTCGTGCATAGCTTCGTGTTCGAGGCCACGAATGATGCCAATGTCGTGGGCACCACCACCTACGGCGAGACGTTTCCCAGCATCGTGCGCCGCGACAATATCGTCGGCGTGCAGTTCCATCCGGAGAAGAGCCAGAAGGCGGGTATGCTGCTGTTCGCAAACTTCCTGCGCCTATGAAGAAGCGTCGCGTCATTCCGGTGGTGCTGCTGAGGAACGGCTGGCTGGTCCAGAGCGTGCAGTTTTCCACCTATCTCAATCTGGGCAACCCGGTGTGGGCCGTGAAACGCCTGAGCGAATGGGCATCCGACGAGCTGATCTACCTGGACATCACCGCGGACGACGACTACGACACCGGTCGCGAGGACCTGGGTCACGTCAAGCGCCGCACTTTTCTGGAAATCATCGCGGACGTGTCCAAGGTGACGTTCATGCCGATCACGGTCGGCGGCAGAATCCGCACTCTCGATGACATCCAGCAGCGACTCACCCTGGGCGCAGACAAGATCAGCATCAACACCGTGGCGTTCGACGACCCGACCTTCATCGCTCGCGCGGCAGCGCAGTTCGGCTCACAGTGTGTCGTCGTTTCCATCGATTACAAGGATGTCAACGGCGTCAAGCAGGTGATGGTCGAGGGTGGCAAGCGCGACACCGGCATGGACCCGGTAGGCTGGGCCCGCCTGGTGGAGGCACGCGGTGCCGGAGAAATCCTGTTGAATTCGATTGATCGCGACGGCATGAAGTGTGGCTACGACGTAGACACCATCGCGCAGGTGTGCGCCGCCGTGAAGATTCCCGTCATCGCACAGGGCGGTGTCGGTAGTTGGGGACATTTCGAGGAAGCGCTGCGGTGCACGCCGGTCGACGCGGTGGCGGCCGCCAACATTTTCCAGCACACCGATCAGAGCGTGTATTACGCCAAACAACATCTGTACGAGGCGCGGCATAATGTGCGCGCCCCGTCATTGATCTCGCTGTGAAGGATCCACAGGTAGCCCGAATGGAATACTGCAGAAGGTGTGTGTACCCGGTCGTGGCCGTGAACATCCAGAGGGACGCCGCGGGCGTGTGTTCGGCGTGCCGTGTGGCGGAGCAATTTGAGCGCCTGGACGACAACTTCTGGACGCAGCGCAAGGCGCTGTTCGAGGACACGATCGGCAAGATTCTCCCAAAGCGCCAGGGCGAGTACGACTGCCTGATTCCGGTCAGCGGCGGCAAGGACAGCTACTACCAGACCCACAAGATCGTGACCGAGTACGGACTCAAGCCGCTGCTGGTCACTTATCACGGCAACAACTATCTGCCGGAGGGCGACTACAACCGCGACCGTATGCGGCAGGTATTCGATGCCGACCATCTGGTATTCGGGCCGAGCGTCGCGGTGCTCAAGAAGCTGAACCGGCTGTGTTTCCGCAAGATGGGCGACATGAACTGGCACGCGCACTGCGGAATCATGACCTATCCGGTCATCATCGCAGTCAGGCTGCAGATACCGCTCGTCATCTGGGGCGAGACCAACTGGGACATTTCCGGCATGTACGCGCCCAGCGATTTCGTGGAATTCAGCGCCCGGGTGCGGCACGAGCACGATCTGCGCGGCTTCGAGTGGTATGACATGGTAGGCGATCCGCAGGAGCCGCTCACCGAGAAGGATCTGACGTGGGCAAGGTATCCGAGCGACGAGGACATCGTCCGGGTCGGTGTCCGGGGGCTTTACGTTGGCAATTTCTTCAAGTGGGATCCGAACCACCATGCACCGATGATGAAAGAGCGCTACGGGTGGCGGCCCGCGCAACAGCCGTTCGAGCGGACCTATCGCCGCATGTCCAACCTCGACGACCGCTACGAGAACGGCGCGCATGATCTGCTGAAGTTCATCAAGTTCGGCTACGGCAGGGCCTCGGATCACGCGAGCAAAGACATTCGCACCGGGTACATGACCCGGGAAGCGGGCATCGAGATGGTCCGGCGCTACGACCACGTCGTTTCGAAGGATCTCGCCTACTGGCTCGAGTATGTTGGTATGAACGAGGAAGAATTCTGGATGACGGCGGATAGATTTCGCGACAAGCGCGTCTGGCGGATCGAGGACGGCCAATGGGTCAAGGACAATATCTGGGGGGGATCCTCTGCCTACGGGCCGGTGAGGCAGTAGCAGCGGCGCGCCTGCGCCACTGGTGTGTGCCGGTGTTTGACCCGAGCCTGAGCCTGCGTATGGACGCCGCTGGATGTCACATTCTGACCGTCGGCATGGACGCGCGTCTGATCCGCAACCTGTGGAATCGCGTGGCGGCACGCGGCCACCTGCAGTTCTCGCATCTGGTCCACCCGACCTACGATCGCGCCTCGTGGGATGCGGCAGTAACTTCGAGCCGTGTTTATTTCGTGCGGGAAGATCTGCGCGAATCGATGCCGACCCCCGACCGTGGCCTGCTCGAATCGCTCGAGTGCAAGGATCTCCCCACCATCCATAATATGATCAAGAGCGACCGGGTGCTCGCCGCGCTGGCGTACGAGGAAACGCTCGCCTACGCGACGTTGCTGGCGCAGCGCTTCACGGCCCTGTTCAGCGAGATAAGCCCCCGGGCGATCATCGGTGGGTTTGACGGACTGCACGGCAGTCTGGCACTGGCGGTCGCCCGCAAAGTCGGGGTGCCGTGGTTTGCGATGCATTTCACCACCATCCCGCCGGGTCTGGTTTCCTGCTGCGACAACCTGACCCCGGCATCCGCCCTGGTGCTCGAGCCGCAGCGGGAGCAGACGTTGCGCGTTGAAGCGGAGCGGTTGCTCGGCGAGTTCGAGAAGGGCAGAACCCGCGCTGCGGCGTACCTGCCGCCGAAGCTGCTCCAGCCTTCGGTGGCGCTCAGATTGCTCCGCAGCCAGCTGGATTCCGTCCTGCAGGTTGCCAAGCGGCGCCGCCTGGCGCGCTACCGCAGATACACCGATTATCGCAACTCGTATACCTTCAGCGGCATGTTGCACGAAGCCCTGCGATTACGTCGCAATCTGTGGCAGCTGCACCGCCAGGTGCTCGTCGAGCAACCTCCAGACGAGCCGTTCGCGTTTTTCGGACTGCACATGCAGCCGGAGTCCTCGATCGATGTTTTTGCGCACTTCTACAGCAATCAGGTGCGCGTCATCGAGATGATCAGCAGGTCGCTACCGCCGACACACAGCCTGCTGGTGAAGCTGCACAAGAGCGACGCGGCGAACTATTCGAGCGCATACCTCGCGCGGTTGCGGCGTTTTCCGGGTGTGCGGATCGTGGCACCACACGCCGACTCGGTCGCGTTCATCCGCAAGGCGGAACTGGTGTTTGCGATCCAGGGCACGATCGGTCTCGAAGCGGCATTGCTCGGCAAGCCCGTGATCGTGTTCGGAGATTCACCGGTCAAGTTGTTTCCGAGCGTTGCGACGCTGGGCAGAACGGTCGATCTTCCCGAACTGGTCCGCCAGAAGCTTACCGAGCCGCGGCCGCAACGCGCCGACATCGTTGCAGCGTTCGCGAAGTACCTCGCGCCTTTCTACCCCGCATCCCACAATGACTGGCACATCTCCCCGACTGATGCCGAGATCGACGGCTACGACCAGTTCTTCCGGCAGCTGCTGGCGCGAGTCGCGACGAGCGCGGCCTGAGGGGATCACACGATGAAAGCGAGTCTG
>Ga0210398_10005841_pt1 | contig 11408 bp, 10 predicted proteins | sample IncBWC4OmetaG_FD_161047 | JGI IMG/M metagenome (GOLD analysis project Ga0210398, IMG submission 161047) | Forest soil microbial communities from Barre Woods Harvard Forest LTER site, Petersham, Massachusetts, United States - Inc-BW-C-4-O | ecosystem: Environmental > Terrestrial > Soil >... | reverse complement strand
CGAACTGGTCAACGAAAACCTGCTGGCCGGAGCGCCGTCGGGATACAAGGTCGGCTTTCACGACAAGCAAGGTAATTTGGAGATGACCGAATGGGTGCCGGCCAAGGAGACCGTCGAGAACTGGACGGAAATGGTGACGGTGCAGATATTCTTCGGATTGAAGATGCCGCCCGAGCAATTCATGCGGTCGCTGGAGTCGCGCTGGCGCGGCGCCTGCCCCGGCGCCGGCGATGCGCAGCCGATCGTCGGCAGCCTCGAGAACGGCTATCCGTCGCTGTTATGGATTCTCGAATGTCCGAAAAATCCGGCCACCGGCAAGCCGGAACTGACCTGGATCAAGGGCGTGCAGGGCAACGACAGCTTCTACGTCGTGCAGAAGGCGTTCAAATTCATGCCGAACAAGGAGCAGATCACGCGCTGGGTCGAGTATCTCAAGGCGGTGCGGGTCTGCGACTCGCGCCTCGCCGAGCGCGCCTGCCCGCCGACCAGAAACTAAAACGAAATCTTGCCTCATCGCCGGCGCGTTAGTCGAGGCGTGCGATCATCCTGCCTGCGCGGGTTCCACGGACAAATGCCTGTGCCGCAGATCACTCGCAGTGCCAGAGCATTGAGAATAAACCAAAACCGCACAGACTTTCTGCACATCCGGAACAGAACGCGGGTTGCCGCATTTTTTGCTTGGCAGAAGTCAAAGACCAAGTCAGGGAGCTGGCTATGAACTCCGTGAAGCTCACAACGCTGGCCGCGATATTGCTGACGGTATCACTGGTGTCCACGTCGCGGGCGCAGCCGGCAAACCCTTGTGGAAACCAGGCGACGGCGCCGAAGATCACGTCCGGCGCGGTCATCTCGCCGCAATTGGCGATGGGGGGCATCCAATACGTCGCCGGCGACGCCGTACGCGTGCAGGTGGTGACCGATGGCTGCACCGACCTTCAGTCGATTCAGATCGGGTCGGTCACGCTCACGCCGGCGAAGTCTTCCAGCGGGACGCTTCCGAACTATTACTGGTACAGCTCGATCGACACGCAGAACAATGCGACCGCCCACGGCTATTTGATGTGGCTAGGTTTCCCGTCGATCGCCGACGGATCGACCGACGAGATCACCGTGACCGTGGTGCGCTCCGGGGGAACCGGCACAGCCGCGTACGCCTTCCCGCTCGTGCATGTCAGCGCGATCCAGCCCGGTGCGGACGCGGCAATCGGCATAGCGGGCGCTGAAATTCAAAACATGTTTGCGAAGGCTTTGCATGACAAGTTTTCAGGTCCGAACAATTCGGCCGTCATGAGCGGAACCACCGTCGACTACGAACCTGCCACCCTTGTGACATATATCGACTCGACGGGAGTCTGGCTGAGCTTCCGGCTTAAGGCCGAAGTCACGTGCAAGCCCATTATCAACGTTACCGGCACCTTCGTGCTCAACACCAGCAGTACGGGGCTCTCGGTCCAATGGGTCAACCCGGCCAACGCCAACGTCGAGAGCACTTGGTGCACGGTGATCGTCGGAGCGTTAGCTGACCTTGCGCATTATATTACACTGGGTCTCGTCGGAGAGGCCGGCAGTGTCGGCTCGGTGCAGCAGCAATTGACCCAGGAGATCATGAGCTCCCTGCCAGACGTCAGCTCGGTCGGCCCGCTGCTCGACGGCAGCACGACGCAGATCGGCCAGCTGCTCGTTAATCTCAAAGTCCCGGTGTCTTTGGCGCCCTCGGTCGAGATCGACGTGCCGTATTCCGCATTCGACGTGTCGCGAACGCCGATGCGCTTGCCGCCCGGCCAGGTGGTCGGGCTGCTGGCGAATGGATTGGGCATGCGCGACTTGATAGCCGGCGGACCAGCCAATGCCGTGTTGCAATCCGGTCCGAACGGCGTGCCGCAACACACGTCGACGACGCTATCCAATGAATACACCGTCACCCGCACCGGTGCGCTTGTCGATGGCGGTGCCCAAGTGGGTCAACTGCTTGCCAGGCAGCCGTCGTTCGTAGCCAGACCCGCGAGCGATTTCCGTTACGCGCCGGGTTGCAAGCTGACCACGTCTGCCGGGACCGTGTTCACGGGCCCGCCGCAAATTCTTTTTGGCGTCAACGACACAGCCGCGGACGCCCAACGGCTGCGCGCGGCCGGAGCCCCAGGTTACAAGGTTCGCATCGTCTTTGGCTTCGCTGGCAGCGCCTGCGTTTCTCCTCAAGCGGTGGTGGTCGATCGGTGATCTCGCTGGCACGGCGACGCGCCGGTTGTCGCTGTGTCTGGATCTTCGCCGCCAGGTGATCTCGATCCGAACCAGGGAGGGTCGATCACCTCGCGGCGCAACTTCTGGCGGAGTCGCGGGCAACCACGGCCAGGACTTGACATCAGGACTTGGCATCGAGATTCGGCATTGGGATTTGGCATCCAGGCCGCGGTGTGCATTGTGCTCTTCTTCGGCGGGCTCGCTGACAGGCCGACGCCTGGCAGCCGACGCTGCGCTTTGCCAATCAGGGAACGCTTCGCATGGCCCCGCATCGACCGATCGATTATGCCGACGCCGCGCCGGACGTGCGCGCGGTGTTCGACGACATCAAGCGCACGCGGCAGATCAAGGACGTCAACAATTTCTGGAAATATCTGGCGCACGATCCGCCGACGCTCAGGCGCACCTGGGAAAGCATCAAAGCGGTGATGGCGCCGGGCGCGCTCGACGCCGTGACCAAGGAGATGATCTATCTGGCCGTCAGCGTCACCAACGGCTGCGGCTATTGCATCGCCAGCCATGGCGCGGCGGCGCGCAAGGCCGGCATGAGCGAGGCGATGTTCGGGGAATTGATGGCGGTCGTCGGCATGGCCAACGAGACAAATCGCCTGGCCAACGGCTATCGCGTGCCGATCGACCCGGCGTTCGAGAAATAAAGCGATCGCGCCGACGGCTTAAGACGTTTGCGCCCGATTGTTCCAGCGCCCGGCGGATGATCGATGCGGCGGCGGCTTTTGTTGTCGCCTTGGGCTGCCGCCTTTGAGCGGCAACAGCGAGATCGGCCGTGCGTTTCGAACGCCAAGATTGCGCGGCTGGCGTGGCGGTGCTTTCAGCAATGCTGTCATCTCGTTACCCCGTTTCCCCAGTTTTGATCGACCCCGGTCTGGCCGGGGCCGATCGGTTATTTCGTCGAAGCCTGCATCGTTACGGCCGGCTGGGAGCAGGCGCCGGCGGCGGCGCGAGGCCCGGCAGCGACCCTGGGTTTGTGGTGGCCGGCGGCGTCATATGCGTCGCCGCTGACGGCGAGTCGTTGGACGCGACGCGGGTCGGTTCATGGGCAACGCCGAAGCCGATCGCCAGCACGATCACCAGGAACAAGGCTGCGGCAATCCATCCCCATCCGCTATTGGTGGGGCGATCGGACGGTTCGTAGCCGAGATTGCCGTACATCGGGTCGTTTGGATCGCGATAGTCAGACATGGTTTGACCTCCTTGCGGCTGTCGCACGACAACCTGCCGCAGCTTGGTCAGTTCCTGTTCCCGCCTGCACAAGCGAATAGCCGCTCTGAGGGAACGGCATGGCCAAAATGCCGATGCCCGGCGATGTCATTCGCGCAGAAGCGCTTCGGAGCGCATGCGCACTTCGCGGTTCCGCGTTATTGAATGGAACCGCGAACTTGTTATTGTGCGGCGCAGAGCATGATCCCGAAAAAACCTGCCCTCGGACTTGATCCGAGGGTGCAAGCCGGTTTTCGGAAAAGATCACGCTCCACCAAGAATCTAGGCCACGACCCGATTTCGCGAATTCGGGTCATGGTCCAGGCGCTCGTAGCTCAGCTGGATAGAGCATCAGACTTCGAATCTGAGGGTCGGGAGTTCGAATCTCTCCGAGCGCGCCACTTGGCACCACGCGGTCAGCTTTCGGCCCGGCAGTGCGATCGCGCGGCGTCATCCGGCGGATGCGCCATCCGCGTGTTTGCGATGACCGAGCGTCGACTGGATTCGCACAAAACGAGCGCTGAAAAAAATTTCGTGTTTCAGTGGAACGGATGGCATTGGCGCACGTTGCCCGCTCGCCAAACGCGGAGTGTGAGTTCGCTGATGACTAAATGACACGCAAGCGAGGGGGGCTTCGATGCGGTCTGGTCTCTTTCTCATATCCTGCTTCGCCGCAGCGGTCGGCTTGGCAGCGTCCGCTGAAATAATTTGGTCACAAGAAGTACAGCTTGCGCCGGAGGGAAAGGGCCTGTTGCCAGCCCCGGCACAGGTATCGGGAACGCTTGGGGGCGTTCCGCCGCCGCACGTCTTCGCGCCTGATCCGTCAGGCGGATTCTCACGGACGATCTTTGAGACTGACGAGGATCCGAATTTCAAAATTACGATTCGCGAATACAGTTTTCCACCCGATAAGCAGCCTCACACCGTCACCATCCCATCCGGCGCGTTCGCTCATGTTCTTAGCGACCCGAGCGAAATCACCATCGCGACAAAACAATTGGACCTGAGCGTAAGCAAACGCGCGGCGGTGCCTGCCAACGCGCCGATTGCAGTGGTTAATACCGGCGAAGACGCAGTGGTTGTTCGAGCTTTGATCGTGGAGGCGAAATGACCATGCAACGAATCCGCAAATCGCTCGCCATCTCGATGCATCTGGCCGCAATCTACTTCGCGGCTTTGTTGGCTCTCGCCAACGCGCAGGATTGGCCCACATTCCGCCACGACAACGCGCGCACCGGCACGCAACCGGCGGCAAGCGATCTTTCCGATCCGAAGAAGGTCCCAAGCCTTTCCATCAAATGGACGTTTCCGGGCCGCTCGATGGTGACGAGCGGGCCGTTCGTCAACGTCTATGCGGGACACAACCAACAGCACTTTGCGTACTTGACCGCCAATGGCGATATCTGGGACGCGTTCTATTGCCCAGGCTGCAGCGGCAACGGGTGGCTTCTGCAAAAGATCAATGACGGCGGCGTGACAACCGGGCCGCCGGCGATCGCAGGCCCATTCATCGACACCTATGCCGAACACGACCAGCAGCATTTCGCCTATTTGGGCGATAACGGCGATATCTGGGATGCGTTTTATTGTCCTGGCTGCAGCGGCGACCAGTGGCGTCTGCAAAAGATCAACAACGGCGGGGCCACAAGCGCGCCGGCTGCGGTAGCAGCGCCGTTCGTCAACGTCTATTCGGGCAACGACCAACAGCACTTCGTCTATTTGGCCGCCAATGGCGACATCTGGGACGCGTTCTACTGCGCTGGCTGCAGCGGCAATCCGTGGCGATCGCAAAAGATCAATAACGGCGGTGTCACCAGTGGGCCGCCGGCGATCGCCGGCCCGTTTGTCGATACCTACACCGAACACGACCAGCAGCATTTCGCCTATCTGGCCAAGAACGGCGAGATTTGGGACGCTTTTTACTGCCCCGGTTGCAGCGGCGACCAATGGCGCGTGCAAAAGATCAACAACGGCGGTGTCACGGGCGCGCCGCCGGCCGTCGGTGCGCCATTCGTCGACGTCTTTTCAGGGCACGACCAACAGCATTTTGCCTACTTGGCCGCCAACGGCGACATCTGGGACGCGTTTTACTGTCCCGGCTGTAGCGGCAATGCCTGGCGATCGCAAAAGATCAACAACGGCGGCGTGACCAGCGGGCCGCCGGCGATCGCCGGCCCATTCATCGATACCTATACCGAGCATGACCAGCAGCATTTTGTTTATCTGGCCAAAAACGGAGAGATTTGGGACGCGTTCTACTGCCCCGGCTGCAGCGGCAATCCATGGCGTCTGCAAAAGATCAATAACGGCGGCGCCACGACGGCGCCGGCGGCGTTCACGCTGCCATTCGTCGATGTCTATTCAGGAAACGACCAGCAGCATTTCGCCTACTTGGCGACCGACGGAGAAATCTGGGACGCGTTTTATTGTCCCGGCTGCAGCGGCAATCCATGGCGGAGCCAGCAAATCGATCTTCCGCCGATATCGCCGACGCCCAGCGGGTTCTCGGCATCGCCGATCGTCGTCAATGGTACGGTCTTTATCGGCGACAACGACGGCTATTTCTATGCGCTCGACGCCGCGACCGGCTTCCCGCGATGGCAATTTCCCGCCGGCGGCAATTCGGCGCTGCTCGGAGGGGATTCGCGATGGAGAAATGGAATCAACTCGAGCGCAGCCTATTGGGATCGCGCGCCGGACGGGGCGGTGATTTTCGCCGCGCAAGATCCAACGCTTGGTCCGTTTTGTCCCCAAGGCGATGCCAACTGTGCCAAGGGGGCCTCTTATGGGAGCTCGCGTCTGTTCGCACTGAACGCCAAGACCGGCGCCATAATCTGGAAGAGCGATGTCGTCGCCGAAATCAACGGCGACACGATCGGCAGCGACACCGAAATCCATCAACGGATTCATTATTCGCCGCCGCTTATCTTTGACAACAAGGTTTATATCGGCGTGCACAGCTATGAAAACCCGATCCAAATTGGCCGTGTCATCGCGGTCGATTTGACCAACGGTCACACAGTATCGGCGTTCCAATTCCAGGCGGTTGGCACGCCGAGTTCGCCGTTAGGTTCGGTACGCGGCGGCGGCGTCTGGAATGGAGCGGCCACCGACGGAACAAGCGTGTTCTTTACTACGGGGAACACCAACAGAGACGGAGGCAATCCGCCGCTTGCCACCGAACCGCCTGCCGATCACGGGGTGTCCATGGTCAGCGTCAATAAAGACAGCGGCAAGATCAACTTCAATTGGCCGTACAAACCCGTGCCTTACAGCGCCGACTGCGATGCCGACTGGTCTGCCGGCGCCACGGTCATGAAGACGAGCTGCGGTTCGCTGGTCGCGTCGGTGCAGAAGGATGGCTGGAGCTACGCGATTGACGCCACGCAAGGACCGTCATGCCCACTGAGCGGGCATAGCTGGCAGTTCCCGCCGACCACGAAAGGCTGCTCGTTTCCGCAAAACAGTTGTCCATCCAATCAAAATCAAGCGACCGCGGATCATGGTGATGACGATTACCGGCGCCCCGGGGCGGCCTGGGACGACGTGTTCGTCGTCAGGACAGGAGGCGAGAGCCGGGTTCACGACGGCGTCACCGCTGGGTACAGCAGGCTGCACGCGCTCAATGCCTGCGCTACAACCGAGCACGATCGCGTTCGCTGGATCGCGGACATTCCGAGCAGTACCGGCGGCGGAGGTTCGTTCGGCGCTGCGACCGTGACCGGCGGCATCGTCTTTGTCGGCACCAATCAAGGCCATCTCGTGGTCCTTGCCGATCCGAGCGTCTCGGCGGCGACCGGTTCTCGCTGCTCCAACATCGATTATCCGACCGCTGCGGCCTGCACAGCTGCCGGCTATAGCCTGGTGCCAATCCCCAAAGTGATCGCCAACATACAGATTCCCGATGGCGGAAGCCTCGCGGCAATCCGCAACGAGCCGGTGCTGGCGGAAGGACGGGTCTTTGTCGGCACCAACAAAGGCCACGTCTACATGTTGCAGCCGTAAAGGAGGCGCCGCATGAAAATCGGATCAATCATGGTCCCGCTGGTGGCGATCATGGTCCCTCTCGCTGGAGCAACGGGTCAGACGCTGTCGCCGACGAACGTATTCGACGCCAGCACCACGACCCCGATAACCGGCGGCGCAACAGCAGGCGTCCATCTCACCGTGCAGTCCTGGGGGATTGCGGGCGAACGCGGCGGAAAAGGTCCTGACCTGGAGATTCCGTTGAAGGGGTTCTACGTGGCTCATGCGCTGAGCGGCGCGCTTTCCGCGACGATCGACGGCCAGACCACCAACCATCTGCCGGGCGATTATTGGACCGTCAAGCTTGGTGCGACGATGACGGTCAAGGCGCTTGGCGAATACGCCATGTTCGAGACGATCGCCCTCGCCAAGGAGTAACGGCTCCACAAGCTGCTCGGCGGCGGAGCGCCGCCCCGCCGCGCAAACAATCTAGTCGAAGCATCGGCCGCGTTATCTACTCGTCGATAAGCTCACGGTCTTGCGCAGTATCCGCGTGCAGCGCGTCGTGGTCGCGAGTTCGCGCCGTCGCCGGCATCTGCAAGACGGTCGCACGCTGGCCCGGTGTCAGCCGCGTCACCAGCACGATCAGGCCGCCGGGAAATTCCAGCGCGTCGTGGTGCACGTTGGGGTCGTCCATGTTGATCTGGCGGAAGCGGGCGACTTTGTGGGCGATGCGCGCTTTGCCGAACAGGCTGAAGGCGCGGTCGTAAGTAACATTATCGTCAAATGCGAGCTCGGTGCCGGGAAGCAGGCACACGGCGGTGTCGGGATCGCCGGCGGCGGCAAAGCCGCGGGTGATCGATCTGGAGAAATCCGTCGCGATCAGGGTGTCGCCGACCGCGGCCGGGCGTGAAGCGACAAGATGGAGGCTATAGTCGCACATGGAAGGACACTCCTTTCCAGCAATCCCCGTACCTAAAGGGGTTTCTGCAAGTTGAACCCATCCATGGATCAAATGTTCCGGCGCGTCAGCGCGCCGGCGGCCGCCAATCGTAAATCCAATCGTAATGTGCCAGCAGGCGCTGGCCGCCGATCACCCCCATGGCGGTGTCCCGCAGCCAGGCGGCGACGCCGGCAAAGTGGTAGAGCGTGCCATTGCGGGCGGCTAGCCGCTGCACTTTCCGTGTGCGCCCCCGCCGGACGGCACAATAAGTCCGCAACGCCCGGGCGGCATGATCCGGCGCCCGCGCCAGACATTGCGCCGCCACGGCCGCGTCTTCGATCGCCATGGCGGCGCCTTGGGCAAGGAACGGCAGCATCGGGTGTACCGCGTCGCCCAAGAGCGCCATCGGTCCCTGCGTCCAACGCCGGATCGGCCGCCGATCATAAAGCGCCCATTTGAGCCACGCCTCCGGCAAGCCGACGAGCGCGCGCGCCGGCGGCGCCCAGGCTTCGACCGCGAGGCGCGGCACCAGTTCGGCGCGGCTTGCCGGCTCGCTCCAACCTGGCGCCTCCCAGTTGTCAGCCGTGATGACGACGAGATTGATGACGGTGCCGCCTTTGACCGGGTAGTGCACGAAGTGAGCGTCCCGCCCGAGCCACAGATAGATCAGCGGTTCACGAAATTCCGGAGCGACCAGGCGCGCGGGGACGAGGCCGCGCCAAGCGGTGCGGCGGGCGAAACGCGGCGGGTCGACGTGACCAAGGCGCTTGCGCGCTTGCGACCACAGACCATCGGCGGCCAGGAACGCCACGCCATGCTCCTCGATCGCGCCGCCTTGGCCGCGCGTCATCACGGTGATGCCGTTGGCATGGCCGACGAAATCTTCGGCGCGCTGGCCGAGCTTGATGCTGATGCCGCGCTGCCGGGACGCAGCCGCCGCCAGCGCCGCTTGGAGGTCGCCGCGATGGGTGACCCAATAGGGCGCGCCGTAGCGCTGCTCGGCGTCGGCGAGCGGTACGCGCACGATCTCACGGCCGCTTTCGGCGCGCAGCACCCGCAGCGCCGCAGGTGCCGTGGCCAGCGGACGCAGCCGGTCTTCGAGACCGAGATCGATCAGGATGCGGGCGGCGTTTGGCGAGAGCTGGATGCCGGCGCCGGTTTCCTCCAGACGCTCGGCCTGTTCCAGCACCACGACCCGAAAGCCGTTTTGCGCGAGCGCGAGTGCCGCGGTCAGGCCGCCGATCCCGGCGCCGGCGACGATAACGGTGCGCGGGGACGTCAGAGCACGTCCTCCCGCGGAAAATTCAGAAGACGTTGTTGGGCAATTCGCATTCCGCCGGCCGCGCCGCGTGCGGCTTGAGCGTCGGGTCATGGCGATAGAGCGTCGAGCAATAGGGGCAGACATGCTCGACGTCGTCGCCCATGTCGCAATAGACATGCGGGTGATCGAACGGCGGCAAGGCCCCGACGCACATAAATTCCCGAGCGCCGATCTCGATGACCGCAACGCCGAGGTCATTGTGGAAGTGCGGGACGATGGTGTCTGCCATACTGCCGGAATCCGTTTGATCGCGCCGCACCATAGCGGCGGCAGCTATGGATTCCTAGCGGCTTTCCACCCGGCTATTGTCAAAAAGCCGCAAATCGGCGGCAATTTGAGTCGACGTGCGACCCAGAGGATTTTTCATGAGGGGCTTAAAGCTCATCGTCCGGCAAATGCGCCATCCATTCTTTGCGCTGTTGTGCGCCGTGGTTCTTGGCGGCGCAGCCTTGCTGGCCCGCGACAATGCCGTCGACGAAGCGCAGCGCTATGCGGCGGCCGGCGATCCGGTCGCGATCAGCGATCTGAGGCTGGACCGCGTTTTCAGCCGAGGCGTTGCCGAGCGCGAAATCAGCGCAGCCGTAACGGCCGGCGATCTCGATCTCGCGCAAAGCTTTCTCGATCTGGCGGCCGACCGCAGTGTCCAAATTGATCCAGCTCTCGTCGCCTCGGTGAAAGAGGCGCAGACGAAGGCGGCGACGGCGTCGCACACGGCCGGACGGTTTGTGCAAGGCTTATGGACCGGCGAGCCGACCGATGTCGCGAGCCTTGCCGGCACTGCGGTCGGCGATCTCTTTGTGTTCGGCGACATTCGCGACGCCGCGCGCGAGGGCAAACGTTATTTGCTCGGCGAGCCGGCGGATCCGTGGATATTCGGTCTGGCCGGCGTCGGCATTGCCATCACCGCGGGCACCTATGCCTCGCTCGGTCTTGGCGCGCCGGAACGCATCGGTTTGACGCTGGCCAAGGTGGCGCGCCGCACCGGCCGGCTCAATCCGGTTCTGGCGGTACGCGTGGCGCGCGACGCGGTAAAAGTCGAGAAAGCCGGAGGCCTCACCGAACTGGTTAGCGACGTCGGCCGGATCGAGAGCAAAGCCGGTACGCAAGCTGCCCTCGACAGCTTGCAGATCGCGCAGGAGCCGCGCGACGTGTCGCTCTTGGCGCGGCTCTCGGCCGCCAAAGGCGGCAAGACCCGCGCCATCATCAAGCTGCTTGGCCGCGGCGCCATATTGCTGACGGTCAGCGCGCTCGATCTCGCCAGCTGGATGCTGTGGGCGGCGTTGTTGCTGCTCGGCTTTGCGTCGTCGTGCAAAACCGCCACCGAGCGCGCGACGCTACGCTACATCCGCTGGCGCAAGGCGCGGCGCGTTCGCGCGATGGCGCTGCAGATGGGCTAATCCGTCGTTGCGAGGAGCGACCGGACGAAACAATCCAAAGCTCGCGGCGCCAAACCTGGATTGCTTCGCCTCTGAGCACTTCGCTCGCAATGCCGCCAGCGATTACTGCTTCACCAACGGGCAAGCCGGATTGGGCGGACCGAACGCCTGATCGCCCGGGATGTGCGTGAGGATCTCGTAATAGTCCCAGGGAAACTTCGAGTCTTCCGGCTTCTTGACCTGCACCAGGATCAGATCGTGCACCATCAGCCCGTCCTCGCGCAGCTTGCCGTTGCGGGCGAAGAAATCGTTGATTGGCGTCTCGCGCATCTTGGCGGCGACTTTA
>Ga0210398_10005837_pt1 | contig 11409 bp, 7 predicted proteins | sample IncBWC4OmetaG_FD_161047 | JGI IMG/M metagenome (GOLD analysis project Ga0210398, IMG submission 161047) | Forest soil microbial communities from Barre Woods Harvard Forest LTER site, Petersham, Massachusetts, United States - Inc-BW-C-4-O | ecosystem: Environmental > Terrestrial > Soil >... | reverse complement strand
TCCATGAGGCGGCTACCGAGGTAGTGGTCATGACGGCTGCAACGGCGCCGAAATGCAGGGCGCTGTATCCCCAGACCCGCTGAGTGAACAGGGTGAAGATGAACAGCGCGCCGTCGACGAACATGCTTGCCACGACCATGGTGGCGTTCCCTGCCACGATCGTCGGGGAGCGGGCAAGCCAGGAGGGCACGATCGGTGACGCCGAGCGGGCCTCGATGCGGATGAACGCTGCGACCACAGCGATTGCGGCCAGGCCCGGGCCGAAGGTCCGCCAGCTAGCCCAGCCGAGGGCGGGCACCTGGCTGATCGCGTAGATCACCAGTGCAATGCCGATGCTAAAACTGGCCGTCCCGGCCACATCGGCCCTGCGTGAACTATCACGCCCAGTCGGCTCGGCAAGAACTAGCGGTGACGCTGCGAGCATCGCCGCGGTGACTGGCACGTTGATCAGGAACACCCAGCGCCAGCCAAGGCCTGCGGTGACCGCGCCGCCAAGCAACAGCCCGGCGGTAGCGCCGATCCCGCCGATCGCCGACCAGGCGGCGAGCGCGGTGCGCTGCTCGGCCTGGCCGTTGAAGGTCTCCAGGATCAGAGACAGGGCTGCGGGCATGAGCAGGGCGCCTGCCGTGCCCTGCCCGGCCCGGGCTGCGATGAGCACGGCAGCACCGGGCGCCAGGCCGGAAGCCAGGGACGTTGCCAGCAAGAGGGCCAGCCCGGTCAGGAACATCCGTCTGGGCCCGAGCAGGTCGGCCAGCCAGCCGCCAACGAGCAGAATGGCACCGGCTGGCACCGTGGCCGCTACGACGATCCACTGCAGCCCAGCCGCGGACAGGTGCAGCGCCTGTGCGATCGCTGGTGAGGCGCCGAAGATGCTGGTCGCCCCCATCACGTCGACTAGGAACGACATACATAGCAGGCCCAGTGTCGCCCGGCCGCCGGCGGTGCTCAGCCGCCCCGCCGGTTTACCGGCCGCTGACGGCTCGACCACGTCGCCGTCCTCGCAGGAGAGTCGCCGGTGATGGTCGCGGGTCAGAACTTATGCGTGGTGGCGCCGAAAGGGTCGCCCTTGGCGTGGGCGAAGACCCTGGCCGGCTGAACGGTGAATACTTCGCTTGGCCAGCCCTGGGAATGGTAAAAGCGGCCGTCACGAACTGTGAGCTGCCACCGGCCGTCCCACTTGGCGGCGAACGCTTCCGCGACGCGCCGGAGCGGCTTCTCGTCCGTGACGTGGACAGCTGTTCCCTCCACTACCACATCGATCCCCCGGTCCCAGCGGTTGCAGCCGGTGGCCAGGACAACGTTGGGATTGGCGCGAAGATTTGCGAACCTCTGCTCCTCGGCGCCGGTGTGGAAATACAGGGCACCGTCGACCCAGGCCGCGACCAGCGGCGTGACGTGCGGTCGGCCGTCGGCCCGGACAGTACATATCCAGGACAGCTCGGCTGTTTCGAGCAGCCTGCAGGTTTCGTCCCAGCTCGTGGGACGCGCGTCCGTGTCGCTGTAGCGCTGGTCAAGCGCAGTGACTGGGGTGGTCATCGGTTGGCTCCGATCGTGGAAGAGGGGTAGCACCGCGGCGTCACGCGAGCGTGGCAGGCAGCCCGAACCGGGCGAACAGGTCCGCACCAGTGACCCCGGCACTGGAGTGCGGCGGCGGCAGCGTCTCAGCTGCCAGGAATGCGGTCACTGCGGAGATCTTCTCGCCCTCCAGAGCCAGGACGTCGAGGACGGCAGGAACGAACCCGTTGTCGCTTCGCCGAAAGAGATAGCAGCCGACGGCAAGCTGCCCATTCGCCCGGGTGGACCGGTGCTTCCACCGCTCGGTGAGCGGGCCGCGGACCAGGAATTCCCTGACCGCCTCACGGCCGCAGAACCAGGTGGGAACTGGCGGCATTGACCAGCTCGCAGCCTCGGTAAGCATGCTGACCAGGCGATCAATGTCGGCTTGCTCGAATGCGGCCGCGTACCGCTCCACGATCGCCCGGGTACGCTGCTCGCCGAGCGTGCTGAGTTCCGACTGCTGGCTTCGGGCCGGCAGGCGGCTGCGCATGGTCGCGCGGGCTCGCTGCAAGGCGCTGTTCACCGACGGTGCCGACCTGCCGAGCTGGGCTGATATCTCCGTGGTCGACAGACCCACCACCTCACGCAGCAGCAGGACAGCCCGCTGCATCGGCGGGAGGTGCTGCAGCGCGATCATGAATGCCAGCTCGACGCTCTCGCGCTGCTCATAGCGTGCCTCCGGCGAGAGCGGCGGGCCGCTGGCCAGCCACTTGTCCGGATATGGCTCCAGCCAGGCTGGGCCGGGCGGCGGCGGGTCTAGCTCCGTTCCTTGATCAGCCGGCGGGCTGAAGTCCACGGGAAGTTCCCGCCGCGACCGGTGCCTGGCACTGTCCAGCGCGGCGTTGGTGGCGATCGCATACAGCCAGGAGCGCACTGGCCCGCGGCCTTCAAACCTGGGCAGGCCCCGCCAGGCGCGCAGCAACGCCTCCTGGAGGGCGTCCTCGGCGTCATGCACGGAACCGAGCATGCGGTAGCAGTGCGCATGCAGCTCGGCCCGGTAAACCTGGGCGAGCTCGCTGAACGCGTCGGGGTCGCCGTCGCAGGCGAGCTTGAGCAGCGCGGCCTCCGCTGTAGCTGGCATGCCTTATCCGTAGGTGGGGTGCTGCGGCCAGCCGGGCGGGGAGTCCTCCCAGTCCTGCTGCCGGCCGTAAGGGCACAGGTCGAGGATGTTGTGGACGAAGACCACCCGGTCGACGCCGCGGGCGGTGGTCGAGTAGGTGCGGTAGACGCCGGTGCCGTCGCGGAAGAACACGCTCAGCATGAACCCATCGCCTATGTCGGCGCCGCAGTCCGCCGAGAACGAGGTGCCGTGCGAGGACACGAAGGGCAGGTTCCAGCCCATGTGGGCCTTGTACGTCTCGATCTGCGCCAGCGGCATGTTCGACACGGTCGCCCAGCTCGCCCCGGCCTCCGCCAGGCCGTCCAAATCAGTCACGTTCTTGGTGAACCCGGTGCACCCAGGGCAGAACTTGCCCGGGCCAAGATCCATGAACTGGTAGACGACGAGCTGATCGTGGCCCTCAAAGAGATCTGCCAGCGACTTCGGGCCGGCGGGCGTGTCGAAAGTGTAGTTGCCGAACCTGACCATCGGCAGCCGGCGGCGACGTGCGGCCAGCGCGTCCAGTGCCCGCGTGGCTTCCTTCTCAGCCTTGAGCAACTCGTCGCGGGCTTGCTGCCACATCTGCGCCGGTACGATCTCCGGTTTCGCCATGTCCCCATCCTCTCGGCGTGCCCAGCGGGCCTTCGTCCGCGTGAGTCCTACATGAATAAAGACGGGACGGAGCCGCGGGACTCATCGCTTGAACAGCCACCGTGTTCCCGGAGGCCTGGGCTTGAGGCGGGCGTGGGCTGCCCGGAAACGGTACTGCCTCGTCTCCCCGAAACCGGGAGACGAGGCAGTACCGTGCCTTTCCCTACGTGTGCTAGCTCCTTGGCCGCACCCTCGTGACCACGGGCAGACCGCGCCCGAGTTTGTTGACGGCCTGCACCTCGACGGTCCAGGAAACCGCGGCCAGGCGCTTGATGGTCACCTTGCCGACTCTCGCGGAGACCTTGACGGTCACCGTCTTGTGGTGCGCGGCGGTGAGCGTGATCACGTACCCCGTCACCGAGCTACCGCCATTGTTGCTGGGAGCCTTCCAGCTGACGGTCGCACTCCGGGTGCCCGCCTTGGCGCTCACATTGCGAGGCGCGGTCGGCGAGCTCTTGGTGTAGATATACGTGACGGCCTTACTCGTCGGGGTCCCGGTCAGGGTCCCGCCCAGTGTGCTGATCGTGACCGGCACCTTCGCGCCGGCCTTGCCTGGGGGGGCCACCACGAGGATGGTTCCGCTGGCCGTCAGCGACGGCTCATACACGAGCGCGGCCCGCTGCGAGCCGAAGTGGACTGCGGTGAGCTCGGAGTCGAGCGCGCCGTTGATCTCCACCAGATTCCCGCCGTGTGCCGGTCCGCTGGCCGGTCGAAGCGAGTTGATGACCGGCCGGCCCGGGTAGGCCAGCGTCAACGTGTCCACCGCCGGATCGGGCGCGCTGCAGCCAGTCACGCTGCAGACGAGCACGTCCGCCGGGGCCGCGAAGCCCTCCGGGATCGCGACCTTCAGCGAGGTGTCGCTCTGGCTCGAGATCGCCGTGGACGTCGACGACAGGAAGTCAAGCGAACCCTGCAACTGCACCACGACGCTGGTCACGTCGCTCAGGCCCTGGCCAGTGATCGTCAGACTGCCGGGATCGGACTGAGCCGCCAGGTGCTTGGAGATGGCGGTCAGAACCGGAGTCCCGGCATAGTCGAACGACGAGAGGTCGCCGGTCGAAGGCAGCGGGATACCGGAGTCCTGCACCGAGACCGGAGTCGAGACGGGCTCAACAGTGGCCGCGGACGCCGGGATTCCGATGGCGAGCGTGGTCGGGGTGACTCCCAGGATTTCGAAGTCCTGGTTGAACCCCGGGCCCGCCGTCCCGACGTTCGCCCAGTCGAAGGTGAGCAGATTGAAGCCGGTACCGGTGATCACCTCGGCGGTGGTCCCGTTCTCGCTGGCATACGCCGGGCTGACCGAGGTGATCGTTGGCGCCGAGGTGTAGTCGTACTCATCCGGTTGCGGAGTGCCCTCGGTGCCCGTCGGTGCGAAAAACGCGCCGTTCGCGCCGTACTCGAGCGGCCCCTGATAAGCCGGGAGCGGAACCGGACCCGAGCTCGTACCCGCCGGCGTGGTCACCGTCACCTGGACCGCGCAGACGCCCTGCGACGCGCTGACCGCACAGTTGCCATCGCTGGCCGGAACCGTTGCGCTCAGCTCGTTCCCGTCTGAGCCGGGGAGGACGTTGATGTTGGTCGCCGGGACATCACCGAAGTCCACCGCGGTGGCGCCGGTGAAGCCGGATCCGACGATGTCGACGGTGTTGCCGCCCGTAGTCAGGCCGTCCGCGGTGCTGACGTAGTCCACGACCGGCGCCCCGCTGGACTTCGCGGTGTACTCGTACAGCGAGCCCGCCGCCGGTGCGCTGGACTGGTGCCCAGCCGTTACCACGGTGACGATGGCTCGGCCGGCCGAACCTGCCGGGTTGCCCGCAGGCGCCTGGTAAGCGGGAACATCGACGGTGATTGCCGTCGCCGTCCATCCCCCACTGACCACGGTCGCGTCGACATTGCCGAAAAAGACGCTGCCCTGGGCGGAGCCGAAACCGGTGCCGCTAATGGTCAGCGTTCCGCCGCCAGCCGCCGGTCCTGAGTCCGAGCTGAGCGAGGACACCTGCGGTGGCGCCGGCGTTCCGGTCCCGGCCGCCGCGGCACACAGCTGGGCATCCAGGCCCGGCGCGCCGTTCGCGTCGGTTACGCGTGGCGTGCCGAGACCGCTGGCCAGGTTATAGCCGGGACCGGCCTGCCAGTCGACGGCTCCGCCGACGTTCAGGTTGTCGTTGTTGCCGATCGTCACGTTGCTGAAGGCAGCGGCGTAGTTCGCCGACGAACTTGACGCGACCTCATAGAACAACGGGGTCGCGAAGCCGAGGCCCAGACCGCCAGGCACGGCGCTGCACTGGCTCGAGGCATTCATCTCCGCGGTCAGCGCTGCCCACAGCGGCGTGGACGCCGACGTGCCGCCGATCTGGTACCAGCCGCCGTCGTACACGATCGTATAGCCGGTCTGTGGGTCGGCCAGCGCGCTCACGTCGGGTGTCTCGCGGCACTCCGTTCCGCTCGGTAGCGTGGTGCCCAGGCCCTGCAGGTGGAAGTCATCCGCAGCGCCCGACGGGTCGTCGCTGCAGGCCTCGTCCGACGAGGTCTGGGCCACCGCCTTAGCGGTCTGCCACGGCGGCATGGCCCAGGCCTCGGAGATGCCGCCGCCACCGCCGCCGCCGGCGTTGCCGTTGTTCCAGACCGTCTCCGATGGCGGCTCAGTCGCGTCGGTGATCGTGGTGCCGCCGACCGAGGTGACGTACGGCTGGCTGGCCGGGTCATCCAGCGAGAGGTTGGTGGCGACCGGAGTCGAGGCGTGCGAGGCGCAGTCGTCCGATCCGTCGTCACCGGCGGAGGAGTAGATCGTCTGCCCCTGCGCGGCTGTCTGCTCGAAGATCTCGTTCTCGACCTGCAACATGCCGGGCATGCCATCTTGCTCAGCGGTCTCGCACAGTCCCCAGCTGCTCGAAACCTGGCGGGCGTCGTCCGCCATAGCGATCGCGTTCCAGTTGTCCAGTTCGCCAATGTCGCCGTTGTTGTTCGGGGCGCTGAAGACGTGGATCTTCGCGGCCGGAGCCAGGGCGGACACGTTGTCGATGTCGAGCGCTGCCTCACCCGAGCCAGGGCCAGTGCCCGGGCCGCCGTCCACCAGGGTGTCGGTGATCTGGCTGGTGTGGTCGGCGCCGAAGTAGCACTGGTCGAATATGGCGACGTCGGAGGTCAGGTACGGCTCGAGCTCGTAGATGTCGACCGTCTGACCGGCGCCGAGGTCACCTGCGGCGTAGAGCGGGTCAAGCCCGTAGGCGGACGCCAGCTGCTGGTCGGTCAGTGCGCCTGTAGCCTGCAAGCCCTGCGCGGCGCTGCACGCCACCGGGCCGCCAGAGACCTTCGGTGTGGCGGCTGGCGCCAGGGTCTTGCCATGCTCGAGTGCCTTGATCGGGTGGACGGCCCCGGCGGTCTCGTGCACCAGCTGGTCAAGCCCCACGACTGCCTGGACCGAACCAGCGATCGAGGACGGCAGCCGGACCGCCGAGGTGGTCGCCCGGCCCATCGTGCCGTCGGCCAGGCGGACACGCTCCAGGCCGGTGTGGAACTCATCTCCCACCTGTGCGGCCGATCCGGTGAAGTTCACGAGCAGGTGGTTCCCGGAAACTCCGGTCACCGTCAGGCCGTCGGCGCGGAGCTGGCGCTCGACCGCTGCGACGGCTGCGGTGGACGGGCCGAACCGGGTGCTGAATTGTCCCTTGGACAGGTACCGGTGATACTGGCCGGAGCGCGGGTTCGCGGTCGCGTCGATGAAGGCCGTCACTGCCGACGAATCCGGCAGGCGCATCGCCACCGCGGCCGACACCCGCGCCGAGGCGGCGACGGTCCCGACAACGCGTGATCCGCCCGGCAGCTTCGGCGCAGCGCTCACCTGGGCGAGCGCGCCCGGAGAGCTGGCCGGATGCGCGGCCTGACCGGTGCTGGCGTTCGCGGCAGCCGGCGCTGATGCGGCGACCGCGGCGGCCAGAGCTGCAGCCGCCACGTAGGCGCGCCGGCGTCGACCGCGCCAGCTTCTGGTTCGAGAGTCAGACATGGTTCCCCTTCTGATGCATCCCCTGCGATGACCCCGCGGCTCGAAACGCGCTTCCGTACGAGGTCGGCTGGCTTCCTGGTACGCGAACGGGTAGCTCGGGGCACGGCCCGCCGTCGCACTCGACATACTTGCCGTGAGGTGCATCTGTTAGCAATAGCGTGATCGAACGAGATCTCATGTGAAATTCGCCTATCCACCGGCATGGCCACCGGGCGGGCGGTGGCTAGGTAGCCGGCGGTGACAGATTGGCCATCGCCCGTCTGTGTGTTCGGCGCGTGGCCATCGTTCGCGCCGATCGCGTCGCGGCGCATGGTGCTGCTGTGGTGCGGTGACTCAGACGATGGGCGGCGGGTCCTTGAGTGCCACGGTCTTGTCGGGGTTGAGCCGGACCCAGATAGAGGTGATCTGGCCGCTGACGGCCTCGCCGGTGATCACGATCGGCCCCTCGGGCGTGTCCAGCACGAGCGATGGGCTCGAGTTGACTTCAATGAGGCGTACAGGGGGCCGCTCGTCCGGGCTCGAGCTGGTCATGAACGCGATGAGTCTCCAGCTGCCTTTGAGGAGTTGCCGCACCCGCTCGGCTCCGACAATTGGGTGCCTGGCCGCGCGCCGGGCGGGCCCCGCGTCAGATATGAGCACGACGTCGGGGTGGAGGAGGCTCAGGGTCTTCTCTTCGTCGCCTGCGAGCACCGAGTACATCAGCTGCTTGAGCATCTCGGCCGATGCGGGCGCAGGAGGGGGAGTCCCGGCGCCCGGCCGGGCCGAGTGCAGCTTTCGCCTGGCGCGCGAGACGAGCTGTCTGCACGCAGGCTCGGTCTTTCCGAGGATCTCGGCGATGGCCGGGTAGGGTTCGCCGAACACGTCACCGAGGAGGAAAGCGACTCGCTCGTACGGGCCGAGCGAGTCGAGCAGCACCAGGAAACCGAGGGTCAGCGACTCGGCGAGCTCGGCCGTTTCCTCGGCGTCCCGGGCGGTGGGCACCGGGTCGGGAAGCCACGGTCCGACGTACACCTCTCGCCGCCGGCGCTGTGCTCGCAGTCGGTCGAGGGCCAGGCGCGAGGTGACGGTTGTGAGCCAGCCAGCCGGGTTGTCCACGGTGGCGGCGTCTCGGGCAGCCCACCGTATCCACGCTTCCTGCACCACGTCTTCGGCATCGGCCAGCGAGGAAGTGATCCTGTAGGCCAGGCCGGTCAGGCGCGGACGCTCACGCTCGAAGGCGTCGAGGCCGCCCGTTGCCGGTGTCAGGTTCACGCCGCCCTCGGGTAGTTGCGATCCTCCGCGGACGCCCCGGCGGCGAGCAGGCCGGCGTGCTGACCGCTGGCCATCGCCGCGTCCGAGAGCCACCCCGACGGCCCCACCCAGTCGCCCGCCAGGTACACCCCCGGCGATCCGGGCACGGCGACTGCGGGCCGGCCGGCCAGGCCGTCACCGGGACCCGGAAGGACGTCGGTGACTACGTGGACCGCCAGGAACCTCTCCGCAACGATCTGGTCGTTGGTGATTCCCGCCAGGGCGGCGAACCGGTGAAGTTCGGCGCGGTCCAGTCCTGGGTCGCGGGCCCCGTACCGCATGACGTGCACCACCGACCCTCCGGCCGGCGCCAGGGCACCGGGCGGGCAGAAGCACGCCAGGTACAAAGGCTCGTCGACGCCTATCACCACCGAAGGGTGCGGCCCGCGCAGCCCGAGATCCAGGCAGGCGGCAGTGACCGGCGGGCCGAGCTCGGGCCAGCCAGGGTCGACCGGCAGCAGTTGGCGTGCCGCGGCCGGGCTGCCAGCGGCGATGATCACCGCGGCCGCGGGCAGCACCTCGCCGCCGGCCAGTTCGACCTCCCATCCGCCCGCGGCGGCGCTGATACCGGCGGCGGCCTGGTCAGTTCGGATGGTGGCGCCGGCCGCCGACGCTGCCGACGAGAGGCCCTCGACAAGGCTCCCAAATCCCTCGTCGAGGTAGGAGACGCCCCGGCGGGCGGCCTTGAGCCGGGAGATGGCGAAGTCGGCTGGCATGCGTCCGAGATCGGTCACGTAGGTGGTCACTCGTATGAGCATTCGGGCCAGGTCAGGCAGGTCATGGCTTCCCCCCAGAGACTCGACCCACTCCTCGGCGCTCCGGCCCGCCCAGCGCGCCGCAGATACCATCAGCAGCCTGGGGACCAGCGAGCCCAGCTGGCCTAGTGGCACCCCGGCCAGCTTGCCGTCGCGCACCACGCGGGCGCCGCGCAGTGGCGGTCGGTGACCGCGGTGGGATACCCCCAGATCATGCAGTATCCGCCAGGCCGCGCCGCCCCTGCCGAGGGCGTGCGGCCCCTGGTTCAGTCGGTAGCCGCTCAGTTCGTCGGTGCGGGCCCTGCCTCCCGCGGTGTGTGCCTCCACCACGACCACCGGCCGCCGCGCCCGGGCGGCGGTTGCCGCCGCCGTCAGCCCTGCCAGGCCCGCCCCGATGACCACCACGGTTTCCTTGTCGTGTTCTCGCATGCAAATACGACGCCGCCGCCCACGGCCCTGTGACATGGCGCTGGAAATCAGGCGACGCGATCTCCCGCCGCCAAAGCCCAGGTGCGCCAGGCCACGAGAGGCACGGCGACCCTCAAGCACCTCACCTACCACCCAGGGAGGAATCTCGTGCGAGCGACGGCACGCCCAAAGCCCGCTCAGAAGCTTGCTCGCCCCGGCCCCTGCGTGGCGCGAAGCGTACGATGACCGCCTGATCAGCCCTCAGTTCCGACGGCCGGGTACGTGATAGAGGTCCGACGTGCACCAGCAATTCATCACCGTCGTCACCGGCGGCAACCGCGGCATCGGTGCAGCGATCTGCGCGCGCCTGGCGGCCGATGGCCACGACCTTGTCCTTGGCTACCACTCGGACGCCGCCGCGGCCGACGCTGTGGCCGCGACCGTCCGGGCAGCAGGGCGCCGCTGCGTCGCCGTCGGGGTTGACACGAGCGAGGAGGCCGCCGTCGAGCATCTGTTCGACGCCGGCGCGGAACTCGGTCCCGTCACTGGCCTGGTGAACAATGCCGGAGTCAGCGGCCCCAACGGTCGGCTCGCCGACGCCGACGCGACTGGCATGCGGCGCGCACTCGAAGTCAATGTCCTCGGATACCTCCTGTGCGCCCGCCGCGCCGTCCGGTCTATGTCTCAGACCGGTGGCGGGGCCATCGTGAACATCTCCTCGGCCGCGGCCACTCTCGGCAGCCCAGGCCAGTACGTGCACTACGCCGCGGCCAAGGCGGCCGTCGACGCCATGACCGTCGGGCTGTCCAAGGAGGTCGCCGCCGACGGCATCCGGGTCAACTGCGTGGCACCCGGCACCATCTGGACCGACTTCCATGAAGACCCGCAGCGGCCTGCGAAGGTCGCCGCCATCGTCCCGATGGGCCGGGCCGGGCAGCCGGACGAGATAGCCGGAGCCGTCTCCTGGCTGCTGTCCGCCGATGCCAGCTACGCGACTGGCACGATCCTGCGGGTCGCCGGCGGCCTGTAGGCCGACGGCACGGCATGTATGCGTCGTGACTTCCGGAAGGACACGCTCGGCCAGGGAACTGCGCTTACACCTGTAGGTGGACCTGCGTCGATGCAGAGCTGGGCGGCCCGGCGGTAGCGGTCCTCGTCTAGGTCGCCTTCGTGGCGGCGGAGTCCATGTCGGCCGCGCTGACGGCATGCGGCGGAGGGCATTGCGCCTGCAAGAGCGGGTCCGGTATCCGGTCGCCGAGTCGCAGCAAGCCGGCTCCGATCAGTGCTGCCGCCAAGGCGCCGCCCCACCAGACGGCGTCCGGTGATGTTGCGAGAAGCGCGCCGCCGACCGCGGGGCCGAGAGCCACGCCTGCCGTGAAGGTGAGGCCGTAGAGCGACAGGTAGCGGCCGAGCAGATGCGGCGGTGCGAGGTCGGCGACGATCGGGCCGAGCACGATGAACTGCGCGCACTCACCGATGGCGATCACGATCGCTACGCCAGCCAAGACGGTGGTAGCGGTGAGCGTCGAGCTCGTGAGCGTCGCGAGCAGGACCGCGAGCAGGCCGATTGCAAATAGCGCGCTGGTCGCGGCCAGAGCGTGTGTGCGGCGCATCCGCTTGACGACCCGTGTGGCCGGAAGCTGGGCGAC
>Ga0210398_10005834_pt1 | contig 11412 bp, 13 predicted proteins | sample IncBWC4OmetaG_FD_161047 | JGI IMG/M metagenome (GOLD analysis project Ga0210398, IMG submission 161047) | Forest soil microbial communities from Barre Woods Harvard Forest LTER site, Petersham, Massachusetts, United States - Inc-BW-C-4-O | ecosystem: Environmental > Terrestrial > Soil >... | reverse complement strand
GCCGACGAGCTTTCGCGCATAGAAGTAGAGCATCACGCCGAATATGACGATGCTAAATACGACGTTCGACAGGATCACGTAGTGCGGCCGCAGCGGTATCGCATAGAGAGCGTACAGCATGAGCAAGAGCAAGACGCTTCCGTTCGGAATCCTAAAGGTGCGGAAGTCGGTGTAGCCGACGTAGCACAGCACGGCGACGGTCGCCGCCTCAATGTAGAACTTGTAGCTTGCGCTTTGCGCCAGAAGGTCTAGCCGCAGGTCGTGCAAGGGCTTTCAGATGTCCTTCGTTGCGGAAAATCTCGCGCCAATACCGGTGGTGCGAGATCGTCGACGACAATGATGTTAGCAGCAAAAGTGCGACGGCCAACAGACTGGAAGGGGCAACCAGGAGGCTCAAGCTGAAAGTCGGCGGTGCGTCGGCGGTATTGGCCAGATAGCTGCCGTAGAGCAGACACAGGCTGTAGACGAAGCTGAAGTTGCTGGCGAGCGCCAACGGCAGCCTGATCTTTCCGATCAGCGCGGTGGCGATCAGCGCGACGAGCGCGATGGCGATCGTGATGGTCAGCTCGAACCCGTTGTGCAGTTGCGCGATGTCGAGGCCGCTCAGGCTATACTGAAAGCCGCGGAAAACCTCGAGATTGAGGTACCACAGTAACGATGATGTCGGCCATTGTGCGAGCGCGTAAGCGCCGAGATCGGCACAGGCGATAGCGCCGATGAGGCCGACGGGTCCGGCGAGCTGAAGCTTGTCAGAGTCGCGCACGCCGGCATTTTGCGGACGCTCTCTTTAAGGTCGCGTAAATGCCGCAATTCGTCCTGCCCCGACCCCGCAAACGCCGACCTTAAGCAAAAGTTCCATGCAAATTGCGCCGCTTGTATTTCCCTCATTGCGGGACTCCGGCGGGATTAAAATTCCGTATATTGACTTGGTAAAGGTGCGTCGAAATACTTTACCAAGGTCCAATCAAGCCGGGTTGCGGCCGATCGCGCCGCAAAAGCTTGGGCAGTGCGTTCTCCCGGCCTGCAGCGGGGACTGCCAACAGACTCGTCGATACCAACGGTGGGAGTGCTGTCATGGCGAGAATTCTCAAGCTCCTCAATAAAGTTCGCAAAGACGAAGACGGTGCGGCGATGGCGGAGTATGTCGTGTTGCTCGGCCTGATCGTCGGCGCCCTGGTGTTGGTGATCACGAATTTCGCCGGCGTTTTGCAGAGCAAATTCACGTCGGTTTGCGCCGCGCTTGGCGGCTCGTGCTGAGCGCAATCGGGCGACAACCGTTTCGCGCAAACGGAACGGATCGAGTGCCCGTGACCGGCGCGGGAGTGGTTGATGCGCAGCAACAATAACCTGATCATCCTGGTGGTTGCCATCGTGCTCGGCGGCACCGCCGCGGTATTGGCGCGCAATTGGCTCGCCAGCCACGCGCGGTCGAGCCAGGCCGGCGTCGGCGCCATAGTCGTTGCCGCGGCGCCGCTTGCCTTCGGCGCGCAACTGACGGCCGACAACACCGCTGAAATTCCTTGGAGCACGGCCGCCCTACCGGAAGGGGCCTATGCGAGCAAAGAGGACCTGCTCAAGGACGGCCGACGCATGACGCTGGCCTTGATCGCGCGCAACGAGCCGATCCTGCGCAGCAAGGTCACTGCACCCAACCAGCCGGCGACGCTGTCGTCGATGCTGGAGCCGGGCAAGCGGGCGGTGACGGTCAGGGTCGATGACGTGCGCGGCGTTGCTGGCTTCATCCAGCCGGGCGATCGCGTCGACGTGGTGCTGATCCGCACCGAGGCCGAGTCGCGCAGCAACGACAGCTACTCCGACGTCATCCTGCAGTCGGCGAGGGTGCTGGCCATCGACCAAATCACTGGCGAGCGGACCGAGCAGCCGACGGTCGCCAAGGCCGTGACGCTCGAGGTCGGCCCGGAAGACGCACAGAAAATCCTGCTGGCAACCAATATTGGCCACCTGTCGCTGATCCTGCGGCAGCCGGCGGCAGTCGCCAGCAGCGACGCGCTCCACCGCGTCACGGAGCGCGATCTGGGCGATCCGCTGGCGGTGCCGAAGCCTGTCGCCGCGCCGCCGCCGCCCCCCGCCGTCGTCCAGGCGCCGCCGCCCCCGGCGCCGAAGGAACAAACGCGGCATATTACGATCTGGCGCGGACTGAAGCCGCAGGAGTATGATCGGCCGCTCTATACGGCGGGAACGCCATGATCCAAGCTGCGACACGGGATGGAGTTGGCTAGGTTGAGACCAAGTTAGTTAGTTAGTTCGTATGGGGAGTGGGGGTCATGTCGGGTTGTTTTCGCCCTGTGGTCGAGGGTTGGCGCCGTCACCGAGGTCACGCGTTGCTCAGCCTGGCGTTATTGACCGCGGTCGGCATCATGCCCGGCGCCTCGGTCATCGCGCAAAACGTGCAGGCGGTTCAGGAAGTCTTCGTTCCACTCAACAAATCGGTCACCTTGACCATACCGGTACCGTTTACCTCCGTCGTCGTCGGGGCGCCGGACGTTGCCGATGCGCTGGCGATGACCGACCGCACCTTGCTCATCCAGGCAAAGAAGATCGGCACCACGAACGTTTCGGTGTTCGATTCAAGTCAGCATCTCGTCAAAGTCGTCGACGTCGAGGTGGCGCCGGACACCCGCAGCCTGCAGGCGCGCATTCGCTCGGTGATCGGCAATACGGGAATTCGCGTCACTAGCGCCAACGGCCAGGTCGTATTGGCCGGCGTCGCCGCCAATGCGGTCGATGCCGATCGCGCGGTGGAGCTGGCCAAGTCGCTGGTGCCGGGCGGAACCGTGGTCAACGCCATGACCGTGGCATCGCCGCAGCAGGTGATGCTCAAAGTCCGCTTTCTGGAAGTCGATCGCAATGCCGGCCGCGAACTGGGCATCAACTGGAACGCGGTCAATGGCTCCGGTACCCGTGGCGTGTCGACCGGCTTGGGCGGCCTGACGACGCAGCCGCCCGCACTCGGCGGCAGTCAGACCGCGACGACGACGACCTCGACGGCGACCGGCACGACGACGTCGGCGACGGGAAGCTGCCAGCCGGCAGGCACCTGCGCGCCGTTCGGCAGCGGCCTTTTCCAGGCCGCGGGCACGCTGGTCGGCTCCAGCGTCGGGGCGCCATTCGGCGTGATCCTGGCGGAGATCGTGAATAAAGGCGTGCAGATCGACACGCTGATCACGGCACTTGAGACCAAGGGCCTGCTGCAGCGGTTGGCCGAGCCGAACCTGGTGGCGCTGTCGGGCGATACCGCAAGCTTCCAGGCCGGCGGCCAGATTCCGGTGCCGATAGCGGTGACCTCCGGCATCGGTGTCGCCACTCCGACCATCGAGTTCAAGGATTTCGGCGTGCTGCTGCGGTTTCGACCCACCGTGCTCAACAGCGGCATCATCAACCTGTCGATCAACCCGGAAGTGAGCGAGCTCGACTTCAGCAACGCGGTCACAATCTCGGGAACGACAATCCCCGCCATCACGCGCCGCACGGCGACGACAACGGTCGAGCTGCGCGACGGTCAAAGCTTTGCCATCGCCGGCCTGCTGCAGGCCGACAATCTGCGCAACGTCTCGCAACTGCCCTGGGTCGGTTCGCTGCCGGTGCTCGGCGCGTTGTTCCGCAGTTCGTCCTATCAGAAGAGCGAGACCGATCTCGTCATCATCGTGACCCCGCATCTGGTCGAGCCGGCGGCGCCGGGCGCGCGGCTCGCGACCCCGTTCGACACCACCGTGCCGACCAACGACGCCGATTTCTTCCTGTTCGGCAACATGGAACGGCGCAAGCAATATAACGACTATGTGGCGAGGGGTGGCGACGTGCACGGCCCCTATGGCTACATGATCGGCGTTCAGCAGGGTCCGGACGATCCGGACCCGCGCAAATGAGGTGGCCCATGAGAGCACTTGCAATCGTGCTGGCAGCGACCGGCATCATGGTGGCGCCGCACGCCGGCAACGCCCAGGTCATCGACGACCCGTTCAACGATTACTTGCAGCGCAGCGTCACCATCTCCATGGGTGCCGGCAACGCCAAGGACACCAACGCCGCGATCCACACTATCCATCCGTGGCCGCCCTATGTGGGCAACACCCATATTCACACCACCGGGCGTCAAGGTGCGGATGCGGTGCAGCGCATGTACCGCACGCCCGACGCCTTCAGCCGCGAAAGCACGGGCGGTGCCGCCGGTGCGGCCTCGGGAATTAATGGTGAGTCTGGCGCCGCGCCCGGCTCGACCAGCCCGACCGGCGCGCCCGTCACCCCCATGCAGCCGCTATCCGGTAACTACTGAGCCGAAACGCCTGGAACCCGGAGCTTATGCCGCGGCGTTCTATGCCCATGCGCTGGATGAGATCATTTTGGCATACTGAGCAGGGCGCCGCCCTGGTCGAAAGCGCCGTCATCCTGCCGGTTTTCCTGGCGCTGGTCGGCGGTGTCTACGAGTTCGGCTTTTTCCTCTACCAGGAGCAATTGGCGACGACCGGCGTGCGCGATGCGGCGCGCTATCTGGCGCTCACCGCCGACCCGAATGGCAGCCTCATCCAGGAGGCGGCCAAGAACCTGGCAGTGAGCGGCTCGATTGCCGGCGGACCACCGCGGCTGGCCGGCTGGTCGACCGGCGATGTCGCGGTGTCCGTCAACACGGTCGATAATTCGGCAGGCGTCTACGCCGACGGCGCTACTGTGCGGATCGTTACGGTCTCGACCAGCTTCGTCGACCCCTCCCTCGGGTTTCTCGGCCTGCTCGGCCTCAACAAGCCGACCATCAGCGTTTCACATCAGGAGCGCTATGTCGGCGGATCGGCGCCGGGATGAACACGCTGCGCGCACGCACGCTCTGGCGCGACCAGACCGGCGCCGTGTTCGCCGAGTTTGCGCTTCTGCTGCCGCTCGTCGTCACCGTTGTGTGCGGCTCGATCGATTTTCTCTACGCCTTCTATCAATGGAATGCCGCGGCGAAGGCGGTCGAAGTCGGCGCCAGGATCGCCGCGGTGTCCGATCCGGTCGCGGCCGGGCTCAACAATTTGAGCAATCTGGCCGTCGTCAACGGTGCCGCACCCGGCGCGCCTGTCCCGTCTTTCGTCGTCACGTGCAGCGGCAGCGGCAGTGGCGGCGGCAGCTGCGTCTGCATCGGCACATGCTCGGGGCTTGCCGGGAACGTCTATGACGCCGTCGCCATGAACCGCATCGTGTTCGGCCGCGGCAGCGCCGCCTGCGGCGATGCGACGAGTTATTACGCGACCGGCATGTGCGACGTGCTGCCGTCGATCACGGCCGACAATGTGGTGATCATGTACAGCCAAACCGGCCTTGGTTATGCTGGCCGTCCCGGCGGACCGGTGCCGACCATCACCGTGTCGCTGCGCGACATGCGGTTTCAATTCTTTTTTCTCACCTCGCTGTTGGGCGTGAACATCGCAATGCCGCCAATGACCACGACCATCACCGCCGAGGACCTGTGCTCCGGCCGCGTCATGTCGTGCGGATCGTAACAAGCGGGAAGAGATGTGATGCCGGTTTATCTGCTGCAAACGGCGACCACGGGCGGCGAGCAGCCCGCCATCGTCGGCGGATTGAAAACGGCGATCCCAGGCTTGATCGAGACGACCTCGCTCGAGGCGATCGTCAAAACCGCCACGCACGAGGGCGGCGAACGGCCGATCGTACTCGTCATCGCCCAGCGCGGCGATCACGGCTATTTCGATCGTCTGGTCGATTTTGCCGGTCGACACGCCAAGAGCGTCGCCCTGGTTTTGATCGGCGACGAGATTTCGGCCAGCGACTACAAGCGGCTGATACGCAGCGGCGCCGCCGATTGGGTGTCGCTCAACGCCGGCCCCGGCGAGGTGATCGAGGCGATCGCCCGGCTGCGACGCGAGGACGACGCCGGCGCGACGATGCCACGGCCCGATGGCAACCGGCCGGTCACGATATCGTTCGTGCCCAGCGCCGGCGGCGTCGGCAATACCAGCCTCGTCATCGAGACCGCGGCCATTCTCAATGCCGACAAGGCGTCGCAGCGCAAGCTCTGTATCGTCGACCTCGACTTTCAGACCAGCCACGTTTGCGACTACCTCGATAGTGAGCCGCGCCTGCACATCGCCGAGTTTTCCAGCGGGCCTGAGCGCCTCGACACGCAGCTGTTCGAATCGTTCCGCACCCGGCACTCGAGCGGCATCGACATTTTTGCCGCACCACGGTCGAAGTTCGCGGCGGAGAACCTCGATATCAACGCGCTCGATGCGCTGTTCAGCATGATCGCCCGGCGCTACGACATGGTGCTGATCGATTATCCGCTGGTTTGGTTGCCTTGGACGGCGCAGATCATCGCGGCGTCCGACGGCGTCGTCATCACCGGGATCAACACCATTCCGGGCCTGCGCCAGGTATCGGAGACGCTGGCGCAGGTTCGCTCGAGCGGCTCGACGACGCTGCAGATCGCCATCGCCATCAATCGCTGCGAGCGCGGCATGCTGGGATCGATCGCGCGGCGCAAGCACGTAGAGATGGCGCTGCGCGACGAACGGCTGTTCTTCATAGGCGCGCGGCCAGAGGCGGTCGAGAGCGTCAATATGGGAGTGCCGATGATGCTCGGCCCCTCCGCTGGCAAAGTGCGCAAGGAATTCGCGCCATTGGCGGAATTTTGCGGCGGGCTGAAATCGAGCCATTTTGCCGGCGGCTGACCGGCTTTTTCGCCGGTCTACTATCAGTATCATCAATGTGTTGGACCAAAGACCGTAAGTTACGGCTTAAATGGAACAAATTGCCCTTTGGGTAACTTGTGTCTTTGGACGGGTGAGTCTGTCGAGCCATAGACCGGCTTCGGACGCTTTGAAATCGCTGGATTTGAACTCTCAGGGACACCGCCCATGAGTTTTCTCTTCGGCAACTCCGCGAACGCCGAGCGGCGGCCGGCCCCGACCGCCACCGTGACCGCGCTGCGCCCGGCGGCAGGCAACGGCGCCGCCGTGAACGGCAACGATCTGATGACGCGGCGGCCGGCATTACTCGAAGAAAAGCTCAAGCTGCACGCTCGTATCATCGATGAATTCAACCTCGCACTTCTAGAAAAATTATCGGCGGACGAACTGCGGCGCGAAGTGCAGGCCTACGTCGCCAATTACATCCGCGGTGAGCGCATCTCGCTAAATCAGCAGGAGCTCGACGAATTTACCGGCGATGTGCTCGCCGAGATGATCGGCTTCGGGCCGATCGAGCCGCTGCTCAAGGATCCGACGATCAGCGACATTCTGATCAATACTCACAACCTATGCTTCGTCGAGCGTTACGGCCGGCTGGAGCGCGCCAATGTCCGCTTCAAGGATGAGACGCACTTGCTGCGCATCATCAATAAGATCGTCTCCGGCATCGGTCGGCGGGTCGATGAGTCCTCGCCCATGGTCGACGCGCGCCTGCCGGACGGTTCGCGCGTCAACGTCGCCATCCGCCCGGTCTCGATCGACGGGCCGCTGGTGTCGATTCGCAAGTTCGCCGAACGGCCATTCGACATCGATCGCCTGATCGACGTCGGCACGCTGTGCCCGCCGATGGCCGAATTGCTGAAGGCGGCGGTACGCGGCCGGATTTCGCTGGTCATCTCCGGCGGTACCGGCACCGGCAAGACCACCTTTCTTAACGCCTTGTCCCGCTTCATCCCCGGCGAAGAGCGCCTGATCACCATTGAGGACGCTGCCGAATTGCAGCTGCAGCAGCTTCATGTCGGGCGCCTCGAAACCCGGCCGCCCAATATCGAGGGCAAGGGCGAGATCCGGCAGCGCGATCTGGTCAAGAACGCGCTCCGCATGCGGCCGGACCGCATCATCATCGGCGAGTGCCGCGGCGAAGAAGCCTTCGACATGCTCCAAGCCATGAATACCGGCCACGAAGGCTCGATGACCACGGTCCACGCCAACTCGCCGCGCGATGCGCTCAAGCGGCTCGAGCAGATGGTGGCGATGGCAGCCATGGGGCTGCCGGTGGCGAGCATCCGTAGCCAGATCGCCTCGGCGATCACGCTGATTATGCAGCTGCAGCGTTTGCCGGACGGCCAGCGGCGCTTGATCAGCATCGACGAGATCGCCGGAATGGAGGGCGAAACCGTCCGCATCCACGAGATCTTCCGCTTTGTGAAGGAGCGGACCGACGGCAACGGCCATATCGTCGGTCACTTCGCGGCAACGGGCGTGACCCCGCGGTTTCTCCAGGAACTCTTGCCCTATGGCATCGAGCTGCCCGCCGCGTATTTCGAGCCGAACCGTCGCTTGTGACAGGTAGCCGCCGTGAGCGATTTTTCGATCATCATCGTGCTGGTGTTCTTGGCGGCGACGTTTGCGATCTATGGTCTCTATTGGTTTTTCATCTTCAACCGTCGCGAACAGCGTGTCATTAACCGGCGTCTTGAGCTCGGTCGGCAATTGCGCAATCCCACGGCCGTCCTTGCCACGCTGCGCGACGAGCGCGGAATCAGGAACTTAAGCAATCCGACGCTTCGTCAGTTCAGCGATTGGCTCACCCAGACCGGCACCGACATGAATGGCAGGAGTTTCCTGCTGATGTATACGACCGTCTGTGTAATCTTGACGATTGTATTAAGTCCGATCGTCGGCGTGCTCGGCGGCGCGCTGTTATCTGTCATGGCAACGGCCGCGCTCGCGCTCTTGTATCTGATCCGTCTGCGTAGCCGCCGCATCGCTGCCTTCGGCGAGCAGTTGCCTGATGCCATCGACATCATCGTCCGTGGCGTGCGCGTTGGCTTGCCGTTTACCAATGCGGTCGGCCTGGTGGCGCGCGAAATGCCAGATCCGGTCGGTACAGAGTTCGGCATGCTCGCCGACGAGATCGGCTTCGGCCTCGACATCCGCAGTGCACTCGATAACCTCTATCGCCGCGTCGGCCAGGCCGATCTGATGTTCCTCACCGTGTCGGTCGGTATTCAGGCGCGCACCGGCGGGAATCTCGGCCAGATTTTGGCGCGGCTGTCGCGCTTGATGCGTAGCCGGGCGAACATGCGGCTGAAAATCCGGGCGCTGAGCGCCGAAGGCCGCGCTTCGGCGATTACGTTGTCGGCCTTTCCGTTCGCACTGCTGTTTTTGATCAACCTGATCTCGCCGACCTATTACGGCGCGATTCGGTCTAATCCAATCGTCGAGCCGGCGATCTATCTCGGTTTGGTCATGCTGATCGTCGGCAATCTCATCATGTATCGCATGGTCAACTTCAAGTACTAGGCATGGCCGATTGGACACCGCTCATCGTCGCACTCATGGCTTTTGCCGCGATTGCCGGCATCGCCTTCGTGGCCGGCGACTACTATGCCCGCGAAGTGCAATTGCGGCGCCGGCTGCCGGCGCCGCACGGCGCGGCGGCGGAGCTTGAGGTCGGCGGCAGCATCGCGCGCCTTGTGGCGCGGCATTTTGATGAAAAGAAATTTGGAGTGGACGACACGCTGCGCGGTAAGCTGCGGCTGAATTTGATCAAGGCCGGGTACTTCCGCAATGACGCCGTCAATTTCTATGTGTTCTGGCGGCTGGCGGCCGGGGTGCTGTTGCCGATCGCCTTTTACCTGGCGCTGGAATTCATGTTCCCGCGGGTGCAGTTCGTAAGCCGCCTGATTATCCTCGCGATCGCCATCGTGCTCGGTGTCGTCGGTCCCGACGCCTTCATCTCGCGCCGGCAGCGGGCGCTGAGCTCCGAATATCGCATCGTGTTTCCGGATTTCCTCGATCTGCTGGTAGTCTGTATCGACGCCGGCTTGACCCTGGAAGGCGCCGTGAACCGCATCACGGGCCAGATCGGCGACCGGCGTAGCCGAGTCTTCGGCATCAATCTCGCCGTCATGACCGCCGAGATGCGCGCCGGGCGCAGCTTTATTGATGCCCTCGGTGCGCTCGCCGAACGGCTGATGATACCGGAGGCGCGCGCTCTGGTGGCGCTATTGCGGCAATCGATGGAACTCGGCAGCGACGTCGGCGAGGCGCTGCGGGTATTCGGCGATGAAATGCGCGACAAACGCCTGCTGCGCGCCGAGGAACAGGCCAATAAGCTCTCGGTGAAAATGATATTTCCGCTTGCCATGTTTATTATGCCGGTCGTATTAATGGTGGTCTTGCTGCCGGTCGTCATTAGGCTGTTTAACGCATTCAAGTAATGCGGGATTTCCGCGGAGTTGTGTTTCGGCGGGGGTTTGAGTGGGGCCAGTATCTGCCCGGGGTCGTGCTGCCGCAGGTGCTCTGTGCCTGGCATGCGCGTTGATACTCGGCGGTTGTTGGCTCAATGATCCATCCCGCCCCGACATAGACGAAGGCGTGCCGCCAATCACCACGGCCACAGTGCAACGCGACGCCGACGTTCAATATTATCCGTCTGATGAGCCGCTGCGGCTCGCCCTCGAACACTTCAATCGCGGTGACTTCGGCACCGCCGAGCGCTATTTCCGCGACGCAGTAGAGAAGGCGCCCAAGGACGCCTCCGCCTGGATCGGGCTTGCCGCCAGCGACGACCGCTTGGGTCGCTTCGATCTGGCTGATGAGGCTTATGCCCAGGCCTATCGCTTGGAAGGCGAAACCACCGCGCTCCTCAATAACCGCGGCTATTCCTACATGCTGCGCGGCAATCTGACCGCCGCACGCAAGGATTTCCAGAAAGCCTCTGCGCGCGAGCCTGGCAATCCGATCATTCGCAACAACCTGAAGCTTCTCGATTCCAGTGCCCGTTTTATCGAGCGCGAGCCGGATACTTTCCACACTAACGACTGAGTTGCACCAAATCGGTGCTGAGCGAGTCGTTGCGCTTTATCAGGCCTAAGAATTCTGCATACGGGTTGCCCTTGGTGCCGGGATTTGCCGGCAGTACAAGAAAGAAGCGACCGAACGCGGCAACGGGAACGCCTTGCGCTTCACTGCGCACCGGCACCGGCGCGCTGCCGCAATTGATGATGGCGGCGACAACGACGCGGCGATTGGCTTCGCCAGGCGGCGCACATTGTGGTCCGCCGATTTCGCCGGCCAGCGAGCGATCGGTGAGGAAGTTGGTTTCGTAGTTGTACACCTGGTACCGGCTCATTGTCGCCACGGTGCCGCAACCAGGCGGCGGCGTACCTTTCCCAGGTCCGGCGAAATGCGCAATGCTCCAGTACGCGGCGCAATTCCAGGTGCCATTGCCGACGTCAACAGTGGAGTCGAACGCACCATTGGCCTGGATCATATTTTGGTCCACGGGGAGTGCCGTGGCGTTCGGCTCCGGCAGCGGCCAATTTGTTCCCGCTGGCACGGCATTGCACCAATTGACGTTGCCGACGGCAATGAAGCCTTTGCGGACGTTCTGATCGGGAGCATAGATGCGGCAGGAATCGAAGCCGTTGGCGTAGATATCGAAGCGCGTGTTGAGACCGGCCATGGCAGGCTGGTCGTC
>Ga0210398_10005833_pt1 | contig 11413 bp, 16 predicted proteins | sample IncBWC4OmetaG_FD_161047 | JGI IMG/M metagenome (GOLD analysis project Ga0210398, IMG submission 161047) | Forest soil microbial communities from Barre Woods Harvard Forest LTER site, Petersham, Massachusetts, United States - Inc-BW-C-4-O | ecosystem: Environmental > Terrestrial > Soil >... | reverse complement strand
CGACTCGCCGAAACCGAGAAGTACGCCCACGTTACCTATTTCTTCAACGGCGGCCGCGAGGACCGTTTCGCGGGTGAAGACCGCGAGCTAATCCCCTCGGACCGCTCGGTGGCGACGTACGATCTCGCACCGGCGATGCGCGCGCGAGAGATCACGAATGCCGCCGTCAACGCGATCGCGAGCGGACGTTACGACGCAATCGTCATGAACTATGCCAACGCCGACATGGTCGGCCATACCGGCAAGTGGGAGCCAACGATCGAGGCCGTCGAAGTCATCGACGAATGCTTGCCGCGGCTGGTTGACGCGACGCTTCGCGCGAACGGCCTCCTCGCGATTACGGCCGATCACGGCAACGCCGAAACGAAGCTCGACGAGCAGAACCATCCTCTCACGGCGCACACGACCAACCCGGTGCCTTTGGTTCTTGTCGCTAACGGCTTGCATGGAAGCCTCGCAAGCGGCGGCAAACTGGGCGACGTCGCGCCAACATTGCTGAGCCTCATGGGCCTTCCAATTCCCAACCAAATGACCGGGGTGAATCTTTTCGGCGCCTCACACTCCTAGAAAAATTCATGCAAATCACAGGCGCCCTTACGGTGCCGTTCAGGAACGTGTGAGAGCATACCGTGGAAGGCTAAGAGGAGGATTCCACGATGCAGTGCCACCGTAAAGAAATCCACGATGTCCTAATCTTCGCACGCGGCTTGACCTTTTTCATCTTTGTCGGCGCTGCCACGGTCGCAATCGCGCTCGCGGCGCACCTTCACTAGCGCGGCGTGCAAAACTTACGAGACCCTATGCGAGGGGCGGATGGCCGCGCCGCAAGAGCGCACTCTCGAGCTCCGCCTCCGCGCGGCCGGAAGGGAGGGAGGTTACGAGACTCGATAGCAACCGCTCGGATCGACTTGAACGCAGCGGTTGCCAACCATAATCGAACGGATTCGATGATCCCAAAACGAGAGCACTCGGACGATAGCGGGCCGCAGTTTGGCGATAAGCTCCCGCGCCCGCTGCGACACGGCAACGGCGTCCTTAACCCAGCGCGGATGGTCGTGTGGCAGGAGTGCGGTCTCGAGCTCGGCTTGCGCAACAGCCGGAACGACGGCCTCGGAGCGCCCCGCCTCGAGCCGAGCGGAGAGCGCGGCCGGTGTTTCTTCGAGCTCAATACGGCGCAGCATGAGAGTCTCGTTTAAGCTTGGCAATTGCGCTCAAATGCAGTTGCGACGCGCGCTGCGGTGAGATTGCCAAACGTTTCCCAACGCAGCGCAGTGAGTTCCCTTTAAAATAGTGCAGCAGCACGACCTCGCGCTGGCGCGGCGACAGGCCCGAGATTAGCTCCACGAGCCGCGCGCTTTCGGACCGGCGCTCCACGATCCGCGCCGGGTCGTCGCTCCAGTCGTGGACAAGCGATTCTCCCAACGGCAGCGGCGCATCGAGAGAGAGCGGCTGACCGCGATAGGCTGCGGCAATGGCGCGGCGATATCCGGGGTAACGCTGCTCCATCTCGTTTGAGGTCGGAACCGCGCCGAGGGCAGCCGCGAGCGAGTACCGCCGGTTCTCGCCGTCGCGCACGATCCGGCGAGCTCGCTCAGAGACCGGATCCATGCGACGGATTCCGTTGAGCATGGCGCCGACGACGAGGCGTCTCGCGTAGTCGCAGAGCTCAGGCCCACGGTGCGGATCGAACGAATCGACGGCGCGGATCAAGCCGACGGATCCATCGCCGACGAGATCGTCGAGATCGAAGTTCGGCACGAGCCGCTTGAGCCGTCGAGCAAGTTTTTTCACAATCGGCAGCAAGTCTCGGATCTGCTCGTCGCGGTCGCCGGGGCTCATCGTGCGCCCTCTAAGCGAGAGGCGACCAAGGCTGCGAATCCCTCACCATCGCTGCGTGCGATTTCTTGTGCCAAGAGCTGCAGCTCGTAATCCCCGAGCATCCCGCCGCCCACGATCAGCGGACGAAGCATCGGAGCGAGCAGGATCGACTCGAGCATCTCGCCCGCGCGGCGTGCCGCGACGCTATCCACGCTGCAGGTCGTCGACGACGCGCAGCATCTCGTCGGCCGTCCGAACGTCGTTAGGCGTGCACATAAAAAGCGGACGATGGACCATGCAGAAATCTTACGGAGCGGTCGTTACGGTGCCGTTATCGCGGCGTTGCGCGCAAACGAACGCCGCGGCGCTTAGCTCTTCCCAATTCTCTTGACCGCCATTGCGCTATCGCCGCTCCAGAAAGGCTCTTATGTTTGGGTGCGGGTGCTAAGATAAACTTGGACGATTCCACAAAAAAGGAGGAATTTTTATGAAGAACGCAGCTGCGCTCGCCCTTATAGCGGCATCGCTCACGCTGACGGTTACCCTTCCCGCACGATCGGCAACGGGAATGGAAGCCATGCAGTACTACGTCGGAACGTGGTCGTGCACCGGCAGCACAGTCGGTAAACAACCTTTCCATTTTTCGCTGAGGTACGCCATGAACGGCGGCATTTTGCGCAGCTGGCTCTCTGCGAATGGATACGTCCAAAGCGGCTCGCTAACGTATGATTCGAAGAACCATCGTTACATAAATGCCGCCGTCGCCAGCGATGGTACTTGGTTTGTCGCTTACGCGACCATCAGCGGAACGGCGGAAAGTTCTATTGACCACGTTACCAGCGAGGGAAAGTTGGGACGCCTGATAATCGTGCGCACCAGCAATACGCGATTCGCTTCTACCGGTTATCCGGCCGTATCGGATGGGAAAGCTTTTTTTAAAGCGACCTGCCGGAAATCGTAATGCTACGTCCGCTGCAGATTGTTGGCAATGCGCAGCATCTCATCGGCCGCTTGAACGCCTTTTGCGTTGGCTTCGTAGGCGCGCTGCGCGGTAAGAATTTGCATCATCGCGTCGATGATCGTGACGTTCGACTCTTCGAGCATCCCGAAGTGCAGCTTCGGGCCATCCACCGAACCGGGGATGACTTCCCTTGGCTTTCCCGACTCGGGCGTCGCTTCAAAAATCGCGCCGTCGAGCGCTCGCAAATGCTCCGGCGCCGCGAACTCCGCAAGACGGATGTGACCGAGCGTGCGGCTTCCCCCCGTAAACGTCGCCCGAACGCTTCCGTCGCCGGCAACGCTTACGCTAAGCGCGTCGGTGGGAATCGCGATGCCCGCAAGACGATAATCCGCAGCGTTGCGCAGCGTTCCATCCGCGCCGCGCGAGAACTCGCCATCGCGCGTATAGAATCGGTGCCCGTGGCCGTCGAGCACCGTGAAAAAACCAGGGCCGTCGATCGCAAGATCGAACGGACCGGCGCTTCGAGCCAGTTTGCCCTGAGCGAAGAGCACCCGCGAACCGAGCGCTACCGTTCCAACCCCCCTTCCGCCAGGCGCGATCAGCTCCGCAAAGCCTTGCGCCGATCCCTTGAAGCCGACGACCCCGGCGTTGGCTAAGTTATCGGCAATCGTATCGAGGTTCCGCTGCTGAGCCGCCATGCCGCTGGCAGCGGCGAAGAGCGCAAGATCCATACCGGCACGCTCCCTATTTTACGCGGGCCGCATCGGCCGACTTCTGACGCGTAGCATCGATCGCGGCGACCGCTTTCTCCGCGCTCTCGAAAGAACGCTCCGCGGAGAGCACGGCGATCATCTCGGCGATCGCATCGACCGCGGGACCTTCCAAGAATCCGCTCCGTACGCGGCTGGTCGAAGGAAGACCGAGCGCGTGCGCGTCGACGACGCCGCCCGATGGAACGTGCAGCACGTTGCGGAGCCCCAGTACCACGCGTCCCCGGCCGTCATGCAGCGTTCCATCGGCTTCGTGGACGAACGCCCCGGCTCTCGTCTCGCTCACGCGGCCCGCCGAATCGCGAACGCGGAACGCGCCGCCGCCGAGAATCGCGAGATCGAAATCGCGACCCGTGTGCCGCAACGCGCCGCCTTCGCCCGAGCTCCGTCGCGCAATCGTGACCCCGAGCGCGGTCAGGAAGCCCCGCGCATCGATGCGGCGAAACCCGTCGGTTGAAACGTTCGCGAGATTTTCGGTCGCGATTTCAAGGCGCGTTCGGGCCGCGACCATTGCGCTGGCCGCCCATGCAATTCCGTCCATGCGCGCATGGTAGCGAAGCGTGTTGGCCGAATCGTTTCCGCACGATGACCGGGCTGCGGTTCCTCACGCATGCGATTGTGGCGACACTCGCCGTGGCGTGCAGCTCGCCGTCGGCGCGGGAACGCACCGACGACGCCGAGCTCGCCGCGGTCGCCCCACTCAAAGCGCAGTATTCCGGCGTGGTGATGGGCTTCGATATCCGGCCGCCGAACACGTTGATCGTCAGCCTGGACTTACAGAGCTACCTTGACATGGATGACGACGCCGTCGCCGCGATGCAGCGAACCGCGCTGCTCCGCTGGCGCTCTGCTTGGAAATCGGGCCATCCGCATGCGCATGGACTGGTGCACGTCCGCTTTATCGATTTTATCGGCCGCAAGGTCGCCACATTGACAGCAGACACTTAGTGGCCCGCAACTAGAGTCTGTCGAGAACCCCTTGCGTGAAGGCGCGCGTCGATACCGGGGCGCCGGAACGCGCCACGTCGGCGGTTCGCAAGCCGTCGGCGTAGGCGCGGTCGACGGCGCGCTCGATTCGAGCGGCAGACGAATCGTCGGCAAGGCTGTGGCGTAGCAACATTGCGGCGGACAGAATCGCTGCCGTTGGATTTGCAACGTCCCTGCCGGCCAAATCGGGCGCGGTGCCGCCGATCGGCTCGTACAGGCCAAACTGTCGGCCAGGCGTGCCCTGCGAGCCGAGACTGGCGCTAGGGAGCGTCCCGAGCGAACCGGTGAGAATCGCGGCCTCGTCCGAAAGGATGTCGCCAAACATATTCTCGGTGACGATCACGTCGAAGTCGCCCGGCCGCGCCACGAGCTGCATCGCCGCGTTGTCCACGAGCAGATGCTCGAGACGCACGTCGGGATACTGCGCCGACATCTGGGTGACGACTCGCCGCCATAGCCGCGACGTCTCCAAGATATTCTGCTTATCCACCGACGTGACGTGCTTTCGCCGCGCGCGCGCCAGATCGAAGGCGATGCGTGCGATGCGCTCGATCTCCGGTGCGCGATAGATCATCGTGTCGACCGCCTCCTCGACGCCGTCCACGGTTCGTTGTTCCTTGGGCCGGCCGTAATAGATGCCGCCGGTCAGCTCGCGCACGACGAGCAGGTCAAGACCGCGCACGATCTCGGGCCGCAGCGACGAGGCGTCTTCGAGCCCAGGAAAGACGCGCACGGGCCGCAAGTTCGCGTAGAGCTCGTAGTCGCGCCGCAACAAGAACAACGCGTACTCGGGGCGTTGTGCCAGAGGAAGTCCGTCGTACTGCGGCAAGCCGACGCTGCCGAAGAGGATCGCATCGCTGCGATCGCAGAGCGCTCGAGTCTCCGGCGGCAGCGCGGGGAGCCCGGCGGCAAGCGCCGCCGCACCGACCGGCGCCCCCGTACACTCGACGTCGGGGCGGACGCGCCGTAAAACCTCAGCGGAACAGTCGATGACCTCCGGGCCGATTCCGTCGCCCGGCAGCAACGCGACGCTATTAATAGACGGTGATGCGCTTGGTATCGTCGTGTTTGAGCGGAGGCTCGACCGGCGTGCTGTTTTCGGCCGGCGCGGCGGGGGCCTGGATCCCGCCGTTGCTTCCCGCGCCCTCAGTGCGTTCGAGCAGTGCAAGATGCGTCATCAGCAGGCTGCGCAGCTCGCTCTTGGCCTTCTCCGTAGCTTCAACCGCCCGCTGCTGCTCGCGCCGAACGTCGGAGATCGTATCGCTGTAGCCGGCGATCTCGCGCTCGTTGGCCAGCCGCGCCTGTTCTCGGATGAGATCGGCCTCTTTATGCGCCGACGCTTTGACCTCGTCCGCCGTGCGCTGAGCGAGCACCAAGGTGTTTTGCAGCGACTCTTCGATCGCTTTGAAATGACTCACGCGCTCCTTGAGGTCCGCGATCTCCGCCTCGAGAGCCGCCCGCTGCTGTGCCTCGTCTTCGAGCGTCTCGATGATTTCGTCGAGAAACTTATCGACGTCGGCGCGTTCGTAACCTTGAAGCGCCTTCTTGAAACTCTTGTGTTGTATGTCGACCGGTGTGATCTTTTCCATCGCTTCGTGTCCTACGGTCTATTGCCCATGAAATCGAAGGTGCCGTCGGCCATCATCGAGTCGCGCAAACCTGCGGCATTGACGACGATGCCGGCCGGTACGACTAGGTAAATGGACTCGGCGAGCTTCTGGATTTTGCCGTCGATCGTGTAAGCGACCCCCGAGGTAAAATCCACGACGCGCTGCAAGAGCGTTCGATCGGCGTTTTGCAAATTCATGATGACGACCTGCCGGTTCCGCAGCGAGTCGGCGATTTCCACGACATCTTGGTAGCTGCGCGGTGAGTAGACGCTCACCTGCGTGCCACCGCGACGTCCGGCGGTCGACAGCGGTACGACGCGCCCCGACGGCACCTCGTCCTCATAAAACTCGTCTTCGTCGTCGCGAATCGAAAAAAACGAGCCGATCTTGCTAAACACGCTCACCTGTACCTCCCATCTGTGCGCGGGCCAAAGAGCGCCTCTCCGATGCGCACCATCGTCGAGCCGGCTCGCAGCGCTTCGCGCCAATCTCCCGACATACCGATGGAAAGCGTACTTCCACCTATGCGTGCCAAGGTCTTGGCAGCGAGCTCGAATGCGCGCGATATTGCGTCGCTGTCGGCGCCCAGCGGTCCCATTGCCATCACGCCCTCGAGGCGCAAGCTCGCCTGGCCTCGGAGCGTTTCGGCGAGCCGGTCGGCTTCATCGGGACGACAGCCAAAGCGATCGGAGGGCGTGATGTTGAGTTGCAGTAGCACCGGCAGCGTCGCGCCTAGGTCTTGCGCCGCCCTTCCCAGCGCTATGCCCGCTTCGGCCCGATCGACGCTCTGGACGACGTCGAACGTCGCTGCTATCGCTTTCGCCTTGTTACTCTGTATGTGGCCGACGAAATGCTTGCGAACGGCAGGCAGCAGCGGAAACTTGCGGCGCGCCTCTTGGAGGTAGCTCTCACCGAGATCGGTCAGGCCCGCCTCGATCGCCTGGGCAATTAATTCCGGGGGCTGGCGCTTGCCGACCCCGACCAGCGTGACGCCGCCTGGATCGCGCCCCTCCCTCCGCGCTTCTTCATCGATGGCGCTTCGCAGCGCCCGGTAACGTTCCCCGACTCCTTGCCTCATCCACGCGCCGGGCGGACCGGTCTGGCGTCGGTGCGGGGGCCCGGCCGGGTCGCGCAGTAGGCGATTCCGATCACCCCCACGACGATCATCGGTAGGGCGTAGAGCTGGCCGCCGGTGAGGCCCATCCAGCTAAAATCGGTCTGCCGCCACATCTCTGCGATCGTTCGCGTGATCCCGTAGCACGTGAACCAGGTCCACGCGACGACGCCGTCTTTGGGTTTGAGCCGGTAGACGATCAAGAGGATCGGCAGCGTCAGGATGTCGAGAATCGCCTCGTAGATCTGCGAAGGATGACGATATGCCACTGCGCCCGGCGCGGAGGGAAAGACCATGCACCAGGGGCGGTCGGGACGGCAGACGTCCCCCCACAGCTCGTCGTTGATGAAGTTCACGATTCGCACCAGAGTGATGCCGACCGGCAGCATCATCACGACTTCGTCGCCGACGACCACGTATTTCAGACCCGGATGCTGCCGAATGAACAGCCAGATCGCCACCAGCACGCCGATCAATCCCCCGTGGAAGGCCATCCCGCCGTTCCAGACCGCGATGAAATTGACCGGGTTGGAAAAATAGAACGAGGCGTCGTGCTTGCTGATGATGTCGTTGATGACGAAGAACGTTCGCCCACCGACGAGTACGCCGATCAGCGCGTAGAAGAGAAAATCCTGAATCTGCTGCTTCGTGAGCCCCAGGCGGCGCAGCCCGGCCGGACGGCTCATCCACAGATAGACGCAGAGGAACGCCACCAAATAGGCGATGCCGTACCAATGGATGCCGAAACGCGGACCGAGATGAATCGCGACCGGGTCGATGTTTGTCGGATAGGTGAACCAGTGCTGCATTTATAACAATCTTTTGACTGATGACCGCGACGACACATATCACCGCCGGCATCGCCTTCCTTGCGGGCCTCGTTTCCTTCGTTTCGCCGTGCGTCCTTCCGATGGTGCCGGCCTACCTCTCGCTGCTCACGGGAGAGAGTCTGGAAGACCTCAAGAACGAGCCGACCGCTCGGGCGCGCCTGCAAACGATGGCACACGCCGTCGCGTTCGTCGCCGGATTCAGCCTAATTTTCGTCGGATTGGGCCTCAGCGCGAGCGCGATCGGCGGAGCGCTAGCTGCAAACCGCGTGCTGATCGCGCAGCTCGGAGGCGTGCTCGTCGTCGTTTTGGGCTTGCACATGATGGGCATGCTGCGCATTCCCGTGCTGATGATGGACGCGCGTCTGCACCTTCAACACGACCGGCGCACGCTGTGGACCTCCGGCCTGGTCGGCATCGCGTTCGCAGCCGGCTGGTCGCCTTGCATTGGCCCGATTCTCGCCGGGATTCTGGCCATTGCGTCGCAACAGCACAGCGCTGCTGCCGCAGTGCTGCTTTCTTGTTACTGTCTCGGGTTGGCGCTGCCGTTCCTCGCAACCGCAATGGCAATCGGCGTCGTTCTCCCGTTGCTCGCCCGCATCAAATCTTCGCTGCCCGTGATCGAGTTTGCATCCGGTGCATTTCTCGTCGTCGTCGGTCTAATTCTCGTCAACAATGCGTTCCTCAACGTCGCAGGATGGTTCTATCAATTTGTACCGCAACCGAATCTTTAGCCTAAAGCAGACGCTCGTCATCGCGGCCGCGGCGATCGCCGTGCTCTGGGCGGACCAATACACAAAGCACCTAATCGTTAACCTCTGCTTCCCCGACGTCCCCGCGTGCCGTACGATCATCCCGAATTTCTTGAGATGGACGTACGAGCGCAACGTCCACGGCGCGTTCGGCCTCTTCGGCAGCAGCGCCGTGATGCTGATCGGGATGGCGATCGTCGTGCTCGTGCTCTTTTGGTTCAGCTTCCGGGAGGCCGCAGCGCGTTCGCAGACCGTTCGGATTGCGTTCGGGATGATCGTCGGCGGAGCGATCGGCAATGTCGTCGATCGTCTCCACTACGGGTACGTGATCGACTTCATCGACTTTTACCGCATCTGGCCGAATATCTTCAACGTTGCCGATTCCTGCATCACCATCGGCGTCGGCCTTCTGCTGCTCTCGAGCCTTGTTGCACGTCGTCACGGCTGAGCAAGCCGGGAAACGCACCGACGTCCTCGTCGCTTGGCTCTCGGGGGTTTCGCGAACCCTCGTAACGCAAACCGCTCGGCGGGGAGAGGTTCTCGTCAACGGCAGCCCTGCCAAACCCAGCCGCCTGTTAGAAACCGGCGACGTGCTCGAGTTCGGAATTACACAGCCGCCTGCGCTCGTAGCGCGGCCCGAACCGATTCCGCTCGACGTCGTTTACGAAGACGACGATCTGCTCGTCATCAATAAAGATGCCGGAATGGTGTCGCATCCGGCGCACGGCACGACGAGCGGGACGCTGGTCAACGCGCTGCTCGCACACGTCCAGGCAAGCCTTCCCGGCGATCTGCTGCGCCCCGGACTCGTCCACCGGCTCGATCGCGACACCTCCGGCCTGCTCGTCGTCGCGAAGCGCGAAGAGAGCCTGCGCGCTCTCGGCCTCGCAATGAAAGCGCGCCGCATCGAGCGCGAGTATCTCGGACTCGTGCGCGGCATCCCGCAGCACCCGCTCGGCACGATCGAAGGACCGATCGGACGCGATCCGCGCAATCGTCTGAGGTTCGCGATCGTCGCCGACGGCAAACCCGCCCTGACGCACTACGAGGTGCGTGAAGCCTTTGCGGCGCACTCCGAGTTGCTCTTTCGCCTCGAAACCGGCAGAACGCACCAGATTCGCGTGCACATGGCCGGGATCGGCCATCCGATCCTCAACGATCCGCTCTATGGCAAGATTGAATCGCGGTTCGAGCTTCGGGGACAGGCGCTGCATGCGTGGCGGCTTGCGTTTCGCCACCCACGCACCGACGAAGCGCTGTCATTTGAAGCTGCGCCTCCTCGCGAGTACATGCAGGCTCGCGCGCTCGTAAGCAGCAACAAGAATGTTTGAGCTTCTCGCTAAAGACGGTAACGCGCGGCGCGGGCGGCTGCAGCTCGCGCACGGAATCGTGGAGACGCCGTGTTTTATGCCGGTGGGGACGGCGGGGACGGTCAAGGGATTGACGCCGGCCGAGCTGGTGGAAGCGCAGTCGCAGATCGTGCTTGCGAACACGTATCATCTCTGGTTGCGGCCCGGACTGGAGACGATCGAGCGCGCAGGCGGCCTCCATGCATTTATGGCTTGGGAACGGCCAATTCTTACGGATTCGGGCGGCTTTCAGGTTTTCAGTTTGGAGAGCAGGCGTGAGGTCGATGACGACGGCGTCACGTTTCGGTCGCATCTTGATGGGAGCGAGCATCGGTTCACGCCCGAGAACGTTGTCGCGTTTCAAGAGGCCGTCGGGAGCGATGTTGCGATGGCGCTCGATGTGTGCGTGAAGCTTCCCGCGGCGCGTGACGCGCTCGAAGAGTCGGTGCGTCTGACGACCCTCTGGGCCCAGCGCTCCGCCGCCGCGCGCACGGTGCCGGCGACGGCGCTCTTTGGGATCGTACAAGGCGGGTTAGAGCCGGCGTTGCGAGAGCGCAGCGCGCGCGAGTTGGTGGCGCTCGATTTTCCTGGGTACGCGATCGGCGGACTCTCCGTCGGCGAGACGCGCGAGCAGATGTACGCGACCGCACGCGTAACGGCGGCGATGCTTCCGAAAGAGAAGCCCCGCTATCTCATGGGCGTCGGGACCGTTCGCGACCTTCTGGAAGCGATCGATGCCGGGCTGGATCTCTTCGACTGCGTCTACCCGACGCGCTGTGGACGCAACGGACGCGCGATGACTCACGACGGCGAGCTCAACCTCTTCAATGCCGCCTTCACGCGCGATTTCGCGCCGGTCGATCCGCGCTGCGACTGCGACACCTGCACGACCTTCTCGCGCGCGTATCTCTCCCATCTCTTCCGCAGCAAGGAGATGCTCGGGCCGCGCCTGCTCTCGCATCACAACGTGTATCTCGTCAACGCGCTGATGCGCGAAGCACGCGCGGCGATCGAGGCGCGTGAGTGGACGAACTTTCGGGAATGCCGGCGTGGGTGGCTGGGTCATCCTTCGACAGGCTCAGGATGACATCGACAAGCTCAGGATGACACTGGGAGTCCAAATTCCTCAGCGTCTGCGCGAAGCGCAGTCCTGAGCAAGGCTCCTGAGCTTGGCGAAGGGGCCGAGTCGAAGGGTCAGGATGACACTAGGAGTCCAAATTCCTCA
>Ga0210398_10005832_pt1 | contig 11414 bp, 7 predicted proteins | sample IncBWC4OmetaG_FD_161047 | JGI IMG/M metagenome (GOLD analysis project Ga0210398, IMG submission 161047) | Forest soil microbial communities from Barre Woods Harvard Forest LTER site, Petersham, Massachusetts, United States - Inc-BW-C-4-O | ecosystem: Environmental > Terrestrial > Soil >... | reverse complement strand
CGAGGCTCTGCCTCCTTGAAGCCCCAGTATCGTAAGGTGGATCCGGAGCTGAAAGCCTTGCAAGAGGAAAACGCCCGGCTGAAGAAGATCATCGGCAACCAGGCACTGGAGCTCGAATTCAAAACGGAATTATTAAAAAAAAACGAGGCCTACGAGCGGAGGCTCAAGGGCTCGTGAAAGTTTACGCCCTTCGGAGCGTACCGGTTCGAAGTCTGTTAAAATGGGCTGAATTGGCGCCCAGCAGTTTTTACTATAAGCGCTCTGGTGGCCGCAAAGGTATAAAGCCCAGCACCCATAGCCTTACCGTTCATGGCGAGAAGATGGAGAATAGGATCGTCGTCGTCCAAATGGAAGTGGTCCTGCGGCAGGAGTTCTGTTGCTATGGCTATAAGAACATGACCGCCGAACTCCGGGAGCTGGGGTGGATCATCAACCACAAAAAGGTGTACCGGCTGATGAAAGAAGCCAGACTGCTCTACGGTGCCCGGATCAGGCCCCTGCCCTTTAAACGGAATTTTATCCGGTTCCGGAGTCTGAAGCCGGAAAGACCTTTGCAATACCTGGCGATGGATATCAAATACGTGTACATCCACGGAACGGGCAGAAATGTGCTCCTGCTGACGGTGATCGACGTCTACAGCAGAAAGGTGTTGATCTACCAGCTTCGAAGTCATATCCGCAAAGGAGATGTCCTGGTGATGCTGTCGCTGATGTTGCTGGAATACCGGGCCGAGGGTATGTCCATCCGCAATGACAACGGCTCGCAGTTCATCGCCCAGGTGGTCAGGGCTTATCTGAAAGACAAGGGCGTCTATCAGGAGTTCTCCCACGTGGCCACGCCGGAAGACAACGCCTACATCGAAGCGTTCCATTCCAACCTTCAACGGGAGGTGATCGACCGGTATGAGTTCGATTCAATCTACCATGCGCAGATGATCATTGACCGGTACTACCAATGGTACAACGAAAAAAGACGCCATGGCGCCTTGCAAAGGCAAACCCCGAACCACGTGTTCAAAAATATTAATCCGGTCCCTTTTGAAAATGAAAAACCACTAAACTACCTTTAGAAAACTGTCCAGGTTATAAGGGGTCGAGACAATAGCAGGGAATATCCTTGGCAGTATTATTAATGATCTGGTCTCCAATTACCTTCAACCCTCTATCTAATGCCCAAGAACCAATTGGGAGCATCTGATTAGGGGTTACGGTATCGAATCCCGCCTCAAGTAGAATACCTGGTTTCAGTCCCTCCACAGTTTCAGTAACCGATGGATAAATTAAGCGTATTCCCGCGCTGGTGAATTTGCTATTATCAAAGTTTGTATCCCGTGTTACTTCAGTTATCCCATCAATCCGGATATTCGCCGCCAGCCAATCGAAAAATATTCGACGAGACTCAACATGATTGTCTTTCTCCTTCCTTGGATCTTCTTCTACTGCCATTCCAGCCGGAGGATGAATATAAATGTCAATATCTTCTGAAAAACGCTCGATAATCTTATAGCCCTTAGATAAAGATGTTCCTCCCTTTAGTTCAAAAGCGAACCCTTGATTTTTGAGGCCATAGAGCACATGCATCAGCCAATAATCCTTTTCAACCAATGCCGGAAGTATTTGGAGTTCATCCCCAAGAATACTTAACAGGGTCGAAAAATCTCCATGTCTATGCAAAAAAATCTTTCCCATACAAAAATCCCTTACAGTAGCGGAGCAAATATTTTCTTCGTACCTACATTCCCATATTTGTCAACAGCCTTTTTTAAGGCTTTTTTGTCCATGACATTCACCTTGCGCGCTACGTTTTCTAATATACTGAGCTTATCTTCAGCTAATCTGCCCAAATTGTCAACCAGGTCAACAAGGGCGAATTCGGGTGTGGCTGTCCTTGGAAACTTATGCTTAAGCCGAAAATCGAATTCCTGATTACCCAGCCTTACTTTTCCATGCCGCTTATGATTGTAAACGACGCGACTGTTATATAGCTGTGTCGTTCCAACCCCCAAACTATTATATACATTGGGAGAGGTCAATAGAAAGTCATCATCCTTTAAAAAAGTGCGCACCAATTTCTTTTCATCCGGAGGCGCCTGCCCAAAAACAGACTGTTTGGGATAATAGAAAAGCCCCTGGGATAACTTCTGAAGGGTCCCGTCACCTACTAGCTCTGCCAGATGCCGATCGATTGAAGTAGAAAAGTTGACCAAATCTTCCCTTCGATAGGTCTCCCCCTGCTTCAATTTGGCCTTTAAATGATCAACACTTTTCACGACTAATTCTTTATTACAAAGGTAGTTAATTACAAATAAATGTCAGGCTTTTAATTTAAAATTCATGCAATTATGCATGTATATCATTGTTTTTTAGTAAGTTACCGATACAATACTTAAATTTGAAGCATAGAATTCGCAGACCAAGAACTCAACAGTGAGTGATTTGGTGAGTGATCCATTTGCGGACTTTATAACCTTTTGATTATTAATGCATTTGTGGAGAGGTCAGGGAACCTCTCTCCGATTAAAATTTAGATCGCTTCGAACTCATTTGGACCCAAAGGAACACAAAATCCACCGGCCGCCGCTTTTTGGCAGTCAATCAGTATCAAAGTGGGACAAAGTTAACTTTCGGAAATGCTACGGACTTCAGTATTGAAAAATGTGAATCGTGGGTAATAAGATAATGAGCTCCCGAAGCAATATAGCAATCCACAAATTTGTTATCGTCAGGATCGCTGACTAAATTCCAACGAAAAAATACCCGCGAATAAAATACATTAGGTAACTCTCGAAGGGCAAGGAGGAAATTTGACACGACGTTGTCAGAATACTTGACTTTCAAAACCTCTTCGTATTCCAGCAAAATTTCCTCGGTTACAGACAACTCGAGCTTTTCTTCGAGCAACAACTCAACCAGCCAATGATATTGGGATTTGCTCGAAAGAGCAGAGACAAGGACGTTAGTATCAATTACCGTCCTTATTGCCATAGGTAGCCTTGACTTCGTTGACCCATTGATTCATCGTCTCGTTTGTATAACCCTTTTCATCCCAAATTTGATCAGCCTCACCAATGGCCTTAAAGGCAAAGTACTTAGCAAGATAACGTTTGATGTGCAGCAAGTCCGCCTCCGGAATATCGGAGGAATAGAGCTTTAGGAGCTCCTGCTGAAGATTACTTAATGGATGTGCTGCCGACATGTTTGAACTAATTCGATATCTACAAAGATAAAAGAAACCCTAAGATTTCAAAGGCTAAACAAATAAAGTATTGATAATCAAATCCCTAAACTGATTTTTTCTTCAACCATTCCTGCTCTCTTCTGGTCAGCAAATCCGCCGCCGGTATATAGGCTGGATCCGGCCAATACCATTTCTGGCGCTCAAAATAGGCTCGCCCACCCACACATACAGTCAGTCAAAATAGCGGATGAAAGGAAACACCTAACGGGCCCGGCGACCTGTTGTGAATCTCAACGAGGATACATTTTGTATCTTTAATATTCATATAATTCCAAACTTAATCGCAGCTTAGCATTACGCCATAACCATTGTGCATGATATCCTTTAAAAGGTTAAACCACTTACTAATACTTTCGATGATATTTTTTGTCGATAACAAATCCAATGGACAACAAATAGATGCGAATACCTATCATCATAAAATGCAATTGATGGATAGCCTTTCATTCTATAAAATGCAGAATTACGATACCCTATATGAGATTTCGACATTAGATACTTCTCACGGTCGCAATTTCAGGTCCAATTATCGTGGATGGATCCACAATCGTAATATGGAAAATATTCAATTTATAAACATCCATGGCGAATTATATACGATCGACAAAAGTCGTATTACTAATATAAATCCAATCATTATTAAAGATACAACCATTGAGTTTTTTATGAAACCTAAAAGGTCTTCATTATTTGATTTGGGAAGTGCTGCTGGCAATTATTTGCTGAGTTATTGGTTGTACACAAAAGGGGAAATCAATTTATCGAAACAACTACTTCCAACAGATACTTTTCATACTGATAAGAATCTAACAAGCACATTTGGTGCCGTTTATTATGATGCTATGCTATCAGCATATTCATACGAAAGAAATTATCAGAAAGCTATCGCGATAGGAAACCATTTGTCAGGTGACGTTTTTAATGGCTATGAATATCAAAGAGAAGCCATTTCCTTAGCCCTCCAACTAAAAAATAACCCGGAAGATTTTAGGACGTTCCTTCTGCCCGACTCATTGGATTGGATGGCGCTAAAGCAGAAGCTTAACAGGCAGGATCAGATCATTTATTTAGCTGAAAGGCTTAGGTTGTTAAATTGTATTCAGCCTGGTCAACCGGCATGGATAGGCTATGGGATGTATCAATTTTCAATTCCTTACAGCGAGTCGCGGAAATTATCCATTTCTTACTGGGATCGAAATGAAAAATATGAAGTGATTAATCCTTATAGCGAATTGATTAAAATGAAACTCAACATGCGTGAAACTGAGCTGTTGCTTCCCTATTTGCTTAGCAACGACTATATCGCATCCTATAGTTACTTCAGGGATTTCATGCCTGAAAGGACCTTGCATAAGGTCAGTTGGGTTGTAAATAGACTGTTATATGAAATAACAAATAAGGTATTTTTTGATCAACATAATTTCGATTTACTCCCGCTTGACCAGAAAAAAGCAGAAGTAGAGAAAATTCAACAATGGTGCGATGACAATGCTGCATTGTCACCGGAAGAACGCGTTATAAAACTTTTAAGAACCACCGATAAGTGGGCCGACTTTCAAAAAGGAATGCAAACGGCCAAAGAATACAAATACGACTCTTTATTACCCGTACTGGTCGCGAGATTTAACAATTTTTCGGGCGGGTTTTCGCCCACCCACAAGGGCATGATGTCGGAGACTATGTATGAATTGGGTAACAAAACATATATTCCTGCAGTCAAAGCCTGGAGCAAAAATTCGACGGATTTATGGGTGAATCTCTGGTCGGCAATGTTCCTTCTAAAATACGATACCGCCAGTTACGAAACGGCAATGAAGGAGCTGGAGAAGATACTCAATCAGGATGACGGAACAACTTATTATCCGCATGCAATGGAATTGCTGTTAAGCAGAAATGATCAACGTGCAAGGCGGCTGGCAGAAGGCATTTTGGATAGACCAGAATTTCCGCGGTTTGTTGACTGGGATTATTACCTCAACTTCATCAAGGAATTATTGCGCTTAAAGAGCGACTATACGTTTGATGCCCTCAGAAAACAATTAAATTCGCTCACACCCGAACAGTTTGAAACATTATCCAAAAACGGCGGAGATCCGCACATGATGGTGCAGGGCGATAATTACGTCATTGCTGTATCCAAGTTAAAATACGGAGATTTGCCCAACCACTATTTTGAAGAGGATAATACCGCAAAATTAGCCTACAGAAAAAATTTGGGTGAGTGGTTCACTGCTCAATACAAGCTATTAAAGGAAGGCAAACCGAATGAACTTAATTTAAAGCCTACCCCGACGAATGCGCCCGTGACTTTTATTGACGCACCGCGCAATAATTAATGAGTGAAGTTCACCTATTGGAATTGAGTTCCTTTTGCTGCCAATACGCCTATTTTAAGTCGATCGGATTTAGTATATTTGACAACAAACATCGCCAAATCGTGCGGTGGAAAATTCGGCGCACCGCCACAACCCGCCGAGTCCAACATATTGAAAATAAACGCGGAAAGCGACAAAGCTCCCACCCCATCGCCCCTGGCTATACCCCCCGCCTTCGTGTCAATCTGTTCAACCACTCCGCCCGCCGCTCGCATCCCTTGCAAGGCTTGATCCCAACCTTTGCCGTAACCCCCTTGATGATATCTCCGAGTCCTGCAGGGGCAGCCCGCGACCTCCCGGAGATCGGATGACTGGGTAGCTGCACTTTAACCCGTTTAATTGATCCACGTCTCATACTAATATTGCTTTATTAACCATTCGTCTTTACAAGTGTATAATAGAATATTATAAACAGATCATTGATATCCGAAGGGGTGAGCGGATTAGTCACCGGATTGGTACTGATATTGTTTAGAATACTCCACACTCCCGCCGTATCCCGGCATGGCGTCGTACTGTATTGCATGCTCCCGTATAGCGGGTCGGGCCCCAGAGTGATCGGCGCATTACTGACCTTTGTACCGGACAAATTCAGGTTGGGGTTGTTGACAGCCGTCGCAGGGATATCCGCCACCAGCACCACATCCGAGATCTTAATATTCAGCCCATTGGTAAAGAAGGGGAAGCGTTGCGTGATATCCATCGTCAACTGTTGCAATGACCCCGTCGTCGGATTCAGGAATTGATACCATTGAGTGGGGAAATCATGCCGGGCGCTGAATGCCCGCATCAGGACCAATCCCGGAGCGGTCACCGCCTTGCTCAATTTGCTTTGAACGCTGGCAGTGGCAGCAGCCTGAAACGCAGGCCCGCCATCTCTCGAAGTATAGCTGAGATGAATGATCAGATCGGTGATTGTTTTGGGATCGAACTGCGGATAGGCGCTCGGGAATTCCAACTGCCAGGTACTGATGACCCCGGCTCTTTCAAAGGGAAGATACCGGTCATCATGAATGTTCATTTCAAACAAGCCGCTGTCATTTACCCCATTGCTGGTGGCAATGTACTGGATGGCCGCATAATTGTCAAGGAAGCGGCTGTCATTGGTGGGAGCGCCGTTCGAATCGGTATTGCGCGGATACGAATTCGGTGTTTCCGTCGGATTGGCAACCATCCGCACGGAGTTGTTCATCAGCGTCATTTTAAGGCATACCGGCGTATACGGCCCCACAACCCCCGGAATCGTTACGGCAACATGTTTTACCCGGCGGAAGTACTGCCCCGGATAGTCCAGGTCGAATAGCTCCTCCGGTATATTGACGAAACAGGTTCCGTTGGATTTTAATTGCAACAACGCCGCGGGATCCAATTGAGCAAGCGAGATCTGCCGGGTCAATTCATATTCGCGGATGTTATTGGCAAAATAATCCGTTTCCATTTTTTTCAGACTGCTCATCAAGGCCTCACCACTCAAAAGCCCTTTATGCAGACTGTCCCAATAACCATACTGGATATAAGAGGCACCAACAATTCCCAGTTCATATCCATAACAGACTTCCGCCTGTTTGGCAAAGCTGAAGGCCAATTGATAGCTTTGGAAATAGACATTGGAAATCTGGGTTACCATCCAACTGTATAGTTGCTGGTTGGTATACTTGTTTTGCAAAAAGGTTTGGATGTCCTCTGCATTCTGGATAATGGTCTGTTGATTCTGTTCGTCCTGCGTAGCGATGTCGATCTTCTCCTGGGCCGACTGCAACTGAACCGCAATCTGCGCCAGCTCATCGTTAGCCAGTTGCAGTTGGAATGCCCACTCCGCCGCTCTTCGCAGATAGCCGGCATTGACGGTATTCAGGGCCGCATTTTTATCGTCACAATGCGACTCATAGCTTAAATATTGAACAACAGCGTCTGCTGCCGCTCCGATTTGTTGTCCTCCTAACGTTACCTTACCCTCTGGCGAGCCACCGAAGCCGGCAGCACCTAAGGTGAAGGAGGGGATGGCATGTAAAATACCAGCGATGATAGTACCGGTAACAATCGGTTCTTCTCTGGAAAGGGAGGATTGATTTAGGGCAAGGGCCTGAGTTTCCAACGGGAGGAGACCCGCCGAGATGAGACCGCTATAGTAGGATTGTTTCTCGGTGACGAGCGTTTGATAAGCCTGTAAGTTCTGATACCCGAAGTTAGCGTCCGTTATCTGCATTTGTTTAACGGCGTCGATATTCTGTTGCACCGTGATCTCCTGCGAAGCGCGCAATAGGGCCAATCCTTCAGCATCCTGCTTTTCAAGCGCCGACAATAGGGCCGCACCAAGCGATTTTACTTCGTTACACAGCTCCGTGGCCTTTTGGATCATCACGCTGAAACGGTAGTTCGGCAATACGCCGCCGAAATCCGACACGCCCGAGCCGTCCATATTACCCACCCCCGGAACATTCGGGAAAGGCGACAATGGCTGGAACTGGCCGGCGATATTCATGCAGTTGCGGATCTTATACAATTGGGTTTCGATCGTGTCCCAATAAGCAAGCAACACCGGATTAGGCGGAATACAGAAATACAAGCCGGGGGTGGTAATTAGTTTTTGTTCACTCGCCGGCGAGTTGGAATTGGGTATAGCCGGCGGTAAAACATTCTCAAATTGCACTATCGGATCCGATAAATAACCCTCCGGCCCTTCTATAAACGAAAGGACTTCGAGCTCTATTTCCATCTGGTAATAGTTCAGGGTTTCGGTCTGCGCGATCGGTGGGATCTGTACGGGTTTGGTCCCCAGACATTCCAGTGCCGTCATGAACAACTGGATGGCAATATTCACCGTTTCCATGGTATATTGCTGGTAATTATAATTCGCCCATGCGATCAGGTTATCCAGGTATTTCATGAACGTCGTGTACATATAGGGCGTAAGCCGCAATTGGGCGAGCATATGCGGATCATAAGGGTCGTTACGCCATAATGCGATGGATTCCCAAAATGCAGGCACGAGATTCGGGTTGGCCTCATACAAAAGGATCAGATCATCGATCGTTATCGAAGAAAGCGTATTTAGGAAAAATGGCTTCGTTACCCAGTACTTTTGCGGATTCGGGTTATTCGACGTGTCTGTCGGATTGAAGATGAATTTGAACCACCTGTCGGCATCCGCGAACTGCTGGTTCTGGCTCAATTGCATGGCAGACATCAGAACACTATGGAAAAACAGCTCCCAATTATATTGACCATAGCTGGATACCTGACCCATTAGGGTAAACAGGTTGCCAAAGTCTATTTGTTCAATGGGTGCGCCATACGCCGGATCTATATTTACATTGGAGATACCAGTCGTGTCATAGATCGTTGCGAAATCGAAAGCTGTGTAGGATGGGTTCTTTGTGATATCGATGATCAGGTTATTTAGTACCTGCGGAGTCTGTCCATAAGGTATCCCCAATACCGGATCGTAAGTAGGATCGCCGGTCAACTGGATCGGTCTGGTTAATACGGATTCAATCCCCAGGCCTGGTTTTCCATAAATTTTGATGAATTGATGCGAGAAAGGATGATAGAAGTTGACGAACTGGTAATTGGGCCCGCTATCCATGGACAATGACGAACTGAAGAATTGACTTTCTTCACTATAATTCGGGCTATTACTCCGGTAGTTGTTTACTTCATCAAAATAATAGTAAATGGCGCCGACGCTCGGGTCCTGAAGCGCTTGCCCTACAAAGAAAGTACAGTTGCTATCCTGGAAGAAAAAGGGCATGAGGGCGCCGAGATCTCGCATGTTGAGGTACCCCAGCGCAATGTAATCGTTTACCGCTCTTAGGCCCATCTGGAAAGACAACAGCGTACTGAAACCTTGACCCTGGGTAGCTCCCAATATGGTAGTCGGTCCTTCAGCCGTCGCCAACTTCTCCTTAGGCGAATTGCTAACCGCCAGCATATTATATAAATCGGTATTGTTGAACCAAGCTGTATTGATCGGACTGTTGATGTCCAGCTTGACTGCCGTACAATAACCTCTCTCAGGGTCGAGGAAGAAGGCATTGTAGTTGGATACTGCCGTTGAATTCTGCTGATTGATAAGCGATAAGGTATCTGTGGGGTTAAACGTATAGGAAATAGAAACCTGCACGTTCCAATTACCGTAATTGGCACTATTGAGCAAGGAGTTTATAGTGGATTGTATGGTTCCGCAAGGATCACCCTGCACCAGATTTATTGTCAAACCACTTGACCCCAAAGGAGCCCCGGCGGTGGTGTAAGCATTCAGATCGTTGATCAAATCCTTGAGTGCAAAGCTCGGCTCTTGAGGATTGGTAATCGGTTCATTATAAGGATCCGGAAAACTAAAGACATTTCCGTCAAACCAATTGAAATTGACAACTGCCTGGAACTTATTTGGAATATTCTGATAGCAGGCTATATACATGCTATTGTTGTTGTCCAGGCATTCCAGCGTGCTTGTATATGGATCCGGGATATCGAGGGCCACGAAGAAGAAATCAGTCTTGTCCGGATAGATCACTGGACTATTCTGGCTGTTAAGGATAACCTGGGAGGTGAGGGTATCTTTCGAGATCCTCTTTCCCGACCATTGACCGTTCTTGTATTCGGAGAACGCCATCTGAATACTCCAATACTTGAGCGGAGGAGGCGCGGTGGAACCTCCTCCTGTTGGGGAAGGCACCTGCTTGGAAGATTTGTCGTCATCGGATGTCTGCGTAAATACGGGCCAATACAAGTATACACGCCCATTTTGGACGACCGGGATGATCTGGTCGGCCGTAACGTCAGCGGTTACTTTTTCCCATGGAGTCCATTGATAAAGGGCATTGAATGTCCTGTAGTAATAGATAGCCGGATCACCGCCAAAGGTCTTGGCAAATACATGTAAGACCCCGCTTGGGTGATCGAACCACATCCCTGTGACTTCCAGTCGGGCCACCTCATCCAGGCTCTGCAGATAACTGCCGTACGCTGTTTCTATGATTGCAGTCGTTGCGGGACCTTGCGCAAGGTTATTTTGCATATCCTGGAAGAAAGAAGATTGACCCGGCAAGGTCTGGGGCAGGATGAAATTCTCCGGGTACAGGAAATAATACCTCGCTTCATACCAGGTCTCAAATGTCCCCATCCAATCCCATTGCAACCAGTCCGGATCGGCTTCCGAGTCGGCTACGATCCCCGGCGCTTCGATATTCATCAGACACCGTTGCACAAATAGCTGTATGGAGCAGTAAGCCTGTATCACCCGGGTGGTAGGCTGACAGGCCTGCATCTCGATGTCGATGAGGAAATTCCCATACGCATGGTATTCATCCGGGAAAACGGAAAAGATGCTGGGCCAGGAAAATACATTTTGAACCGGATTAGTTAATAGATAAGCCAGCACAGCATCCCTTCTGTCTTGCCTCAACGTGTTCATGAGCGGTACTATGGCGCTCATCCAGCTGGCATCATCGGGGTAAATCGATTTCAACGCCTGTTTGATATCTATCGCAGTGTTATTGGTGATAGGATCAACAGCCCATGTAACGCATCGGGATGGTACCACCTTCATCTGCTTGGCCATGTTGAAGCAAGCTGAAAGCCTTAATAAGATTCGGATGTGACAGAGGTCCACCTCACAAGCCATGGACGTGCCGGAATCGAGAAGCCATAACGGATCGAGGATCAGGTTCCCACCGGTGGGTTGCCCTATATTCAGCAAATAAAGAAGCTCGTTGATATCCCATCCGGTTAACTGAACCAATTGCGCCAACAGCATCCCGGGATTAGGATATCCGGTAAAGGCGACCGCTCCGGCGGTG
>Ga0210398_10005830_pt1 | contig 11417 bp, 9 predicted proteins | sample IncBWC4OmetaG_FD_161047 | JGI IMG/M metagenome (GOLD analysis project Ga0210398, IMG submission 161047) | Forest soil microbial communities from Barre Woods Harvard Forest LTER site, Petersham, Massachusetts, United States - Inc-BW-C-4-O | ecosystem: Environmental > Terrestrial > Soil >... | reverse complement strand
TGCATCCGCTGGTGTGTACGCATCCGGAATCTGGCCGTCGCATGCTGTATCTGGGACGCCGGCGCAATGCGTACATCGAAGGCTTGCCGCTGATCGAATCTGACACGCTGCTGGATGAGATCTGGGCCTACGCGACGCGCGCCGAATTCACCTGGTACAACCACTGGCAGGTCGGCGACCTTGTCATGTGGGACAACCGCTGCGTCATGCACCGTCGCGAACCGTTCGACGCGACGGCCCGACGGATCATGCATCGCACCCAAATCAAGGCCGAAACGAGACCGTCGGCGTGAGTCTCTGACATGTCGAGGTTGCGTCTGAGCGTTCCAAACCAGGTGCTGGGCATCGTGTGCCTGATGTATCTGACGCTCTATATCGATCGGGTCAATATTGCGACCGCCGCGCCCGTCATGAGCGCGGAGCTCGGCCTTTCCAACGCGGATTTCGGCTTGGCGGTCTCGGCCTTTGCGTGGCCTTACGCCATCCTGCAGCTTTTTGGCGGCTGGCTCAGTGACCGCCTCGGCGCGCGTCTGGTGCTGACGCTCTGCGGCGTGCTGGTGTGTGCCGCGACCATGCTTACCGGACTCGTCGGCGGCCTGACCTCTCTACTGGCTGCCCGACTTGCGCTAGGTTTCGGCGAAGGCGCCGCTTTCCCGACCGCGACGCGTGCGCTGGCATCCTGGCTGCCGGAAAATAGCTGGGGATTCGCGCAAGGGATCACGCACGCGGCCTCGCGCCTGGGCAACGCGGCAACGCCACCCCTGGTGGCCGCTTTGGTGTTAGGTGTCTCGTGGCGCGGTTCCTTCGTCGTGCTCGGAGCCAGCAGCCTTCTCTGGGTGACGCTGTGGCTTTGGCGCTTTCGCGACGATCCGCGTTCGCATCCCGAAATGGCACCCGACGCCCTGGCCGCGCTGCGCCCAACCCCTGGCAAAGCGCCGCAGGTGCCCTGGCTCGCCCTCCTCCGGCGCATGCTGCCGGTGACCGCCGTCGATTTCTGCTATGGCTGGACGCTGTGGGTATTTCTCACCTGGATCCCGAGCTTCTTCGCTAAGAATTTTCACCTCGACCTCAAGCATTCCGCCTGGTTCACCGCCGGCGTCATGCTGGCCGGGGTCATTGGTGATTCGCTCGGTGGGCTTGCCAGCGACTGGATCTATCGACGAACCGGCGATGTCGGTGCTGCGCGCCGCAACGTCATCATCGTCGGCATGCTGGGGTGTTTCGCCTTTCTGGTTCCAGTCCTCACCGTCCCCCATCTGACCACTGTCGCGATCTGTCTGGCGTCGGCGTTCTTCTTTGTCGAGCTGATCGTCGGACCGATCTGGTCCGTGCCCATGGACATTGCCCCGCGCTATGCGGGCTCGGCGAGCGGCATGATGAATTTCGGCTTCGGTCTCGCCGGGATCATCTCGCCCTACGTCTTCGGTGTCGTGGTCGACTGGAGCGGCAGCTGGACGCTGCCGTTCCTGGGTTCGCTCCTGCTGTTACCCGTCGGGGCCGCCCTCACCTTTCTGATGCGTGCCAACCAGCCTTTTGAGGAGCCCGGCGGTCAGCTGCCGGACGCAGTGGCACGCTCGGCTTGATTCGCACCAGCAGCCGCGGCGACTGCGCTGATTCGGTTAGCCGACGCCGAGCAGGCTGCTCGCCGCCGCAGAAGCGAACCCCGTAGTGAAAGCCTGCTGCTGTGCCTGGAGCGCATAGGCCGCAGTTGCTGCAGATGCAGAGCTGGGGCTTGCGCCTGTTGCGGAACTCGAATCGCTGTTGTCATCCAAAAGGTTGGTCAGCCAGGACGAACCGCCGCCATGGTGGTGACCGTGATGATGCCCGGAGGCAGGCGCCGCACTGTTAGGCGCATCGATGCCGCCGCTGGCGGGCGTTGCCGCGCCAGCGGCACCCTCGCTCCCGCTAGCGGGGCCGCTGAGAGACTGTTTCATGGCTTGCAGGAAGTCTTGCGCGGCAGCCGCCAGCTGCGATGAGCTGGTGTTCGCGCCATTGACTGAAGCGTTGCTTGCACCCGCAAGCGTTGCGGCCGGAGCGAAGCTCGCGCCAGATTGACTCCCGGAGCGAGTCGGAGAACTTGGCGTCGCGAGCAGGCCCGTCAGCCAGGACAGGCTTTGATTGGCTGAGATCGGAATGGCCATGGATCGAAAACTCCTTCAGTGACACGGCAGAGGCCTGCCATGCGGCAAGCGCGACCGGCAAACTCTTGCCGCTTTGATGCGCGATAACTGCAGCTTGCAGCCCAGAAAGTGCGTGGCGTGTCGCAGTCCGGGCGCAGCTGACCTCCCAGCGACTCGCAACGCGCACCCTCACTGGAACCTATGCGAAAACGATGCCAGCAGCTGCCCATGCCTGCGGTCGTCCGACGGTGTGCCGCCGGCGTTGATGTGATGCGATGTGTCAAGGTCCCGCGAGAATTCTTCGCAGAGCTTTTCCGGACGCACCTCGGCGCGGCGGTAAGGCGAGGAGTTCATGCGTCCTGTCGCCGCCGGCGCGCGCGCGGGACGGATATTCTGCGCACCCTCGATGCTCACTACGGCAGAACCAATGATTCAATTCGATGATCGGTCGCAGAGGAACCCGTCCACTGGAACAGGCCGCCGCCTACTGCGCGGCGCAGCCCTCGCCTGCGCACTGTTCTTGGCAGGCGCATGCCTGCCGCTGAGGTTTGCCAGCGCGGCCGCCACTACACCGGCGTGGGTGAGCACCTGGACCGCGGCCTCACAGCCGCCGTTGCCGGGCACGACCGACCATTACCATGGCGAAAGCCTGCGTCTGATCGTGCACATCAGTGCAGGGGGTTCGCAGGTGCGCGTGCGTCTGTCGAACCGCTACGGCGACACGCCATTGACGATCGGAACTGCACGCCTCGCCCGCCGGGCGGCCGAGGCAAATATCGATCCGGCCAGTGACCGTGGTCTGACCTTTAGCGGCAAGTCCTCCGTGGTGCTGCCGGCACATGCGACGGCACTGAGTGATCCGGTGCGCCTGGAGGTTGGCGCGCTGTCGGATCTCGCGGTCAGTCTCTATCTGCCAGAAGCCGTGCAGGCCACCACTGTGCACGTTCTCGCCCAGCAGACGAGCTACGTATCGCGCCCGGGCGATGCGACCGGGGCTGCAAGCTTTCCGGTCGCGCGGCGCATCGATAGCTGGCCGTTCCTCGCCGAGGTGCAGGTGGAGGCGACTCCGGGAATGTTCGCCATCGTCGCGTTCGGAGACTCACTCGTGGATGGCGACGGCTCGACTGCCGATGCCAACCGACGCTGGCCGGATGCCCTGGCCGCCCGCCTGCAACACACCGGCCGCAACGTCGCGGTCCTCAACGCAGGACTCATCGGCAACCGGCTGCTGCACGACAGCCCGAGCGACAGCCGCTTCGGCAAGGCGCTCGGTGAATCGGGCCTGGAGCGCTTCCAGCGCGATGCGCTCGAGCGGGCCGGTATCAAGGTCATCATCGTCAGGATCGGCAGTAACGATCTCGGCTTTCCCAACGCGCTCGCGCCCAAGAGCGAGCCCGCCGCGGTCGACGACCTGATCGCAGGCTATCAACGCCTCATCGCACAGGCCCACCAGCATGGCCTCGGCATTATTGGCACCACCGTCCCTCCGTTCGAGAACATCGACATCCCGGACTACTTCACGCCCGCCAGAGATGCCATGCGCCAGCAGGTGAATGCGTGGATCCTCAGCAAGCACGGATTCGATGCCGTGCTCGACTTCGACCGGATTCTGCGTGACCCGACCCACCCCGCCCGACTGCTGCCGGCTTATGACAGTGGCGATCATCTGCATCCGAACGATGCGGGTTACAGCGCCGTGGCGGCCGCGCTGTCGTCATCGACACTCGACAAGCTGGCTTCCCTGAGTGCCGCGGGCTCATCGATGGCGGGGCGACGCGGCTGAAGCCTGCCGGCGAACTCTCTCATGCCGTGTGAGCCGTCGCCCAGGGCTGCCCCCAGTGGTCGGCGAAGGTCACCTCTTGCGCCGGTCGGCGGCTCACCGGGCCATAGCGGCCGAGCGGATATCCAATGGGCATCATGGCGAAGGTTTGCACATCGGCGGGAATGCCGAGCACGGCCCTCACGGCATCTTCGCAGCGGATGTGATTCGTGGTGATGGTCGTACCGAGTCCCAGGGCGCGGCAAGCGAGGATGATGTTCTGCACCGCCGGATAAATGCTCGCGCCGCGAATGCGCTCCACATAGGTCTGCTCGGCTGCATAGAGCGCACGAAATTGCGGCGGCAGATCCGCCGCTGGCGGCAGCTTCGGTTGCGACTGGCAGGGGATCAGGATCACTGGCGCGTCCGCCATGTGCTCCCACAGGTAGGACCCTGAGCTCATCATGCGGCTGAACTGCTCCTCGGTCATGTGCGCCGGACGGCCGCGCGCGGCGTACATCTGCGCGGCGGTCTGCGATGCCTCACGATAGATGGCGCCGAGCTTCTGCCGTTGCAGCGCATCGCGCACGATGAGGAACACCCAGTTCTGCGCATTGCCAGCTGAAGGCGCGTGAATGGCCGCCTCGAGAATCCGCTCGAGGAGTTCCGGCGGAACCGGATCGGGCTTGAACCTGCGCAGCGCCCGGGTGGTGCAGATGGCTTCGAATATCTCCAGCTCGGGCATCGGTGTTCCCCTGCAGTGGACTGGTGTTCCTCTACCGTTTAGCGCCGGTCGCGCAGGATCTCACGCGCGGCGTTGCGTCCGACCAGGCCCCCGACCCCGCCGCCCGGATGGGCACTGGAGCCGCACTGATACAGCCCCTTGATCGGGGTGCGATAGTCCGCCCAGTGGGGTGCCGGCCTTGCCCAGAACAGCTGATCGGGCTGCAACTCGCCGTGAAAAATATGTCCGTGCGGACTGCCGATGGCAGCCTCGATATCCGGCGGCGCCAGCACCTGCATGCCGATGATGCCGTCGCGAAAGCCGGGCGCGAACTCCTCGACGGCCCCGAGCACCTTGTCGACCAGCTCCGTCCTGCGCGTCGTCCAGTCGCCCTCGCGCAGGTTGTAGGGAGCGTGGCCGCCAAAGAGGTGCACGACATGCTTGCCCGGGGGCGCCAGCGAATCATCCACCACCGTCGGGGTGACGGGTGTCACGAACGGGCGCCGCGAAATGTCGCCGTACTTGGCGTCATCGTAGGCGCGTTCCAGGTAGTCGATCGTCGGACCGATGTGCGTGTAAGCCGGATAGCTGAAGCCGCACGCCGCCGCATCGAAGGCGGTGTATTGCGGCAGGCGCTCGCAGGCGATGTTGATCTTGAAGGCGCTGGAGTGTGTGCGATAGGTTTCGACGTCACGCACGAACTCCGCCGGCAACTCTTTCGGCTCCATGAATTTGAGGAAGGTAATCTTGGCCGAGACGTTGCTGGCGACGATCGCCGCGTGGAAGTTCGTGCCATCCGCCAGCGCCACTCCCGTCACGCGTCCGTGAGCGGTTTCGATGCGCGCGACCGGCGCTTCGGTGCGGATGACGACCCCCCGGGCGCTCGCCGACTGGGCGATCGCCGCACTGATGGCCCCCATGCCGCCGCGTACGAATCCCCAACCGCCGGCACCGGCGTGCTCGCCCATCAGGTGATGGAGGATGACGTAGGCCGATCCCGGGCTTTTGGGCCCGGCAAAGGTGCCGATGCCCGAGTAGTAGGCGAGCACCGCCTTGACCTCGGTGCTCTCGAACCACTCCGATAGGTATTCGTCCGCGCTCATGGTGAGAAGATCGATCAGGCGGAACAGGTTCTTGCCCGCGCGCCGGTAGCGCCACAGCAGACTCGCGGTCGCCTTGAACGCACGCCAGTCCCGGCACGACGGGTCGGGCGGCGTCTCGTGCAGCAGCGCCCGCATGAGGCGCACGGACTGCTGCAGGTAGCGGTCGAACTCCGGGTAGATCGCCGCATCCTTGCGCGAGAAGCGCGCAAAGCTCGCCTGCGTGCGGGGGACATCGTCTGAGAACACGATGTAGCCGTTGTCCGGCAGCGGCCCGAACATGTCCGTGCAGGGCAGCACCTGGTAGCCGAAGCGGGCGAGCTCGAGTTCCGCGATGACCTTCGGGTGCAGCAGGCTCATCAGATAGCTGAACACCGAGAACCTGAAGCCGGGGATGATCTCCTCGGTGACCGCGGCGCCGCCGACCACATGCCGGCGCTCCAGCACCAGCACCTTAAGACCCGCACGCGCCAGGTATGCTGCGCAGGTGAGACCATTGTGGCCGGCGCCGATGATGATCGCGTCGAACTTGCCCGCTGCGCCCTGTGCCACGCTCGATCCCCTCCCCCTGCCGGCTTGCGGGCGAGGATACCGGCAATCATCGCTGGAGGCATGCGAGGCGCAGCGCCTCGGTGGGATCTCAGTGCGGCACAGCCCTCAAGCTGCTGAGGCGGTTCGCGGCAGCGCGCGCACTCGTCAGTTGGAGCCCCAGCAGGTGCGGGTGTTGTCGGTACCGCCGCTGTTGAGCGCGGACTGCTGGCCGGTGCTGGCGAGCGTGAAACTGGCGCACTGCGCATCGCCAGTCTGCGGCGCTTTGATCGGCACGGCGGTGATGGTGTAGTCCTGGGCGTCGGGGATGGCCACCGTGATGCTGTACCAGCCATCCGGAGAAGCCGCGGTGCCGATCACGACATTACAGGGCGTCGTGGCCGAATTCGCATAGGTGAAGTACTGCGAATAGCAGCGCTGCAGCGCCTGGGCGTCGTAGGTCATGGTCTTGGTGGCGTCGGTGCGGTTGGCCTGCTCCACGAAACTGGTGTAGGCGGGATAGGCAATCGCGGCCAGGACGGCGACGATGGCGACCACGATCATGAGCTCGACCAGGGTAAAGCCGGCCGATTGTCTCTTGGGGTGCATGGGTGCTCTCACTGGGCGCGACGCACGATGACGTTGATGACTTCAGAGCGCGAGGCGTTCACCGGCCCGTCGAGATGCACCTCCACCTGCTGCCCGGGAGTGATATGGCTGACGGTGGCCGCGGCCGGACTGCCGACGCGCACGTGGTACTCACGGCCATTGATGGTGACCGATTCACGCGTGGCGGCCGTGACCGGTCCGCTGATCACATCGCCCGCCACGCGGCTGGCCCAGGCAGCGCCGCTCAGCAGCGTCAGTGTCAGCGTGGCGCTCAGGGCCACGAGGATGCGTTGGACGTTCAATGCCGTACCTCCCACCAGGAAATGCGCTGTTTGCCGGGACCGCGGTCGCCGATCGAGCCGATGGTGCCGTTGGAAAGTGATGTCAGCTTCTGGGTGCCGATGCCGGTATTGCCGCCACCGCCATTGGGCAGCAGCGTCGGCGTCGAGGCATACACACTGCCCATGTACATGCCGACCGGATTATTGCCGGAGGCCGGCACGTCGCTCTTGTTGATCACCCCGTCGCCGTTCACATCGAGCTCCGGCAACGGGAACGAGCCGCCGGTGGAGAGATTCAGCACCATCAGCCAGGCGTTGCCGCCGCCGGTACAGGGACTCGTGTTCGGCTGATAGGTCGTCAGCACCAGCGCGCCGCCGGATTCCACTTCGGGGTTGGTGATGTCGCGCTCGCCGCTGGCGAGACTCAAGTCCACATACCAGCCGCGGTTCGGCGAGGGCAGCGTCACCGTGGACACCGTCGGAATGGTGCGTACCGGGATCCCGTCGACCGTATCGTTGGCGAGCACCTGCGCGACGAGGTTCGTGCGGGTGGGGATGCCGGCGAAGCCGAGTGGCGTTGCCGATCCGGTGGGGGCATCGAAGACGCCGTAGATGGTCTGCGTCTGGGTGGTCGCCAGGTCGCCGATGCCGAGCAGCTGCCCGGTGCCGAAGTAGACCATGGTGCCGAGCAGGCGCGGGAACTCCGGATTCAGGGCTACGGCGGGCTGCACGGTGATCGGCTGGGCATTGCCGCCCGGATCGCGCGCCTGATAGGCGACGCTCACCACCCACTGTGCCGGACTGCTGTTGCTGATGTCGACGCGCCAGAGATTACCCTGCAAGTCGCCCGCGTAGACGGTATTGGCAGGAGCCGAGACCTGCCCGTAACTGTTCACCACGATCACACTCGAGAGACCATTGGCAACGGCCATATTGCAGGCCGTGGGGATGTTGGCGCACAGATCCACTTTGGCCACCATCGCGCCGGTCTGCGGGTTGATGCCATAGAGCACCGGTTTCTGGTTCGGGCTGTTGTAACCGTTGCCGGCGAACACCAGCCAGCCGCCCACCGTGCTGGTCGTGTTGGTACTGGCGAAACCGGGCTGGCTGAAGGTCAATCCCATGTCGGGGTCGCTGAACTCCCACAACACCGACTGCGCGACCTGACTCTCGGTGGTGACCGCATCGGGGGCCGTCACATCGAGCCCAAACAGCGTGCTGCCGCCGGCGCCTTCGCTGCCGACCAGCACCGTATGCCAGCTGTTGTCGGCAAACTGCACGTCGGCAGCCTGCGGCGAGCCGTTGACGAAGAAACGATGCGCCTGGTTGTAGTACGGATTCACCAGCCGGATGAGGCTGTTGAACACACCGTTCGGCACGTAGGCCCAGCGCTCGTTGCCGGTCGCGGCATCGAAAGCGTGCAGCATGCCGTCATCGGCGCCGACGTAAATGACCGGCGAGCGATTGGCATAGGTGGTGGCGAAACTGAAGTACGACGCCGTCTGAGTGAAGCCGCTAGGCGGGCCGATGTAAAGCGGTGCGCTCGAGACGATGTCGCCGAGCTTGTGGGTGCGATTGCGGAACTGGCCGCCGTTACGCTGCTCCTGCGCACTGCTGCCGCGGAGGAATTGCAGCACGTCCTGGCCGTTGTTATCCGGCGTAAATCCGGACAGCGCTATGCCCAGATTGGTGGTGGAGGAAATGCCCTCGGGTGCGAGCGCCGGATTCCAGCGGAACGGCGTGCCCTGCTGCGCGACCGGGTCCCAGGTGGCGATGAGGCGTCCGGTATCCCAGCTCACCGCATCGAGCTGGGTGCGCGCGCTCCACACCGCATCGCCGGGGGCGGTCGCAACCTGCCCGGTGCTGGGGTTGATCGGGTACGCCAGGAGGTTGCCGGTCCAGTCCTGATACGTGTCCGAGGTGGTGAACTGCGCCAGATACGCGGTGGCGCCATTGTGCAGACCGGTCGAGTTCACCGCGGTCGAGGCGGTCGACTGCGTGGCCGCGAGGATCTTGGCGAGGATGACCTGCAGATCGCCCGTCAGGGCCGTGGGGCTGTTGGCGGCGAAATAATTGCCGGTGCCGCCGGCGATGGCCATCGCTGTGAGCACCTGGGCAGCAGTCGGATTCACCGCCGGATTCACGCCGGCGCCGAGTCCGATGACGTAGGTGTTGATGCCCTGCGCCTGCAGCGCATTCAGCTGACTGATGGTGTCGAGCACCGCCTGATCGTTAGTGCCGGCGGTATTCAGCGAGCCGTCGGCATTGAATGCGACGGTCATGTTCCATTCGGTCGCCGAGGTCGTACCCGGCGGCGGCCAGGAGCCCCCGTTCAGATCGAGCGTCGGCAGGCCGTCGGTCATCAGAATCACGTAGCGCGAGGCGGAACAGCCATTCGAGGATGGCGGGTTGGCGTTCTTATAGTAGGCACCGGCACCGGCCAGGAGGCCCGGAACCGCCGACTGCACCGCGGTCGCCTTGATCTCCTGGCTGCCGCTGTTGTTGGTCTCCGGCGCGAGGAACGGGGCAAACTTCGCGAGCGCGTTGGCGACGGTGGTGGCGCTGGGACTCGAGCCCGCGCTGGTCATGCCCACGAGCGTCGTGGCATCACTCGCTGACTGCGAGCCGTAGTAGCCGAAGCCGCGCTCGATGTACATGGTCTGCGGCGTGTAGGGCACGTAGCCGGCATTGGTGGGACCGGTTTCGGTCGCGCACGGACCATTGCTCGAGTTGTAATAGGACTCGAGCACGTTGTTGGGGTTGTTGACGTAGTCCTGCAGCGTGTACCCGGTGTAGGGACTCGCAGGAGTCGGCCCGCCGTACACCAGGCACAGCGGAGCGAAGTAGCCGGGCGCGTACAGCACGTCGTTGATGAGCGGATCATCGCTACTGGCACTGATCTGCATGTACTGCGAGTTCGCCATGCTGCCGCTCACCTGGCCGCTCGTATCCATCGCGGCGCAGTCGTCGTACGCCGGCGTGCCCGCCACCGTCGGGTAGTTGTAGCAGGGGTTCGCCACGTAGCGGTTGCCGGGCAGCGGACTGTTGGTGAACACGAAACCGCTGGTCGTCGGGCTCATCTCGTACAGCCAGGTGGTGTAAAGACCCCAGCCGTAGGTGTCGTACTGCAGCAACGCGAAGTCGGCGTTCGGTATGAAGGTGCTGAGCATCGCCTGGATGCCGGCCTTGGCGACGTTCAGGCGGCTGGCGGAGTTGTCGTACTGAACGCCGCCGCTGCTCACCGTGTAGGGGGCGGTGACGCCCGAGCCCGGAGCCATCGGCGGCGTGAAGCCCGCCGGAATCGTGAAGTTGACCGGCGAGGCGGTGTTCTGCAGCAGATTCAGGCTCGGATCGAGTGCGCCCGAACCGGTCATGATCGCGCCGCTCAGATCGCCATCCATCGACTGCGAATTGCCGATCGCGATCACGATCTGCGGGTGCGCGGGAATGGCGATGGTGAGCGGCAGCTGCGAGATTGAGGTGGGCGTCACGGTCGCCGCCGAGTGCACCGTGCGGCTGGTGCTGCCGGCCGCGATGATGACAGCCAGTGTCGCGAGCGCCGTGCGCACCAAGGGGGCGTGGAGAGTCTTCCGGGGTGCCATGGCTGCCGTGTCCTCTAGTGAACGACGCTCTGCAGAGTGGCGCTCGCGGTGGCATCACCGCCGACCGCGTGTGCGGTGATGCGATACACCGAGCACTGCTGCTGCGAACCGTAGGAGGCCGTGCACAGCGGGCTCGCCGCCGTGGCCTGCGGCGGCAGGCTTTCGATAACTACCTGCGTCACCACCGGCGCCGTGGGCGCATCGGAAAGCGCTGGCCCCGTATAAGTCATGGCGGCCGGGTTCGGGTTCGGCCAGGTGGAAGAGTCGACGACACTTTCGCCGCTACCGCCCTGCACTTCTGTCTGCAGCGTGTACAGGCCGGCATCGTTCTGTGCGAACTGCGAAACGTTCCAGGTACCGATGTTGATGTTCGTCTCGGCATCGCGCAGCGCGGCTTCCGCCGCCTGGATCGCGAGCTGGTGGTTGTGGTCGTTGCGTGCCATGACGGCCTCACCGGTCTGCAGGCGCGCGGCTGCCACGCCGATGATGGTCAGGATGATGAGCAGCACCAGCGTGATGAAGAGGACTGCACCGCGCTCATGCGGGCGTGTGACGCTGCGGGAGAGACCTTCCATGGATGCTGCCTCGTTAATTAACCGCGTCGCGCAGGTTGATGGTCGCGAAGAACACTTTTCGCAGCCGGTTGTCGGTCGGCGCGGTGGCCGCATTGCCCAGCAGGTTGAAATTGGGCACC